>Ga0209353_10000008_pt1 | contig 123252 bp, 124 predicted proteins | sample LauGreSpBDMM15SD_2_FD_187561 | JGI IMG/M metagenome (GOLD analysis project Ga0209353, IMG submission 187561) | Freshwater lake microbial communities from Lake Michigan, USA - Sp13.BD.MM15.SD (SPAdes) (version 2) | ecosystem: Environmental > Aquatic > Freshwater > Lake | place: Lake Michigan... | reverse complement strand
AGCTGATTTAAAAAGAAAACAAGCTGAGATAGAATCTTTAGAAAAACAAAAACAAGACTTATTAAAAGCTCAACCTACTCAATCAACCACTGGAAAAACATATCAAGAATTAATTAATGAGAAGTGGCCAGATACTAGTGGTTATTTATCTATGCCTCTTGGTGAAAATAAATTTGGTGAATTGGATACTAAATTGATTAAAGGTGGTAGTATGTATGAAATAAGGCCAATAGGTAATGGTAAATTTGAATACAGGATACTACCTGATAGTTCATCTGATAGAATGCTTAGTAATTCAATAAGATTTATAAAACCAGTAACTCAAGAGTTAAATCCACAAGGATCTAATAATATTATTGTAACTGTAAAACCTGGAATTTTAAAAAAAGAAGGTGATGGATTTGTAGTTGAAAAAAAAGCAGAGGTATTTTATGCTAATTCAAATACAATAAATAATAAAGTAGGATCTACAACTGCAACACTCGTTAAAGTAGACACAACAGAAATTGATGCTAATATTACTAAAGCTAAAGAAGAACTATCTGCTGCCAGATTAACTGCAATTAATGAATCATCAGTAAGAGTTGCTCAGGCTATGTCACAAAAAAATAGTAAATTTGTTAGTGAGGAACAAGTGTCTGAAGATACAGTCCTTGACCAATTGAGAAAGATAAATTCTTGTTTTAAATAAACTCTTAAGAAATGGCATGTGCATTAACTACTGAACAATATATACCTGTAGTAGAAAACTTAATTAAGTTAAATCCAGAAATATATAGAAACTTTGACAATGCTGCAAAGTTTATTCTTGAAGCAGATTTAACAGATGAGCAAAAGAAATTAGCTCTACATAACATGGCTCATATTTACAATGGGCTTTCTGGTTTAGATGAAACAAAATATACAATTGGCAAGGGTGTTGATATTATCAACCTTGTCACAAAAATTGATGATACTAAGGACTATGTAAAAAATGCATTTGTTATTCTTGAAATTAAAAAACCAAGATTGCAAACTTTTGAAGGTGTATCAACTGCAATAGATAAACTTGCAAATCAAAGATTGATTACACCACAGGATATAATTCCAACTCTTACGTTGCTTAAAAATTATATTAACACTCATAAATTTGAAACTATTGATGATAAAACTGAAGCAATAGATCAAATACGTGGTGCATTAAAAGATGTTATCACAAACTTATCTAATGTAGACACTGCATATAAACAAGTGTTGTTTAATCAGATAGATAGTTTTATAGACACGTTACAACCAAAGTCATCTTATATATCAATAAACTCAATAGCTGAAGAAGCAGAGCTTTCTAATGTTCTTGTGACATTTAGCGATGGGCGTATGATTGAAGTTTTAGGAGTTGATGGTGTTTTGTTTCAAGTTGAAGATGATAGTTCAGTTGTTGAACTAGATATGACAGATGTCATTAACAAAAAAGATGCACGTCCTGCAGATTTTTCAGACTCAAATGATGGTAAGCAAGTTTTCAAAGAAGATTTTCTTTTATCAGGATTATCTATAAGTGCAATTGATCCAGCTGAACAAGAAGTTGTTACTACTGAATTAAATAAAATGGCGTCACCTTCTTCAGGTGTAAAGATAACTGCTGTAAGATTAAGTGAACTTGGTGATATGCGTGTTGCTCGTATGAAAGAAGTAGCAAATGATGATCCTCAGAAAGCTGGATTAATAAATAGAAATCATGAAACATTTGAGAACTCAACTCAGGTTGCACAACTTGAGTCTGATCCAAATGCAAAAGTATTAACTGTGTCACGTCCAAAAGCTAGTGAGCAGGACTTTGCATTAGTTGGAGAGATACTTTCTACTGGTTCAAAGTTTCATATTTATTCAATGGACAACTTTGTATTTGTCTCAGCAGATAATACAACAGAAAGACTTGACATGTCCAACCCAGGACATTTAGAACTTTTAAAAGCATTGTCTTTAAAAAGAACTGGAGCTGTTACTGAAAACATGCAAGAATCAGATATTACATCTCTTGTTGCTTCTCAGAAATTGTTTCAAGAATTTAAAGATAAGATTTCATATAAAATAAAAAATGCATTTGCTTCAGGTACATCAGTAGAAGTTACTGATGAATTTATGCAGATGTATGATTTTACAAATTCAAGATCAACAACTCCTGTAAAAACATCACTTAAGGAAATAATAGAAAAAAATCCTCAAATGAGTAAGGTTGTTACAGTTGTAACTTTAAATTCAAATGGTGAAATAACCATAGAAGAAGAACGCAAATTACCATTTTACTATACAAAGGTTGTTGATTATAAAATGAAATCAATAATCTACAAACAAGTAAAGTTATTATCTGGTAATGAGCGTATTCAGGTAAAAACTCCTGATGGAAAGGCTGTGTATTTAACTGAGATAGAGTATTCAAATCAAATGAATCTTGAGCCACAGATTAGAGAAATGTTTAAGGCTGAAGATGAACGTTTGCTTAGTCTTATAAATAATGGACAAGATACGTATAAAGCAAACAAAACTCCAAACTTTGTTATCAAGTTTAGAGCAGATGGTACAATAACGTATGCAATAGCTCAATCTGTATGGCAATTAGAAAATCCAGAATTCTTTGCAAAGTTTATTACAATTGTATCTGATGTTATTAGTAATCAGTCTACTGGTAAGACAAAGGGTAAGGCTGTTGAACAAATGGATCGCAACACGTATCAATTCCAACCTATAGCAGTAAAAGGTGGCAAAGGTATGGCGTTAAGTATTGGATTTGCAGTATCTGCTCCAATGACTGTTAAAGGCTCACCATTAAAACAAAGTCAATTACAAATTGAAATACGTCCATTTAGTAAAGGTGCAGCAAGAGAAAAGTATCAAAAAATTATTGTAGATTCTGGTACAAAGGCTGCATATAACATTGTGCTTCCAGAAGCTGAAATCAACAAGTTAGCTAAAGCACTAAAAGAAGGTGCAACTGTACAGCGTGTAAAGATGGAAGTTCCATCATTGGCTAGTTTAGATTTAAACAATCCAGAACAACTTCTTGAGTTTTATACTGCTGTTTATGATTTGGCACAATTGCCTACAACACCTGACAGTGTAAAAGAATTAGCTAAAAACGTAGTAGATGCTCAGAACAACTTTACAACTCTTGTAATGGATACTGTGACAAAACGTTTTAAAGAAAATCCAACAAATGAACAAACTGGAAAGGGTGTTTTTGATGAATTTCTTGAAGCATTGAAAGAAGACTTTGCAGAAAACTTTACAGTAGATAACTTATTTGCATATGAAAATGCTGAAGGTAGACAAATACTAAATATTGTATCTCCAGATAATGCAGGTGATCCATATAACGCTCGCTCAACTTACAACAAATCTTTAAAAAATGTAAAGATACTTGAGTCATCAGGTAGACGTTCTTTTAAACTTGTTGCAAAGTCTGCAGTAAATGTTGCAAAAGCTGATGAAGCTACTGAGAACATGGATCATACTCAAGCAGAAAAGGATATTATAAATGAAGTAGCAGAAAAGGAAAATGCTCCAGTAAAAATTACACCAGAGAATCCAACTGATGCTCCACTTCCATTAAGTGATACAGGTAAAGAAGATGTAACAAAACAAGATAATACTGATGAAGCAGAAAGTGAGGATGATGATGTTATTGATATACCACCATTTTCTATTACTCTTGATTCAGATTTTGAAGTAGCAACAAAAGAAGATATAGCATCTGAAGCAGAGTGGTTGGCAGAAAACTTACCTCAGTTTGGCATTGATGCAACTTCAATGCGTGACATAATTAATCTTGCACGTATTGATGGCACAGTACTAGGTATGTTTAAGGACAAAGTAATATATCTTAATGATGTTGTTACAGCAAAAGGAACTGTTTTTCATGAGGCATTCCACGGTGTGTTTAGATATCTTCTTTCTGAGAATGAGCGTAAAGCTTTGATCAAACAGGTAATGGATGATCCAAAACATTCTGCTAAGTTTTCAGCAGAAAATGTTAAGGAGTTTGCAAGAGTTAGAAACATGTCTGTTACAAATTACGACACGCTTGTAGAACTTATTGCTGAAGAGATACTTGCAGATGGTTTTCAAAACTACATGGGCAAAGAAAGAAAGACAGCTCCTAAAACAGCAATGCAGAAATTCTTTGACATGTTGAAAAAATTAATTAACTTCTTTGTCAGAAATAAGAATGAAATTGATTATGTGTATGGTCGCGTAAAACGTGGATACTACAAAACAGCATCAATCAAGTCAAACATATACAATGGGCAAGTTGCGTATGAGCTTATACCAGGACTTAAACAATTCTATTTGAATGAGGAAGGTAATGTTGCAAGAGCAAAGTCTGTACTATCACCAGGAGAACAGGATCAGTTGATTAATATGGTGGTTGGTGTAATGTTTCAGGATAATGTTCAATCAGACACATTTGATATAAGATTCCAACGTGCTGTTGACAAAGTGCTAAATGAAGTATACAGCATGGAAAAACTTGTTGCTCAAAATCCTGAAAAGCGTGATTTAATAGAACAAAAGTATAGTCAAATAATATCTACTTACAGGTTTATACTTGGAGGTAGAATGAAAGGTTTAAATGTAAATGATATCAATCTTACAGGTGACATTAAATTTGATAATAAATCAGAAAAGAATGGTGAAAGTCTTATCAATGGTGAAACCATAGACAATACAATGGGTCAATATTCATTTGAAGTTTTGTCTAGACTTACCAAAGATAAATATGATAAAGCAAACTCTGTTAAAATACAACGCGATAATGATGAGTTTACACTTGACACTGATGAAATAGAAAATACATTTACTGGTGAAAATGCAAATGAAGTACAAGATGACGAAAGAGTTTCTGCAAAAGAAGAAGTTGAGAACAATGATTTTGATTCAGGAATGGGTGAGCAAAACAGAATGGATTCATATGTTTCTCAAATAAGAAGATTCTTTTCAACATTAAGAAGTGATGAGTTTGATGCTGAAACAGGTGTCAACTTTCCACGTATGATTGATGGTCAAGTTTTATTTCCAACATTACTAAAAATTACAGCAAGCGTACAGCCAAAAAATATCATTGATACGATTGGTATTATGTCTGAGCAGATGATTAAAGATGGATTTGAAGCAGTAGGTAAAGATTTAAAAATAATTTATGATGAGATTCAGACAAGAACAAAAGCTGATTCTCAAGGTGTTGCACAAACAAACAAGCAACTTTTAAATTTGATTACTGAAGTGCTACATGGCGTAGAACTAAACTATGTAATGTTTAATGTAGCATCACCTAAGAAAGTTGTAATAGATGAAGTGCAAGGTGGTAATATTGAAAGTGCACTTCAAGAAAAAGATGTTACATTTAGGATGTTTGATAAAGTTATGGATGCTGACATTACAAAAAAACGTAATGACATAGTAGCTAACTTCATTAAAAAACATTCTACTGAAGCATCAACTCAGGAGTTTAAAGATGCAGTACAATTCTTAAAAACTTTTGGTACTACATTCATGAGTACTCCAGATATATTGTCAAGTCAATTTGGTCAAACACTCAAGTTAGAGCAATTGACAAATCAAGTTCACAATGCGTTGACAACAATTGGAATGACTGTTCCTAGATCATTAGTTGAGCTTTCCATTTTGGCAATGAATGCTGAAGAAAACAAAGTAACAAATGATGTAGATTTAAAAATACAAAAGTTTTATGATATAAACGAAAGCTTTGTAAAACAGCAACAGTATCTTGAGAAAGATTTTTTCAGAAGTTTAGTAGCTATACTTGATTCTGCATACTTGGAATCAGGAGCACCAAACTCACGTATTAGAAATATACTGGACGATGACAAAACAAAAAATAAAGATGCAAAACGTTTGCTTGTTATTTTGAAAAAAGCATCTGCGTATGCTGTTAAATATGATCCAACAGATATTCCTAGTGTAATTAAGAATGCAGAAGGAAAATCAATATTTCGTTTTGCAAAATACAATCCATTAATCATGCTTGGTCAGCGTTTGCAAACAATGACTTTAGAAGAAGCACTAGCAGATGATCCTTACTATGAGAACACGCTTAGAACATTTTTGGAAGATAATGTTTTACTTGGTGGCTTACTAAAAGGCGAAGTCAACAAGGACACAGAAAAAATAAACTTATTTTTGCAAAACTTTACAGTTGCAATGTTTGGTGGTGTTCAACAACGTATTGGGGATGTAGCTAAAAAAGGACAAACGTTTAAATCAGTAGATGAAAGATCATTGCACATGTTGCAGATTCTTGCTTTCATGGATAGAAAAACAACTGCTAATAAAGCTGGTACAGAAGTAACAACTTACTTTAGATCTTTTCATCAATTAGAAGCAACATCTACAAACTTTTTGATATCTGCATTATATGAACCTTTTACATCAAAAGATAAAAAGGAAACAAATGATAGAGGTCAAATACTATATCAAGGTAAACATTTAAAAATTGTAGAAGATCTTGTTGGTATTGTTGGTCAGGAGTATAACAGAATGTCACGTGAATGGGCACGCAGACTTGATCTAAAACGTGATTATGAAAGTGGTAAAAGTAATGAACTTGTAAATAAATATAATGCTGTACTAGAAGACGATGGTGTTACTATTAATGTAGACAGCAAAGACTTGAGAGCATACAAATTTAATATTCTAAGTGACTTTTTTGAGAATGATGAAAATGCTTCATTAAATGAAGATTTAATTGATCTTGCAAAAAATCAAGTACCATTTAATGAAATAGATCCTAAAGATTTACTTGAGGCACTTGATGAATATGCAAGGAAAGAATTTCAAGCATATCTTGATACTCTTGAAAAACTTGGTGCAATTACAAAAGTTTCGATACCTGTTGGTAAAGAAATAGTTGATCCAAGACCAGGTGCAAAAGTTAAGTTTCCTACTCAATATTACACTTCAGATATGCTACCAAAGACTATTAGTCAAGGTTATGCAGCTTCTGACAAAACAAAAATCAGTGACGCATACAATCAACCATATGGTGCAAAAGCAGATAGTGCATTAGATCCAATAGAGAATTTACTTTTTGATATGTTCATGGGTAATTGGAGAAACAGTTTGCACTTAAATCAGTTGATGGATGGTGACATGGCTTTGAATGTTAAGAATGCTCAGGACTATGTAAAACGTTTGAAAAAGATTGTTGCATCTGGTTCCAACATGAAAGATGGAACACATAGAGTTGCATACATGAATACAATTACTGGATTTATACATGAGCAAATGCCACAGTATGGTCCTTATTATTCTAGTGGAGAAATCATTTCTGATTTTACTATTCCTAGTGAATTAGTACGTGAGCAACTTCTTGAAGGTTATGAGAAAGCAATTGATGGTGTAAAAGAAAGTATCAATGGTAGCACTGTCAAATGGGCTGACATGATGCGTGAGGTGTTTGATGGTCAAAGTATTTCAACATTAATGCATCAAATGGATATGCATGATACTCTAGGAAGACTAGATGAACGTGGCATGTATATTTTAATTGCTAAACATTATAGAGCATTGACAGAGCAAGAGACAAAATATCTTGAGTCAATGAAGATTGTGAACAATGCTAAGAAGACAATTACAGCAGATAGAAACATTTATCACAAATTATCTGAAGGATACATTGATAGAACAGATGTAAGTACTCTTATAATTAAACCAAATACAGATGAATCTGTAGCTGATGCAACTGCACGAGTATATGATGAACTTCATGGATTATACATGCAAGCATATGACTTACGTAAAGATCGTGAGCTAGCTTCAACAGAAGCTGATACAATTAATGAAACAGCAAGAATAAATACTGAAATTGAAAATGTTTACAAATCAATTCATGAATATTATGAACCAATGCCTCATCGTAAAATACTACATGACATTTTAAGTTCAATGGAAATATTTCAAATTGATCAGTTGATGGATACCACATCTTCTAAAAATGCTACACTGTTACCACTTGATGTAATGAAAGCAGAAAGAACAGAAAGTGGATACATTAATTTTAGAATGGCAGCATTGGATGTTCCTAATAGTGCTAAATATCTACAGGTAGAAACAAGTGGAGTCAAAGACAAAGCAAAACATTCTGTACAAGCTAAGATGTTGTTACCAGCAAATATTGCTGAAGATCAATTTAGAGAGGTTATAGAAATAGAAGCTAGAAAAGCTGGAGATATTTTGACTGAAGATGATATTCTTTCAATAGAAAATGTAAAACGTTCTCTTAATGACTATCAACTTTCATTGCGTAAATCTACAAAAGCTAGATTATTATACTTTACTGAAGTTCTCAGAAAAGGTGATGACTTTGAGCTGGGTAAAATATTTACAATGATACGTGAAAGCCTTCAGTTGCAGAGTGCTCCTAAAAATATCCTGGACATGTTTGCTGTTAAACCAGATGGCAAACCAGTATTCAGCCCTAATTTGAGTTTGATAAGAACTACACTTGAGTATTATATGATTGCTCAGTACAGTAAAAATGTGACTGATGAGAAAGTATCTGGATTTAAAAACTTCCATGAAAGTTCATTTGGTTACAATGTACTAGTTGACCCTGCCACAAATCAGGTTATTACAACAGAAGAGTATGCTGCTAATCCAGAAGCTTTTAAAGATAGAAAGTTACGTTCAAGGCCTTTGGGTGTTAGTATTGAAACACAAGCAGATGGTAGTAAGATTTATTTTGTTGAAGCTATAATACCAAAACCATTCTTTGAAAATCAACAACAAGAAGCATTCTATAAACAAAATCTAACCAAAATGTTTGCTACTCGTATACCTACTGAGGACAAGCGTTCTATGATAGTAATTAAAGTTGTTGATTATGTTGATTCATCTAAAATGAATAACATTATTGTGCCACATTTTGTGCATCTATTATCAGGTTCTGACTTTGATATTGACTCCTTGTTTGGAAGAATGATGTCATATTACAAAAATGGAAAAGGTAACTATAACTTGTATGGAGATTATAGTCAATATAAAGACATAGATACAGGTCAGTTTATTGAGTTTATGCATTACATGTCAAAACATGAAGACATTGGTCCTTTGATTAAACAACGCAAAAAAGAACTAATAGAGCAAGGCACAATTGAAATGCCAATGGGTGGTGCGCTGTTTGAAATTATTGAAAATCTAGGATTTACAATTGAAGATTTGACAGAACATTTTGACCAGAAAATTGTAAAGTCAAAATACACAGACCAAAAAGATTTTACAAGTTACATGTTTGAGTTGACTAAAGAATCAAAAGATTTTTATGTCAATGCAAAAGAATTAGCTGAACAAAATCCAGAAAATAGAGAGCTTGCAAAAACAAGAAATGCGTATGGTAGAGAACTTGGTGATTTAAAAGCAATTAGAAAACAATCTGTTGACGAGCAAAGAGTCTTAAAAGAAAAAATGCGATACATTGATACAATGTTTGAGTATCAGTCAATTATGGATGTGCTTGCTAAGTTTAATATGCCAAGTAATGTTTCTCAATTCAATGCAAGACCTGCTTTCTCAGAAATGGTATCACCTAAATTTCAGAATCAAAATCTTGCTGCAAGTATAAAGATTCTTGGTAATGAAGCTGTGTTTAAGTATTTGTACATAAACCAACGCTCATCTACTCAAGAGTTTAAAGATATACTTGAAAGATTTGGTATTGATTTAAAAACAATATCTAAAAAATCTAACTTGTTTACTCCTACCAGCATGATTGAGTCAAAGGTAGAAAACAACATGAATAAGGATGGTATTGGACGTACTGCTGTAATGAATAAGTTTTTATCTCTAGCAAGTCAATATAATTTAAAACTTTCTGACAAAGGGATAGTTTGGGCATATCAAAAACTAGACAAAAGCATTGTTCTTAAAGATACGTTTGGCCAGCTTAATGAAAATGAAGACAGAGTTATTGCAATCATTGGTAACATACTTGGTATGTTTGCAGATGGTGCTAAGGACCCAATACCATCAGCTCTTCAAATGAATGAGATAAATGCTAGTACAACACTAGCAATGATAGGTGTAGGGTTAGATCCAGACTTTGCAGTAGCCTTTAACTTCTTACCTGAAGTGCGTAAAGCTGCATTAGCAGTTCAGCAATCTCAATTTGCATTATCAGAAGACTTAGAACAAGATTATTTATTTTATAATCAGGCTATTAAAAATCAACTTTCAGATTTAATTGAAGAAAATGAAGATGCATTTAATAAATTAAAGTCTGCAGGATTCTTTACAAGCAAGTCATTTAAAGATTTTGCTGTTATGGATGACCCATTGGCAGTGCGAATTGGATTTGAAGCACAAAAATTAAATATTTACGCTCTCAAGAATAATGAACTTACGCCATCATCAATTGGTTTTGAAATGGTTTATGACAAAACTAATGAGATGCTTACTGAGGCTGAGATGAAAATGGTTCTTCTTACATTCTATGCAAAACAAGCACAACAAACATGGGCTATTAATAGAGCTGCTAGTATAACAAATTTATTCAAGCGTTTGAATCCAAGTCTTGTAGCATTTGACAAAATGCGTGATAATATAACTGAGCTTATTGAAGATGAAAAACTCTTTACGAAAGAGTCAGCTGCTAAGTTGTTTGAAGATGATCAAGTATGGTCTATTTTAAAAGATGCACTTGACGATGCCAATGAGCAATTTTCAAAAATATTCTTAGAAAGAACACCTTTCTTTAAACCAATTACTAATGCATTTAAAGGATATTTTGAAGATCCAAAAACTGTTGCAAATACTTTGACAAGTTTCTTGTCACTTAACAAGTTCAAGATGACGTTTCCTGCGTCAAGAACTTCTGATAATGAATATGTACAGTCAATATATGATAAGGATGATGAAATGATTTTAAAAACATTCTCACCTGAGTATTGGTTTACAAATGACCTATTTGCACAAGTAGAAAAATTCAGAGAAAAGTATCCTAAGAATGAGTTTCTAAAATTATTACGTTCTGCAGATTCAAAAAATACAGCAACAGTAATTTATAATGGTAAATCTTATCAAGGTATCAATGAAAGATTCATATCTATGATAAGTAAAGCTAAAGTAAAAGGTGACTATGCAGGAAAGGTAGCTGATGCTATTGCTCAGTTGTATAACAGTGGCATGGTAGAAGAACGACAGTTTATTAAAAACTTATTTTATCATGATGTGGTAAGAACAGGTCTTCAACATAAAGAAGGTTCTTTCATAGGACTTATGCCAGCAGAGTTATTGATTCCATTGTCTGGTTATATTCAGGAATTCATAGATGGTATTCAAAATGTAACCACTAGTCCAAATTTTGAAGAAGCTTTTGAGAACTTTATTAAAGCATACACTGGTGAGACAACAGATACTGGTGTAGTAACATTCTTTGATGAGATGTTTACTCAACTTGCATATGCTGCGTCTTCAGAAAATAACAATCAAAAGATACCTAAGTTTAAAAACAAAGGTAAGGATGGTAAAATGAACACGCGTTCTGTAGTATTTTCAGTAAACTTTAAAAAACCACAGTTCTCAAAACCATTGGTAAAAGCGTTTTTAGATCAATCTGTAACTCCTGATTCAGAAAGTTTGACAACTGCCAAAGTGAAAGCAATAAACTTTACACTTGACGCATTAGATTTGCAACTTCCAGAAAGTATTGATTTGGCAAAAACTGATGTTATAAACATTGCAGATGCGCTTACTGACGAGTTTACAATAAGATTGTCAAATAAGAATGAAAAAGCAAATGTGACATTAGGTAAAATGTTTGGTGTTGTAAAAGATATGAGTGAACCTGATTCATCTGAGTATGTATTCCCAAGTATACTAAGAATTGGTATAAAAACATTTGTTCTACAAGGAGTTGATGGTAACGCTGCTGGTGGAAAATCAATTGGCTCAAATCTTTATGATTCTATTGTTGGCAAAACAACATTGACAAACGTTGGGACTTACGCTAAGTATTCAGTGATACCTGATCAATATGCGTCAGAAGCTCTTAGTCCAATAGCATTTACAACAGAAAATGCAAATGCATACAAACGTTACATTGATAAGAAAGAAGCAATTGTATTTAACACTAACATTATTGATACTGCTAAGAAAGATGAAAAAATTAGTACAACAGTAAATGAAAATGTTAAAATACCTGACGATTTAAAAGACCCTACTGAAAATGTAATTATAGAACAAGATCCTTCTAAAGACCAATTAGAAAAAAATGCAGGTGATATAGTAGATGGAATATCTTCTGAGAAAGGTGCTTCAAAATCTCAGATTGAATTTGGCAATGATCTTTTAGATCAGCTACTTAAAAATGTAATGGGCGAAGGTACATCAAATGTTTCTGAGGTTCCAAAGTTACAACGAGGTAGGTATGTAAAATATAATGGTGAAACTTATATTGTCACTAAGCAAAATGAAGATGGGACATGGCAAATATATAATCCACTACTTGAAGGTGCTAAAGCTAAAATATCAGTAGCAGAAACAAATATGAAGACTCTTGAAATGATTGCAAAAATTATTGAGTATAAAGATTCTGAATATATAGTAACATCTAAAAATACTATCATATCTTTGACAACTAATAAAAAGATGATGTGGGGTGAGAATGATGGAAACAGAAAGGCAATTCTAGGTCTTGCTGGTCAAAATAAAACCATTATTAAACCAACTAATAGACCAAGCATTGATCCAACAGACGAAAATAATTGTTAGGTATGGCACTAAAATGTAGAACAGATATTAAAAAAGCAATTACAAAAAAAGCAATTGCACCACATGTTTCAAAGAATGTTCAACAGACTTCTTTTGATAGATTGTTTATTTCTAATGAGGCATTTCCTAGTGGCAAATCACAAGTTTACAAGGTTGCTGAAAGTATAGTCAATAAAACTAATAAAGATTTTAAGGGTAATATCGCATATCGTAATGAGATGAGCAATGGTCAAGAGATTGTTTTTAATCCATCTCAGGATATTGTCACTGTTTATTACAATGAATACTTGAAAGCTGTTACTGAACAAGAGGCACGCGCAATACAACGTGCTGATGCTGAGCGTGCAGGTATAGAGTATGATGATGATTATCTTTTTGACAATGAAGAATCTAGTAATCCTCTTTATGATATGTATGAAGATATGGCAAACCTAGAACTAACTCCAGCAGTAATTGAGTATCTTTATAGTGATGGTAGTAAAAGAATGCGTATTGATAAGTTTGCACAAGCTGCTAAAGACTTAGCAACAAACTTACGTGGCATGAACTACACTAATGATGAGATACTTGAAAAAATAAAATGTTTATAAGATGAGTGCATGTCCAAATATAAATGACCAAGCCTGGAAAGATTTACTAATAGCTTTAGGTAATGAAGCAGATGCAATGACTGCGTTTGTTATAAATAATAATGAGATTCCATCTGTTGACAAAGCAAAAGATTTATTAAAACAATTGCGTATTCAGGATAAGGATGAACAACTTTCTCTTGCATCAGATCAGTTTAAGTTAAGCAGATCAGTGCAGCAGCGAGCAATGTTGGAAACAGTAAAACTACGTTCAAATCTTGCACAACGTGCCACTATAGAGAAACTAATAGAGATGAATGATTTATATCAAGATTTTCTTAACTCAAACATTGAAGCAGCAAAAAATGGTAGCCCTATTGAAAAAACGTTAAGTGTATCCAAGTTCATTGGTTCTTCTGACTTTAAAGGTGATCCAAAAGAATATGAAGCATTCAAACTGTTTGGTACATTTATGCATGAGTTGCTTGAAATTGGACAGGTTGAGGCACTGAAGTCAGGTAAAACAATTGCTCAAATTTACAATGAGGAGTTTTTTGAAAAAGCTTATGAGGCATACACTAAAAAAAATCCATTTGAAATACAGAAACTTACAAAAGAAGAGATGTATGAGATGGCATTTGGATTAGTACAGCATGTTAATAGTAAAAATGCTAGTGGTTATGTGATACTTCCAGAGGTTACAATTGTTGGAACATCTCTTTCTGGTAGTAAGGTTATTGGGCGTCTTGATATTTTGATGATTGACTCAGTGGGACGTGTTCATATCTATGACTTTAAAACTAAAAAGATTAAGTATCTTACTGAGCGAAATCCATTCAGTGGACAAAATGAAGTTGTAGTTGACAAGGCTCTCATAGAACTAGCCAACAAAAGGTATCCAATTGCTAATACACCTGGCGTAGCAACAGAATTTCAAAAAATATCTTTGCGTTCTACATATGATGTATGGATGATGCAGTTAGATATTTATGACAACATCCTGAAACAAGGAGGCATTGATGTAGCAAATAAAACTATATCATCTTTAATGTATCAGATTGATGAAAATGATAATTCATATGTTGCTAGTGTACTTCATGTATTTGAAGATCAGGAGTATTATGATCAAGCACGTAGTGCAAGATTAACTACAGATGGTTATTGGTTCTCAAATGTTGATTCAACAAATGATGTTGTGTTTAAAGTAAAACGTGCAGCTGCTATTGAAATACCAACAGGTGAATTTACTGAAGAAGAAATAAAAAGTAAATCACCAGAAGAATTATTTGACATTAATCCTACTGATAAAAACATGAAAGATTTTGTCAAAGTTCTTGATGACATTATTGATGGACAAATTGCAAAGATTTATGAAGATATTAATGAAGCAAAAAACAAACCTAATCGCGATAAAAAGTATGAAGAACTTCTTGCTGCGCGTAGAGATACACTGAATAACTTTAAGAAAATTGTAGACAAACTTAAAACTACAAATCCAAATGCACTTGTAAACTCCGCTAACTTTTTTAATGCTCTTAATGTTATGGAGCAAGACTTGGAGACAATGAGCAAAATTTCAAGAATGGCTCTTGATGCATACATGACTGGTTCACCAAATGACAAAATACGTAATCTTGATAAGGTACGTGAAGCATTTAATAAAAGTGTAGTACTTGACGCTGTAATTGAAGTAATGAATCAGATTGTTAATGAGGCTGCAGAAAATGAAGAAAACAAAATTGGTGTAGATAGTCCTGTGAGACAACGATTGACACAACTTACAATCTATGCAGAACAAATACAATCAGACTGGAAGAAAATTGGTATGGCCAATGCTGTTACAGTAATGATGTCTCCAGGTGAATCTGTATTTGGTAAAGTAAATGAACAAAAACGCCAAGCACTTGAAATAGAATTAGAACGCTTAAATGAAGAAGCTGAAAAATTAAAAACAAATCCTAAACTTGGGTTATACAAGCAAGCAAAAATTAAATTCTTTAGTCTTACAAACAAAAACTTTAGAGAAAAAGTAAAAGAAGCAATGGGTCCTAATGGCTCTATTGTACTTGCAGAAATATCAAGAGTTGAAAAACGTATTATGCAAATTGAAATGTTACTTCAAGGATTTGAATTCTCAGAAGAAGCAATGGAGAAATACATTAGTGGGGTTACTGATCATACACAACCTTTTTATGCTGGTATGCCAAATCCTTATGCTGGTTCTGATACAATACTTGGTGGTTGGATGATGGATTCTGCTATTGCCTCAGCATCAAATTCTGACTTGGCAATTTCTGCATTTACAACAATGCTCAAAGATTTTAAATCTCAAGCAGAATACAATGTAATGAATGATGCCAAACTACAAAAGTTTGATAGATTACGTAGACAACTTCTTGACAAAGGTTTTTCTGTTGAGGATTTGAATAAAGCAGTTTCAGAATGGCGTGAAGTATCTTTTTATGATTCAAAAACTGGTGAGATAACAAGTAAAAAAATACTTACTTATATTAAACCTTTCAGTGCTGAGTATGAAAACACATACAAAGGATTCCAACAAAAGCTACGTATACTGAATAAAGAAGTATATGAATTGCGTGCTGTGTATAATGAGAAGTTTAATACACCAGAAAAAGCAGACGCAGAACAAAAATACAACGATAAAAAAGCTGAGAGAGATAATCATAATAATGGTATGATTGAGTGGATGTTGAATAATGCCAATCTACCATATGTTGATGAATTTTATAATTTACAATTAAAGCTTCCTGAAGATATACGTGATGCAATGCAGAAGATATATCTTGAGCAAGAAGTAATTTTACACAGTGTTGGTAGAGGTAATGAAGTTTTACTTGAAGAAATGGATTTTGACAGACTTCAAGAACTTGATGCTGCATTAAAAGATTTACGTTTACAAGCAATGGAACGTAGTCCTGAGTATGCTGAGTACATGGAAAAACTTGATGAGTTGTATGAGTATGATACCAATGATAACTTTTTCAGGGTTATGGAGAAAAATGCTAAGGTGCTTTACTCTGATGACAAAGAAAAACTTGACAAATGGTATGGTTTAAATACAGTAACACGTCCAACAGCTGATTGGTATGAAGCAGTAAGTGAATTATATGACCAACGTGCAGAGTATCTTTCAAGTGATCCTGAAATTAAAGAGTTGTTTGATAGAAAAAAACGTATCATGGCTCCTTACAAAAATGCAGGAAGATTTAATCCTAAGTATTTGACTGATGAGGAAGTTATGGAACTTGATTCTATTGAGGCTGAAATAGAAGATATCATTGAAGGTAAAAAAGGCACACCTTCAACTCTTACAAAAGATGAAAAAAGAGAAGTTGCAAGGATAACTCAAGAAATAAGAAAACTTGTTTCATTTGAAATTAATCCAATTTACAATAAAGAGTTTGACACTAGATATAGAATTCTTGAGAATGCTTATACTCAGATTGTGTTATCACAAAACAATCTCACACTTGCAAGAAATAAAGGTGTGGATGCTGATATACAAGCAGCTGAAGATGATGTTATATTTGCTGTTACTAGATTTGGTAGAGTAGAAGGTGAATTTCAAACATGGTTTGAAAAAAATCATTACAATAAGTATGAAAGTATCACAGTTAAAAAAGATTTAAGAGCATACAAGGTTCCTAAATCATTTAACTTTGAAAGACTTCCTTCAGCTACTGTTGTAGATAAGTACATGGAACAAGTACCAAATCCAAAATATTATAAAGTAAAACGTTTACGTCTTGGTAACTGGACACTGGATGACAAAAGATTATCAAATGCACAAATAGAAGAATTACAAGAAGATCCTGAAAATATAAAAGCACTTCATGTTTCTGGTAGATTGAATATGAAACCAGGAGCTTACAATCCAAATTTTATAAAAGGACCTGAAGGTGTTCCATTACCAAAAGAAATAAAAGTAGACAGTGATGGTCATTATTATATTGATCCTAAAGCTGGTCCAAGTAAAAACATTAGTGATAAATATCTTCAGCTTTTAAATAACAAAGAACAGTTTGATTTTTATAATAGCATGATGGATATATACTTTGATTTACAAAAGAAAATTGAAGGTAGAAAAATTGGATACCAAGTTCCAGGATTTGCGTCATCTTTGATAGAAGGTATTGCAAATGAGAGTTTTGGAAAAGGTTTTTCTAAACAGTATAAGTCATTTGTTGACAAGCATTTTAAAGCAATGGGTCAACAAGATATGTCAGAAAACATTTATGGTGATATTAGTTCACGTATAAGAATGCGTTTTTCTAATCAATTAGGAGAAGAAATACAATCTTCAGATGCGATTGGTTCTTTTATGAAGTGGACTACTGAAGCTCACATGAACATTTCTATGCAAGAAGTTGCACCTGTATCTAAGGGATTTATTGAGTTTATGAAACTGCAGCGTAATCAATTGGCAAAGGATCGTTTGAAAGGTGAGATTTATGTTACAGATGAAAAAACTGGAGAAAAAACAAAAATTGACATAGAGAAAAAACTTGCTGAGATAGATAATCTTTTAAAGATTGTTGAATTTGAAAACAAGAAGTTCTTGTATGGTATAACTGAAAACACAACTGATGCTGGTAGAGCTACAAAAAAAGTTATTGATGGATTCTTTAAGTACACTAGTTTTATCAGAATTGGATTTGACATTGCCAATCAAACAAAAAACTATACGTCAGGTAATGTTCAAGCTTTTTTAGCTGCTGGTGGTAGCGATAGCGCACACTACAGTAAGAAAGATTGGCTTTTTGCAAAAGGTAAAGTATATGGATACAGTGGATTTTTGTCAAACTATCTTAAGGATTGGGGACGCATATCTGACTTGTCTGAAACAACAATGCTTTATAGAATGATGAATCCTGCACAAAAAGATATTATTAAATACTTTCAAGATTCATCAGGTTCAAAAGGACGCAGGCTTGCTGAGAAATTAACATCTATTGGTGATCTTGGATATATGCTTCAAGATAAAGGTGATACAGAAATTGCAGTTACAGTAATGTATGCAATAATGAATAACTATAAATTTGAACAAATTGAAAGCATTGATCCTATTACAGGTGATAAGATCTTTAAACGTGATGCTAAAGGTGAAATTGTAATGGTGTCATCTCATGAGGCATACATTAAAGATGTTGATGGAAACTTGGTTATCAGAAATGATGTAAACTATACTAAAGAAGATGAAAAGCGTATAAGAAATATTATTTATTCAGAAATGCGTAGAGCACAAGGTAACTATGCTAGTGCAGATCAAACAGAATTTGAAAGTAGGGTACTTGGTAAGATGGTTTTCTTTTTTAGAAAATTCTTGGTTCCACAATTCTTAAATAGATTTGGATACTTGCGTCCTAACTGGGAAGGTTCAGAAGTATCAATTGGATATTGGAGAGCTTTTGGAAGAGCAATGAAACTTTTTGGTGTTGGAAATACTATGAAAGAATTTCTTGTGGGTTCAGATACACTTTCTAAGATGGGACTTTCAGGTGGTGTAAAAACATATGTAATAAAAGATCCAAAAACAGGTACTGTTGTTAAGACAGTTGATGCTGGAGATTTTTATTCAAAACGTGTGCATCATGCAAGACGTGATGCAATTGCAATGGCATTGCTCACAGTGATTAGTATGTTGTTATTATCATTTGTAAGGCGTAGAGATGATGATGATGAGGAGTTGAGTATACTTGAAGGTAATGCAATAAGAGTTATTTGGGGTACAAAAGCAGAAACTGTTTCTATGTTTCCAGTTGGAGAAGGTTCTCAGGAGTATGTTAAGAATTTTACTACAGCAATACCATTTGTACGTGAATTCTCAGCAACAATTAAGATGCTCAACCATGGTTTAAAATATGGCATGGCTATGACAATGAATGGTGGTGAAGAACCAGATCCAAATTATGATTCTGAATTGTATCAGGAAGTTTGGAAAGATGCTTTCTATTCAAGAAAATCAGGAGCTTATGAAAAGGGTGATGCAAAATTTGGAAAAGATTTTGTAGATTTAACTGGTCTTAAAAACTTTAGAGATATACTTGATCCAAATTATAAAATTGATGTACTAAAACGTAATCAATAATTTTGATGATAAAAAAATAATTACTATCTTATTACTGAGGTAGTGCAGCATTAAATACTAAAACTGAAGAAAAATGGTTTACAAAGTTTATAAAAGCAACAACTATATAATTATTATAGATGAGAATGATAATTATTTTGAGGAACATTGCGCTAATGTTCTTGTCACAAAACTACTAACACCTAGCACTACTTATGATATTACATTTTTCAGAACAGAAAGTGTACCTCAAGCATTTTACAGCATACCTTTTGCAAACATCAGACAACAATCTGGTGCACCATATGCAAACGTTGCTACTTGGGAGTCGTGGTATACACTTAACACAGGTCTTTGTAGCAATGCAGCAGTTTTAAATTCAATCCTTGCAACCTTGCAAGCACAAACAGATGTTGAAGGTGTGTTTGTTATAGATACTGGTAATTTTGATAAAATTGTTTTGCAAGTAAAAGTTTGGGATCAAGATAGTCAATCATATATTGCAATATACTACTATAATCCTGATGGTACTTTGTATACACCAGTAGGGCCACTTGAATGGGTTGGGCCTGGAGGAAGTGTAAATGCTACCATTATAAGTCCACTTGGAAATACTACCACTTGTGGTAATGCAGTTGCAGTTACTTATTGTGCTGCGCAAGCAACAGAATTTTTTGATCAAGGAACTACATTAGATGATATTCTCACAGAGTTAACAACTGGAACACTGGATGTAAACATTACAAATCTAAATATTGCTGTTACTGCTACAGATCTTGACATTAGAGATTTAGTTTGTGCAACTGATTCAGTATCAATATGTTCTGATGGTGTAATTGTAGCATCTGCAAGTCCATTACCTGTAGGATTGTATGCAGATGATTTAGTTTCACTAGCACCTGAAAGATTAACTACAACAGGAGGCCCTACATATCAAGCATTAGATGTAAATCAAGTTCCTTTTGTGAGAACACCTAATCTAAAAGTATATATAACAGGAACAGGTTTTATTGCAGTACCTGTATATTCAATTACATTCTTTAATAGTGGTTCTGATAATGAGCAAATTACTTTTGATGGTGGTACAAGTTATGAAACTATTCCTCCAGGTGTTTCTATATCAATGGATGCTGGAGGTAACAATACTTATCCAGCAAGTGCATTTGGATATGACGTTCTTGGAAGTGGACCACTTATTATAACTTATAACTCTTAATTATGAAAACATTTATAAATAGAGATCTGCCTAATGATGAATATCAAGCAGCAGTAGGTGCAAATAACCCATCTGCAAGTAATGTATTTGCAACTATAAATGATATACCTGCAGTTTCATCAGGTATTTGGGGTATATCAGATGCAAGTGGAGTATATACTTACTATACCACTTTTACTCTTGCTATGGCAGCAGCAGTAGCAGGACAGACTATTGAATTATTTGCTGATGTTACAGAAACAGGAAATGTTACTATTGCTATGAAAAGTGGAGTTATTATAAATGGTAATGGTCACACATATACCTATACTAATAACTCTGGTATAATGTTTTCTGATTCAGCAAATGCTAGTGGTACATTTGCTTTTTATAATATAAATATTACAAGAACTAATACTACATCAACTGGTGCTGTAATATTTGCCTTTACAGCAACTTCTTTATATGCTACGTCAACAGTTGACTTTAATAGTTGCGTTATTAAGTATACTGTTACATCTGGTAACTCACAAATTGCATCAACAGATGCATTGAAATCAGCAATATTAAATAGTGTAAATTGTGTTACAAATGGTGCTGGTACTGCATTTATTGGATCTCAAGTTATTACATTAAATAATGCTATTATTACATGTAATGGAACTTCTAGTGGAGCATATAGTTGTACTTTAAAGCAATGTATAATACAAACTCAAAGTGGATGTGGTATTAGCAACTCCACAACAAGAGAATGTGTTGTCAACTGTATAACAAGTGGTATAGGTATTAATGCTGGTTCTTCTTATAATTGTACTGTTACAACTAATACAGGAAATTGTTTTGATTCTACTGGTCCTCTTGTTAATTCAGGTTCAGGATCAGCAAATAATTGCGTTGCTATAACAACTTCTGGAATTTGTTATTATTCAGTTGTAACCAATGGTTGTTGGGGGTATTCTTCTACAAATCATGCAATATTTATTCATTTCAATTATGGTGATGGTAGATATAAATACTATAATGGATTTTTCAGCTCTGGTGGTGCTATTGTGGCAAATGTTCCATCTGGTGCATATTTAATAAATTGTACAATATCCTCTACTTGGAATAATGCAGGAGGTCATGCAGTCAGGATAAGTGGAACAGGCAATGATAGTTCTGGACAAGCAAAAAATCAAATTATAAATTGTGTACTTGAGACTGTAAATGCATCAGCTAATTGCATAAATTCAGTAGCAGCAAGTGACTGTAAATACTCAAACAATTCATTTAAAATTGCATCCACACCAGTTAATGTTAATGTGACACAAGGAATAATTAATACTCAAGATAATCAAGGAAATATATTATTATGATAACAAAAATAGATATCTTATTAGATTATAATGAAATAATAAGTAGTGTTGAGTCAGTTGTAACAACACATATGATAAGTGATTTATCAGGAAATGAATCTTTATCTTATCAAAGTTTTATTGATTTGGTAAATAGCAAAACTCCAGAAAAATATAATCAAGTTTTTATAACAGAGGAAGATGTAAAAAGATATGTTCTTTTATTAGTTGAATCATTAGAAGTTAAATCAATGCATGATGTACTTTATGATGCTTTATCAGACTCTGAAAAATTAGTATTTGATAACTTTTATAATACATTTACAGTTTAATCATGGCAATAACAACAGTGACAACATCAATGGCAGGTGCTATTAACTACACAGTAGTTACTGATAGTTCGGCAGATTGGAGTAGTGTATCTAACTCAACTTATTTTTATAATAAGGCAGATAAGTTAGTGCATTATAAGGATTCTACAGGAGTTGTCCAAGAAATATTTAGTGCAGCAGCAGGAGGAATCACAGTAGGTACAACAACTTCAACAGGAACAGATGGTAGAGTGTTTTTTCAAGCAGGAGGAGTAGTTCAGCAAGATGCCGCATTCTTTTGGGATAATACTAATAAAAGATTAGGAATAGGTGCTACACCTGCAAGTACAGTAAGTCTTGATGTAAGGTCGCAAGGTGCATTATCAACTGACATAGCATTTAGAGTTAGGAATAGTGCTGATACACTTAATACTTTTCAATCAACTGGTGATGGTAAGACAAGAATGCAAGGTTCAACATATTATACTGAATTTGACCCAGCAAATGGCTTGTATGTAGGCAATAATTTTGGTAACATGATTAATTTAAGTGGTGTTTTACAAGGAACATCATGGTTTAATGCTGGGGCTGATGGCAAATTAGCAGTAGGTAGAACAACTGCAAATTATAGATTTCATGTTAACAGTAGTACTACTAATCCAAATATACCTGCTTGTTTCAATAGCAATAGTGATGTTAATGGACAAAATGGTATAGCATTTACAACCACATGGACTGGAAATGATTTTGGAAATATTGGAGGAATTTTAAAAATGAAACATACGCATCTTGGCGGAAGTGGTGTATTTCAAAATTGTCAATTTGACTTTGACTTAAATTATAATAATTCTACCCCAACAACAAGAGCATCAATTACGGGAAGGTCAAATATTTTAATAGGAACTCCAACGGAAAATATAGCTGATAGTCATACTATTTATATACCCAACGGTACAGCACCAACAGGTTCAATTACAGATGGATATAAACAATACTCAAATGACATAACAACAGGCAATGCTGCTCCACATTTTAGAACAGAGAATGGCTCTATTGTTAAGTTGTATCAAGAAACAACAGCAGTAACACCTGCCACAGTAGTTAGTGGAAGTGGTGGCACTGTAAAACACGATGACACTTTTGATGGCTATACGCTTGAAAAAGTAGTTAGAGCATTGCGAAATTTAGGAATCTTAGCATAAAAAATATATAGTATGGCAATTTTAATTAGAGCAACAGAAGAAAAAAAGATTACAATTTCAGGAACTGACATTGAACTTACACAAGTTTATGGTAGAATTAGATTCTTAGGAGATTTTCCAGGTACTACTATTGAAGGTGAAGTAGCAACATTTGCTAACATAACAACATTTGAAGAAGGTAAAATGCTTTATACAGATGTTCCTATTGGTAACTATAAAGCTAATCTTGAGCCAACAGAAGTACAATCTTTAGATACAGCTCACAAATATGCTAAGATAGCTTATGAGCAACAAGGATATGAAGTAATAATTGATATGCTATAAGCTAAGTAAAAATGCTTGTATTAAACAAAGATAAATGAAAGAGTTGAAAACAAGATGGAATGCACCAACTCCTAAGTTCTGGAAAATAGTACAGAAAATTGGATTAGCTGCAGGTGCAATAGGTACTATATTAATTGCAGCACCTATTGCTTTACCTACTGCTTTTGTAACAATCAGTGGATACCTTGTAGTGACTGGTAGCATTACTGCTGCCTTGTCACAATTGACTGTTATGGATTCTTCTAAAAAAGATGAGATGGTAGACTAATCATCATCTGCCAGTTCATCATAAATTGCTTTCTCAGAATCACTGAGACTTTCATAGGTGTATACAGGTTCAGAAAGCATCTCATCTTCTGTAAAATAATATGCAGAATCTTTATATCCAAATATTGAATCTTCTTTCTTCTTATAGAAGCATTTAAAGTTTCTTGTCAAATATGAGATTGTGTATCCAGTCATTTGATTTATTCTTTCAATAGAATATCCAGATTTTATCAAATCATGAATAAGATTTATGTCATGTACATCTCCACTCATGGACCAAAGTAATGAAAACCTTCATTCACAATATCTGCGTCATTACCTTCAACAATATTCCAACACATTGTTCCAAGATTAGATGTTACTTGTTTATTCTTATCTTCTTTCTTAACAAAATACTTAGAGTTTGACATGTACTGGTAGTCACCAGATTCATTAAATGCATCAGCATATTGACCTATTGCTTGAAATACAAGATCCCAAGTGTACTCAGGATACTCATTAAAAAACCAAATGAATCTGTCATAAAGTTCTTTAGGGTTTGTGCGATAAGCATGTGCTGAATCAGGACGTTTTCCTTTAGGAAAATGCTCATTGTACCTGATGATGTTTTCTTCCCATTCTTCAAATGGTACTTTCTTTTTTGGTGGTGCTTTTTCTAATATCTTTTGACCATTGCGTAAAACTCCTTTTCCAAGGGTTGTTAGCACATAGATACCATTCACTTCTTTCATGTAATCAGATAAAGCAAGACGATACTGCTCACTGCGTACATTAATGAAATTTGAATGCTCATAGCCATTGAACATAGAATGTAACACGTAGAAGCCATTTGGACTAAGCTTGTGCTTAACCAAGTAATCAAAGAATTCTTTCATGTTAGTTTAATAAATGTTCGTATTTTTTTTCTTTTGCAGATGCAGAGTGTTCTTGTAAGGGAACAAATCTGTCTGCTCTATAGCCAATCCAGGGTAAACCATATTTGGTTCTTCCTTTATTTGTCACACCTTTAATGATGTAGACTTTTTGCTCAAAGTTATTGATGAACTCAGTTTCAACTGAATAATTCATACCTTCTTCAATTTCTCCTCCAGGAGGTAGTTTGTCAGAATTAATGCATAAAACTTCCATAATATAAAAAAATAAGGCTGCTTTTACACAGCCTTTTGTGATTATCTAACAGGACAAGCTCCTCCTTCACAATCTGCAATGTCCATATCATCAAGATTGATAGTACTATCAAATGATGAAATTGGAACAACTGTTGCTGAAAGCTCAAGATATTTCTCTTCTGTAATTTCTTCCAATGGTGCTTGATCAAAACCATGCTCATTGTGCAATAAGAAAGACACTGACTTAACATTGAAATAGTTACTCACCAGCCACGCTTTAATTTCATCAAGCTCATGCTTGCGATAGTAAATTGTAACTGAAACAGCATTGTCAGACCATTCTGTTTGTAAACGTTTGATTACTTCAAGCTGATCAACTGCAGTCATGTCATTTGCTAGCAATGTTCCTTTTGGAAACTTGCATGGAAATGATACTACAACAGTACTATGATCTTCAGTGCCATCAAAATTACGCTGGAACTCTAATGGAAACCCATTCTTTCTACACACATTAACAACTGGACTATCAGAAGACATTCTAATTCTGCGTATGTAAAACTCAGAGTATGCAGGATGAGCACCAGAGGTCACTCCAGCTAACAAACTTAATGTGCCTGAAGGTTTTACTGTTGTAAGTTTTATTGATGGATTAAATCCATTCTTTTCACTATACTCAGTATCATACCTTCTTAGTAAATTGTAACACTCAGAAAGCCAACTACGTTGTTCATCAGAAGCTTGAAGATATCCTGTAACACCAATACCCATTCTCATGTTTTTGTGTACAATGTCTTCAGTTTCTTTGATTTCACATTTCATAGCCAAAGAATGTTTATTGATTCTGTAAAGGATTAAAGCTGTTTTAGCTAAATCAGCATACGAGTTGATATTTGGAAGATATATTTCTGCCAAGCAACAAGTCTCATAATTAGCTAAAGACTGTTCTGCACATGGATTAAAACCCATTACTTCAGGATCTGGATATGTAGTGTCACCTGTTCTACCCATTCTGCGAGCAGCATCAAGATTTATTAAACCATACGGTTCACCATTACCATTGTAACCTTCCCAAAATTCTTCTGGCAACTTTGTTATGTCATCACATATTACTGAGTTGTTGCTCATTGCACGCCAGTTAGGAATTCCTCCAAGGTCCCAGCGTTTTGCACGTAGAAACTCAAAATCATCATAGTCACCTAGTGCAATTTGAGCTGAGCGTCTAACATTACCTGCAACAACAATACGTCCAATAATGTTCATAATGTCAAGGCAGTCAACAGGACGTACTCTTTTACCTGATCTTGCATTAAGAATAGTGTTAATTTCTCCAATACCCCATACTAAATCTTGTGGTCCTGATGCAGTTCCTCCAAAACCTTTAATAGGTGATCCTTTTGAGCGTATCAAATGACAAGCATAAGTAAATCCTTTGCCTGTTATAAATGATGCTTCAAGCACACGTCTCATAAGTTCTACCCAACCTTCTCTTGAATCAGGCACAATAAAGTCAGCGTCATTCACATCAATGCGCTCTACTTTTACCTTCTTCAAAATCTTAGGTATTTGGTACACATGCTCACGCTGAATGTTAAATCCTACACCTGAACCTAGCATAAGCATTTCAAATGCCCATGTAAAAGGTCTAATAGGTTCATCACAAACAACAAAGGCACAATTTTGCAAAGATGGTAGTCCTAATTTGTCAACGGTTTTTGTACCTAATTGCCACAAAAATCTTCCTGCTACTGTACCTTTTAATTTTAGCATAATCTCTCTAAGTGCATGCTCTTCTGCTTCTGTAAATCCAACATTTAGTTGGTCTCTGCATGATTCAACCACACGTTCAATTGTATCAGACCATTCTTCTGATTTTCCACTTTTTGTAGGTCTTGAATATGTACGCTTATACGTAACATAACCTACTGGTCCCCAAGGGGTAACGTCAGCGTTAGCTTTTGTTTCTGTCATAATTATAATTTTAAGGTTTTATATAAAAAAAGGAAGGGCAACAAATATCGTAAATTTTAAGTTTTGTGCCAAATGATTATAATAATTTTTTTTTTAAAAATGTGTAAGTAATTCCATGTAATTTCAGATATTTGTACTATCTTATACTTGAGGGAGGTGAGAGTACAAAAAAAGACTATGAAAAAACTTTTTGTACTGCTTACATTATTGGCAATAATCTTGACATCATGTGATGCAAGTAAGCGTATGCAAAAACGTTTAGATAGATATTGCAAGCTTTGTCCTTCAAAAGACAGTACAATTACTGTTACTGAATACAAAGATAAAATTGTCACTGTTCCTGGTGATACAACTATTGTTGTAGATAGTCTTTATTGTGATTCATTAGGTAATGTTTACATTAAAAGACTTTCTGAAAAAGATGGTGAACTTGTACGCCTTAAGCAAACTCTTAAAAACAATAAACTTACAAGCACTGTAATAGTCAAAACTCAATATGTGAATGTTCCAGGAGTAACTATTACAAAAACACGCGATGTAATCAAAACCTTACCAGCTAAAGAAATAAAGTATGTACCATGGTATATCAATTTTCTTGCTGTTCTTGGTGGTATCACGTTTTTATTAATTCTTTTTTACATAATTTACAAAATAACCTTAGGAAAATGGACACATCAACTTTAACAATTGTTTTATTTATTGCAGGATCAGTATTTACAATATTTGGTTTCTTTTTAAGAACAGCATATATGGATACTAGAAAAGATGTTGAATTTTTAATGACAAATTATACAAAAATGAATGAAGAACTTGGTAAGCTCAAAGGTAAAATTGAACTGGTTCAACAAGAGAATCAATTAAAGTATCAAGCTATACAAGAACTTACGCAACTTGAAATAAAAAATCTGGCAAAAAATGTTAGTGAATTATCAGACGCTGTTAAACAATTAATTTTAAGTAGATAACTATGGAATTAAATTTATCCAAAATCAAACAGGTTCCTTTGTCAGAAAGTCAGTATGTCAAAGAAGAAACTAAAAAAACACAAATTGTGTTGCATCACACTGCAGGAAACTCTTCAGGTGTTGGTACAATAAAAATGTGGAATGCAGATGACAGAGGTAGAATTGCAACATGTATTGTAATTTCTGGTAAAGGTTTATCATCAGATACAACTGATGGTGAAATTTGTCAAGCATTCTCATCTAAATACTGGGCATACCATCTTGGAATTAAACCAGATGTTTTTAGATCAGTAGGAGTACCTTACCAAAGATTAGATAAACTTGCTATTGGCATTGAAATCTGTAACTGGGGACCATTAACTTTAAAGAATGATGGTAAGTTCTACAACTATGTTGATAGAGTAGTTCCAGTTGATCAAGTATGCACATTAGAGAAGCCTTATAAAGGATATACTTACTATCACGCATACACAGATGCACAGATTGAATCTGTGAGACAATTACTTGTTTATTGGAGTAAAATTTACAGTATTCCACTTAACTACAACCTAGCAGATATGTGGAATGTTTCTGTAAACGCACTCAAAGGAGTTCCAGGCGTGTATACACACAATTCTTATAGAAAAGATAAGTCTGACATCTCTCCTCAACCAAAGATGATAGCAATGTTGAAATCCCTTAAATCATAAATCATGAATAAATTACAAATCCTAGGTATTGCAAGACACATTTTAACTTTCGCAGGAGGTTTTCTTGTTGTACGTGGTTATGTAGATGAGTCTACATTAACTGAAATTATTGGTTCTGTTGTAACACTTGCTGGTCTTATCTGGTCAGTAGTAGACAAAACTCCTACAAAAGATGGCAGCGAAGGTTAATTCAGTAGCTAACACATCTTCATTGAAGAAATCAAAAGTTTCTAGACCAGGTGTCCATTCTAAAACAAAGACATCATATTCTAAGAACTCAAAACACTATCGCAAGAGCTATAAAGGGCAAGGGCGATAAAAGATGCTACTATGCTTAATGTTTAGTGGTTTTTCTTCTTCTGTAAAAAGTCCCCTAGTAATAGGGGATTTTTGCTTTCTACAGAACTTGCTTAATGTTATTAAGAAGCGGATGTCATAGTCAAGTGTTGTAATTCATGTTCATCAGGAAATACTTCTTCAAAATCAGAATCTGATAATTCATCTATTGGACAATCATCAAGATTAAACATTGTTGAAAATACTTCATGTACTTTAACTTGGTGATCCAACCAATCTGATGGATGTGAGTCTTTCAAAGACAATGTAATATGATTATAGAAAGCCCATGCAGAATCAGTATCAACCTTGTAGTCAAAAGAAGGTTTACTAAACTCTTTCTTTATGTTATTGAGTTGCATAGTATTAATCACATCTTTTCTCATGAACAATTCACCTAGAATATCATGTTGTGCAGTGGTGCTTAATAATATTTCTTTCATAGAGTCTTTGTGTTGAACCAAAGAGTCCCAGTATTCACCAGCATTATTAATGTATTCACTAATAATACCTTCTGCTAAAAGATCTGCTGCACCTTTGTGCACGCGTTTGTATTTGCCAAATTTGCTGTTGTTCAGCATCATACCATTCATACAAACTTTTACAAGACCACCTAAATTGAATCTAAATGCTAATTGTTTGTTGTAGGAATTGGTAAAATTAGCAGACAGCTCTATGTCTGAATCTGCTTTGTAATTTAATCTCAACGTACCTAGAGCAATTTGCCCATCATTAGTACACCTGTAGTCTTCTCCAGTGATAATAAAACCAGCACTGGTTATTTCACTTCTCACACGATTAATCACACTTGCATGTGATATAGGAGTGTAAGTATCTGTTTTCTCTGGCAATGCAGTAGATAAGATTTTTGCATAGGCATCCATGCCACTTACTGTTCTTTTCATAATTCTAATTTTAACTGTTGATATAAATTTGTAGGAATAACTTCTGACTCACTCTCAATCTTTTTGATTTCATCATAAATTTTGTTTAGATAATATTTATCATCTATGTTGTAATCTTCCCAAGCACGCATTTCTGCTTTGTTGAAAATAGTTTGATGTATTGGGCCACTTTCTAATTGTATTTGTCTTCCATCTGGATGACACTTGACAATCTTTGTACCTTTAGTAGATACAAAGTATCTGACAAGCTTTTGAAGTTTGCGTTCATAATATTCGCCAGCTTCAATGCCTTTTTCAATAAAAAACCAGTTGCCTTTTATTTTGGAACCAGTACAATAGTCAAATATGTTCTTGTTGCTTTGAACATAATCTTTGGGATCAACACCATTCACAAAATACTCATACCAAGCTTTTGGTATTATTAAGTTAGACTTGTTCTTGTGTAAAGGAAGTTCTTGAAATTCAAATCTACCTTTACATTTTGTCTTACCATCATCATAAATTGCAATGTAATTGTTGACGTCACCAATAATCATTTTTTGATAATCAACAGATTCAAGTTGTAGTTGAGTCATATCTTCCCACTCTTTGCAAATCTCAAAGAAATAGGCTTCATCTTTTTCATCTATCACAAACTCTAAACCATCTGTATTTTGCATCAGAGGTTGTGAGTTAGGAATTCTTGTAGTAACCATTTCATACAGCATAGATAAAAGCAGCTGACCATTTACAGTAATCCTAAAAGTTAACTCTGGATCATATAAAAATGAATACTTGCTCTTACTTAAACCATAAGTAGAATTTAATATAATCTTGAAAAGATAATTTAAAGGATCTGACTTTGGATACTTCTTTCTTTCTTCAAAAAACCATTCATACAACTCACAGAAATCATCTTTTGGTATTTGTGCAGGAGACCATCCATTCTTGATAGCAAGATTAGGATAAAAACTTGTAACATCTACACTGACAATCTTTCTGCCAAGTTCTGGTTTATAAATGCCAGGTTTAATACAACCATGAATGCCACCTAGTGCATATACAGTATTGACACCCTTGTGCAGCATGTTATAACTTGGTCCTTTTTTCTTGAGTTCTTCATCACCACCATCAAGAATTGTTGTATCTACAACTAGATTTTTAAACCAGTTATGTACACCAATAAAGTCATGAGTTTCAAACTTTACACATGGCAAAATGATATCGCGTATAACAACGTTTTTACGATATGTCCTCATGTCTCTAATTTGTTTTTTATCAAGACCTAGCTTCTCAGAAAGAAAATGAAGAAATATTTCCTTGGAAATCCTTGGCTCACTAGCAGAATATAAATTGACATTATAAGTTTCACTAAGTTTAGCACGCAGATTAATCTGTGATACCATAACTCTTGTACCCTTAGAATCTTTCATATTGAATATTGCCTTGGTAGATTTAACATCATTAATACAGTAGTCAACTACCATATCTAATGTTTCTCTATTCATAACTCTCTCATAATGAGGGTGTGGCATTTCTTCAACATTGTGCCAGTCCATACTAAACTGTGTCCATTTTAAAGATGTACGCTTGGCGTTACTATCCCAATGATTAAGTTTATATATATCAACACATTTAATTGAAAGTTTGAATTCTGGATAATCAACAAACTCATTTCTATCAGATTTACCAATTACATACTGAGCATATTCATATATTCTATCTGCAAGAGATTCACCATCTGCACTTGGATGTAAAAACTCATCTTTGTTTTCTAGTATAAACTCAGTAATCTGAGCATCAAACGCAAGATTATTATATCCAAAATGCCAATCCTTAGATTTTCGTGATTCAATGAGAAACTTAATAAACTTTGCAGCATCATTTTGGTGTTTGTCAATAATAAAAACTTTTCGTTCATCTTTATTATATGGTTCAAACACTGCAACAAAACAATTCACAATGGTTTCATAATCCATTACCCAGAATTCTCTTTCTCTCATTATTTTTGTTCTTTGGATTTTTTGATTTTCTCAACAATTTCTTTTTTACCTTCTTCAGTAAACATGTCACCTAATTCAAATGCTGAGTGAAGAACATCACTAAACACTTTTGAATCATCATTAATTGCAAATCTTTTTACAAATGCAACAATGTCATTGATGTCTTCTAAATAATATTCATAGTACGCAGGAATAATCACGCGTTGTTCTTGCCATCCTTGATTTCCATCAGCACGTTTTGTAGGAACAATGTCACCTTTTTCTGTAAGGCGAGGCATCATCATTGGTTTCTCTTTAATATCTTTTGAGATAATAGCAAGAACCTTTTGCTCAGGATCAAATATTGCCTCATTATAAGGACAATCTTTGTCAACAGGCATCATACGAAATGTTGGTTTATCATTCCATTTAGTAGAATACACTACCATATTTTTAACACTAGAGTTCATATTACTTGATTTTTAAAATTACAATTTGTACGTTTCTTTTTCTTTATTGTATTTGTCACAAAGTTCACCAACTTCTTGTAGCGTTGCTACATCAATTAGCAGCATTTCTGCATAGTCTTTGAAATACTTTTTAGGAAATATAAATGATTCTACATAAGCCCATTCAGGAGTATGTATACCATAATAGTCAGATAAATGCCTTTTGGCGTTTTGCGAAAACTTAGAATATTTACCTTGGATAAATAAATCATAGTCATACGCGCTTGGGTTCATGTCAAATATGTAAGCAACTCTACCATCGCAAAGTGGTACTACATAATCTAACAGGGTGTGTGTCATTAATTTGTTTTTTTCAAACGTTAACCACTGATCAGTATCTTCCTTTTGATAAATGCAAACAAGTTTGCGCTCATCATCTGGAAACTCCTCTGGCCAATGCACATAAACCTGCACTGGCCTTGGATCTCTTGTACGCTTGAAACCAAGCAGAGGATACAAAAAAGTATAAGACTTTTGAAAATACTGCTTATACATTTGTTTTATCATAATACTAATTCATTATTGTTAACAATAAACTTGTAAGGTAACTCAAAGTTCTTTGTTTCAAAGTGATACTTTGCCTCATCAAGCATTTTGTCAGTTTCCTCTTCCCATTTGGCAAGAGTTTCATCAGAAATTCTGATAGGAGCAATTTGCATAAATGGATCTACTACCAAGAATCTAAAAGTAATCTTATACCCTAAATACTTTGGCTGAGATGTATACACATGCTCTACTAATTTCTTGTAAATAGATGCTTGTATCCAGTATTTAAAATACTCTATACTATCAGTAAATTGTGAAATAGATTTACCTGTTTTCTTCAGGTCATTTACACGAATTTCTTTAGCAGCATGATCTACTACAAGATTGTCAATAATGCCACGCAGGCCAAAATATGGATTGTCTGCAAATTTCACCAACTGAATCTCATTGTGTTTTTCAACAGGTGAGAAAGAATCTGCAAAAAAGCCCATCACATCCATAACTGAAACAGTTGATGTAATTTTCTCTACTACAGATTTACAGAAGTTATAAACTTCTTGATCAATGACAACACGTCCTTCTGCTTTTTTCAAATAGTCCCAATAAGCATTATGCTTTGTGTTAATCATTTTCTCTACTCTCTGTGCATCTGTTTTAAGAGATTGATACAGATTTATATCTTTTAAAACATCAAGTATTGCACCTGAAAATTCTTCAAGGTTTTCACGCGTATCACCATCTTTTGTTAATTCTTTATAATGATTAAAGACTGTGTGTAACACACTGCGTGGATTGTCACTTGGTAGGTCCTCAACACATATAACAAATTGATTGTCAAAGTCTTCAGGTTTTAATAATAAACAATGAATAAGTGAACCTTCAATCATGTTTTTGTCTATAACGTCTTCTTTTTGTCCTAAAACATAATGTTTATAAAATGCTGCTGGACTAAATAATAATTTATTTAAACCAGAATAAGACATCAAAAAGTCTTTGTCAAAAAATTCTTGCTCCTTCTGAATACGTTCAGAAAGAGGTACTTGTGCTACAAATTTTCCCATAAATTTTTAATTAGAATTTTCCATATCTGATGGAAAGTATTTACCCATAATGTTGCCATTATAACTGTTTGCTGTTAACACATCATTTTTCATTTGATGTGAAATCTCACAGTATCCAAGGTATTTTTTGGAATAACACACTTCTAGAATCTCACGTTTAAAATAAGATGGTCCTACAAGTTCAAGTTCAAACTTTAACTCTTCACAAGAACCATAATAAGATTTCCATGTTGATTCTTTTACTACACGCTTGAAAGTTTTTCTTGTCTTTGTCTGCGTTTTCTCTCTGATAGAGATCTTTGTCTTTCTTTCACTGTATAGACTTTTCTTACCTATGTAAAATCTTCCAGTAATTGTGTTGGTTATCATATAGACAAATCCAACAGCTTCTTCAAAATTGGGAAAGTCTTCAATAGAAAGAACTTCCTTACCTAATCCATTGTTAGGGTTATAAATCCAATTGCTCATAAATTTAATGTTAGTACACAAATTTAAGGATTTTTAGCGACATATTTTTCCATTGCATTTTGAAGTTTAGGATAAAAATCATGTAATGCAACATCTTTACCATGATATTTTATAATATCACTTATGTCTTTTTCTCTTGGCAAATAAATGAAAGGTAAACCATACGTTTCATCATAATATTTCATTGAGCTTACACCTGCTTGATCACTGTCCATGCAAACTATTACATGTTTATACAGTGATTTATACTTTTCAATTTGTAACAAACTCAATTTTGTACTTTCACTGTTTGGTGCAACACAATCTATAGTTAAACCAAGACTTTTAATAGCCATTACATCTTTAAGTGATGATGCTATTACCAGTGTAGTATGATTTTCTAATTGATCAGTACCTTGAGTGTAATTACCATTTTGTAAAAAGAATTTAAACCTTTTACTTTTAGGATTATACACCTTGTAAAGACCATCTTTGGAAAAATAACCATAAATGTTTGTACCAATATTCTCAATTTTACCTGACACTTCTCCAGATTCAGAATTTACTTGTCCTATTGTATAAGATTGAAGTGGTAACACATTATACTTTTGAAGCATACTGCTACCTATGTTATACTTTAACCAAAACTCTGCGTCATGTTTACACCACGATCTTGTTGTATGTTCTACAACAGACCATTTAATATTAGACAGCGTCATTTCAACTTCTATGTATTTACCAGTTTTGCAAAATTCATAATAATCATTAACAATTTTCTCAGAAGCTTTAAGATATGAAAGTTCAAATAATTCTTGTACTAACTTTATTGCATCTCCAGATTTGCCAGTTGAATGGCATTTGTAAACAATTTTGTTTTGCTCTTTGCTAAAAAATAAAAACAACGAAGGTGTTTTGTCATTGACATTGAAAATACTTTTGACTCTAAGGGTTTTACCATCAAAGTCTTGTGATAGTCCAAGATAATATTTAAAAATCCAAGCATCTGGTATATCATTGGCTGAATTAAAAAACTTTCTACTTGAAAACATATTACAAATCTATAAAAAAAGAAAAAGGGTAAGCATTGCGCTCACCCTCTTAACTTTTGAAATTATTACTTACTGCTAAATGGTAACTCAATGTCACTCATTGGTGTATCACCAGGACTTGGAAAATCATCTGCAATAGAATCTGTTTTAGGTTCAATGCCAGTAGTTGGCTCAAAAGATTGAACTTCTTCAGCAGGCTCCTCAGTAGCAGGTCTTTCTTTAGATAGAATAATATGAACTTCAGAGTTGTACTCTATCAAGTTCAACGCTTTTCTGTCATCATCTTCTAGTGCAGAGAATGGATATAAGCTTTTACGTGGCTCTGCTTTAGGTAAGAACAATCTGTAATTTGGATTAGTGTATCCTTCATTAAAGTATTCTTTACCAGCAATTGTAAAGTAACCCCATAACTCTGGATCAATAAGATACTTACGTACCTCAGTAACATATTCTTCAATAGTTTCACCTTCAACGCCTTTTTCATTCATTGCTTGTAAAATACCCATTTGCTTTGCAAGGTGATTCATCCAATTATAGATCTGTTGATCTCTTTGAATTTGCTTACCTTCATATGTGTATGTGCTAAATGCATATTGTCCAGATTTGATAGTACCAACTTGACCTCTGTATTTTCCAAGGCTTGGATTATTTTTATCAAGATCTAAACCAGCAAAATCATCACCTCTGTCAACACCTTCAAGTTTGATTGCGACAAAGTATGCTTCTTTATCATAAGATGGAGCATCCAAATATATATCTACAATTCTGCAATAGTGTGTACCTGGTTGGATTATTTTTGAAATACCATTACCACCTGCTTTTTCTTTAAAATCACTAGACTTAAACATAATTTTTTGTTTTTTAATATTAATCAATATAAATTTTATCCCAGTTTGTTACAATATTGCCATCTTCTCCTGGTTCAGAGATAACAATTTCTTGATTTCTCAAGTGCTCAGGGCGTGCGCCACAAGCTATTTCGTCAGTTGTCATAAAACTAAGAATGTTCTTTTTACCTTTTCTGTAAATGTATCCAATAGCATCTGAATTAGATGTAGTAATACGCTTTAACTTACCTGTCAAATCAAGATCAAGTGAGTTAAACTCTGCACCATTTTTCTCTAGTAGAGTATCTTTGATGTGACCAACAAAAATAACATGAGGTGCTAAGGTTTTGACATAGTTAAGAACTTTCTCAAAAGCTTGACGTAACCATGGGTATCCAGCACCATTTGGCATATTTAAAATATTACCATACTGTGCTTTATGCTTGGTGAACCATTCTTTACCCATAAGAGTTTTAGAATATAGTTCTTCAGCATAAGGTACGCATAATGATTCAAGAGCAGTAATAGTATCTAGTGCAATGTACTTATAAGGCTTCTTTGCTTCCATGATCATGTTACCAATAGTAACAATATCAGCAATAGATCTTGCTTTAAGTTTTATTGCTTCAACATAATCAGTACCATCTTCTAAATCAATAATAAGACAATTATCAAGTTGTGATAACAAAGTTGTTTTACCAACCTTAGGCTTACTAAATATTACAAGATTCTTTGGACTTTTCACTTCAGCTTTTAACTTCTGCATTGGAAGAACAAAACCTGTTGGCTTTGCTTCTGGTTCTTTACTTGTTGACATATGATTTTGATTGTTTAATTAAGTCATTTAACCATGTCTTATTTGACAATGGCACATTGTGTTTGATACAATAGTAGTCACGCATGGTCATTGCACTGTAATGGGTATCTTCTTTCTCAGAATACATACCACCTGGCATTTCTTCTTCTTCATAACCAAAACTTGGTGCAGTTATAACTTCAGCATATCTTGCAGTTACTGATGTAGAATTAACTAATTCTAAATCAGACGATCTTACAGCATATGTTGTGTTAGTTTTACCATCACTAGACGTTTCTACTTCTACATACTTTGAAGGATTAAGTTTCCAGTTTGGATTATTAACCAATCTGTACAACTTTCTGTTTACGCGATCATAGTGTTCTTTATCCCAGTCAAACATTTCTACATAGAAATCTTGACCAGAAGAGAGTTCACTACTCCAAAAACGCACACATTCTAATCTTGTTTCTCCAAACTCTTTACCCATGTAACAGAGTTTAGCACCAAACTTTGGATTGGAGATACCCATGTTGGTAAAAAGGTTTTCCCAAAAAGGAGCATAATCCACAGTAAGCTCTTTAATACCTTTTTCTTTTTTTGTTTCTGTTGCAGCTTTAAAACTACTCATTTGTTAAAATTTAATTATTATTACTTTGGTTTAAATGGCTCCTTTGCAGGCTCATCTACTTCAACAATTTCCATTTTTGCATAATCTGCCTTATACCATTGAATACCTGTCTCTCCAAACCTGTTTTTGAGAACATGCATCGCTAGTAAATACTTGTCGCTTGCAGTAATGATATACTTTTGAGGGCCATACCTGCTTATATTATACTTGGCTGGCCTGTTATACGCAATCATCACGTCTGCACATTGTAAGAGATAGTCGCTTCCAAAAACATCTGCTTCAGTTGGAAAATTCTCCAACTTACCTGGCTTCTGTCTTTCAGCATTGTCAATGTCTCTATTTAACTGAGTAAGAATTATAAATGTCACAGGTAGTGAATTCTTCATCTCAGTCAACATTGTGGCAAGATTTTGCAATGTAATTTGTTTACTTGTTTCTGAAGCTGCTTGGCGAACCAATAGCGTGTGGTCAAGTGTAACCACAAAAGGTTTTTTATGTTCCTCATAGAAGCTCACAATCCAATACCTCATTTCTGATACAGTCATTGATCTATCTATAACATATTCTTTACGTGTTTTTTGTTTACCAAGGTATTCCACTAATTTTGCGTGATCGCCTTTGGAAAAAGGAGGCATACCATCATCTTCTGCAGACTGTAGATATCTAATATCCATATTGTTTGCAGAAGACATTTCTCTAATGCCCATATTTCTTCCTAGCATTTCAAATTGAAAATGCAAAACCATAAAATCTTGTTCAGTATTTAATTCTTGTAGATTTCTGGCCAATGTTGCTGCGACAAGTGTCTTACCAACACCAGGTCTTGCTGCAAGAATATACAATGATTGCCATTCAATACCATTAAGACCAATTTTATTAAAACCTTCCCATGAAGTTCTTAAAGATTTGATTTCTTTTCTGGCACGTTTCTCAATATAATCAAGGCTTTCTTGTAGTATATCACTATACTTACGCCATGGTTTTACATGAGATGGGGGTCCATGAGATGCTGAAGATCCAGCCTCTGGTTTGTTATACATAAATAAATTTTTTTGATAAGCAAATATAATAAAAATTTGTCAAATTACCATACAATTTGAGTAGAGTTTTGACTTTTAAGTTCAGAATTTATCTTGTTGAATATATCATTGCAGTCCCACATTTTCTCACGTGCATATGCAGCAGAGGCAGGGTGACTTGCTCTTAAGATAACTTGAGAATCATCTAAAAGATCCTCTAACTCTTGTGCTTTTTTACCTAAAAATGCCCAGACAATGGGTTTTTTTGCGTTTATAGACTTAGAATTTAACATGTCTATAAGATACTTTACAAATGGATCCCATATTGCAAAATGTTTTCCAATTTTACCAACCTCAGTGGTAAGTGATGTGTTTAGCATAAGTATACCTTGGTTACTCCAAGTGGATAAATCTGTACTCAAATCTTTTGTATCGTCAGTACTGTATACTGTTTTTGTTATTGCGCGATGTATATATCGCAAAGATGTTTCAGCTTTACCAGTGTTACCACAGCTAAAAGCAATACCATCTGCAACACCTAGTTGTGGATATGGATCTTGTCCAACCATCACTACTTTTAATTTGTCAAATGGACATTCTGTAAATGCCCTGAACACCATTCTGAGAGGGGGTGTAAACCTTATGTCATCATTAACAAGCTCCTCAAGAGTCTTGACTATAGTAACAAAATCCTCAGATACTAAAAATCCTTTTAGCAAATCATGCCATCCTGAATCACTTGATTTAATCATGTTGTACAGTTTTTCTGCAACATCTTTAGCATTAAGTTTAATTGTTTGTTTTTCCATAACTTTTAGTAACTTTGATTAAATTAAAATTATATGTCAGAAGAAGTAATTAAATCATTCTTACCATCAGGATCAGATGATCAAATGGTAGAGGTCATTAAAGAAGATGCTATTGTAAGCATCAAAATGAGTACAGGATACTATAAAAGAATTCAAAATGTTATTGCATTTCTTTTAGAAGGTAAACCTGTATCAGAGGTGCAAGCATCTCATCAGGAAATTGCATCACGTAAAGTGTCAAAATCTTGGATTGTTCAATATGAAACTCTTTTAATTCTTTGTAGAGAATTTGAAAAAGCTGCAAAAGAAGCTGACTTTTTTGAAAAAATGACTATTGCTGAACTTCGCGATGCTATGGAAAAAGCTGAAGAAAGGTTAGAAGATCAAGAAGAATCATCAAATCAGTAAAGATAAATTCCAAGATCATGTCCTAGTGCAATACAACTTTCTATTGATGCTGACATTTCTTGTTTAGAACAATCTGCAAAACTTTTAAAACCTGCTGATGAAGAGCTGGTTGCTACAATGTAGAGGCCAGCTTTTTCTTTTACTATCATTTTTATTTCATCAATAGAATGACCAGTTGAGTTTGCAATCTCACGTATAAGTGCGTGAACCTTAGCAAGTTGCCCTGCTGTTTTATCGTCATTTGTAAGAACAGTAATGTAAGCTTCTAGCTCCTGTCCTTTTTTAACACCCATGTTAAACAACTTGAGTTTACCTGCATCTTCTGGAGACGCAGGCAATATCTCAGTGCCATTAATAATTACTTTGATTGTTGTATTATGCATATGGTTCTGTATAAACAATTTTCTTAGGATCTATGTCTTTCAATGCTTCAGCAATCCAGTCCATATCTACTGTGTTTTTATAACCAAGAATGTGTATTGTTGCTTTATCATCAGGATTTAACCTTAGCAACCTTCCTATACGCTGATTACTTTGACGTTCATTACTATATGAATGTAATATTATACCAGCTTTTAAATTTGGAATATTAACACCTTCATTTAGTTGCTGGACACAAGCAAGTTTTGTAATGTTTCCTGATTTGAATTGATATAAGTTTTCCTCACTATCTGAATTCTTACTATGATAACTATCCTCACAAATCCAATCTGCTTGCTCAGTAGTATTACAAAAGACAATACATTTATCATGCATCATTTCTAATAATTGCTTTGCATAGCGTTCTTTTGTTGGAAAAGTCATTATAGCTTTCATTCTCATAATACGCTTTATCTGCGTTTCTTTTGGTGACATGATTCTTCTAAGCTGATCAGTCCAGTAAGCATATGCTTTTTGCTCACTATTTAAAAAGAATGAACCATCTTTCTTCTTGACTTTCATGTTGCGTTCATCACTAAGTGATAACATGTGCACCATAATTTTATAGTCATTAAGAATTGAATCATCAATAGCATCATCTGTTATGTAAGTGTATTGAATTGGACAGTAATTAGCAACCATTTCACCTTTCTCAGAAGACTTGTATCTTGGAGGCGTACCTGTAAGACCAAGAATTTTACCTGAAAATGCATTAAGCCATGCATCATGAGAGTGTTTCAAACTATGACACTCATCAAGTATTACAACATCATACATGGTGCTGTCTACTTTTTTAAGTGAAAGATAGGTTGAGAACTCTAAATGTGGTAGCAAATGAGTCATTTTGTGCTTAATACACTCAGCTTTCCAGCTATCCCATACAGCTAGTTTAGGACCAACTATAAGGTAACGTTTAAACATACATGTAGGGTGTAACTTATCAATGTACTTTAGACCTATTAAAGTTTTACCTACACCCATTGATATGCCTAAACCTGCTTTACGCTTCCCCTGTATCGCCTTTAGGGCTTCTTCTTGGATAATCTCGCGGTTTTTCATATTTGTTTTCTCTTTTTGGAACAACTTTGAACATTTGCGTATTGTTTTCTTTTATTCCTCTAACACCTTTTTCTTCAAGAACTTTTGTCTTGTCAATCCATTGAATGTTTAGAAGAACTTTGTTAAAGAATCTTATAATTGCATTTGGTTTTTTTGATGACCATAGCAGTAATCCTCTTTCATCTACTGCATCTTGTTTTGTTGTGGCTCCTATTATAAAATAGCCAATAAACTTTTTCATTTTAAGTTAATTTAGATTGTGACAAATTCATTTCTCTTGCTTCTTTTGGATGAGTTTCTACCCATTGATGGCAAGATAAACACAAAGGTATCCAGGTTTTCTTATCAAGATAATATAACCCTCTTCCCTTAGTATGGTGCACTGTCAAATTCTCCTTGAATTGACCCATGCACTCAGGCAATTTTGCTCTACATGTAGAGTTTAAAGGTTCATTTAAGAACTCTTTACGCATCTTGCTGTATAAAACATCAAGTACGTCTTTTTTATCAGATTTTGGTTTAATTGATCTTTTGTTTGATGGTGTTTTAGTCACCTCTTGAGAGTACCAGCAGTCTTTGCAGTATTTATTACCCTCATGGTTTTTCCAGATCATTTTGTCCAGCTCACAGCTAGAACATTTTTTAAGTTTTACTTGCATATAATTTATCTAGCAAGCTCAGATTTCTATGTTGTCAATGTCAATGAAATCACTGTCAGTTAGTTTATCTATGTCAGAGATATCAACAAGATCAGGTTCATGTTCAATAATGTTATCATCATTGTAATCCTCATCTCTTTTTTTAGATGGTCCATAATACAAAACACTTATCGCAAAAGGATCATTTACTTCATCTCCCCAATTAGCAGCCTCTAATTCTTTAAGCATTCTGTCCCATTCAAAATCAGACATTCCAGCATATTGTTCTACTTTCAACTCAATACATTTACCATTTGGTAATTGGTATAGCATGTTTAGCAAAATATTAAAGAACTAAGTTAAACTATTCTAACAAAAGCTTGGTACAAATATAAGAAATATAAAAAATTTAACGTACTACATAGCTATTAAAATTCTGCTCTTCTAAAAAAATTTTGTACAAAGTCTTCTAATTCCATGGTGACACTGTCAACACCACTTCCACAGCTACTAATACTTACGTGTTTTGTGATAACATTAATAACAATTAAAAGATTTGTATCCACGCAGTACTGACTGCCAATTCCAAATCCTTTGTCATCAGACCATTTATCATATGGAATCATTGCGCAAAAAATCATACGTGTAAGATAATCTGCATCATCCCATCTTTGTCTTCTTGAAAGAACCTCATGTACAACAGATACTAATGTACTTGCATTGTCATGTGTATACAGATAGACAGAGCTATGCTCTCCTATAACCTGTACTTGAGCACTTTTCATATTAATTTTTTCCATGATTTTTTGTAGATTAAAAAAATACAACATTCTATCCACGCAATTTGAAATGTAATCTTATACTTGTAAGCAAACACCAAAGGCATTTTCTCCAAGTAAAGACCTAGACCAAACTTTCTTGAATAGAATAATATTTTGACAAACAAATGTTTCATTTTCCTGTACTGCCAAATCCACCTTCACCTCTTTCAGATGATGATAACTCAGCTACTTCTATGATTTCTACAAATGGTAATTTCATAATGACAAGTTGTGCCACTCTATCTCCAATATCATAAACATCACCTTCTTCAAGGTATCTAAATTTAAGCATAAGAGAACCTCTATAACCTGAATCAATTACACCAACAGAATTGGCTAAATTCAAAGTTGTTTTACTTACTGAACTTCTAGGAAATAAAAGACCAACATAACCTTCAGGAATTTCTAAAGATAATCCTGTGTCATATGTCACCATTGTACTGTCTTTATTCCACTCTTCACTGATGGCTACTAAGTCCATACCTGCGTCACCAGCTTTAGCGTAACAAGGTATTACTGCGTCTGGATGCAGCTTTTTTATTTTTAATTTTATATTACTCATATATCAAAGTTAAAAAAAAGTTAATTAAAATATCCAATTATCAATAATTCATGTATATTTGTACAGACAGCTTCGACTCTGTTTGTTTTTTATGATTATTTTAATTGTTACTAAGAAAGGGGGATTTAGGTCCCCCTTTTTTATTAGTCAAAAATATAAGACACAGTGTTGTTAAATGGATCAAATTCCATTTGATTTGTCTTACTGTAAGTACCTGGTTCTAACACCATTTTGTCATGCTCATCATGAGTAATAACTGTAGGGTTTTTTACTATTAAATCAATTGCTTGATCAGTTTTGTGTTTATACCCAAAAGGTTTATTAGCAGTCATTATGTGCTTTTGTGGCTCACCACCTGGTGTTAATTGTAGTTTTGTGGTTGATTCCCAACCATTTGTGTGATTATCCATTATGATTCTGATTTTAAAAGTTTAATATACTGTTCTTTACTTAAATGATATGGTCTGCAATCTTTACTTGTTGATGAGTGTTTTGCTAAAATAACATCTCCTTGTCTATAAATATACTCAGGATCTGTAATGTTCAACTGGACAGTCCATGCAATTGCTTCAAGTGCATCTTTACTTCTACCAATATTATTTGGTACATAAATCCAATACTCGCGATTTGTTGTGCTACACCAGCATCTTACTGCATAAATAGTAGCATTTTTAACACGAAATTCACTTTTTTCTTCAGGAAATAATCTTGCACCTTCAATTTCATACAGTTCATACTCATCTTTCATTGTTTTTGAAACTTCTGTATTGTTCTCTAACCAAGAAACACCTTCTTTTTCAAGAGTTTGTTTGTCAACAAGCACTGGTTTTAATTCCTTAAACAAATCAATCACACCAATTGCTTTAAAATACAAGCGTCTAATTTCAATATTCTTTTCTGCAAAAGCCATTGACACAGTTATATCTGGAGTATCATTCCAAGAGTGTTCTATGGAATCAGCAAAAGATTGAACTTCTGGATGAGTTTTGCCACCAATAACATTGTTATAAAAATTGTCATAAGTTTTATAAAGTTTTTTCCAATACATTTTAGCAGAATTCTCGTCCACTGGCATGTTTTCCATGTAATACTGTTTTGTTTTTTCTTCTGTTATCATAATTCTTGATCATTTAAGTTTTCTGCATACTCTTTTAAATCAATACAAACACCTGTTAATGATTCTTCATAGCCCACGTATTCAAGACTGGTAACTCTAAAAATATAATTGTCATAATCAAGTTTTGCAGCTTCTGCAACACCTTCTTCATCCCATTGTTCAGTTTGCCAACCAGACCATTCTGCATTAGGAACATTACCGTTTAGAGCTTCTAATGCTTTTTCTATAAAATCATCTTGTAATGATTCACATAAAGTAATTAACTCAGTACTGAGAAAACCATTTTTTACTTTAGGAACTATTGATACTGTACCTCCATCAAGAATATTCTCAATGTTGATTTCTAATTCATCAAAGTAAAACTTTTTGGGTATTTTTACAACTATTGCATTTTCAATTTGAAGTTCTAATGACTCAGTTGTGTCCTCACTATAAATATCTTCACCTTCAAACATTTTTGTCACAGGATCATATACAGCTATACCATTGGCATTGAACTCACCAGCCCAAGAGCCATAATCAAGAATGCTACACATTCTATCAACCAGCCATTCAGCTTCAGGATCACTTGATGATTCTCCATCAACTTGTATATATACCCAGCCAGAGTCTCCTCCACCTTCCCAGCATATTGCTACTTCTTTGCCATCTTGTGATTTCTCATCACACCATTTTATTACATCTTCTATTGTCATGGTAATTTTGTTTTTGATTGTTTAACATAATCTGATTTTTCTTCTGCGATTTCTTTAAGAACTTTTCTTCCTTCGCCAGGTTTGTACATCCATCCTACGATGTTCATGTTGTCAAGGTAATCTTTGATTGTAGGAATCCATCCAATGTCTTCCATGCAATGTTGTTCGCCAAGTGTTCTGACAGGTACTTTTTTACCAGCAGAGTTTACTATGTATACGCCAAACTCTTTCTCACACCAAAAGATACCTTCTGCATGATGGCGTAATGCTCTATGACGCATATCTGGATAATGCATCTTAGTTTCGTCAAACCAATTATGAATTGGTAAATAATCTTCTGCCTCACCTCCCCATTTCTTTGCAGAGGAGATGCTGTGATGTAAAGGATGTGACATATTATATAATTTTGATATTAACTTCTGAGACAACAATCCATGTGCAATCACTATTGATTACATATACGCCATCTTCAGTAGTATAATCTTCTGGGCACTCCCATACATTCTCATCATAAGGATAAACAGTAACTGTTTCACACGAATGGTCTATCACTATCAGCTTCTTCATCTGTGACTTCTTTTTTTGATGGATCAAGTAATGATTTTTGCTTATTGTTCTTGCGTTCTATTTCATCAATTTTCATTTCAATTACAGGACGCGAATAAGGTTTGACAACTCCATTGTCATTGTAGTATCTGATTCTCTCTATCTTGTGCAAAAGACCTTGCTCAACAGGCATATAGTCTGAAAAAAAATAATCTATGTTTCTTATTTTTCTCCAGTCCATATGACTCCAATCTGTTGTCAATGCACTTAACTGATTTCTCAGATACTTTTCATTATTTGTCATCGCTTGTTTCTGGAAAAGGAACTTCTTCTAAATCTTTAGGATTTTTGATTTCTAACCTTAATTCTTTAATACCAAATTCTACAGCCATGTAAGTAAGTTTTGCAACTGCTGCCCACATTGCATAATCTGCTGGCATACGAGATGTATAGTAAAAAGAATCCATGTTATCACCAGGTATTACTTCAAATTTTGATTGTGATTCATTCACAATTAGTTTAACTGAAGCTGTTATCACTTTGCCATCTTTGTTTACGTAATCTTCTGTAAGCGTATAGCTTTTGCTTGTTACATTAATATCCATGATTTTTTAGTTTTGATTTTTGTTAATACTATCTAAGATTTCTCTATAGAATTTGTCATAGTTTTCTTTAAGTAGATTTGAAAATGTACCATCAACATCTGATTTGTCAATCTTTTCATTGCTGTATTCTTCATCATATTCTAAAGAAATTTCACCAGATGTATGGCGAATAATGTCATAAAGATGCAATGCTGCGTTTTTATATGACTCTATTTGCACCATTACTACTTCTGCTCTATCAGGTGATAATGATGGGCGAATGTTTGTGTCAATATGTTCATCTTTTTTCCTTTTTATAATCCATGCTTCAGTAATAAATGCTAAAGCAACAGGTTTGACTACTTGAATTGCTTGCTTAACTGCAGCAATAAATCTAGGTTTGTCTTCTTGTGTATGTAATGCAGCTAGTTGAGGTGCAGCAACCGTTACAAACTCTTTATTGTCATCTTGTGTTAGGAATGCTACTAACATTGGCATTTCACCATTTTCATTCATGTATTTTACTGCAAAGTTTTTATTTTGTTCTTGAAACCTTGCAATTGCTTTGTCTAGTTCTATATTCATTACATATTTTTTATTTAAAGAATTTCTCAAAAATCTCTTGAGCAGCACTTTCTGCCCATGCTATCATATTGTCTTCATCTGAATCCCAACATCCATCATATACAATACCAGCAGTATGCATAGCTTTACCCATGATGTAACCCATTATTTTATAATCAGGACCATCACAATTGGTAAAATCTATTACTACTACTGGTTTTGAATGTTTAGTTGATTCAGAGTTTGTGACAACTATAAAGTTGTTAAACTCATGTTCCATACTATTTCCATTTCATGTTAGGATTTGTCTTATAATTGATATAAGCTTGCGCTGCTCTTTTGCTAGCGAAATATCTGATTGCGTTTGAATCAGATTCTTTTACATACAGCCATCTTGTAAAAAAGATGAATACATTACTCTTGTATAATACTACATACTTATCAGTAGCTACTTGTTCTAATTTATATTCCATAACAATAAATTTATGATGTTTACATTTACCAAAGTTACTACAAACTTTTTGATTTAAACTTAGGAGAACATCCTAAACGAATTGATACACTAAACCCACGTTTTTCATGGGCTGATAGCTTAATAGATTTGTCATTCATGTGTTTTTGAATAATCTCTTCAAACTTTTCTTCTTCAAGTTCATAATCCATAAATGGTATTGCAAGCTGTCCAAGTTCATTCTTGTCAGCTTCAGCCATCATTTTGTCAAAATCTCCTATAGGAGTACTGTTAGCAAATAGCTCTCTGTAACAGTTCATTGCAACGTTATCAATACGTTTTGCTCTGGGCATTCTTTTTTCAGTGGTTGCCATAATCTTAAATTTTTACGTTCATTAAATGTTCTGAAATTGCAGTAAGCTCTCTCATTGCTGTCTCATCATCAAGTGTTTGCAAATTTACAACAGTTTGAAACATTGACATGCATCCACCAATAAATCCTTTACGCATTTCAGTGTATTGTAAATCATTTTTAGGCATTTCACCAAGACCAATAGCTTCCATCATTTTGTCAAATTCTACATCTACATTAAATGTTGCCATAATAATTATTTTTTCTTTAAATGTTCAATTACTCTTTCCCAATAACTTCTAGCTTTCATTCTACCATCTTGATATGGTGCTAATGAATGAGTTGCTATGGCAGATTTTAATGATTCTTCTTTAGCTTTCTCATCACCATGTAGTTTAATAGCATAAGCATACATTTCATTAGCTTTTTCTTTTTCTGTCATAATCTTGATATTACTAGATAATTTGCATAAGCATCTTCATAGGTCTTTGCCCATATTCTGTAACCATCAATTATAAATAGTTGTTTTTCCATTAGTCTTCTATTTTAGTTTTTATTAAATTAATTGCTGTTTTAAAACCAGCTAAAAAACCTACATATAAATCAGGTTGAGGTTTACCATAGCTTTCTTCTATCATATACTTTTCAGCCATTTCTCTTAAAATATCATCAGTTATGTCTTCCATTAGTCTTCTGTTATTAAGGTTAAACCATCATTTTGAGCAATCATGTCTATTGAAAACCAAATTTGGTTCATGGTTGCTTCATTTGTCAATGCAGTGTTTAGTATTTCATGTGATTGTGCATCATCGTCACAGTTGTAACGATATTGTATGTCATCAATATGCCATAAATTGTCAACAAAATATCCTTCTCTGCGAAGGATTTCTTTAGCTTTTGCTATTTGTTTTGCTTGTGTCATTTTGTTCTAAATATTGAATAACATACTTGGCGTAAGATGTAAGCACCTCATGCCCTTGAAACTCAAAGGATTCTTTTTCATCCTTGACACTCTTCTCATAAAGAGATTTAAACTCTTCAAAGAGTTCATCAGTAAACTCAAACGTACTCATCTTACTGAAGATGTACAGTTACTGAAATAATAGTTCCCTCCTCATCATAATGAGCATACACAGGATACATTCCATCTCCAAATGCAGTACTAAATGCTAAACCAGCACCCGTGTGACCCATTTTAAATGAAAGCTCACCATGTCCATCTTCTGACAAAGTTGCTTGTGCACATGCATTGTAGCTAAATCCACTTTTTGGATTAGGTCGCTCTGCAATTTGCCAATCATGCTCTGATATTAGAACATTCATGGTTTTACCATATTCTGGTAACACCTCTTCATAGTTTGCAAAATCCTTTCCATAAGTTAAGGTTCTACCAGTGTGTTCATTTTTGTAGACTCTAATGTCTTCAAAATCTTCATTCTCCCATTCAGAATCAATGTAGCATGGATCACAGATCATTAACTGACCTGAATCCACAGCAACATGTCCTATGAGAACTTCTGTTACAGTTTCTGCCATAGCATTTGTTTTTGGTTAATAAAAAAGTTAATTCTAGTCTTTCCCAGTGTCCTCAGATCTATTCCCTGCAGGCAACCTGTAGCACGGTTTTTAGTTACTCTAGTTTTAGCACCCTCATATGTAGGGTCAAGCTGAGAACTCATTCGCGTTGTAGTGCAAGTTAGCACTCCATCAAACTTCTTCCTTTCTCAAGGGAACAACACGTCCAACATTACTGCTGATATTTTATTTATACTCCTCAATGTTTTGGAGTCCAACCTATTCCTGGTAGTCAACAGATATGCTTTTAACCACTTGATTGCTTGTACTTCAATAACACAATTCTATACAAGTATAAAAAAGTGTATCATGATTGACGTTGAATGACTCTGGTTTGGCTAGCTGATAATCTTTAATTAGTTAAATCCTTTTCCACAATGCATCATAGCATTAATTTTCTCTCTTTCTAGCCATGCTAGATACTTAAATAATCTTTTCATATTTTATTTATTTTCTTTTTTAACTAACTTGAATACTTCATAAGATTCTTCTTCTGCCCATGTGATAATTTCTTCTTCTCTGTCCATATTGTAATCATGTATAAAGAATGACTGATGCATAAGCTCATGCATGATTAAACCCATAGCTTCAATATCATCATTACATCTAGCAAGATTAATGAATACAAATCTTTTGTCATTTTGATCATAGTCACCATATTCTTTTGGTACAAAATTGCTCCATCCTGCTATGTATGCACTATCTTTTGTATTTGCATGAGCTTGACATTCTTTTAAAGATAATCCATGCATTTCAGTTACATTAAAATAATTAAATACATCACAGGGATTGTAACTCAATAAGAGTATATAAGGATCACTAAAGTTCTTTATCATTCTTCTGATTTAAAGGTTTCGTTGTAGTATTCTTCTGCTGTTATATTTACTCTGTCAAAGAAATCTGCTCCAAATATATCTCCTTGAGTAAATGCTGTCATTATCTGCTCTTTCTCCATTTCTTTGGCTTGTTCAATTATTTCTTTTCTTTTTGCTTGATATTCATTTTTATTAATAAGTTTCATATCATACTCATTATCCAAATAAAGTAATTCACTTGCCATAAACTCTACTGCTGTTTTCATATCTTACTTCTTTTTAAATTGTTCAAACCATTCTTTGAGCAGTTTTTTACCATTGTGTTCTAATTCACCTGATAAAAGTTGAAATTCTTTAGGTAAATAACTACTTACATCTGATAGACTTTTTGCTATTGTAACTTCTTTAGATAGTATATACTTAGCAAAATTTATCATATCTTCCTCACTATACATTCTTTCAGCCTGCCATTTAGCACCTGCTATAAAATCATTTTTACATCTTTCTGCATGAATTACATTAGATAAATGTATATTATTTACCAGTCTCCATTCTTGTAGATATTTTTCAGCAGCTTCTTCTAATTGTGTTTTCATAACTTCTTTTTTTGTTCTAAATAATCAATAATAAATCCAATAGCAACTAGTATATTCATACCACAGGATGCTATTATTTCATGAATGTCCTCATATATAGTGGACATCAAATGTACGTGACCTACCATCCAGAATGGTACAGATAAGTTTTGGCTTATCCATACAATTAAATATTTAAAGAAGTGTTTCACAACTTTGTTTTTCTTCTTCTCTGTATTCTTCTGATATATGTAAACATGCTATCAAATACAAAATAATTAAAGAATGAAACAAAAACCAGTATTAACCAATTCCATAATCCAGGATAACATAATGACATATACATGACTATACCTGTACTACCAATTATTGCCAATAAATGCATAATTACCATATATGATAACATCCAAGTTCTAGTCCCCTTCTTCATTGTTAGTTCTTTTTATGGTTGTTTTATTTTTAAGTCTTGTTTTTCTTTTAGCAAGTTTGTCAGTTGCTTTTATTCTTTTTCTTTTATTGGTAAATTTCATAACTTTAAATTTAATAAATTTAATAAATAAAATGTAACTCTCAATGATTAAACCAAGAGTTACATAATATTTCAATTACAAAGTAACACGTTCCTTGATAAGTTTGTCTATCTTACGTGACATGTATCCTACCATTTCTCTTGGTAGATTTTTGATATCTGTCATTTTGATAAAGTAATCAAACATTTGAATGGAAGGAACAGACTCCTCAATAGCAATCTGAATCACTTGAAAACCAAGATTTTGTGCTTTAGTGACTTTTTCACGAGTATCACGTATGGCTTCTGAACCATTGTAGTCATATGCAGAAGGTTGACCATCAGAAAGAACAAATATAATACCTGGATTTTCTGTATGTTTTCTGATACGCTTAGCAGTAGCAAGGATTGCATCACCATCACGGTTATTGCTTCTTGCGTCTACTGAACCTAATGCATGTTGTTCTACATGATATCCTGGCTCACGATAAATTCTAATTTGAGTTGTTCCACTACCTGATTCATCAGCAGTATGACCATACATAAAAAGTTTAACATCGCGCATACCTTTAAAGACTTCATTGATAAACACTGCAGCTTCACGTGCTTTCTGTATTTTACTACCACACATAGAACCTGACTCATCAATCAAAACACCTACACAAATATCATCAGTCTTTACTTGACCATAACGCTCATATACAGTTGGAACTCTTTGAACTGCTTCTGCAATTTTATTAGTATCCAATCTACCTGAACGCATTGATCTCATAGAAAATTGATAATTCTTGCTTTTACGTGAAAATAACTTCTGAAGTACAGCAGCTTTAGTTGTATCAATTCTTTTAAGACAATCTTGATAATTCCTCTTGTTAGAACTTGATTTAATAAAACTAACAGTCCCATCAGTAGTTATGCCTTCATCATCATAGTTGATTTTTGGTTTTGGTGCTGACGATTCACTTGTCATATCATCTACAAAATCATTAAATGCTGACATTTCTTCTTCGTCACTTGCATCAGAGTCATCTTCACCAAATGTTGATTTCATCATTTCTTTGGCAAGCTCATTGATTTCAGACTTATCCATTTCTGGTTTACCTGGATCACTACCAGAACCTGAAGGAGATTTCTTTTCATCCTCACCATCATCATCACCTTCACTATCATCTTTACTACTTTTTGGTGGTTCTTCTTCATCCTCAGCATACTTGTATACTATGTTAGCAAGACTAGAAGCCATAGAAGAACAGTCTTCAGATGTTTCAGGAATACCACCATGCTTTTTGAGTAATCTTTCAATTTGCTTTAATGGTTTAGCAAATTCATCAAGTTCTTCTTCAGTAACATTAGCTGGATACCTTAACATTCTTGTGACAAGATCAAGTAATCTTTTCTGAGCTTTTTCCTCTGGATTCATTGGCACATAGTTTTTGTCATACAAATGATCTTTGTATTTCTGAACAAACTTTAAGTAGCCAGGTAATCTATTGGCCAACTTCTTGTCCACACGTTCTGTATTCAAGATACTAAACATGTAATCTTTCAAAGAAAACCCTTTTCTATCTGTACTTCTACAAGTAATAGACTTACCATACTCGCTGGTTGTTTGCATAGACGCAAGCGCAGCATTTTGTATAGCAGCACCATAAAATGCATCTAAGATATCAGGATTTGGTTCTTTAAATTTACCATCCTCATCTTTTAGCATGTGTATTGGAACCTGAATGTCAGTGCTTTTTTTAGGCTCAGCTGCCTTATAGTCAAATGTTCTAGGAACACCAATAACTCTAAACATAGATCCAATCATCTTTGCAGATGTTTGAAGACTATCATTAGATCTTGTAAAGAAAGAAGAGTAATTACTTCTTCCACTATCCCAATTGAAGAATCTGTTTCTGTTGTCTTGGTATGTGTAGGCTTCTTCTTTTTTCCTACCAAACCAGTCTTTAGCAAATTTGCTCATATATTCTAAATTAAATTAATAGAAAAGAGAGAAGGACACTGATGTCCCTCTCTCATTATCTACATCGCTGATCCTACTACAGCATGTCTTTAGAACGCAGATACTATGGAAAGTACCTTACTACGCTCAGACACGCCTATACCATCTTCAAAGAGAGGCATAATAGTAGAAAGCAATGCTTTATCTACTTCAAACCCATCAGACACCAAACTTGCTGCCTGAAGTGTGTGACGAACTGAAATCGCAGAAGATAATTCCTGCTCTTTGTACTGCTTGCGTATCTCATTAGATACTTTAACGATTGCTGTTGCAACTTTCTCTTCAACGCCAGTACGCAACATTAAGATTTTAATCTCATCCTCAAGTTTTGGATAATCAAGCTCAATAGGAAAGAAGCGGTCTAATAACGCTCTATCTATTGCATGTGTACCAGAATACTCAGAACCAATGTTAGCAGTTGCAAAAAATACTGTTCCATCAGATACAGGAATAGATCTTTCACCTTCATCACAAGCGATGTCAATTGGCAAGTAACGTCTTTTATCCAAACATGGAAACAAGATATTATTTGCTGCAAGAGGTGAACGATTTAGCTCATCTAAAAGAACAATACCACCAGACTTAATGTGTCCAACAAAAGGAGCATAGTCAAATGATGAATGACCTTCTTTGTTGATGCGGTGAACACCTAGCAAAGCTGACTGAGCATCTTGAACAGTACCCATGTCTTGAGTAAATAATTCTTTATTCATAGCTTTTGCCAAATGCACAAGAATCTCTGTCTTACCTGAACCTGTTGGTCCCATAAGCAAAGTATTCTCTCCACGCAATACATTACGCACCATCAAGAACCAGATGTCTGGATCAATGTGGAAACCACAATCCTCACGTTTTGGAACTGGATAATGTGTAGCAATGGTACGTTTGATGTTTGTACCTGTTGGAATAGAACCTTCATCAATAGGTTTTACAGCAGTTTTCTCATCCCAGTCATACTTGTAGCCATAAGCTGCAAATTGTCCAGCAATAGATTTTACATGTTCAACATCATGTGTTCCACTATCTAACATATAGTCAATAGCAAAATCACAAACTTGTTGAATCTTTTCTTCTCCTAGTAAAGAGATAGGGAATACAGATTTCTCAAAGAACAATGCTGTTACATGCTCTTTCATAATGTGTAAATGATCATCTTCTGGAAAATCATACTCATCTGCAACAAATATAGTTCCTAGTGGGAACTTTGCAAATTCAGCAATAGGACCTGTAATTTTCAAGTCCTCTATACTTCTTGTCAGTTTTTTCTCAAACGCTTGACCAGGAAGTGTTTTTAATTGGTAACTTGTACCTTCAATAATTGTTTGCAATAGGATCATCTTACCTTATTTAAAAAGATTAATAAAAATTCATAGCAGTACTTAACTGCAACTTGTCAACAAACTCTTTTGAGTTAATACTTTTGTCAGAAACTTCCCTTGAAGTCATTTATGTCAAAATCTTTGGAGTCATTTCCTCCATTTTTCTTTTTGCTATCAACAAAAGCACGCATCTCAGCTATAATAGCTTTCAATGTTTGTTCGTCATTTGCCAATAAAGCAGCCATAGCACGTCTTTGAGAATCTACAAAAAACTCTTTGTCATCATCACTAAGTGATTGCAATGCATTTTGAATTAGTTCTTTAATTTCAGGATTATTTAAGTCCTCTTCGTCATCACAATCTTGTTTTTGCATGTTTTCTTTTTCATAGCTTGCAAGTTGTTCTAAAACTTGATCACGTGCTTCAGAAAGCTTTTCATGAAGAAGATCAATTATGCCTAGTGCAAGAATAGGAGAACATTTCATCTTTACAACAGCACCTACAGGCGTACCATCTTCGCTAACTTCCATTGCTACTAACATGTGAGAAAAATAGCTTTTTCCTTTTAAATCTACTTCAAATAACTTATGAAGATCTGCTAAAATTGAGTTTTTGCTCATATTTAATATTTTAATAGTTATTTTACTTCTTGAGCTAACTCTTTCATTGTTTCATCAAATTCTTCAATGAGTTCTACAATTGGCTTTAGCTTAGCCACTATTGAATTAAGTAATCCATAATACTGTGATTGCTTAAATTGGTCAACATGCTCCTCTGGTACTGAAATCGTAACGATTCCATTACCAAAAGGAGTTTCTACATTCTTGCTAATCATGTTTTTTTCAAGATTTAATTTCAATCCTGTTAAATACTTATCAAAACGATAGTATATCATGATTATTTCTTCATTTGTCAAGCCTTTAAATGCTTTTGATTGCTCACTCATGGTAGTTGAATTTGTGTTTGTAATTCATAAAAATTCTTTGGCAACAACTTGCGTCTGACAAATTCATCAATGACAGTACGTGTTGTTATTCCTAAGTTACGCAAAGTTGCTGTTTTAGGCAAATCTAAAAACCAATCAAAGTCTTTTTCACCAATTTTGGCATGTGGAAACAGTGCATTCATAAGCATTGTTTCTGGACCAAACAGTTTTTTTGATTTTAGAATATGCAAATACTGCTTTGCTTTCTTGTAATCAGCAACAATTTTGCTGAGTGTACTTGGAGAAAAACTTGCAACTTGTTCAGGTGTGTATTCTTTAAGACCATACATTAGTCTACGATACATACTACGTTGAATCATGTTAAGGTGTATTTTCTCAATCTCTTCCTGAGTAACTTTTACTCTATTAGAATGAGTGTTTTTGTTTTGTACAAGTTTGTCATACTTAAGCATTTTTGCTTGACCATTAAGATCGTAAGTAACATATCCTTGTGCTGTGGCTGTGATGGATGCATATTTTTCCATTTTTAAAAAGATTAAAGGGTTAATAATCAACGCTGTGCGTTATTTTTGTCATTGTTTCTAGACCATATAACATAGTCAAGAGGAATAAAATGTGATAAAAACTTTATCAAAAACATGTTTACTACTGTAAGTGGACTAAAAAGAATATGTATTAAATCAATAGATTCAAATTTGCCACAATCCTTTGCATAGTTAAATACTACTGTTGTGTTGAACACATACGCCAATAGGATAAAAAGATATAATACTATCATACTTTATGGTAAAGGATTTTCAAAATCATGCGCTGAACATGGTGGAATTTTCTTGTTGTCTGGCAACTCAGCATCTCTGTTCATTTCTTCACGAAGCTCTTTCTCATAAAGTTCTTGATATCTGGCTCTATCTTGCCAGTAAGCGTCATCTAATCCATCATATGGATCTTGTTCCTCTTCTTTTTCACGCAGTTGCATGAATAACTCTTTCATTCTGCCCATTTTAATAATTTATTGATTGATAATCTTTGATTTTGCTCAGCAACGCTTGATTAAAATTGGTAAAAAAGTTACAATAAGCTGTTGAGGTTCCAACATTTGCTTTTTCATCTCCTAAATAAGGAACAGATCTACATTTATTACTAATTGGAGTTTCTACGCCATCTTCATTACAATACGTTATTGTAACATTCAAATCAAATCCAATTACAGATTCAATGACATCTACGTCAGTTCTCATAATACTACATTTTTAATTTAACAAATCTGTACAATACTATAATACCAGCAATAAAAATAAATCCTAATAATGTCCAAAAAAATGGACGCATCATCTTTTGTTCAGATTCTAAATCATGAATAACAGATTCAATCATTCCAATTTGAGATTCTAGCTCATACCTACGTTCCTTGTACCACTTTTCAGATGGTTCAGATATATGTAGATCTTCTAGTTCATTCATGTACTTGAGTTTCTTTTCTTCAAGTTTGTTAATTCTTTTACTTATACTCATTTGATTAAATTTAATTGTGAATACTATCCATAAAAAAGTGGATGCATACGTCATGTACACACCCACCTTCATGGTCTTTTTACAACCACTGCAAAATATCTACTGTTCCTTCTCCTCTTTCTCTTCTTTGAAAAACTTGTGCTCTAACATGCGAGGTAACAAATTAAGATTGTAGTCAATATCAGCATATGTAACTGAACCTGTGGCATCAAATCCCATTTTGAACGCATACTTCAAACGCTGAATGTTGCTTTTTACAAATTGAAAAATTTCATCATTCTTTTTGTACTCTTGGTCTAAAAGATTCAAGTAATGTTCTTCTCCATTTTTTGCACGCACAACAGCTTCTTTCCAATATTCAATTTCATTACTTTGGTTGTCTATTGTTTCTAATGCTAAATCAAAATCAGCTTTTGTTAAAAGTGTCTCTTTAGACTTTGCATCATTTTTCTTAAGGTTGATACTTCCTTTTTTTGTTTTACTTTCTCCCATGATCTTATTGGTTTTGATCCATTAAAAATACCTTTTAGGACAACATTGTCCTCTCTTAATCCATCTGTGCACATTGCACACACAATTGCTGTATCTGATATACATCGTTTGCAAATACTCTCCATCATTCTGATTCTTTTCCTAATTTAATCCAATCTGCATCACCTAATATCCATACATCTTCAATGTATCCTTGTGGATTAAGAACATATATAGTTGAAGGGAATTCAAGAACTATGTGATTATCAAGACGTTTTGTAATTTCACAAATTGTCTCTTTTTCATAGTTGAGTACGCAATTTACGAATTTTTTCTCAGATCTTGTCAAGTGTTTTGAATAGGTCTTTTGTGCATCAGCACTGGTCACACCTAACAGGACCAAAATAATCATTATTATTTTCATATTTTTTCTTTTCTAATGTACGTAATATGAAACATGTCTTTTGTCAAAAAACCATCAACAATACTTCCATGTTTTAATAAATTCTGTGGTATTTCGCTGAGGTTTGATATCTTATGAGTTGTAGAAGTTATTCTACTTCCCACATCAATGTTATCTTCTGCTATGTTATACATGCTTTTAATAACAATCCAATCACCAAGATAATCTTTTTGTAAAAGATTGGACATAGGAATCATACCACTTTTCTTCATGCAGTTTAAATTAACCACAACAGAGAAACTCCTTGGTAAACCAAAGAGTAACTCCATTATAGCAGAGATTGAGCTACTTTAGCTCAGGACATATCATAAAAAATGGAGCCTTGTGGTTATCCAAGCTCCAGCCAACCTTTTTAGTAGGATTTTTAAAGAGTAAGTTACTAACTAGTAAGTTACTAAGCAGTAACCTACTTAGTAAAACCAGCCTTGTACTTAGCTTTTGCTATCTTCAGCTCCAACTTCTCTTGGTCAGTTTTAGCAAACACACTTTTATCAATAGAAACTCTGTTCTTATTGATTAGCGTGCTCAACTCCTGACGTAAGTTGTTGGAAGCGTTAGATGCATCAGACTTTGGTACAAGCTTAGCACTACCTCTAGTGGCATTGTTTGAATTCTGCATATGTTATAATTAAAAAAATGAATACTAATTTATAGATTGTCTAGCGTAATCAAGCTGTCAAGTTCAGAATATTTACCTGAATACACATTTTTGCTATCAACACCTTCTACCCAGATACTATCTTCTGATACTTCCAGGTAGTATTCAATATCAATATTGCCACCAATTTTTACATCTTCAAATCTTTTAGCAGGATCAGCATTGTATACAGCTCCTATAAATAGTCCTGTTCCAAATGCTAATACTACTGATGCAATTGCCCACTTTAAATTTTCTCTTTTCATTTGTTTTATTATTGGTTATTAAATTTCTGATAAAAAAAAAGGAGGAATGTATTACACACTCCTCCTCCTTGCTTTAACTTCCCACGGTTATTGCATTATTTCTCTAAGAGGTAACTCACTGACTTCTTTCATCACTTTGGTCACGTCTCCTGGTGTCAAATAACCTATAACATCACAAGTAATAGGTGTATCATACACAAGGGTAGACTCTTTGTCTTTAGGTCCCATGTGTATTACTGCAAGTTCATACAAACCTTCCTTACCACCCTTAGTGTATTCTCCACGTATAACAGACACACCATAGTGGTTGTCAAAAAGATGATGAGAATATTCACCCATCCACTCATTGTTTTCAAATTTCAAGTCTTCAAATGTCATATTTTTGATTTATAAGTTACTATTTTGTAGATCCCCTCTGTACTCAGTTGTAACCTATAGGTAGTATGTGTTATATACATACATCTAATTTCGATTACAACTGCCTGACCTTGGGAATCAGGAATGGTACATTAAAAATAGACTACCCTACTAGAGAGTAGTCTATAACACAGTTTGTTATGAGCACTGTATAAGCTGTTAGCTTTTTGAGCTGTTATCCATAGCTTGGAGAAAACATCAGTTAGTTCACTATTACCACCACAGTAATATCACCTAACCTAGTTTTTTTCTTTGTTTGACTGTTGGTTAGACAGCTTAAGGGAATAAAAGAAGCTATATTAAAATCCCTTTTCGTACTCTCACAAGGTTGCAACCCTTGACTTAATTTTCCATACCACTGATGGTGTGCAAGTTACTGCCAATATAAATTGTATTCTTTATACACCTCTTCAGGTGTCCTGCTTGGATGAGAGTAATAGGTTGTTTCAGTAGTTCCACAAGGGAACTTAACGCATACGCCATGAGTATCTAAACTCTGAGGGCAACAACAATGTATACTTAAATCAGGACTCTTACCTGCAAATCCCTACATAGTCAATAGGAATGGCTTTCTCATAAAAAACTGACTTGCAAATCAGAATAATATGATAAGAAAAAAGGGAGAACTTAATCTCCCATATCAACAGAGTACGCAATCCTTTTAACAGGATCAACATATAGACAGGATGAACCTGACCTATTACTAAATGCTTTCTCATAATTACCCTTAGGAAGAGTAATACCAGAGTTAAGCCAACCAAGCCAATTAACTCCTTGTGCTAACATATGTTGTTTAGCTTCTTCATAGGAGTAATACTTATCAATGGTAACTAATAGAATGTTTGTCATAGACGTGGGTTTTAATGTGGTTAATAGCTATATAGTACGTAAATTCATTGTGTTATTGTGGCAAAAAACTAAAAGCAAAGAAAGGTATAGTGAGGGACTGATCCCCCACTCTTACCTCCTCTAAATCAGGTAGTTACTTGTTATTCACCACCTGGCAACATGCCTTTACCACTCTCAAGTGCTTTAGACGCGCTAACCTCTGCTTGATTATCGTGAGAAACATTCACATCATGCAATTGATCAGCAGTATCCCACTTAACAAAGCGTAAAATACGTTCTCCATTGCTTGTCAACGCAGGACCATCAGCACCAGCACGCTTGATATAACTATCAATAGCCTCCTCATAGCTTACGTCATCACGCAGAAACTCCTTAGCTACATCAGCAGGTACTTGAGATTCTAGGAACTCAAGGGCTACCAATTTACCAGCTACTTGCAAACCTTTACAAGAGCTTACGAACTGCTCAAGCGTAGCAGTCTTACCGCGTAATAAGCACGTGCGCTTAACTTCGCGAATCCATCCAGCGGTCATTACAATAGCACTTTGCTCTAATTGCACATAACCAAAATCAGCGTTTGAATCATACGCTGTCACTACAGATCCCTTCTTTCCAGGGACAATTCTTACATTACTCATACATCAAGAGTTTAAATTTATACTGAGTTCAATGGGGGTTGCTGTATTGGACAGATCAACGTGTTGTACACCATTCCCCATGGGTTGTTTATTACCTTTCATCACCCTGGGGAAAAAACTGCATGCGTATCGTATGTCAACCTACATTCCACCATTCATCTCCACCAAGAGGACAAAAAACTGCACAACTTGACGCAACGTGTGACAGAGTGTACTCCATCATCTATGCATCGTGTGTGCAGTTTGTCCCCAATGGGTGGTTATTAGTAGCTCATGGGTTCCCCCATCTGGTTCTCCATTGAAGCTACATCAGCATCAATAGCTTTTTGCAAATGATGGCTTAATAATTCAAGAGCAACTGTTGCACCTGCTAGTCTTTCAAAGCTTAGTTTTTTACTAAGTACTGAATAGCCACTAGCATCAATAGCTTTCTTGTCTTTATTAAGTTGATCAATTCTTGCATCAATCATAGCTACAACATCAATCAAAGTTCCTTTGTCCATAATACATAGTTTTAAAATACAGGGTGAGATACAGCACCCTGTTAACTGTTTATTTTGAGCCAAGCATTGGCATTAGCATACACGCCCAGAAGACGCACATGAATCCAACTGCTTGAAGCATGTGAGAGCCAAAGCTCATCAGCAAGCCACTAAATACCCCTAGACATAACACTGCCCAGAGGTATAAGATTACTGTCTTTGTCATACCTTGCCATAGTTTTTAAGGGTGACAGAAACAGACTCAGATAGTTCAGAGTCATGTACCTCAGTGAACTTGCTTCTACATAGTAGAACAAACTCACGTGGATGACTCTTGTGTTTTGGATTAGTAACCCAGCACACATTCAGATTCAGGTGTAGACCTGATACTGTGGAGGCAAGAGGAATGACAACATAGCGTCCATTCTTCATATTGCCAATAGCGTATCTAACGCCATCTGACTCCTCATGCAGAAACATATTTTGTATCTGCTTATCTTTCATGAACTCTGCAAGAGGTTGTGAGTCCATGAATGTAAAATTGTACTTACACATAGTAATTTGTTTTAAAGATTAATAAAAGAGAAGCACGCCTATTTGACGTGCCTCTCATAGGACTGTTTAGAATGGTGCGTCCTCTTTCTTAACACCACCTGCTTTGGAAGCAGTCACCTCAGCGACATTGTCATGAGAGATGGTCATGTCAGTAATGATAGCAGCGCCATCATACTCACAGAATCTCACAATGCGTTTGCCACCTCTAGTGAGTAGCACGCCATCCTGACCTGCGCGTTTAACATATGGCTCAATAGCCTCGTCAAACGTCACGTCATCACGCAAGTTGGCTTTAGCCACATCTGCAGGAATTTCATCCTCCAAATACTCGCGCACTGCAATGCGTCCTGGAAGAGACTTGGTTGCAGCGACCAATTTCTCCAAACGCTCAACTGTACCTCTCATGAGGCAGGTGCGTTTAGAATCACGTATCCAACCGCCATCAAAGACAGTAGCTACGGTTTCCAGAACAATGTATCCATACTCCTTGTTAGTAGCATAGACGTTAACTAATACTCCCTTAGTATTAGCTTTGATAGTTACAGCGTTTGTTGCCATAATCGTGGGAATGGTTGACCTGCACCAAAAGGTTAAATTAAAATTGTGTACTATAATTCTAAAGGCCATAGTACGTATGCCTGAATATCTTGGGGGTTGCTGTATTTGTTAGATAACTTGTATCCACTCTACATCACCATGCTTGTCATACTGCAATTCAGCATTGCGCAGGTAGTGAAACTCCTTGCCATCAATTCTGCTCTTGAATGTTGGAGTAGAACTGATGAGTCTTTCAAGGATGTCTATTGAACCTTTGATCTGCATCGTAAGTGAGTTACTTAAGTCATGTAACTCTAGAATGCCATAGGCCTTATCATCAGTGATGTGATCAAGGACTACTGTTGGGTTTGTGATTATAACTCGCATAACATAGGTGTGGTTGACCTGAAGTACCACAAGGTTCTAAATTAAAATGTGCATTGTAATTCTAATGGCCACAATGCTAATGCCTATCATGAGTAATCATGTACGTAAGAGAGTAGGACAACAGTTAATAGAGTATCACAGAGAGATGATTAGTCTCCCTGTGGCTCGTCCTGCGCAGGCACTTGGCATCCCACCAAGTCTTTGAAATCACATGCAGTTGTTTCTGTAGTAAGCGTATGCTTCTGACAGAGACAATGCAATGATTTGTACTCCTGCAATGTAGTATGTTTTGTACATTGTATAGGTTTTTTGTCCTGGATATCATGGGGGGTGCTGTGTTCTGGCGTGGACTGGGGGAGCTGTAGCATAGACAGTACCCATAATCTCTTCCTCAGAGAAATTTCAGTACTTGAAAAATTTTTATATAGAAATTTTTTTTTGTAACTTATAGTGTAAACATAAACACATTGCGCAATGAAAACACAAAAAATTAACTTAATTAATGTAGACTTCTCTGGGTTTTCTGCTACTGAAGCAGATCGTAGAGATGGTGCAGTTGGCCACGTAAACTATGCGTTGTCACAAATTGATTTAGCTACTGGTATTGACACAGATTATAATGCTCGTGGTAGAGTATTATTTAACATCTTAGGACAAGCTTCTAATAACGATGGTATTAATAGTGGTAGTTCTCTTGTTATTGGTCAGAAGTATATTATTGACTATTTAGAAGAAGGTGATGATTTTACTAATGTAGGTGCTGCTGAGAATGCTGTTGGGGTAGTGTTCACTGCTACTGGTGAAACTCCTGACGTTTGGAATGGAAGCGTTTTACATGAAAACTTATCCAAAGATATTAGTGATATTGTTAGGAAGTATAGTGATGCAGAATTTTACAAATGGGTATTTCTTGCAGATAGTGCACTTGCAAGTTTTAATAAAGGATTTGAATATATTGGTGGACCATCTGTGCTTACAGGTGATGACATGTTTGATTATATTTCTGTTGATCCTGAGCTTGTTACTGAAAATGTAGAATATTACTATGGAAATATAACTCTACTTAACATGGATACTAGAATTTATGATTCTACATTTCCAGTACTTAATTTTAGTACGTATACAGATCTTGAGATGGATCAATCATTTCTTGTATTAGAAGGTGTTGATTTTAGAAATTACACAGTATGGTCATCTCCATTGGCAGGGGTTTATCGTAGCCTTGATGCAGGTTCAGCATACTTGTCAGAATTTGTTAATTCAGAAGATGGTAAAATTTACATTCCTGTAGTTGATACAAAGATAGGATTGAGATTTGACTTTGAGATTCGCTTGTATGACTATGTGGCGCCAGTTCCTGTAGTTGATGTTGATAGGTAATTTACTCTAGAAAGAGGAAAGGGGGTAGTTGCTGATGCTACCCCTTTTTTTTATGACCAGTGGTTATTAGGTTTTTCCCAATAGAATTCTAGTTCGCGATCTGAGTGTTTGTAGTATCTTCCTACTACATCTGATTTATAGATACTATCTATGTTTTCAAACAATGCCGCTGTGTAGTAATCTATACCAGCCACTTCTAAGCATTCTGTGATCCATGTATAGTTCTTACCAGTAATCACACCTGCTTCTATGAGGATTACGTTTTTGTATTTTTGAAATTTACGAATACCCATAGAGCTTGTTTGATCTAGCATTTGCTTTATGTAAATGTTTTTGTCCTCATCTGGGTATGGTACGTCAATGAAGGTTATATCTAGCATTTCACCATCTTTACTCAAATGATGTGCTGCATGCATTCCTACTGTTGCGCTGTAATCTGGACTTACTATGACTACAAGTGTATTACTTGGGTGGGTGTCAAGTTTTTCTAAACCTCTACAAAAAGATTTGAGTACTGTCCATTCTAAATCACGTGATACATACATATTAATAGTTTTGATAAAGATAATATAAATTTGTTTAGTTTAAACTTTTAAGTATATTTGTCAAAACTTTAATAAAATTTTTATGGTAGAAGAAGAAACAAAAGATGTATCACGCGAAGATGTAGTAGCTTGGTACAAAGACCAACTTGAATTGGCAACGTTGCGTGCTGATCTTGCAGAGCAACAAGCACGTGCGACAGGTTATGAGTCACAACGTTTGCAACACATGGTGATGATTGCTAACATTAAAACAGCTAGTGAGAACATTGCTGAAGAAGAAGATGAATCACCAGAAAATATTAAATCTTAAAAGTTTAAAGTATGAAGTTAGTAGGAAGACGCGTTTTATTAAACGTACCAAAAAGACCAGAGTCAATTATTGAGTTGACTCCAGAGACAGAGCGTGAGTTAGAAATGAAGATGATAGATAAGTGGATAGCACTTGAAGTCTTTGAAACAGGAGAAGATGTGGAAACTGTAAAATCAGGTGACAAGGTTTATGTACCTTCTTCTGCTTTACAGAATGCAGAACGTATACCTGTGGATGGTGATACAAAAATGATGATTGCAGAATTTGACATTGCAATTGTATGGTAAACTTAAAAATCAAATAAGATGAATACAGAAGAAAAAAACCTAGAAACAATTAATGAAAAACCAACATTAGAACAACCAACAATTGTTGATGAACAACTAATAGACATGTCAAAAGTTTCCACAGAGAGTCGTGGAGAGAAGTTGGTTGGCATTAATTTTAATCCATCTAGAGATAATGATGTTGACACAGTAAAACGCGCGTGTGCGTACTTGATTGATGTAATTGAAAAGCATCGCGAGAATTGCATGCATGATGGAAGCTTGACCACAAACAAAGAATTTTTGATGAACCATGCTCTTGGTGAGATTATCAATGCGCAGATGAATGTTGTTAAGGTGCTTACTTTTACAGAAGATGGAAGTAAGTAAAGTTGAAAAAAAGTACAGATTGACTCATTATGACCTGGTTAAATATCAGGTCATAACTGAGTTTGTGTTCTTTAAGAAAGAGAATCTTATTGACACTGATCTGGAACTACTTACGCTTTTGGCACTTGAAGGACCTATTGATTTAACTAAGTTTTGTAACACTGTGGTTAAGAAAACATATCCTGAAATAAACCCAGAAGAATTTGGAGTAAGGGCGCAGAACATACGTAATAAGTTAACTAAACTTGAGAAACGTGGTATGATACGCAAATCTGAGGCATATAAAAAGACAATAGAAATTGCTATGTCAGTTCCTGTTTTAAAGTCTGGTAATGTAATGTTGGACTACAAATTTCTAGCACTTGCGACCAGTTAAACGTAAACAGATTTCTGAAAAAGTTGCAGAAAAGTTAAATTTATCTGTTGAGACAGTTGATGAAATAATATCATGTTATTATAATTCTATTCAAAGACAACTTAGTAATTTAGCTTATCCACAAATTTCTGTAGGATTTCTGGGTACTTTTTTTATTAAACGTAACAAGTTAGAAAACAAGTTAATGATATATGAAAAAGCACTTGCAAAATTGGAAGATATTATTGAACCAAATCTATCACAATTCAAATCAATCAAAGAACTAAAAGAAGACATCTTGAAATTTAAAAGTATGATTGAAATGCTTGATGAAATGGATGATAAAAAGATTACAAAGAACAACGAAAAACAAATTTATAAACTTAAAAATTATGAGTCTAATAAACCTGTGGAAACAAAAAGGAAAGATATTTGAAGGCGTGAAAAACAGCATCTTCAAGCAAGAGCATATTGAAGAAATTGCTAGATCAAGAATGCTTATATGTGAGGATTGTTTTTTTATTGATAAGGAAGGTTCTAAATGCTACATGCCTGGCACGCAGCCATGCTGTGGGGATTGTGGTTGCAAATTATCATTTAAAACACGATCTTTATCATCAGAATGTCCAAAAGGAAAATGGGATGCTGTCACTTCAGAAGAAGAAGAAGAAGCTATTATTAACAGTATAAAAGATTAAGTATGTTAACATTTGAACCAGAGCATCATAAATATACTTCACTTGATCCTAATGATAAAACAAACTGGATAAGTGTCACAACCTTAATAAGTTTTTTCAAGCAACCTTTTGACGCAAAATCAATATCAAAAAAAAGTTCTAAAAGTAGCAAGAAGTGGCAAGGTATCCCACCAGATAAAATACAAGAAATATGGAAAGCTGAAGCCAAGCGTGCAACAGATTTAGGAACATGGTATCATGATCAACGTGAACATGACATAGTATCATGTGATACTATCAATCGCCATAATTCTAATCTTCAAGTTATTAGACCAATGCTAAATGATAAAGGATATAAAATAGCATCTTCGCAAAAGCTACTTGTTGGTATTTATCCTGAGCATCTTGTGTATGTTAGATCTGTTGGTGTTTGTGGTCAATCAGACTTAGTTGAAATTGCACATGGTAAAATACACATCACTGATTACAAGACAAACAAAGAGATTAAGCTAAAATCATTTGTAAATTGGGAAGGAATTTCTCAAAAATTAAATCAACCTCTTTCACATCTAGATGATTGTAACTACTTTCACTATGCATTACAACTTTCTGCATATATGTATATGATTCAAAAACATAATCCAAAACTACAACCAGGCAGTTTGATCTTGCATCATGTTGTGTTTGAAGTAGAAGGAGAAGATGAATATGGTTATCCAATTGTCAGTCGCACTGCACAAGGAGATCCAATTGTCAAAGAAGTAATACCCTATGAACTTCCCTATTTAAAAGAAGAAATTGTTGCATTATTTGAATGGCTGAAAAATAACAAAAATGAGATATTAAATTTCTCAAAAAATAAAAAATAATGATTAAATTATTTGATATACAAAATAGTGTAATAGTACCAACAGAACACTGTTATTCACTCAAGGCTTTAAAAGACATAATGGATAAGTATCCTGATGATTTTTTAAAAATCTATCAGTATTTGTTCTACATGACTTGTCCTAATCCTGATGTCAATCCATTTTTTGATGTACGTACACATGAAAAAGAAGAACTTATACTTACACAACTTCAAGCAGAATTTTCTACTGAAGATGAGGATATTTTTATTGCTTTGGAATTCTGCAAAAAGTTGTATGAAACACCTTCGTACAGGGCTTACATGGGTATCAAATCTATGTTGGATCGCCTTGCTACATACATGGAACATACCCCAATACACCATGGTCGTGATGGTAATATCACACCGCTGGTCAATGCAGCTGCAAAGTTTGAACAGATACGTGGCTCGTATAAAGGAGCATATAAAGACCTCATGGAAGAGCAAAAAAGCACAGTCAGAGGAGGACAAAATCTTGCATACGATCAATTCTAAAACCATGGAACAATTTATGTTTTTTGTAAAAGTAGAACACATAACAGAAGGACTGTTAATACAAAGAGACTTACCATGTGTGCCCTCAAAAGGCGACTGGATAGAACTTGGAAAAGAAAATTATGTAGTTAAAAATGTTTCTTGGAACTTTTCTGACAGAAGAACAGTAACTTTATTGGTTGATAGACCAAAATTTTAAGATGTATAGAGAGATACCCACATACGATTGCAATCTTAAAGAGTGGAGTTACACTTCTTTTGAGACACAAGAAGATCTTGCTGATTATGTTGAAAGCATATTTAAAGAACCTGGCAAATATGAATTTGATGAATGCTCTGTAAATTTTAATGCAGAAGGTAGAAAGTTTAATAAAGATAGAGTTTATTGTATTGCACCAGAACGTTCAAAAGACTTTGTAGAATATTGGAATACAGAAAAGAATAAATGCAGAAATGGAGTAATATATAAACACAATAGTAAGACTTGGTATTTACCACGTGATTACTATATGTGGTTAAACTTTTTACCAATCTATAATAAAGAAGTAAATAAGTTTACTTTTGCTGATGTGCGTGATGCACAGTATCACATGGCATTATATGAAGAGTTAGCAAAGTTAAAAAATAAACATGCTGCTATTCTTAAGAAACGTCAAATTGCTTCTTCTTATTTTCATTCAGGAAAGATTGCAAATCTGTTTTATTTTGAAGAGGGTTCTGTATCCAAAATGGCAGGATCATTAAAAGATTACATCAATGAAAAAGGTACATGGCGTTTTCTTGAAGAGTATCGTAACTTTTTAAATAAACATACTGCATGGTATCGTCCATGTAATCCAGACAAGGTTCTTAACTGGGAACAGAAAGCTGAAACCACACAGGGAGGTAGAAAGGTGGATATTGGTTTGAAGTCAGTTATATTTGGATTGGTTCTTGAAAAAGATCCTACAAATGGTGTAGGTGGTCCATGTACTTTATTCTTTCATGAGGAAGCAGGAATTGCCCCAAAGATGAACATTACTTTAGAGTACCTTTTACCAGCCATGAAATCTGGTATGATGTATACAGGTATGTTTGTAGTGGCAGGTTCTGTAGGTGATTTAGATCAATGTGAACCTTTAAAAGAATTAATACTTAACCCTGACTCAAAAGATGTTCTTGCAGTAGCAACAGATCTGCTTGATGATAAAGGCACTAGAGGATTTTGTGGATTGTTTATACCAGAACAATGGTCAATGCTTCCATGTATAGATGAGTATGGAAATTCACAAGTAGAGAAAGCATTAGAGATGATTCTGCTTGAGCGTGAAGACTGGAAGAAAAAAGTTAAACCTGAAGATTATAGATTGCGTATTTCTCAGAAACCTATTAACATTAAAGAGGCTTTTGATTATAGAAAAGATGCAAGGTTTCCAGAACATCTTGTAGCACAGCAAATTAGACGCATAGAGGAAAAACAATATCCTACAGAATATGTTGATTTGATATGGGAAGATGATAAGATTATACAACAGTTCACGCGTAAGCTTCCAATCATGGAATTTCCAATCTCTCCAAAAACAGAGAATAAAGAAGGTGCAATAATAATCTATGAGAAGCCAATTGAGAATCCTAAGTTTGGAACATACTATGCATCTATTGACCCTGTGTCAGAGGGTAAAACAACTACATCTGAATCTTTATGTTCTATCTTTGTTTACAAAACTTCACAAGAAGTAAAAGTGCATAAAAAAGATGGAACAGTAGAGATAAGAATGGAACGTGATAAAATTGTAGCTGCATGGTGTGGTAGGTTTGATGACTTAAAGAAGACACATGAACGTCTTGAGTTAATCATACAGTATTATAATGCGTGGACCATTGTTGAAAATAACGTTCATTTGTTTATACAATACATGATTTCAAAACGCAAACAGAAATACCTTGTGCCTAAAAATCAAATCATGTTCTTGAAAGAACTGGGTAGTAATAACAATGTGTTTCAAGAGTATGGTTGGAAAAATACAGGTACAATGTTTAAGTCAAATCTTGTATCTTATGCAATACAATTTCTTGAAGAAGAGATTGATACAGAAACAAAACCAGATGGAACAATAACAAAGGTTACATATGGTGTAGAAAGGATACCTGATTTAATGTTGTTAAAAGAAATGCAAGCATACAGAGATGGACTTAACGTTGACCGTTTGGTAGCATTCTGTGCGTTAGTCGCATTTGCACAAGTACAAGAATCAAATAAAGGATTTGGAAAACGCACAGAGCATGAAAACACTGATCATTTGCAAAACCCAAATAAAAATAGTAACTTATTAGTGAGTCCATTTCGTCATATTGGCAATTCTACAAATACTGCAGAATCAGCACTTATGAGGAAACCTAGGAATCCATTTAAAAACATGAGATAATATGCAAGTATTTAACGCACTGCAACTTAAGAATGGCGCCAAAGTTGAAAGTAACAGAATGGGTACATTTACTCAACCTGTACAATTTTTAAGAACATCAGAAAAAGACGAAGCATGGGGTGCTTGGAATATGGATTGGTTTGAGATGCAAGGTCTAAAGCAAATACGCAGAAATGCTAGACGTTTGCTAAAGAACTACAAATTGGCCAATGGTATTATTGACAAGACAGACTATATTGTTGAAGAAGATAATGACATGGCAGAACTTATTGATGTTCTGACAAAAGAAGATGTGTCTGCATTTGAGTTAAAGTTTTTTCCAATTATACCAAACGTTATAAATGTAATGGTTGGTGAGTTTGCAAAGCGCAATGATAAAATCATGTACAAATCTGTAGACGATGCATCATACAATGAGATGCTTGAGGAAAAACGTGCAATGCTTGAACAAACTTTATTGTCTGCAGCAGAGGGAAAGATGCAAGCAAAAGTTCAGGAAATGGGACTTGACATGAACAATGAAGAGCAAGCACAACAAGCTCAGCAAATGATGTCACCAGAAGCTATAAAAACATTACCAGAAATAGAAGAATTTTTTAAGAAGAACTATAAATCATTAATAGAAGAATGGGCAGGACATCAGCATAATGTTGATACAGAACGCTTTAATCTTAAAGAGCTTGAAACTGTTGGATTTAGAGATAGTCTTGTTGCAGATAGAGAATTTTGGCATTTTAATATGCTTGAAGATGACTATGAACTTGAAGTATGGAATCCAGTTATAACATTCTATCATAAATCTCCAGGAGCTAGATACATATCACAATCTAATTTTGCAGGTAAGGTTGATTTAATGACACCAGCAGACGTAATTGATAAATATGGATATGCTATGTCAGGAGAACAGTTAAAGAGCCTTGAGGCTATTTATCCTGTAAAATCTGCAGGTTACATTTTACCAGGTGTACAAAATGATGGTTCATTCTACGATGCCACGCGCTCACATGAGTGGAATGTTGATGGTCCATCATTGGGAATGCGTCAGTTTACTTCTTATCGCGATACTGTTAATAGTACTGGTGATGATATAATTCTTAGAATTCTTGCAGAGTCTGAAGACTTAATGGATTTTGATAATACTGGTCTACTACGTGTTACAACATGTTATTGGAAGTCTCAGAGAATGGTTGGTCATATGACTAGAATTGATGAAACAGGTATGCTTGTGGATTTAATTATTGATGAGAATTATAAAGTTACTGAGAAGCCAGTTTATGACACAAAGGTTATTAAGCAAAAGTCACGTGACACACTTGTCTTTGGCGAGCATATAGATTGGATATGGATTAACCAAACATGGGGTGGTGTAAAGATTGGTCCTAATAGACCAACGTTCTATGGTAACACAGACAACCTTAACTTTTCTCCTATCTACTTAAACGTAGCACCAGTAAAATTCCAATTCAAAGGAGATTTTACATTGTATGGTTGTAAGTTACCAGTAGAAGGTGCTATATTCTCAGATAGAAACACTAAGTCACGTTCTATGGTTGACAAAATGAAACCATATCAAGTTGGATATAATCTTGTAAATAACCAAATAGCTGATATCTTAATTGATGAATTAGGTACTGTTATTATGTTGGATCAAAACGCATTGCCACGTCACTCTGCTGGTGAAGATTGGGGACATGGTAATTTTGGTAAAGCGTATGTTGCTATGAAGAACTTTGGTATATTACCTCTTGATACATCAATTACAAATACTGAAAATGCATTGAACTTTAATCATTATCAAGTACTTAACCTAGAGCAAACAAATAGATTAATGTCAAGGATACAACTTGCTAATCATTTTAAACAACAGTGTTTTGAAACTATTGGTTTATCACCTCAGCGTATGGGTGCTGTAAATGCACAAGAAACAGCGCAAGGTATAGAACAAGCTATTAATCAAAGTTATTCTCAGACTGAGATGTATTTTGTACAACATTCAGAATACTTAATGCCACGTGTACATCAAATGCGTACTGACTTAGCTCAGTATTACCACTCAACCAGACCAAGTCTTAGACTTCAGTATATGACAACTATGGATGAGAAAGTAAATTTTGAGATGAATGGTACAGAACTTTTGGCAAGAGAGTTAAATATCTTTATCTCTACCAAAGTCAATCAACGTCAGATAATGGAGCAGATACGTCAGTTGGCTATACAGAATAATACATCTGGAGCATCTATTTATGATTTAGGTAATTTGATTAAAGCTGATTCACTTGCAGAAATAACACATACTCTTAAAGCGGTTGAAGAGAAAGTTCAAGGTCAACAACAACAACAAATGCAGTCTCAACAACAATCTGAACAAATGCGTCAAGATGGTGAAAACAAACGTCAAGATGCTGAACTTCAGTACAAAGCAGAACAAGCACAACTTGATAGAGATACAGAAATTCAAGTTGCTGAAATACGTGCAGCAGGATTTACTGGTATGAAAGATCAGAATCTTAATCAGCAAACTGACTACATTGATACGCTTGAATATCTTGACAAACGTAGAGAAAGAGATAGAGGTCAAGCAATTGATGAAAGTCGTGAGACTAATAGAATGGTTGAAACTCAAATGAATGCTGATATAAAACGTCAAGAGATACAATCACGTAGAGATATTGCAGATAAGCAAGTACAAATTGCTCTTGCAAACAAGAATAAGTATGATGTTAAAGATACAAACAAGAAGAAAAAATAGTCTAATAGCTATATAGTGTCAAAAATCTTTACTAAGCATCATTGCTAGTTTAAATTTTTGAAGTTTATTTGCTAACTTATTATTGAAGGAAGAAGAAGAAAAAACCAAAAAACAAATTGTATGGAAGAAATAACAAAAGCAATGACTGATCCACAAGAGGTGAATTCAGTAACACTTGAAAACATTGATGACTTTTTACCTTTACCAGGTGCAGACAGTGTGGTTACAACAGATGAAGAAGAAACTAAAACAGTTTTTTCAAAAAATGATAAACCAACTGACTTTAGTTTCATTGACAAAGATGATGAAAACACTAAGGTAACTAAAGAAGAAGTTGATGAGGCATTGTCAGAACTAGATGGCGCATTTAGCGAGGATGATGATTCAAGCAAAGTAGGTAGAAAGAAGATTGACAAAAGTGGAATGGTTGAAACATTCTCAAAACTTATTGAAGAAGGCGTCTTAATGGGTTTTGAAGATGACAAGTCCATGGATGAATACTCTATAAAAGATTGGAGAGAATTAATCCAAGCAAATATAGATGAAAAGGAGAGAGCCTTACGTGAGCAAACTCCAAAAGAGTTCTTTGAAGCATTACCTGAAGAGTTGCAATATGCAGCTCAGTATGTAGCAAAAGGTGGAAAGGATATGAAAGGATTGTTTAGAGCACTGTCACAAGTAGAAGAACAACGTTCATTAGATCCTGGAAATGACGAACATCAAGAAATGATTGTACGTCAATACTTACACGCTACTAATTTTGGAAGTGGTGATCAAGCATTAATTGAAGATCAGATTGAAGAGTGGGTTAATAGTGGCACAATAGCCAAACGCGCAAATCAATTTAAACCAAAATTAGATGACATGCAATCAGAAGTGTTACAGTCTAAACTTGCACAACAAGAGCAGTTTAAATTGCAACAACAACAGCAAAAGGAAATGTATATGGATAACATATATAATACTTTAAAGCCAGGTGATTTGAATGGTGTAAAGGTAGACAACAAGCGTCAAAAGTTCTTATGGGAAGAATTGACCACTTTGAAATATGAAAGTCTACAAGGAAAACCAACAAATCTTTTGGGTAGATTACTTGAAGAGTATCAATTTAGCAATAGTCCTAGATATGACCTCATCGCTGAAACGTTATGGTTATTGTCAGATCCAAATGATTACAAGGAACAGATAAGAAAACAAGGACGTAGTGAAGCAACACAAGAAACTGTAAAAAAATTAAAAACTGAAGAAGCAAGAAAATTATCTTCAACAGTAACAGAAGAAAAAGAAGTTCAAAGTTCAAGACCTTCATTAAAGAAACCACGCAATATTTTTGCAAGATAAAAATTTATTAACTCTAAATACAACAAAAAATGGCAACACCAGTTTTAAACAACGGTCTGTTTCTGAGAGACACAAGCTACAAAGTTTCGTCTCACCTAGATTCATACCACCTAGTAAACATGCTGAAGTCTGCAGAACCTATGGATTTGGGTCCTGTTGATCTTTGGGCAATGTCTCAAAAAGTAGAAATGCCTCTTTACCAAATGTCTTCATTTGGAGGTAAGAACACAATTTTGGTAGACACACCACGTGGCGAGTACAAGTGGCAAACTCCAATTGTGCAAGACCTTCCTTATATTACTGAGGATATTGAATCAGCTTCTGCTATTCTTGGTCAAGATGGTACTACCTTCAAGATCAAACTAAACAGACGTGTATTTGGTCATGGTGATATAATCACTTATGACAAGTATAAAGGTTTGGAGATGTACATCGTTGCTGATGACATTCTTCCTTCTGCTGATGGATTTATCTACACTGTTCAACTTGTTAACAATAACAACAGTGCATCTTTGGATCATAAGTACTTAAAACCAGGAACTAAATTCTTTAGAAAAGGTTCTGCGCGTGGTGAGTATGGAGAAAGATTCTCTGACATTGGTGAATTGACAAATGGATACCGTGAGTACTACAACTTTGTTGGTGGTGCTGAAGCTCACGTACACTATTCAGTATCTTCTCGTGCAGAGATGATGATGAAAGGTGGTTTAAATGCAGATGGTTCAGTTCCTGTAACTGAAATCTGGAGAACATTTGACAAAAATCTTGATCCATCTATCGCAAACATTGACCAAATGTTAGCAGTTATGGGTAAAGAGTATATCAAAAAAGCATATGACAATGGATCATTGACACGTTCTTTCTTGACAAAAATGGAAGCTGCTCACTTGACTAAGATTGCTACAGATATTGAAACTTACTTAATGTGGGGTCAAGGTGGTAAGATTAAACAAGATGGTCCAGATGACATGAGATTATCTGTTGGACTTTGGGCACAGTTAGACAACTCTTACAAAAGAATCTACAACAAATCAGGATTTACTCTTGACTTGTTCCGCTCTGAGATCTTTAACTTCTACAATGGTAAAGTTGAGTTCAAAGGACCAGATCCACAACGTAACTTGATTGTACAAACAGGTATGGCAGGTATGAAAATGATCAACCAACAAATCAAGAGAGAAGCGTTTGGTACAGGTCTTACTGTCAACATGGATCAATCAGGTGTTGGTGCTATCTCTGGTAACAGTGCAATGGACTTGAACTTTGGATTTGCATTTACAAGCTACACAATTCCTTTCTTGGCAAATGTGAAATTTGTATTGAATCCAGCATTTGACAATGTTCACACTAACGATATTGAAAACCCAATCATTGATGGTTTCCCATTATCTTCTTACAACTTTATTATCTTTGACATCACTGACAACACAAATGACAACATCTTCTTGTTGAAATTGAAATGGGACAGTGAGTTAAAATGGTTCTACCAAAATGGTACTATGGACTACATGGGACGTTCACAAGGATTCCAGTCTTCTGGAAACTTTAATGGATATCGCGTTATGATGTCTCAGACAATGCCATCTATTTGGGTTAAAGATCCAACTAAAGTGTTGAAGATAGTTATGAGAAATCCAGTGACTGGAGGATCATTCTAAGGACGCTCCACCTCCTCAATATCAGATGTGAATCTGATGGAAGCAAACGCCAAGAGAGTAAAATCTCTTGGTTCTCTTGAAAGCAACACCTTGGCGTGGTTCAGGAGCTTAGGCAGAAATGCTGACTAACGTTGCAAACTAATAACTTAAAAAAAAAATCATGGCAAGAACACCTCAATTAAATTTTGAAAATTCAACTTATTTTGAATCATTGGTAGCAAATGGTGCTGTTGCATCTGTCATCAATAATACACAAGAAACATATATCATTGTAACAACAGCTTTAATAAATGGTAATGCAATATCATTTGAAGATGCTATTATAAATACTGAGGATTTTTTAAGTTATGCTGTAGGAACAAACAGTGGTGGTAGTATTTACACAAATGGATTTAGAATAATTGGACCATTGGCTGAAAATATTACATTACCTGTTGGAGCAAATGTCCAATATACTGGACCATTAGCAATAGCAAGTGGATACACATTAACTATCCCTGTAGGAACAACTTTAACAATCGTATAAACTTAAAAAATAAATAAGATGAGTACAATAAACGTAGACATAGTTTCTCCTCAGTCTGTTGCAAACGTAACAGTAAGTAGTGGGTTAAATGTAACAGGTGATATAATGAGTTCACCAGGAGGTTTACCTTCAGTAGGAGGAATAAAAGTTGGAGGAGCTAGCAATGGAATAATTCAGATTTCTAATTACAATGTATTAGGTTCTCTGGGTGGTGGTACAGTAGCTATCGGTAATACTGGACAACCAACAGGAGCTGATAACATTTTGATAGGAAGGCTTCCAGGTCAACAATTAACAACAGGTACATTAAATGTTTGTGTTGGAGCTTTAGCTGGCAATCAACTTAGTACTGGTGGGGGAAATGTTTTTATTGGTACTAATTCTGGAGCTACTAATTCAACAGGTCAAAATAATACATACATTGGATCTAATGCTAATCAATATTTAGATACTACTGGAAGTAACAATATATGTATAGGTGCTGCATCTGCTATACCAGCATTAAATTCAGCTAACTCTATTACATTAGGTAATGCAGCTAATAATGTATTACGTTGTGCTGTAACAAGCATTACATCCTTGTCTGATTCTAGAGATAAGAAAAATATTGAAGAATCTACTTATGGCCTTGATTTAATTGAGTCTCTTAAACCTGTTACATTTGAATGGGACACTAGAGATGGTGCTAAGAAAGATATTAAAGACTTAGGTTTTATAGCACAAGATTTAAAAGAATTAGATGATGATTATTTAGGATTAGTGTATGATGAAAATCCTGAGAAATTAGAGGCATCTTATGGTAAATTGATTCCTGTCTTAGTTAAAGCTATTCAAGAGTTATCAGCAGAAGTTAAAGAATTAAAAAATAAATAAAATGAGTACAATTTATGTAGATCAGGTTTTGAATGGAGTTTCATCACCAACAAATACAATTTTTCCTGTTAATATCAATGGAGCAAATGTAAAAGTAATACCTAATAATTTAGGTGATAATGTTAGTATAGGTATTGGTAATGGAGCTTTAGCTGCCTCTACATTAAATACTGAATTAAATAATACAGCTTTTGGATTTAGGGCTTTATTAAATTGTAGCGGAGATGATAACACAGCTGTTGGTAATGCGGCATTACAGACAATTACTGGATTTGGATCTGGTAATAATACTGCTATAGGACAAAATGCAGGATATGGAATGACAGGATCTCAAAACTGCATTTTTATTGGTCGAGGAAGCACAGGTTCTACACCTACAGCTATTAATGAAATAACATTAGGAAATTCTGCAAATACAGTTATTAGAGCTGCTGTAACCACTATTACATCATTGTCAGATGCTAGAGACAAAAAAGATGTTAAGGATTTAAGTACAGGTTTAGAGTTTGTAGAAGCCCTTAGACCAGTTGAGTTCACATGGAACGATAGAGATGAAAATGGTAGACATGATATAGCTGATTTTGGATTCATAGCACAAGATTTAAAGAAAGCACAAGAAGATGCTGAAAAAGCAGAAGTTCTTAAACTTGTCTACGAAGAGAATCCAGAGAAACTTGAAGCTAGTTATGGTAGATTGATACCTGTATTAGTAAAAGCAATCCAAGAGCTATCAGAAGAAGTTAAACAATTAAAAAATAAATAAGATGCCAGTAGGATTGTCAGTTTTAGACATAGACACAGACGTAATAAATCCATTGAATGGAACTATGGTAGATGTAAATGGGGTTAACATTGCAAAAAATGCAAATAACACTATTCAATTAACTTCTAGTAATATATTAAGACCAAGTCAGGAATGCGTGTTTATTGGAAACCTTGCAGGAGCAGCTGATTTATCAACAGGAGGTAATACTTTTATTGGTCATTCAGCAGGAACAAGTAATATTAATGGGTATGCAAATACTTATATTGGTACTGGATCAGGTAGTCAAAATATTAATGGTTCTTTGAATACTTATATTGGAGTTGGTGCTGGTCAACAAAATCAACAAGATGGGAATACATTTATTGGATGGAATGCTGGGAGTAATTCTGTGTCAGGTGTTAATTCTACTTGCATAGGAGCTAATTCACAACCAAGTGTTAGTAATCCCTATTCTGAATTTACACTTGGAAATCCATTTGTAGCAACTCTTAGATGTGCTGCAACTACTATTACAGCAGTATCTGATGGTAGAGACAAAAAAGAAATAAAAGAATTACCAGTTGGTTTAGAATTTATTAATGCATTAAAACCTGTTAAATTTGTATGGAATGACAGAGACATTGAAGAAAAAAGAGATATTAATGATATTGGTTTTATTGCTCAAGATTTAAAAAAGTGTCAAGATGAAAGTGGTATAGCAGATAGTTTGAAATTAGTTTATGAGTCTAATCCTGAAAAATTAGAAGCATCTTACGGTAGATTAATCCCTATCTTAGTTAAAGCAATTCAAGAAATGAATACAGAGATCAAATCTCTAAAAGAAGAAATATTAACGCTAAAAAATAAATAAAATGAGTACACTTAATGTAGATAACGTATTGCCTCAAGGGACAAATATAGTTAATGTAAATGGAGTTAATATAGAAGGAGCAAATAATACTGTTTACGCAGGTAATTCAAGTAATATTCCTTCTTCTTCTGATTCTGTAATTATTGGAGCAGGAGCAGCTACTTCTTTAACAGGTCAAAGTAATGTTGCTATTGGTAGATTAACAATGCTTAGCGCAACAACATGTATAACCACAGTTGCGGTAGGAGCTGGAGCTGGACAGTCATTGACTACTGGTAGTGCAAATACTTTTATAGGCTCTACGAGTGGTAATAATATTACTACGGGAGGCAATAATACTTGTATAGGGCAACAAGCTGGATCTAGTCTTACAGCAAATGTATTTTCTAATACTTTTATTGGTAATCAGGCTGGAAACAATACACCAAGCTTAACAGGTCAAGGAAATATATGCATTGGAAATGGCGCAAGTCCTAGTGCTTCTGCTGTAAGTAATGAAATAACTCTTGGTATTAACTCTATAAATACTTTACGTTGTGCTCAAACTTCCATCACATCTCTTTCTGATGCTAGAGATAAAAAAGAAATTGAAGAATTGCCTGTAGGTCTTGAATTTATAAAAGGATTAAAGCCTGTTAAGTTTGTATGGGATGATCGTGATGAAGAAGGAAGACATGACATTAAAGACTTTGGATTTATTGCTCAAGACTTGAAGAAATCTCAAGAGGATGCAGAGTTAGCTGATACATTAAAATTAGTTTATGAATCTAATCCAGAGAAACTTGAGGCTAGCTATGGTAAACTTATTCCTATTCTTGTGAAAGCTATACAAGATCTTTCTGCTAAAGTTGAAGCATTAGAAGCTAAGAAAAAATAAGTACATTTGTATTACAAAGAAAGAAGAAAAACCCTAAAAACAAAACAAAATGGAAAACATGACCTTAGTTGAAAAGGATAGAGCATTAAAACGCGCAAGCACTGTGTCTATCAAACCTTATGTAAATGCTTCAATCTCTAACATGGGATTGGAGAAATTTGAAATGGCAGTATTTGAAGGAGTTGTACATGAAGAAGTTATAGCATGCCTTGAGTTCAATGGAATTAAAAGATATGTAACAGGTCTTAATGAATTTGCACCAGAAATCAAAATGTTACCAATTGATGAACGTGAAGCAGCAGTAAAAGAAATTAGAACTATTGTAGCACAATTGGAAAGAGAATTAGCATCCAATGTAATTGATCCAAAAGACACAGAGTTTTGGAATAAAGTAAAACTACTTAAACCTGATAATTCTGAGTTTTGGGAAAAGATTGTTTTAAGAATGGGTAATGATCCTGTGTTCTTAGATCCAAAAATTGATTCATATGATCTTATCAAGTTGAAAGCTATTGAAGCAGGTGGATTTTCACTAGTTGCAAAATCACTTGAACAAGCTAGGACAAGTGTAACGCATAAGTTTTATTTGGATAGATATGAAGAAACTATCAGCATTAAAACTGAAGTCAAAAAACTACGTAATAAAGCATTAGCAGAACTTCAAAAACTTTATGACAAGAATGCTAACAAGTTATTCTTAGTGTGTAAAGTGATTGACTCTAATTCTACTGAGTATAGAAAGTCTACACCAAATGATGTTTTATATGACAACATGGATAAATACATTAATGGTGAGACTGTTGACAAAGACAAAAAGAAAACAGCATCAAGATTCTTAGAAGTAAGTGCGTATGATATGGAAACATTGAAACTACGTGCTATGGTGAAAGATGCTAACTATTATAAAATTATTGCTACACGTGGTGATGGTAACATTTATCACATGGATAGTGGTGCAATGCTTGGAAAAACACCAGCTGAAGTATCTGAGTATTTGAAGAATCCTCTAAACGAAGAGATTCTTATGAACTTGACAAGAAATGTTGAACAACACTGGAATAACTAATGGACAATAATCTACTCAGAATTAAGTTTAATGAGCGTTTGAATAAAATCGCTTCATTTGACTATGACAATATTGAATGTTGGCAAATAGCTGAAGCATTTAATAAATCTCAACTTGAGTGGATTAGAAGACAAATTCATGTAAGTGCATCTCATCCTGATTTTGATGAGTCTTCTAAGATGCAAATTGATGACGTTCAACCTATTCTTTTGACAGCTAATATTACTGCAAGTAGAAAGGATTTGTTTTATGAAACAGAGCTTATACCAGAAGACTATCTTTATTTCAAACGTGTTGCAGTAAAAGGTGAAAAAGACTGTTGTCCACCAAGATCTATTATAGTATATCTTGATGAGGCAGCTGATGTTGACAATCTATTATCTGATGACTTTAAAAAGCCAAGTTGGGAATGGGGAGAAACATTCTGCACTATGCAAAGTAATAAGATTCGCATATATACAAACAATGAGTTTGATATTGTTAGTCCTACCTTAACATATTACAGAAAACCTAGATTAGTAGAGTTTGCAGGATGCATTAATCCTACTACAGGATTACCAGCTGTGGCAGATATAACTTCTGAATTTAAAGATGATGTTGTTGAACTTATGATTGATGGTGCAGTTTCTTTGATTGCTGGTGACATTGAGTCATTTAATCAAATGTCTCGCAATCAACAAAATCAAATGATAAATGATTAAAATTTTATAATATGGATTTTTCAGGAAAATACGCATTAAAAAAAAGATCACTAGAAAGTTTATCAGGTGATATAGAAAGTTATCATACTTCTGAGTATCCTCTTGATGAGGAGGTAGCAGAATTAGGATATGAACTAATGTCAGCAGCAACATGCTTTCATAAGTTACATCTAAAAGTAAAAGACCTTGGATCTTTTGCAGCTCATTTAGCTTTAAAAGAGTTGTATGAAGCTCTTCCAGAACATGCTGATGCATTGATTGAAGGATACCAAGGTGCTGTTGAAAGAATAGTAGAATGTTCTCATGAAAAAGAATATTCAAAAAAAGTTTGCAATTCTCCTGAAGAAGCGCTAACTTATATACGAGAGCTTACGAGCGAGATTAATGAGTTACAAGCTATGATGCCTTACAGCGAAATAGTGAATGACCTTGACACTGTCAAGACAACATTAAACTCTGCAAAGTATAAACTCAAATTTTTAAAATAAATTGTTAATTGTTTTTTTTGTTTAATTTTTAAATCTTAATTATTATGTCTTATTTTCCACACGCGTTTCAAAAAATGTTAGTTGGGACACACCCAGCAGGAGCAGCAACACCTGTTCCATTTCCAAGTCCAGCACCAGCTACTACGATAGCGCTTATTGCAGGTCAAATTGGAATTGTCAATGCTTTGACAAATGTTCCTATTGACCCTGCTGTAGCTCCTACCTTTGGTACAGGTGCAGGCCAGTATACACAAGTATACTTAGCACAAGGTAGTTTCCACACAAATGACAAGCTTGGTCCTTTCCATGGCGGTTATAAAGAAACTGTAAAATCTAAAGGTATCAATCCTAAACTTGTAAGTTCGTTCTACAGAACAGATCCTGCAAATCCAGTGAATGATGTTCTTGAGGTTTGTCAAGTAAATTGTGGACTTGATTGTGAAACAATGTATGACTTACGTTTGGACATCAAAGGTTCTCCTGCATTGCGTTTCTTAACTCACAACTTGTACCAAATCCTTAGTGCATACACTGGATGTTGTACATATTCTGGAGCTGCAACAACTCCTGATAAAGTTGATCCAACTGTAGTTTTACTACAATGGGCTGACCAAATCAATGGTGTTGCTTCTGGTAATAACTCTACTCCATTCTTGAACCAATTTGTACAAGCTGTAGTTTATGTTAGAACTGCGTTGAGCACAACTGCTTCTGGTGTTGCTTTAGCTTCAACAGTTACTGTTGTTTCTGCTGGTGCTGGTTTAACTGCAATTCAAGTTGGTAACAAAGTTAAAGTTAATGGATACACTGCATATGTAGGTTCTACTTATGTTGCTGCTTCAACAACTGTTCCTTTGGTTAATGCTAATGGTACTCCATTCATTATACCTGCAACTATTGCTGCTCTTACTCCAATTAAATTCTACAGAACTACTACAACTGCTACTTATGTACCTGCTACAGGCGCTGGTGCTGCTTTAGTAGATTCTTGTATGGATATTGTTGGTGCTTATGTTGATACTATATTTGGTGATTGTTCATTCAATCCTAAAGATCATTTTGAGACTGAGCCTATCTTATTGTACGCTTCTATGTCTGCTTACTCAAACAATTCAAATGACATCAATCCTGGAAACGGTGATCCATGTGTTGTTTCTTGTTTTACAGTTACAGAGATTCAAGAAGCTAAACAAGGTAAAGGATTTGGTGAAACTTTAGTTCGTGAATTAATTCTGGCTAAACGTTACCAACAAGAACCTTGGTATGATGATCCACGTATGCGTGAGGTTATGAATGATACTACTCTAGGAACCAGCAATGGTGGTGGACCAGAGATCATTCGTGGCAACAAATATAGTGCATACTATTTACTACATAGTATTCCTCGTAAAAACAACCCTAGTGGTACGTTTGACAACGATCAGTACCTAGTTAAGGTTGTAGTTCCTGCGTACACAAGTGCTGCTGGTGCTACTTTGGCAAGTTTAAACAACTTCCAAAACTGGTGGAATGCATGGTTAGCTTCTGCTCAAGCAGGTGTTACCCTACAGGTTGTTGCGTAATAGCACAGCTGACTACTATAGACAAAAAGGAAAAGAAGGGTATAACGCTCTTCTTTTTCTTTTTTGTTGTATATTTAAGAAATTTTTCTTAAATTTTAGTGAGGGGATATAAACAAAACCTGTAATTATGGCAATAAAACACATTTTACAATTAGATGTACCTGAAACAGCTTGTGAGAACATTCTCAGAGTTGTTGATACATCAATCTATGCTGATCCAAATTTACTACCAATAGAGTGTCAACAACTTGACATTACTATACCTGGTACAAATCAGCCAGTTTATATAACACTTGGGTTAACACCAAATTTTTGCGAAGTATTTGATGCAACTGATTTAGGTATAACTTGTCCAGCAGGATCTCCCTTAGCAGATGGTTTATATATTATTAAGTATAGTATATCACCTAATGAAGTTTCTTACATAACATACTATCATTTAAGAACAACATCTACTTTGAATAGATATTATGGAGAAATTTGCAAATTACATTTACAAGAATGTGAGCCTGCCTCAGAAGAAATACAAAACCTTAATGACCTTAGATATATAAAAATGCTAATTGATGCAGCAAAGGCAAAAGTAGAATACTGCCATGCAACAGCACAAGGAGTTGATATGCTTGCATACGCTAATAGACTTCTTGATAAGTATATTATGGGTTGTTGTATAACATGTAGATAAAATAAAAGATATGAAATGCTCAAATTGTGGAACTAAACTTACCTGTGGTTGTCAACAAAAGATTGCAAGCGATGGTAAATCTGTATGTAATAGTTGCAATGCTACTTATGAAAGGTCATTAAGACCAAATGCAACAGCTGATAATGTGCAGCATATTTGGGAAATACCTAAAAATTATTATCCAAAAACATAATGGACGCACAAACACACATAAATGAACTTTTCGCTGACTCATTATATCAGGAGTTTAACAGTGATCGTTATGGATTAAAAGGTTGCAAGAAACGTTTGGAGCCTGACTATGCATATGAAATGAAAGCTCTTTATGAAAGAAGCTTAGAACGTAAAAACTGTAACTTGAATTTTGATTGTTGTTGTAGTTTTGAAAGTATTGAAGAACAAATTAACACATTGTAAATGAAGCCATTATCACAAAATTTAGATAAATATAGAAAAGATGGCTGCATGCCTGTTTCTGCATCTTGTGTCATATGGAATGGACCTGATATTCCTTGCATTAATTTATGCAAAGGAGATACAATTGAAGATGTTGTTTATCAGTTGGCAACGATATTATGCGATATTACTGAAAATGTTTTAGATGTAACAACACTTGATTTTGAGTGTTTGTTAGTTAATGGACAATGCCCACCTGAAACATTACTTGAAACATTGCAACTATTAATATCAAATGCATGTACTCCACCAACACCACCAGATCCCCCAGGACCAGATCCTTTACCCAATGTTAACTTACCAGAATGTCTTTGGTATGTTGATGGCGCAGGTGATACTATAACAGCTTTACCTCTTGATGAATACGTTGAATATTTGGCTTCTCAAATTTGTCATATCATTGCGGATGTTTTTAGCATTAACGCTGTTATTGCATCTCTCAATACCAGAGTAACTATTCTTGAAGCTGCTATTGGTGGTGGAGGAGGAGGCGGTGGTGGTGCTATAACTAACATAATCACACAATGTTTAAGTGGTAGTGTTCCAGGTTTAACGTTGCCAATTGCAACTGCATTTTTTAATTTAGAACAAAAACTTTGTGAGTATCTAGAATTACTTGGAACATTGACTGAATGGCAAGCAATGTTTAACAATATATGTATTGATAATACAACCATACTGCCATGTGGAACTGGAACTTATGGTGATATTGCAGGATGGATTGATAATCCTATTTCTGTAGCTGGATCAATGAATAATTTATGGTTAATTGTTTGCAAGATAAATGACTGTATATCAGGCACATCTGTATTACCATGTGTATTAGTGCCACCTGTATCAGCAACGCTTTCAAATCTTACAACTACTGGTTGTAGAGTAAACTGGGTAGCACCTACAACACCAACATCAGAAGCACCACTTGCATACAAAATTGAAGTATATACTTTAATAGGCATAACACCACTTGTGACAACTACAGTTGGTCCAACACCTTCATATTACACAATTGTTAGTCCTTCAATTGTTGCAGGAACTGAATATATTGTAAAAGTTTATGCTGTTTATGATTGTGGAACATCTTCTTCTGTACAAGTGCAGGGTATTTTATCTGACATACCATACGTAGCTAAATTGTTTTACAATAATGGTATTGATGCTAGTACACTAGAAACATGTTCAAATCCAGTTTCAGGAATAGTAACACCATTTACAGAAACTAATCGTGAAATAACAATATCATTAAAAGATAGCGTTGGCGTTCCTGTTATAAATAGTGGTGGACCAATTGAAACAACAATTAGAATTTCACAAGATGGTTGTCCTGGTGATCCAAATACAATAACAGATTTACTTATAACAATTCCTACAGGAAGTACGTTTGGTGTAATAACTTACATAAGCAGTACACGTGTATATTGTCCAGGAGCACCAACTACTGGATGTATTACATTAAATACAAATGTTGATTGTTGGGGTGGATCTGAATTATCTGGTGGAGGACCATTGCCAGCAACAATAGGTATTGATGTGTCATTATCAAGTTTAGGAACATGTTAAAATATTAATTATGTATAGTAAAGATGGGTGCATAAAAACTTCTTCAAACTGTGTGATCTGGGAAGGTCCAGATATTCCATGTTTGAAATTATGTAAGGGAGATACAATAACAGAAGTATTATTTAAACTTGCAACTAAGTTTTGTGATACTCTTGTCATGCTTGATCCAAGTACGTATGATATTTCATGCTTTAATTACTTAGGATGTGCACCAGAAGATTTTGCAGAATTATTTCAAATAGTAATAGACCAAATTTGTAACATCCAACTTACACCTGGTCCAACAGGGCCAGCTGGAGCTGATGGCGATGATGGTCTAAATGGTAATTACGTAGTAGTAAATGAAGTTATGATAGGAAGTCCTTTTTGCCCTTGTGGTGGAATAGAGATACAACTATTTAGTGGAATTACAAATACAGTAATAAACCAATACTATGTATGTAGTGGTTGTGATGGTACAGGAGCAATTGGGCCTCAAGGTCCTGAAGGATCTAGTGGTACTCAAGGTGTAAAAGGAGATCCTGGAAATGCTGGTACAAATGGTAAATCAGGTAGAGGTGTTGCAGTATTTGTACAAACAACACAACCTACATCAACAGACTTTAATAGTCTTTATGGTTCTGTTGATGGCTTTGGTGTAAATAACTTACCAGGCAACAATCAAATTAGACCTGGTGATTTGTGGATAGAACCTTGTAATCCATAATAAGATGGGAGTATATAAAGTATTTGATGGTATAAATTGGGTTGATATATGTGACTGTAATGTTCATGTAAAAACTCTTGCAAATTGGCAAGTAATTGATCCAAATAATTGTCCTGTAAAATATTGGGATGGTACTGCTTGGTGTGAAATAGATTGTAATGTACCTGGTATACAATGTAATGGGGACTTAGCAGCGAGTGGTTTTGCTGGCGCATATTATGTTCCATTTACAATTCCTGCTGGAGTTCTTGGAATTAAAGTTACTGCATCACCTTATGGTAATCCAGATAGTTTTTCAATAGTTACCTCAGACAAAGTTACCAAATTAGCAAGTATAGGATTTGCAGGAAGTGTGTCTGGTGGATGGCCTACAACTACTAGTTTGACACGCACTTCATATTTATATAATGGTACAGCTTTTTTACCAACTGGTTCTGAAGTTATAACTGTTTATGGTGAAGGTTCAGGTGATCCTCCTGGAGGAACCCCTATGTCAAACACATCTGGTTTAAGCATGTACAATCCAGGTTTTCCACTTAACCCTCCTAGTTTACCTATACCAAATTTATGCTCACCTGATCCTGGAGCTGAGCCAAGTTGTTATGCAATGACTTACATTAAATCAAATCCAGCTGTATCAGAAGATATTTTAATACAATCTATATCAGGAACTAATCCAGGAACAGGTTGGAAAATATTTAAACTAGAATGTTTAATAGATCCTGCACCATGTGAGTGTCCTGAAAGTTACTTTTTAGATCCAACAACAAATCTTTGTACAAGAGTTACACAAGAACCAGCTACACCAAGTGCTGGTACTGTTTATGAATTATTTAAACCAGCTAATAATGGTGACTATGGTGACTTTGGTGTTAGACTTTACAATGATATTTCTGGAAGACCTTATCCAATAAATGCTTGGCGTAATGCTGCCATACCTGATACTGGATTTGGAACACGATACAAAGCTTGTGAAAGTGCAGGACTTGGTGCTGACATAGGCATACAGGCAACATGTTCAAGTGCAACATTAGGACCTGCATCAAGACAAAATGTGTCTGGATTATGGGCAAAACTTCCTGGAAGTAATCCAGCACCTGGAAATTCATATACTGGTGCATGGCCTGGTGGTCAATGGTTTAGCGTTGAGTATTGTATTGAAATTGATGAAGAACGTCAATTTATTTTTGCGCTTGCTGGTGATAATCAAATAAGAGCAAAAATAAATTCAACTACATTTAATGGTGGAGGCTTAACAAATATTGTAAATATTTGGTGTTCTCTATCAGCAAATGGTTCAAGTCCTAGTACTAGCGTTACTGAAACTTTTAGATATTGGCATGCATTTCCAATCACATTACCAGCTGGAATACATAGGCTAATTTTAGATGGATATAACATTGCTAGTGCGTTTGGATTTGGTGCAGAAATTTATTCAGTTGATGAAACATTTATGGCAAATGATATTATGACTGGTGCTGCGGATATAGAAGATTTTTTATTATTTTCTACTAGACAACTAGTTACAGTGCCACCATTACTAGTTGGTGGACCAGGTCAAACGATTACTTGGACATGTCCTGATGTTACAACTACATTTAGTGACTGTTATGGTGCACCATCATGTATTATTACTGAAACAACAGATTGTATATAAACTTAAAATAAATAAAAATGGCAATAAATAATAACTGTGAGGGATGTGGATGTGGTCCATCAATACCAGAACCATGCATTACTCCACCACCAGTATGTCCTGATCCACAACCATGCGTTGAAATAGTTAATGCTGAATGTGTTAAGTATACAGGACCAGCGCTTTTGTGCAATGACGTTCCAATAATACCAACTAATACCTCATTGGCAGATGCTCTTGCAGCACTTGTTGATTTGACATGTGAAGACGCATGCTGTACTATACCAGCAGTTACAAGTATAGATGATCCTGACTATATAATGTTATGTGTAGATGACACAGCATTTTGTCCTTATGATGGATTACTCTATAACTGGTTTGCAATTAATACTGCAATTGCAGGTGATGGTCGCGTAGTTGGAGGTATTGTTAATACAACAGCTCTTGATAATCCTATCAATACGTGGAGAGTTCCAAACAACAATGACTGGCAAGCATTAGTTACAGCAATTAATCCAAGTGCAACATTTACACCATGGAATAATACTGCAGCAGGTCCAATGAAATCATTAACATGTTGGAGTATACCAAATAGTGCAGCTACTAACTTAACAACTTTGTCAGTAATGCCATCTGTGTACCGTCTTGACACTGGTGTATTTACACCAAACAATGGTCAAATTGGTACTTACTGGGGATGGGATAGTGTAGCTACTGCAACAGGATACATGTATTCACTTGAGTTTGATGATGATACATTATTTAGAACAGTTGTAGACAAAAACCAAGGTCTACGTTTGAGACTTGTAAGACCTGCTGAATGTAATGAAGATCCAGGAGATGCAATTCCAAATGCATATAAAGACAACTCTGGCAACTTGTATAATGGTGTTGTTATTGGAAATCTTGTATGGTTAACTACAGATCTTAAAGACTTAGAATATAATAATGGAAATGTTATACCAGTAGAAACAGTTGATGCAACATGGGCAGGGTTAGTTACAGGAGCGTTATGTTACCCATTAAATGATACTACATATGACATTGAGTATGTTATTGGTTGTCAACAAGTTAAAATTTCTTTTGAGAACTTTGTTGAAAATCTACCATCAGGACCTGGTGGGAAAGCATATGATGTTACAGCAGGACAAGGAATAACAATTGTAAAAACAATAGACACACCAACACAAACTACATTTCAAGTAATTAACAACTGTTGTGTTAATGTAATTGCTGGTGATAATATTGATATTCAAGTAGTACCTCTTGAAACAGGTGTTACCAATTACATTGTCAATGCAATTATACCATGTCCAATGTTTGTTGAAATAGTAGAGGCAGCAGGTAGAGCAATTGAAGCTGTGGTAACAGGTGGTATTGCTCCATATACATATACATGGAGTATGGCAGATTTTGCATTTAGTGGTGGGACAATGTTTCAACTTGATGCTGACCCAGCTGATCCTACCAATGACGCAAGAAGAATTCCTTTAAACGATCCTGCAGTAACAAATGTTTTTGATGCTTGTGCTAGTGCAAATGCAGGTAGAGTAGGCTTAGCCAAAGTCATAGTAACAGATACTGCTGGTTGCAAAGTTTCTGACACAATGTTACTTACAGTTGTATCATGTTCATAGTAATTTAGTGATTCACTCAGAACAACCCTCATTCATTGAGGGTTTTGTTTTTATTCTTATATTTGTTTAAATCATTTATTTTGTCTATATTTTATTGAGGAACAGTTATGAAAAATTTTGCATCAGACGTAAAAGCACCAAGGTACAAAAAGCCATTTATAAAGACAATGACTTCTGCACTTCTTGATGAGATACAGTCAAAAGTGTTTGCTGCAAAATATTTAACTGAAGAGCAAATAAAGACTATAGTGCGTGAGTTTAATAATGAGTTAATTGAAACTGTGATAAATAAAAGAGATGGTGTTGAAATTCCAAGCCAAATAGGGCATGTTTTTATTGGCACTTGTCCACGTAGTCAAAAATATAAAAATATTGATTATAAGAAAACTGCAGAACTTGGCAAAGCTGTTCAACATATGAACTGGGAGACTGATAACAAATTAGCAAAAATATTTTTTACAACATACGCTAGCAGGTATAAGTTTAAAAATAATGAATTATGGGGATTTTCTGCTGTTCGCCAATTTAAAAGAAAAATTGCAGCAGAGTATCCTAAAAATTGGAACATGTATCTACAAGTAGATCCTAATGTAAAAATAACCAGTCTTTTCAGAAGCAGGTTATATAGCATTGAACGTGCTGAGAATGATGCAGAAAATTTGAAAATGTATAACGAATTTGAATTTTAATATGACTGTTGGAGAAGCAATATCAAGAGTACGTAATATGGTAAAAGCTGTTAAGCAAGATGCCAATATTACAGATAGATTTTTGTACTCAGTGATTATGAAACATGCGCGATTCTTTATGCATCGTCAGGATAATCTTAATCGCATAATGAAATACAACAGTGTGTTTCAAACTTTAAATTTTGTAGAACTTATTGACGTTGATGTTGCAGAAGCACAATGTTATGGTGTAGACACAGGTTGTTACTTCAAGAGAACAAAGACAAAACTTCCTAGAATGATTGAAGGTTACTATGGTCCTTTGTTACGTTCTGTTACATCAATGGATCTTTCTCAACAAGCACTTCCAACATTCCCAATAACATTTCAGCAAATATCAAAACAAAGCACATTCAAGTATAATAATAAGAGATATTACTGGTACTTGAATGGTCATTTATATTTTCCTAATCTTCAATGGGATGCTATTAGACTTGAAGGAGTATTTGAAGATGATGTTTCAAGTTTGAATTGTGATACAACAGACGATTGTAGAGCAATCACTGCACAAAAAATAAATGTACCAGAATTTTTATTCTCAGAAATTGAACAACTTGTAATGCGTGATTTAGGAGTGATGATACAAATCCCTTCTGATCCTGGTCAAAATGCATCAAGTGTAACCTCATAAAAATGAAAGCAGAATTACAATATAGAACATTTGAGGAACTTCTTGACAGTGTTAAGATAGACTTAAGAACGTTTGACCTTGAAGGAATGATTGATGACCAAACACTAATCAAAGTAGTTCAACGTGTAAACTATGATTTAGGATTAAAAATAAATCCTAATCGCGTAAGAATGCTTGAAGTTACAAATCATCGCGCAAAACTTCCATCAGACTTTTATGTATTAAATCATGCGTTACTTTGCACTGGCTCAATTGAAGCACACAATCCACCTTTATGGTCTTATAAAACATATCAGCAAGGTGTAGCAGATGGAATTTATGAAGCACAATTTGAAATTTATAAGAATATGGTAGAGCAGTACACTCAGATAATATCAATTGTTCCAGGTATAAATACAATAACACATAACTTAGGAACCAATTATGTTATTGTTCAAGCATTGGCACAGGATCATAGTTTACTAAACTTTGACGTTGTAGTGATAGACGAAGACACAATACAACTTGTTTCAGAGTATGTAGGTATACAGCCTAGTGTAAGAGTAATAATTATGGGTTCTAAGTCAAGCAATGGTGAACATTGTCCACCAGATCCTTGTCCTATTCCACCAAACCCATGTGTACAAGATACTAAACCTTGCAATGTGACATCCTTTACACATGAAAATGGTCAACCAGTTGTGGTTAATAGATGTAATGGTAGAACGCGTAAGTTTAAAAATCTATTTAGATTACAAATTGTAAAAAATCAATCTGTATCTGCAGACTGTCTTGATGTAAACTCACGCAACTATTACTCAGTATATTTAAAAAATGGTTTCTTAGAAACAAACTTTAAAGAAGGAGAAGTTGCAATAATGTATGAAAGTGTAATGGAAACTGATTCAGGAGAACTTATGGTTCTTAGACATCCATATGCTGATGAATATTATGAGTATGCATTGAAAGAACGTATTTATGAGAACCTTGCTCAGGCAGGTGAGAACACAGTGCAGTTGATGCAGTTGATGTCAGGAAAATTACGTGAAGCAAGAAACAAAGCACTTGGATTTATTAATACTCCTGACTTTGGTGAAATGAAACAAGTTTGGGAAACAAATAGAAAAGCACAGTACTCACGATTCTATGATATGTTTAAAAATCATATGCCAAATAATCCATACTACTCATAATTATGGCTAAAACTAATACACAAGATACAACTGGTGCATTAACTCAATCCTTTACTAAAGGAATGAATAAAGATACCACTGATATTTACATGTCAGATGGTCTTTGGTATAACGCGGTTAATGCAATAAACAACTCACATTATGGTGAAACTGGATCAATTGGAAATGAGCCATCAAACAAATACTGTACACAAGCACCTTACACAATAATTGGTCATGCATTTATAAGAGAAACTGAATGGTTGATATTCTCAACAAACAACATTGATTCAGAAATTGGAATATTTGATGAGTCAAAGTGTTCCTACACAAAAGTTATAAATGATCAATGTTTGAATTTTAAAACAACTAATCTAATTACAGCTTTTGTAAAAGAGAATTATGATTGTACTTTTTCAGGATATTGGCAGGATAATCTAAATCCTGACAGAACAATGAACTTAAACAATGTTCCATATATATGTGATCCAGTTAGTGAAGATCCATGTGATGGAGAGATTTGTACAGATAGACTGGATTGTGACAAAATTCGTTTACATCCACTTATTCAGCAACCATGCGTTGAGATAAAAAAAGCAATTGGTTCAGGTCAAATAATTAATGGTAGTTATATGGCAAGCATAGCATATTCAGAAAATGGTATACGCTTAACAGAATATTCAATGCCAAGTGTTGCTCAAGGATTATGGCGTGATAGTGGTTTTGGTGGTAGTCTTGAGATAAACATTGAAAATCTTGACCAAGACTTTGAAGAGTATGAGCTTGTAATTATTTCAGTAAACACACAAAATGCAATTGCTAAAAAAATTGGATACTATAACATCAATCAAAAAACAGTTGTTATTGACGTAATACAAGGAGCATTAGAAACTGTTCCATTATCATATATTCCATTAAGAAGTGTTGTTTATGACAAAAGTGAAAAGATGGCTGTTGTTAATGGTTATCTTATCAGAAGTGGAGTAAGTACACAACCATTTATCAATTACCAATTACAAGCAAATAAAATTGTAACAAGTTGGGTTGCTGCTGAATATGATGTAAATTATTATTGGAATGGTGGCAATGTAGTAGGTTACATGCGTGATGAAGTCTATGCATTTTTTATCAGATGGATATACAATACAGGAAATCGTACTGCGTCATATCATATACCAGGACGTATTGCAATACCAACAGACTTGGCTCCTGTTTCAGGAGATGATATCGTAGATCCATCAGAACAATATGCATGGCAGGTATATGATACATCAACACGAGTTCCAGCATCTGGTACAGAAAAAGATGGTGGTATTGTAATAGCAAAAGGTAACATGGGTTATTGGGAATCCATTGAGAGATATCCAACTAATCCTGAAGTATGGGGTGACTTGTGTTATAAACCAATACGTCATCACAAGATGCCATCAAATGAAACTATTCATATACATAATCAAGGTGGAAATAAAATTGTTATTATTGGTGCAGTGTTTAGTAATATTGAAGCACCAGTAGATGCTGATGGTAATCCAATTGCTGAGATTGTTGGTTATGAAATATTAAGAGGATCTAGAGAAGGTAATAAATCAATTGTTGCAAAAGGTGTTTTTGCAAACATGCTTGAGTTTAATATCAATGGTCAGACAAGTAAAAAAGGTTTGATGCAGAATTATCCATACAATGATGTACGTCCTGATTCTTTCTTATCTGATGACTATACAATACTTGACAATAATGTAAATGAAGATCCTTGGGAAAATGCTTCAAAACTTGACAAGTATAAAAAGAACTATCTATCATTTCACTCTGTAGAGACAAATTTTGAAAGACCAGCATTTGGTACAAACTACATTAAAATATATACAGAGGAAAAAGGTACAGCAACAGGTCAGTTTGAACTACCATACAAACACCCAAGATTTAAACTCCTTACTGACAACGCCTTTACACTGGCAGTTGCTGTTGGTTTAGGTATTGCATTAATTGAAGCATTAGGTAAAACAACAGTTAAAGGTGGTAACTTTCCACTAGCAGCAGGAACTGGTGCACCATACGCAGATTCTACGCGTGATTCAGCACCAGCTACAACTGTTGCAGATTTAATTAGTGGTGGTATTTTAGCATCATTCTCAACAGGTGGTCAAGCTCAACTGCTAGGGACTGTTGCAGGTATTATACAGTTTGCTGTTAGTCTTGGATTCTGGATACCACGTGGAATGAGTGTTGTTCTTGACTTAATTAGAAACATGTCAAATTATAGAGACTATGTCTTGCAGTATAATAGTCATGGGTTTTATTCAAATTATACCAATGTAAATAACATGTCTGTTCCTCCAGCTTATAACAAAGCATTTAGACGTAGGATTCAAGACAATATGATTAAGTATGTTGGTATGCATATTCAAGATTTTGATAATACTTATAGAATAAACAATCTTTACAGAACAAAGTTTGTAGGTTTAAAACTTACTAAGGATTTACCATTTCCAGTATCTATAGATAATTCTAAAAAACGTGTAAAGGATGTTCCTGGAATTTCATACAAAGATCCATTTGGTGAATTTACATCAAGCATAGCTCAGTATTATGGTGCTATAAAAGTAGATTATCAAAATCAGTATGGTCAACTTTATGGTGTAGTGCAAGTACCAACTGGTTCTTGTGTATATGCAACAAAACCTGTTATTGGTACTACATATTCAACCACAGGTATTTTTGGTGGTGATGTTTATATAAATAGATACACAGAAAAAAATGCACATTATTTCTTTAACACATGGATGCTTGGAGAATTAGATGGTACTGAGTGGGATTACAGAAATCATGTAAATGGACCTGCTCCAAGATATTGGGCAAATTTAGCAAACTATGATGCTTCTGATTTTCAAATAAACTTTAGTTGGAATTTTCCATCACAGCTTTTACCAGATTTAGATTTGGCAACACCTTCAGATAATTATAGATTAGATGCTGTAGCAGGAGGAGCAACACTACGACTTGTACGCAGGAACTCATGGTTTTATCTTTTTTATAATGGTGTACGCGATTACTTTACAGAGTCTGAACTTAACATGGCATATAGAGATTATGGTGTTGAGGATTCTCAGAAATTTTATGACGTGTATGGCTTGTCTTTTAATGACCTGTCTACAATGTTTAGAACAGATGAAATAACAAAACCAGCATTTTACAAATATGACTTATCACTTAGCAGTTCCAAATTATTTAACAATCTCGCAAACTGGGGGAATATATTACCACGCGACTATGACCCACAGCTCTACTCAACATGTTTTGAGTACTTCCCAAAAAGGAGTGTCTATTCATTACGTCAACAGTCAGGACTTAAAAGAGATAACTGGAGAAATTATCTACCTCTCAATTTTAAAGACTTTAATGGAAGAGTAAATATAATTAAATCATTAAACGCAACTGGTGCTATAATGCTTTTTGAAAATGCAGAACCAACCACATTTACTGGAGTTGATCAATTGCAAACTACAGCAGGTGTTAAAGTAACAATTGGTGATAGTGGTTTATTTCAACAAAACTTTCAGAGTTTGGTTAACGCAGATGATGCACTTTCATATGGATCATCTATATCTTCGCGTGCTGCAATAAACACACCATATGGAATGTTTTTTGTATCACAAGACATAGGTAAGATATTTGTAACAACAGGTAGCAATCTTGATGAGATATCACGTAATGGTTTAAAGTTTTGGTTTGCAGAAAATCTTCCTTCAAAAATGCTTGAAGTATATCCTGAGTTTCCACTTTATGATAATCCAGTAGCAGGTATTGGTGTGCAAGCAATTTATGATTCTACATATGAGTTAGTGTATTTCTCAAAAAGAGATTACATTCCTTTACGTGATGATTTATTATTTGATGATCCATCAGGTGTTCCTTATTACATATGTGGTGAGGATACTGGACCTGGACTTGTAGAACCAGAACTTATACCAAGTGTTAATGTTGAGACCATGCGATGTGAACTTACAGCAACTGCTGAAAATGCCAATGCAGGTTCTCCAATAACACTTGAATGGACAACTACAGGAGCTGTTTCTGTTAGTATGAATAATGGCATTGGTCCAGTTCCATTAAATGGTTCTATTGTTGTTTATCCAGTAAACTCTACAACATACATAATTACATTGACAGATTTAGGAGGCAAAACAAAAGAGTGTTCAATATCAGTCAGAACAAATCCAATACCTATAAAATGTCCTTGTGCTTTTAACGATCCACTTTGTTTTGAACCTTGTGATTGGACAGTAAGTTATGATCCAAAAGCAAAAATTTGGGTTTCGTTTCATGACTGGCATCCAACATTGATGATGCCATCATATCAGAATTTTTATACAATCAAGAATAATAAAATTTGGAAACATAACAATCGCTGGGATAGTTTTTGCAATTACTATGATATTAATTATCCATGGGAAATTGAGTATCCAATTGTAACTCCAAATCAAATTACAACTTTAAGAAGTTTTGAATACTATTTAGATGTTTATAAATTCTACAATGATGGTAAAGATTTTTTCCATGTGCTTGATCAGAATTTTGATAGAGCAATCATATATAACTCAGAGCAAATTTCAGGTATTCTTAGAATGAGAATCAAGCAGAAAAATAATCCAATGGACATTCTTGCTAATCCTGTAATAGGTCCTGATTATATCCAGATACTTTTTTCCAAAGAAGAAAACAAATATAGATTTAATACCTTCTGGGACATTACTAATGATAGAGGTGAATTCTCAGGAGTTCAATTACCTATGTGGAAAACAAAGTGTTCTGGATACAAGAAAGATATTAATCCTGATTATGTAAATTATGATAAATCACCATTAGAACATAAAAAGTTTAGACACTATGGTAATAGAATAATTTTGAGAAAAAATATAAGTGGTGATAACAAGATGATACTTAAAATTACCAATGTAAAAAATCTTAATAGCCCAAGATAATGAAAGAATCAAATGATAAAAAATGGACAATAGCTGAAGTTCTGACAAACTTTGGTCAAAGACAATCTCAAGTTCAGCAAGAGAAAATGATTAAGCAGCAACTTAAAGATGCACTAATGCAAAATCAAGCTAGTGCACTTGGTCAGTTTATACCAGGAATGGAACAACAGATGCCTCCTATGAATCCTGAAGATGCGTCATTTGATGATTACTATCAACAAGCAAAACATGGTGGGCTACATTTAGATCCACGCAAGAAAGGTACATTTAAAGCTCAGGCTACGCGCATGGGTATGTCTATACAACAAGCTGCTGCTCATATACTTAGTAACAAAGAAGAGTATTCTCCAGCAATGGTTAAGAAAGCAAACTTTGCTAGAAACTTTGCAAAAGAAGAAGGTGGTACAATTGACAATCCAGGTTTTAATGCATTACCAGAATATGTTCAAAATCAAATTCTTAATAACATGGAGTATGGAGGTGATTTTGAAGTTCCTGAATATGGAAAAGGTGGGTATACTGTAAGAAGATCAAATGATCGTAAAGGTAAAACACATGTTGTAACTGGACCTGATGGAACTAAAAAATATTTTGGTGATCCAAACATGGGTGAACGTGGTAATTCAAAAAATGGGAAAGATGCTTTTTATGCCAGACATGCTACTAATCTTAAAAACAATCCATACTTCAGAGCATATGCAAGATCAACGTGGGAAGAAGGTGGTGAAATGATGGCATGTCCAGATGGTCAATATTGGGATGGAAGACAATGTGTTGAAATGCCAAAACAAATTTCTGATAGAAACATGAATGTTAATTTTACAAATCCTGCTACATATTCAGTTGTAGGTTCTGATGGTAGTTCTATTTATGATGGTTCTGATAATGAGCGTGCAAAAGGTTATTATGCAGTAGGTAGTAAATACTTAACTGTTCCACCAGAAGGAAGTAATGTTTCTAGTGGGAATTTAATAAACAACTTGATGCAGCAATCATCTGATTCAATGAGAAAACATAATCTTGAAATGATGATACGCAATGGAACTAATTTTGATAATTTAAAAAGTGGTACTGAAAAGCAGCGCGATGGTGGTGAAACTGATCCAACTATAAAATGTGGTAAATGTGGATGGTCTTGGAAAATGTCAGATGCTGGTTCAGATCCAACAACATGTCACAAATGTGGTTCAACTAATAATGAAGTTGAAATGAAGCGTGGTGGGATGATTAAGCGTGCAGATGGAAGTTACTCACAACGTGGTCTATGGGATAACATTAGAGCAAATCGTGGTAGTGGTAAAGAACCTACAAAGGAAATGTTGCAACAAGAACGCAAAATTAAACGCAAGTATTTAGAAGGTGGTGAATCAGATTGTCCAGAAAATCATGAATGGAGTGATGAACTACAAACATGTGTACCAACAGTTCCAGATACTTATGGAAAGGACTATTTAACTGACTGGTATCAACGTAGACCTGAACTTGTAAATGATCCAAATTTTGGAACATTGGATGAAAGTGAAGCACATGGTAAGTGGTTAAACAAAGTATTACCAATGATCAATCAGAGAATGGAAACATCTAATGTTCCAATTCAATATACTGAAATGATTGATAATAATCCTGATGCATTAGGGGCATATAGAGAAGCTACAAAAAAAAGTAATCCAATAATTGAGATTGCAGAAAGAATAAGACAAAATCCATTTGAAAATGCTCAAACTCAATTGCATGAGTATACTAATGAGTCAACAGCAGGAGATGCTGAAAAATTTGTTGAGCCAGTACATCAAAGAATTGCTAATGAAAATATGAAATCATATGAAGATTTTCTTGAAACAAGTCCAATGGCTGATGCTGTAAAAAATGATAAAGACTTGGAAGAAGAACTATATAATGATTATATGTATTCAAGTGGTCAAACACCAGAAGGCAAAGGGAATATGCATTCATATGTAATGAATTGGCGTAATGCATTTCAAATGGATCCTACAAAAGTGTATACAGAAGATGATGTTGAAAGCATGATATCACAAGCACAACAATCTGGAATGTTTACAAAAGGTAGTCCAAATTTTAGTGATGACTTGTATAAGTTATACAGACTTTCAAAAGATACAAAAGGTCTGACAAACATGTTTAATCTTATGGCAAATAGATCTACACCAGTAAAGCCAGATAGACTAAATGATGACATACAGTATGCAAAGCATGGTGGTAGTTTTGGATATATGCCTGATTTTTTTTAACTTTAAGTGATGGCAAGATTTACTCAAGATAGAATGTATGAAATGCTTGGAGAGATTTCCAAGAAACAAAAACCTATTTATAAAACAGGAGGCTTAAAAGAAGCAGATTGTCCTTTTGGTTATAGTCTTGTAAATGGCAAATGTGTTCCAGATCCAGATTGTGAAGATGGTCAATGTCGTGAGACTGATGAGATTCAAGCAATATATGATAAGGCAGATAGCATTCCTAACAAAGTTGCTAAATTTGAACATGCACTTTCTGATGAACTATGGGTAGACCCAAAAACTGGTAATTACAAAGAGTATATTATACCAGGTAAACCAGGATCAGACGCACGTGAACTTTGGAAAAAACATGGCGTGACAAATTTTGTTGATCCTAGTTGCATGTATGTAGCAGGCTTAGGCTGGCGATGCACACCTGAAACAAAAGATTACATGTCAAATTTTAATCCTGTACATTTTAATTCAAACATTGGATTTATAAATGCTGTTGATAGAGGAGACGTGCCTTTTACAAGAGTTGGAAAATTTAGTGATCCAACATTTGACAACATTGAAAAAGGTAATTTGAAAGTTGGTGATGTTGTTAATTTTAAAGGTGCTGATAATTCGCATGCAATGACCTTTATGGGTTATGATGATAATAAAAAATCAAGATGGTTTGACAGTAATGGTATGCCAGCACATGTTGGTGTTCATAGACTTTGGGAAGATTTTCAGCCAAATGCATCAGGCAAAGGTCGTGATTATGCTTATGTAAATAGATTTGACAAAGAACGTTACATAAGAGAAGAATATGGTGATGAAATAGAACAATTAGAAAAACAATCACGTGAGAATCCTACATTTTACAAACAAGGTGGTTTAACTCAGTATGCACCAGGTGGTGTTTCTGCAGATCCACCTGATTGGTTGACAAAAAAAGGAGCCAATGTTTATTTTAACCCTGCTTATCAAAATAATTTTACAGGAGCTGTAAATACAAATCAAAGTTATTTTAATAATATACCTGTATTTAAACAAGATCCAGCTGCTGTATTTGGTATAGAAGGGTCTCTTAGTAAAAATAGAAATGCTAAAAAAGAAGCAGGAAGAGGATGGTTATACAATGCTTATGTAGGAATGCCTTATAGTCAAGTAATTGGAGATAATGCTCAATATAAACCATCTGCAGGAATAAAGTTTGATTTTGAAAATGCACTACAAGACAAAAAATTCATACCACATATAGAAGCGGCTCTTGATTATAATATGCATACTGGACCATTGGTTTCTCTTTCAGGAGGTGCTAGATATGCAATTACTCCATGGGGTAATAAATTAGTAAAACCAGGATATGGTGTTGGTCATGTAGATCTTTATGGTGGATTTGGTGGAGGCGGTGGTGCTGAGGGAGGTGGAGCAGGATTAAACTATGGTGCAAGAATACAAGGAAAATATCAGCCAAGATGGTTAGATAGATTATCAAGAGGTTCATATTTGTATGGAGAAGCAGGAATTCAATTTGATCCTGTAAAAGGTAAAAATGTTCAAAAACAAACTGATCAAGAATGGACAGGTGGTCAAGATCAAGTGTCAGGTCAATATCAACAAATGGTAACACCAGAAAAAGATCCTGGTATAAAATGGGGGTCTACAGTGTATGCAAATGTTGGTATTAAAAAAGATATTGATGACATTAAGTTTAAAAATAATAAAAGAAGTAAAAAAATTCAAGACATAGAAGATGAGGAAAAATATGCAGAACGTAAAAGTCAAGAAGAAGAAGTTGTAGAAAAAAAGGAAAAACTTAAAAAAGAATGTCCTGAAGGAGAAAGAAGATATTGTGAGAATTGTCCTTGTGAGCCAATAGAAAAACATAAACACCCAAGATGGTTAAGAGATGGTGGTTTAATTCAATATGCAGAAGGTGGAGAACCTTGTCCTGATGGTTACATAAGAAATGAAAATGGACAGTGTATTCCTGCAAATTATGAACCTAATGTTGCAAAAGAAAACACAGACTTTTTAAAATCAATGGTAAATAGTCCATTGTTTGCAGAAAGATATGCAAGAATGGTTGGCAAGCCTCTTGAAGAAGTACAGGAAGAAGCAGAGTTATATAAAGAACAAATGATTCAAAATCTACAAACTGTAGGAATGGGTGATTCAAGTAACCCACCTGAGTCATTTGAGTCATTGAATGCTGGCGCATATTATAAACCTCCTTATGACCTAGGGGATCATAATAGCAATATGAATGAAGTTCAAAATATGCTAAACTCAGTTCCTGATAAAGGAAAATATAATAAAGAGATAAGAGGTAAATACCAGTCTTTACTTGATGATTATAAAAGTCAAGCTGATGAATTAAGTAGTGTTGGTCATAAATTGTATTTTAAAGATTGGAATAAAGATTTTGATTTACATGAAAGATCACATGCATCTACAAAAGGGAGAGCTGGTATAACAGGAGCATATGACTATAATTATAGAGATATGTCTAAACCAAGATCAGATTCTTTTTCTGATAATTTAGAGCATACTATTTGGTCTTCACATTATCCAAAAGAAAATCCAGAAACTGGGGGTGAAGAATACTACACTCAATTAACAGAATTAAAAGCAAGAAAAGATATAGCTGCTAAAAAATTACAAGAGCTTGGTCTTTATGATCCTGTAAATGAAAACTTTACACAAGATCATTATAAAAAGCTTGTAGATTTAATGAAGAATCCAGATTTGGATGAGAATACTAGAATGCAAATTCGTGATATAGTAACTCCTTTTACTAAAGAAGATACTATTAGAATGTTTAATGATATAGTTCAAAAAGATTCAAACACTAACACAGAGTTTCAAACACAAACTGCAAGATTTGGAGGACAATCAAATTTTGAAAAGGTAACTTTGCTAAACAAATTTTTCAGACAATGAAAGAGTATAATTATAGTGGTGTAAGATACAAACGTGATGGAAATGGCGGATGGCAGTTCTTTAATCCTACTTACAATAAGTGGGTGTATACTCAATACAATCATCCATCTATTAATGGAAATGCAGTATATGATTCTGATGTTCTTGAGAAAATGTATAAGGAAAAAAATTCTTATTTAAAAGAAACCACAACATATAAAGTAGAGCAAGATGCAGCAACTGCAAAGAAAGCTCAAGAGTATTCAAGCATCTTGAGTCATCGTTTGATTCCTACACAAAATAAGATTAACCACGTATCCAACAATGCACCAACAGTTGAAAATGCTAGTTTATTAAAACAACTTCAAGTACAAAAACAAAAAGAAGATGAGCAAGCTCGTAAAGAAAACGAATTAGAACAACAAGAAATAGAAAGAGGTCTACATCTAAGAAATGTTGGTTCTGACAACACGCGTGTGAACATTAATTCAGATGCGTTTCCAAAGATTCGCACAGTTGATGAAAATTTTCAAGATTGGAACAATATAACAAAAAGACAAAAAGCTGCAGCAAGCCAAGTTGTAAATAGTGGAGATCTTGCTAAACATTTTCCTAAGTTAAGAGATCAATATTTATCAGAAGAAAATTCACATAGATCTGGTGGACCTTTGACAATGGAAGAACTAGCTCTTGAACAAATTAGAACAAACCCAGACTTTTTTAAAACACTTGAAGAAAGAAAGTATAAAGACTTTCAAAAAAGAGAACAGAAAACATGGGATGAAATGCCTTGGTACATGAAAGGTATAAACACTGTTAATGCACTAGCATCTGATCCAATAACCACATTGGAAAGAGGACTTTTAGAATTTGAAAGACCTTTAGCATTTCAAGGACTTGAGTCTACTGATCCAGAAAACTTTGGAGAAGATGCAAGATTTTATGATAAGATGTTAAATAGAGATGAGAATGTTTTAAATAACACTTTGAATTATATCAATCCTTTTCGCGCAGCTTCAAGTGCTGGACAGAATTTACAACAAGGTGATTATGGTGATGCTATACTTGATTTTGCTACAATTATCCCAATGATAAAAGGTGCAAAAGTAGGATGGAAAGGAATGAATAATTTGATGAAAGTTAGTCCAGCAACATTATTAAATAAAGCTGGATCAACAGCGTTACAAAATTCTCCACTACTTGTTCAAAATCTTGCTAAAAAAGCAACTATAGGAAACTTGTTAACTGGGGTTGGTGGATATCAGGCAGCTACCCATTATTTTCCTGAAGCATATAAGGCATACAGTGAAGGTAATTGGAAAGAGGGTAATAAAAATTTATTCATGGGTGCAGCAATGGGTACACCTTTGGCATTAGAAATGCGTGGCAGTAAGATTATACCTAGAACAATACAAGGTGTGAAAGGAGCATACAACGATGTTGCAACAGGAGATTCATTTATGAATAATTATGTTAATGCATGGAAAAATCCAGCTGCTGGAATGGATGCTGAAAAATCAACAGCAATGTTTGATAAGATTATGCAATCTGATAATTTTACTTCTGTAGAAAAGGCAATGTTGAAAGAGTATCAATATAGTTCTTTTCCATTTTTAAAACCTGGTCCACAACAAGATGCATTTAATAAATTAATCAGTAAAGCAGAATTAGCATTTCCACAAGATGCTGTTTTGACAAGAACATTTTCTAGTCCATCAGCATTTGAGGGCGTAACAACAAATGAAGCAGGTCAAGTTACAGGTATAACAAATCAAAATAGACCATTATCTTTTTCAACTGGTAATACTGGATATAAGGATGCACCAAATTGGGGTAAAGATAGAATTGTGTTAAGTGGAAAAAATGCTAAAAAGGTTGAAGGTAATTTTATTAAAAACAGATATGAGCCAATTGAAGAAGGATATTATGGTAATATAGCTGAAGAAGAACTGACTGTAAAAGATTTTAGTAAGCAAACAGAAATTGATCAATCTTCAAAAGTTGGTGATAATTACTATGGAACACAGCGACTATCTCCTGAAGAAGTACGAGCACAAGCTGAAGCAATATATAATAAAAAAGCAGAATCATATTTAAAACCAAGTGAATGGGATAAAGATTTAACACCAGAAGAACTTGTAGGTAAACAGAGAACTGGACCAGAAGATGTATTTACACTAGATCAAGCAACAGAATTTGCAAAAGGTCATAATGCAGCAAGAGCGGAAAGACTTAGACTGTATGCAGATCCTGCTAATAAAGAAGAAGCAATACAAAAATTAATTGGAGAAGCAGAACAATCCTTTTCACAAGCTCAAGGACCAGTTAATGAATTAGAAGTGACGGGTTCTGGTTTTGATATGAAAGTTGTAGGAAAGTTTTCTAATGAAAGAGGGGGAACTGATTATGTTGTACAACCAAGAAATATAAAATCTTTTAATAATTCTAATACAACTGCAACTGAATTAGAAGCAGGAACTTCTGGTGCTACTGATTTGTCAGGAACATCTGATCAAATGATAATGCCTTATGATGCAGAAAAAAATAAAGCTACTGCTTCAATTATTGAAGAACTTAGACATGACAGATTTCTAAAAATTAATTCACCTGAAGGTCAAAAAAGAATTGAAGAACTTATTGCAAGTAATCCTCATATGAAAAATATGACATATGATGATTTTAAAAATGGATTTGCAAACATGGTAAACGAAAATGCAATGCAAAGTTCAATGGAAGAAGAGTTTGCGTTAATAACTCAAAGAATTAAAAATTTAGAGTCAAACCCTAATGCTAATCCATTGCAACTTGATAGATTAAAAAAACAAGCAAGTAAATTAGAAGGTGAATTACTGTTTGGTGAAGAAGCAATTGAAGGAAAAACACTCAATGCTCACATGATGAGATTAAGAGATCTTACAGGAAATATGGGAAGTGATGCAGAAGCAATTAACTTGACAAAACAAAATACTTCAAAATATCAAGATGCATCACCATCAGATATATATTCAATTTTAGCTAGTCCAGAGTTAACAGCAGATGATTTAGCAAGAATAGTAGAACATGAATTTGGTCATTATTTTCAACAAGGTGCAAAAACAAATTTAGATGAGATGCTTTCTGAGATAAGTTTAAAACCAAATAGTCCATCATTAAATTCCAATTTGTTTTCAAATGAAAAAGGTGCTTCAAACTTCTATAATAAAATTATGACTGGGATTGATCCTTTTAAAAGAATGAGTAAGTACTGGAGAACAGGTAGTAAGGGTCAAGAAAAAACTGCATTTATGGAAGAGGTTCGCGCAGACATGTTACAGCGTGGTATGATAGATGATTTGTATCAAACTATAACACCTGAAATATTAACAAATCATTATACAAAATATATGGCAGAGGTTGGTAATAAATATCCATTGCGTATATATGAGATAATGCAAAATAAATCAGGAAACTTTAAAATAATGTCAGACGTTTTAAATAAAATGCCAGGAGTTGTGCCAATTGGAATTGGTGGTGCTGGTATGATGTTGATGCAAAATTCTGAACAAGAACAAACACCAGAAAACAAGTATGGTGGTAATATAAAAACTTTAAGTAAATTTATCAGAAAATGAATAACATGTTAGAATATATGACAGGTGGACCTTGCTACAAGTGTGGTGGCAAAGTTAGATACGCAGATGGTGGAGAAAACATGGAGGGTCAATCTCCAATGGGACCTATTGCAGAAGTAGGTCAAAAGCGCCAACCTACAACACTTGATGCAAGTGCAAAACAACTTATGACGTTTCTGTTAGATCAGTTAAGCAAAGGTACAAGTGAAAGAATCTTGAGGAAAACTCTTGTTGACTCAGGAGTAAAGGCAGACCAAGCTGATGAGTTGATTTTAGTTGCCAAGCAAGAGTTTGATAAAACAATATCTGAAGGTGATTACTCCACTTCAGAACAAGAGCGTCAAATGGAAATGCAAGCGCGACAACAACAAATGGCGCAGCAGCAACAAATGGGAACGATGAATCAAGCTGGTCCTGGTGCTGGAATGGATCCATCAATGATGGCAATGAATCAACAAGGAGATCAGTCAAATATGGCTGATGCAGAAATGCAAGAAGGACGTTTTGGTGGTTCAATGAGAAGATTGCGCAGAATGAATATGGGTGGTACTTGTCCTGATGGTCTTATATGGAGTGATGCTACAGGTACTTGTATTCCAACAGCAACCACTGCTACTATGATGCAAGCAGGTGCAGGTCCAGTAAACCTTGGTACAGGAAATCCTGTTCAAACACAAAATGCAGTTAAACAAGGAACTGATAATTATAATGATAACATAATGCGAACTGCAAACTTGCAAGATAAAAATCGTAATGCAGAAGGTTCTTATTATGACAATTTACTGAATGCAAATCAAACAAAAAGACAACAAGGTTTTGATAACTCAATGGCTGCTATGGGTGTTGTACACCAGAATATGATGGATGGACAAATGCCATGGCAACAAAAACCAGTAACACCAACAGTACCTAATGTAACACCTGTACCAAATCTTAATACTACAGGAAACGCACGTTTTGGTGGTCTTACTAGATTTCTTGGTGGAGGTGGATTTACAGGTAAATTTAATGCAATGGATGTTAATCAATATGTAAAGGATTTACAAAGTAAAGCAACAATGTCTGTTGATGATCCAAATAATATAGGTACACCAAGTGGTTATGGTCCTGGTATAGCAGGTGGTCATGGTCCAAATTTATTACAGTTAAATAACTATGTCACAGGGATGCAGGATAAAATGACAATGGCTATGCCTGAGAAAGATAATGCTGCGAATAATAATAACAATAATAATGATGCACCAATAGATCCAAGATTGACAAACAGTCCATACATTGTAAGAACTGATAAAAATAAAATTGCAAATCTTGATAACAACTGGGTAAACAAAGCATTGGCAGTAGGAAGTAATTTAGGTAGTGCACAAACACTTGGTGCTACTGGAGCCTTTGGTCCATATCTTCAAATGTTGCTAGGTGCAACAGGTGCTGTATCAAGTGCAGCACTTGGGGCTAAGAAAATATTTTCTGGTAACAAGCGTACAGTCTATGATGATAAAGGGAACAGGTTTGAGTATGATAACAAACGTTCATTTAGAAATGCTGGTAGAGATGATTCTCAGAACCAAGGTAACAATGGATCTCAGAATGCTTCAGGTAATATAGCTGATAGTGGAGTAAATGAAGACATACCAAAAGGTATGATGATGCAAAGTACTAAAGATGGAAAAGGTGTTACTGACAAGTATGGTCAGCCTGTAGGTGTTAATAGACAAGGACAACTTGCTTCATATGATAATCCATTACGTAACCATGAAAGACAAATGGGAACAGACGCAGATGGTAATCCAATCATGGATAAGTATGGTGATACTGATAGAATGAATGACATGCTTGACATTACTGGAAAAACAAAGAAAGATTTTAGAGCACAAGGTCCTGCATTGTTTGGAGAAAATAAGTATGGCACAAAAGAAGATTTACAACAAGATTATGATGATGCTGGATTCTTTGGTAAAATGAGACAACGAAATCAATTTAAGCGTGATGCTGCATGGGATCCAAATCTTAGTGATTCAGATGAGTCAAATGCTTTTATGAATAGAGTTAATCCTTCTGATGAAGATCCTGCAGTAGTAAAAAGAGATGGTGGTGAATGGGATCCATTTACTGACAACAGACGTAAGTTAAGAATATCTATGCCAATGTATGGACCAGGTGGAGCAATAAATAATGAGACATCTCCATACACACAACAAGAATGGGCGCAGGTACAATCAAAAACTTTTCCATTAAAACCAGAAGACATACAACCATACAATGACTATGTTGCAAGTTTTAACAACACAACTGGAAATCAGACAAATGCAACAACTCAACCATTAAACATGACCAACAATGCTAACAACGCATTAAGTGCAAATCCAAATGCAAACATGGTTGACACAAAAGAAGTAACTGTTAATCGTGGAGATGCATTAGGTGCGCGTGTGGCACAAAACATGTATTCAGGTTTATCTGGATGGAATGCTGGTTTAGATGAAATAAATGGTAGAAAACGAATAAATGAAATTGGAAAGAAAAGACAACAGGTTGGTAACTCAATGGAGTACGCTGCTGTCAATCCAATTAATATGTATGGTTCTTGGCAAACAAATGCAAATCAAGGTTCTAACTATGACTTAGCAAATCAAGGTGCAACTCAAGATTGGCAAACAACTCTTAATGCAAAGTTTGGTGGAAGCATATACAGAAAAGGTGGAACATATAATTTATCTCCACAAGCACTGCAGGCTATTATAGCAATGGGTGGTGAAGTAGAGTTTTTAGATTAGATTTACTATATTTGTGGTATGGAGGATTGGATTAATCAGAATATTTTTGTAACTTCTAATGAGGGATGTGGTAGTACATGTCCCTTTTTAAAATTTTAGAATATGTATAGAGTACGTATAAAAACAGCTCCAAATGGTGGGACACACCAAGAAACAGGTCAGCAAGATGGCTATGGTCTTGTTAGAAATAACAGGGTAATGCAAAATGCTCCACAATCTGTTAGTGTAAATAACAAAATGGGAGGTATTCCACGTGACCAAGCAAACATTGAAGTTGAAGGTGGCGAGTCAGTTATTGGTGATGTCAACAATGATGGTACAATGGAGCTTATGCACTTTCAAGGCAAGCGTCACTCTGAAGGAGGAATACCTGTAAATATTCCTGAAGGTTCATTTATTTTCTCAGATACCAAATCACTTACTATTAAAGACAAAGAGGTAATAGAAAAAATATTCAATTTACCTTTTAGAAAACAAGGATACACACCTGGAGAGATTTCTAAAAAATATGAAATAAATACATACATAGAAATTCTCAAAGATGATAATGCTGATCCATTGTCAAAACGTTCTGCTGGTGAAATGCTTAAAAAGAATAAGCAAAAGCTTGGCATACTAGCATTCATACAAGAATCCATGAAAGGATTTCCTGATGGAATTCCTGCAATAGCTGAAGAGGTTTTAGCAACCATGGGTATTGATCCAAACCAAATGGCTCAACAGTTTGCACCACAACAACCTGAACAAGGTATGGGAATGCAAGAAGGTATGATGCCACCACAACAAGGTCAAGGAATTCCTATGTCTGAAGATGAAGATGCTATGGCTGGTATGATGCCAGAAGGCCCTGCAGTTGCACCAGATGATGTTGCATCTCAGATGATGGGTAGATATGGTGGATCAATGTTACCTAGATTTGAAGAAGGTGGATGGTTTGAAATGATGCAAAATGCATTTCAATATCCTAATAGTGCTCCAAAGACAGGATGTAAATCTGGATTTGTTTGGAATCCATACGTAAAAGAATGTGTTACATCTCAGTATGCAAGTACAAAAGACATATTTAGAATACCTGAACATGGTTTTCAAAGCAATGCACAAGAATGGTCTTCTGCTCCAGCAGCACAACCTAAGAAAAAGCCTACTGCTACACAAGTAAAAGCTCAAAATAATTTTGACAAAAACTTTAAGGTTACTAATACACCTACTAATTATGAGAAATCTAAAGTAGTACAATTAAAATCACTTGAAGAGCAGCGTCAGAAATCTGGTTATTATACTAAAGCAAAAGAACTTGAACCTCTCATGGCTAAGGTAATGAGTGGAAATGCTACAGCAGAAGAAGAAGCAAGAGTAAAAGAAATCAATGAAGCATTGATGGGTATTACTTCAGATGGCACTTATACCAAAGATCGTCAAGCAGAGGAAACAGCTATTTATAATATTGATAAACAATATGGTACACTTTCTCAAGAGCAAATAGCTAAGAAGAAAAGAGAGGATGATGCTGTAAGAGTCAAAGCTGAAGCAGATGCAAAACTTAAAAATCCTTATAAGGATAACATACCTGGATTTGGTACTAAGTCTGACTTAGATGCTTACATGTCTGAGAATGCTGAACAGTATACTGCAGGAGAGGCTTATTATAATGCATTACTTTCAGGAGATCCAGCAATGATGATTGCTGCAGCAGATGACATTAAACAAATTGATGTGCCTTGGAATGTTGGATGGTTGCCTTTTTCAGATCAGGATAAGATTGATGACATGCACACAATTTTATATGAAGAAGCACTTAAAAAACTTAATACTAAACAGAAAGAAATTATAACAAAAAGTTATGATGTCAAAACAGTAGAAACAAAATTAAATGATGTAATAGCACATTTTGAAAAAGCAAGAGATGCTGCAACTGATATATCTACAAAATTACAGTTATCAAAAGTACTAGAAAGATATAACAAAAGAAAAAAACAATTATTTGATGACAAGCAATATCTTGGATGGTACAATGATGTACAAAAATCTAATGTAACACCAAATTCTTCAGGATGGCTTGGATTTTTAGATTATGATTTAGGTAATCCAATACAAGATAAAAAATTTGGTTTTGGTGATGATGAGACTTTAATATCATTTGTTGAAGATGTTACACAACAACATGACAGAATAAAAAGTACAAATGTGTCAGCAACAAATCCATTGGCATTTAAAGGTCAAACATCTTCAGGAGGAAGTGGTAATACAGAAGGGTTAATTGGCATGAGTGAGTCTGATTCTTTTGAGCGTTTTGATACAGAAGGTAAAGTCAAAGAAGTTTATACTAGTCTTTATAAAAATGATAATAAACCTTCTAGTGCAACAACATTTAAAGCTGAGTATAAAGTTAATGCATTACCTAATTCTACATTTAGAGTAGACACAGATGCAAATGGTAAAGCTGTATGGACAGAATACACAGAAGATGGTGCAGAGATGGCTGTATCAGATGCAAATTTAGTAAAAGAACTTAATGCTAAAGCAACAGCTGCTGAATCTAAACCTGGTAAACCAGTTGTTTATGCAATCAAACCTGCTGAAGATGTTGGAACAGGAAGTATAATTGATATTTTGAATGAAGAAATGAAACTAAATCCAGGGTCAACTACAAATCAATCAGGTTCTGGTACTTCAAATCAAACTCAGAAAAAATCTGTTATTGCACCAGTGAAATCACCTGCAAAAGAAAAACCTAAGTTTGAAAATGGTCTTACTGATGATGACTTTAAATTTAAAACAGGTGGAGTTGTTGGTCAGACAATGAGAATTAATAATCAACAATTTAGATATGGTGGACTTATTGATGAAGAAGGAAAATTAAGATACAATAGAGGTGGCTCTGTTCTTCCTAAGTATGCAGGTGCAGGTACTGTTACAGGTCCTGGTGATCCTCCAAAAGAAGAATATCTAGATGACTATACAATTCCATCAACAGGACAAAAAACAAAAAGATACAAACAGATTTTTACAGATCCAAATGGAGGTCCACCAACTACAATTGTAATCATACGTGATGCAACTGATGAAACCAAAATTGTTGGTAGAAGAAATAATGAAACTGGGGAATCTTACAAAAGTCATGAACCACCTGTTACACGTGCAAGTTCTACTTGGATTACACCTGACATACTTACCAAAGAAGAACAAGATTATGTTGATCTTAAATGGAATGGTAATAAACAAGCATATGTAGATTTCCAAAACTCTAACAACCAAATACGTCTTAACAAAGAGCTAAGAAAAGATATTGCAGCACAATATAAACTAGATGTTAATGATGCTGGCAAAGGTATGTACAGTGGAGATGCAACAAAACGTGCTGGATATCATGCAAGTTATGGTAAAGATGTAGAAAAAATTCAAGATGATGAAGAAGCTATCATCAATAACATGATGCAGTTTGAACAGAACAATGCAAGACTTGCAGCTTTTAACTTAGGACGTTCAGCAGATCAAAATATAGCTGGTACTTCTGGACAAGGAGCATATGTAAATAAAACTGCTGCAGATTTGATAAAGGCAAATCCAAATGGATTAGGTGATTTAGATTTTTCTAAAAACTATATGGGTCAAGGCACGTATATATCTTATAGAAGAACATTGCAAAATAATCCAAAGTATGCAGATTTTGCTAGTTGGGATGCATCAGGACAAAACGATGAATCTATTTTTGGTATTAAAGGAAAAGTTTCTGGTATTGATAATTACAATACAGATACTACTTTATTTGAACGTTTAGGTTACAAAGCAAAACCACCACAGCCACAAGTAAAACCTGGTGAGAAACAAGCGTTTTATTGTGTTGAAAATTCAGATGGCACTAAATCAGTTCAAACTGTTTCATATAAAGAAGGTGAAACACCAACAGCTCCAACAGGAGATAAGGTGGTTAAAGCTACTCAATATGACACTCTTGAATTGGCTAATACAAATTGTGAGGTTCCTAAAGAAAAACCTAAAGATGAACTTATACCACCAAAAAAACGCCAACCAGATACATGGTTTACTCCTGATGTAATTAATCTTGCAACAGGTGAAAGACAACGTGTACCACATCCAAATGCTGTTTTACGTCAGATGCCACAAATCTATTCAGGTTATGACTTAAACAATCCAATTACACAAATTGCTGGTATAACAGGATTATCAAAACAAAAGGCAGATCTTGCAATGAACACACTAGATCCAACTGTTGCAAATGCAATGGGTGCTGGTGAAGGTTATGATGCACTTGCCAAAGGTATTGCTGGTGTTGAAGAAAAAAATGTTGACACTGTTAATAATTATCTTGGTAGAATTGGTCAGCTTCAATACAACTACGATGCTGCAAACATGCAAGGTAGACGTCAATTTGATGTTGATTCTGAAGTTGGTAAAGAGGAATTTGCTGCACAGTTGAATAAAAAAGATGCACAAAATGCAATGCTTTATAATACTGGTTGGGGTAATGTGTTTAAAGACAATGGATTTAGACTAGCATATCCACAAGCACAATGGGCAAATAGAATTACACCAGATTATTCTTGGTCAGGAAATGGAAAAAATCCACTTGGTCCTGATACAAGTGTATCACCTGGAGGTAATTTATCTGGGCAATCTGATTGTTCTGGTGTTTACGCAGAAGCATATAACTCAGTAAAAAATGATGCTTCAAGAGATGAAGCTGCTAAAAAAGAATATGCTTCAAGAATGGAAGCCTCATGTCTTCAACAGAATAATTCTCGTGCAAATAAAACACAACAACAACAATACGTGGCAAATACAAATTCATTGTTTGGTGCTGAGTTTGGTGGAGTATTTTATACAGCACCTGGTTCATTTGAATTTGGTGGAAGTTACTTTGATGATTATTAATTAGAAACTTATGGCAAATATTATTCCAGGAGATGCAAGTGCAATAGCAGAAATAAAACCATGGTCTCCTGACTGGTCATTTCTAGCACAAGTATATGGTGTAACACAAGCACGTTATGATAAAGGTTTTAATCAAGTTAAAAATCTTTATAACTCTGCATTAAACAATCCTTTGACAAATAGTCAAAATCAACAGTTTAGACAGCAAATGTTTGAAAAGATACAAGGCAGTTTACGTAATGTATCTGCTTTAGACTTATCTGATCCAACAAATGTAACACGTGCTCAAAACTTACTTGATCCAATTACTGATGATAAGGAGTTAGCATACGACATGTATGTAACAAAACATCATGATGGTCAAAAGCAGATTATGAATAGTTATATGAACAATACTGATGCAAAAGTACGTGCTCAGTATAGTGATTATTCTAAGTTGGATTTAATGTTTGCTGAAGAAGATTTGCGTAAAGCAAAACGTGGTGATGGTTCAATTATGTCAGTACAGCAACGAGACTTTACACCATTTGATGATGTAAATGAATACTTATCTGGTGCTGCAAAAGATGCAAAATTACAAGTTAAATTTGCTAGACCTGATGGTAAAGGATACATAATGACATATACCAATGGTAAATATGCTGAAGTTCCTTTTAGTAATTGGGCTGCAATGACTATGGGTAATCGCTTTGATAGACAGTTAGGAGTTATTGGACGTGTGACAGCAGAAAGTCAAATACGTGATTTGGTAGCACAAGGCTATACACGTCAAGATGCAACAAATCAAGTAGCTAAAAGTCTTTCAACTGAATATGTCAAATCACAAAAAGAAGATCTTCAAGAAACATCAACAAGTCTTCAAGATGTAGAAACTCAGATTCAAGTAATTAAAGATTTATACCCACAAGGTATTCCTTCTGGTAGACAAGACATACTTCAAAAGTATGATAAACTTTTAGATACACGCTATCAGTTAAGCGCATCTAAAACACAGTCTGAGTCTGAAGTAAAAAAAGTAGAAGAAGATCCTGAGAATTACACAGCTTCAAATCTTCATAGCATACTTGCTTCACAAGCAAAGAAGAATGCAGCAACTATTTGGGGAGTAAGCACAGCACAAGCAACTGCTGAGCTAGACATTAAACCAGATCAGAAAGTAATATCTGATATGGACAGGGCTGCTGCAAATGCAAGAGCTGCTGCTGATAGAGCATTACGTGCAAAGATACACCAAGATAATCAACAAATGGAGTTGTACAAATTGCAAAAAACAGAAGAGATTGAAATCATGAAGTTAAAAGCTGATGGTAAACTTCCTTCTGAGACATATGTTGGTGATTATGTTGGTGCTCCTGGAACTACTGGTGTAGATATTTTAAAGTCTGCCAATAGCAAAAACAGAACAGAATTATTTAACAATGCGTTTGGTGCACAGGATGGTTTAATGAATATGGTTATACCAAAAAATCAAGATCATTCAAAGTACTATGGTGTATTGGCAAAACTGCAAAAAGTTGCGCAAGGATCAGGTCAAGCACTTACAGGTGAGGAACTTGGTACTCTTAAACAGTATGGACGATTAATTGGTTATAACAAATCTCTTGAGGGTGCAAATAGTGCAGCTGGAGCTGATGCTTTACTTCAAACACTAGCAGCTAATACATACACAACAGCAAACAAAGTGTTGCAGTTATATACTGACAATGGTAAATCTTCTGAAGGTAGAAAGTATGCAACTTCATTTAGTGGAACAATTACATCCATGAAGGGTATTTTGCAAGAGCAAAAAGAAATTGATAAAAGCTACAAACAAGTTGCAACTGAGGTTTATGATTATAGAACTGGTAAAGTAAAGTCAACATATCAAGGTGCAAAAATTGTATCGCGTATGGCTGATGGCACTCCCATCTTTGACTTATCATCATTACCAGAAGCTAAAAGAACTCAGTTATCTAAAGTTGTAGGTTCAGAATTTGAGGCAAGAACAAGACCAATTGGTTCAACGTACAGTATGACTAAGCCATCTTCTGATGAACTTTACCAATTCTTTAACAGTGCTGATAAAAACATCTCAATAACAAAATCAAATGGTGAGAAGATTGATCCAGCTTTAATTAAGAATTTACCATACGCAAGTCAAATAAAATTATTTGGTGAATCTTATACAGCAAGTTTTGATCCTAGTGGTCAAAATGTTTATGTAGATTTGAAAGTAGCTCCAGATAGTGGTGAAGCAAAAACAATGAAACTTCCAGCAGGAGAAACTATTAGAGTAAAATTGCCATATTCATATGTATCAAACACACCTGCGCTAGGACGTTTGAAGAAATACATAAGTAATAATTCTATAATTGAAGACTCTTATGGTATAATGGAAAACTTTTCTAGAAATCCAAATGCTAGAGTAGAAGCTCCATCTAATATGACATCTACAGGTTTTGACTGGACAGCTGCTGGTGTAAGAAATTCAAAAGGTCAATATGGTATTAATTTAGGATTTACTTTATTGAATCCACAAAAAGGTGTAAGAGAAAATACAAGTAGATTTTATCAAATTGATCCAAATGATCCTCAGCAGTTTATGCAAATATCAGAGTTAATAAACTCTACATGGACAAACTATCAAAATGCCACAGGTATTTATGAATCGCAATTTGATGAACAAGATTTAATTCAATATCCAGAAATAGATAACTAATGGCAGAAGAATTAGAAATGGGAATGGAGCAATCAGCTGAAATGCTTTCTAATGCTTCAGCAGCTGACATAGCTCAAGACTTAAATGTTGAATCAGCACTTGAGATGGACTCTGCTGCACTACAAGCTCAAAATGATACACCAGCATCTTTTGATATTAATAGCATTGTTCCTGGTGGCCCAGGCGATGGCTTTGGTACACCATCTGCACCTCCAAAACCAAATATTTCTGGTAACAATAATATGCCAAGTGATTTCATGAGTGCAATGACTCAGGTTATTGATTCAAATGCTAATGAAATCTTTGTTGAAAGATATGAACCTAAATCAATTTATGACAAAGTAAATCCTGTTGTTGGTCCAAAGACACGTTATGCAGGTAAAGATCTTGATATGTTTAGGTATCAAGATGACTTTGATCCTCAAGGTTTTAACTATTTTAATCCTGACAAACAAAAAGGATACATTGAACAGGAAACATGGGGTTCAGCATTAGGTAAAGGTTTTGACAGTTTTGCTACAAGATTTGGTAACACATTTACAGACAGTTTTGCATCTTATGGAAGAATGTTTGATGCAGTTGTAGGTGCTGACTGGTCTAAGTTAAAGTACTCAGAAGGTGAGATGATTGACGCAAACTTTGATGAGTACAAAGAGTCAATGAAAAACTTTGTGTTTGTACCACCAGAAGAAGAAGATGATATATGGAGCAAACGTTCTGTATCTGAATTTGTGGGTAATGCAGGATTTGCATTAGGTACATTTGCAGCGTTAGGACTTGAACTGGTTGGTGATGCTGTTCTTACTGCTGTAACAGGTGGTGGTGGAATAGGTTCATTTGGAGCAACCGCTGCTAGATTTGGAGCAAAAGAAGCTGTAGTTGCTGGTACAAAAGCTGGTATAAAACAAAGTGCAAAAGGTGCTGCATTTAGATTTACAGATTTTGTTGCTGATATGGGTAAAGGTGCATTTCATCTTGCAAACCAATCAACAGATGCATTATCTGCTGCAGGCAAGGTTACTAATCAAGCCAATCAAGCACGTAAAGTTGCAACTGCAGGTAAAGTTGGATCAGATGCTCTCAGACAATCAATGAAAGAGGTATTTGATATCTACACGCTTAACATGCGTAATATAATAAAATCAAAATCTTTTACTCAACTTGCTGGCAATATTGCAAAAGGAACACCTTTACTTGGTACAGGTATTCGTTATGGTGAAAAAATTGCAGCAGGTGCAAAAGGTGGATTGAGCACAGGTAAACTTGTAGGTATTGGATTGCAAGGTGCAAGACGTATGGTTCAAGAATTTAACATGTCTTCTACTGAAGCAAACTTTGAAGCAATAACAGCATATGGTTCTACACTTGATATGATGGTAGAACAGTATCGCGCTGATCATGATGGAGAAAATCCACCAGCTACAGAGTTTGCCAAAATGAGAGAACTATCAATGAAGTCATCTTCAGCAAGTTACAATACAAATCTTGGAATTCTTTTAGCAACCAATAGATTACAATTTGGTTCTTTATTTAATCGCTTTGCTGGTGCAAATAAATGGACAAAAGAATTATTACAAGAAGGAGCTGAGAATGTTCTTGGTACTAATAGAATGTGGAAGTCAAGTAAACTTTTAGGTAAAACATATGAAAAAGGATTTTTTGGTACGTATGGTTTACTTGGTAAAATATCAAAAGACTTTGGAAGAAAACAAGCACTATATGAATTTGGAAAACAATTCTCAAAAGATGTTTTACGTTTTGAAGTAACTGAAGGTCTTCAGGAAAACTTGCAAGAAATGACAGGTTCAGCTTGGAAGAATTACTATGCTGGACAGTATAATGGAATCAAGTATACATTGGGTGAAGCTTTTGAAAAAGGACTTGACGAACAGTTTACTAAGCAAGGTTTAAGAACATTTTTACAAGGAGCATTAACAGGTTCAATGATACGTCCTGTTACAGCTAGTGTAAGTAAGTTTACAAATTACATGCAGGAAAAAAGTGTGGAGCGTTCTTATAAGGACAATCCATCTGAAAATCCATATGTTAAAATGCGTGAGCAGTTAAAGCGAGACATCAATCTTCAAAATGATGTAATGCAACAAATGTCAAATGGAAAATTAGAAGATACTATTGTTAACTTTAGAAATCAGGTTGATTCATCTTTACGTCAAACAGAAGCAGCTGCAAAAGGACTTCAGTATGAATGGCAAAATGGACAAGACAATTCTGTATTATCAGGAGCATTGGCTGCAAATCGTACTGGTAGTATTGCTGTATACCAACAAGCTATTCGTGAGATGGGCAAGGTAATGAGTAATGAAGAATTTGAAGCAGCATTTGGTGTTAAGTTAGAAGACACTAAATATGAGACTGTTGCAGATTTTACTTCAGCAATGGCTAAAGATGTTAAAAAATATTCTGACACTATTGATGGGATACGTAAAAAGGTTAGCAATCTTCCTGATCCACTGATGTATGAGAAGGGTTCAAAGAATAGACTTGTTGCTACAATAATGCATAATGCTCAAGAAGAAGCAATAAGAATCATTGCACTTAATACTATTAAAGCATCACGTGCATCTGAGCGTGCAGAAAAAATATCACAAGAACTTTTACAGATACCTTCATTTGCTGGCTCATCAGAGTATGCATTACGTGTTCTTACCAATCCTGATATGTTCAAAGGTGAAACAGGAAACATGCTTGCTGATATAAAATTACTTGAAGAAAGTCTTAATGTATTAGAAGGAGACCAAAAAGTTGCAGTACAAGAAAAAATTAAGGATAAGAAAAAACTTGTTGAGGTATATGACAAGTGGTTAGGGTTCTGGGAAGATCGCGAGCAGATACTTAAAAGAGAAGATGAAACTTCTGAAGGTGAAGTGCGTGAAAAGGTGAAAGATACTTTTGTTGGTGTTTCTAAAAAAGTAGATGAGTATGACGACAACAAAGTTCTTATTAAGAAAGATGCTACTATATATTCATTAGATGATGAAGAAATAGTTAAAGTTTTTAGAGAATTTATCAATCTGAAGAATAAAGAAATGGGTAATGCCACAGTAGTTTCAGAAGAAGATCTTAGAAATGCTTTTGACAAAATTGTTGACTTTATCAGACTTGACAATGACGCAAAAGATTATATGCGTGCAATGGACATGATGTATAATCCAGAATACTATCGCGCAGTATTAACAAACATCCAAGATGGTAGATTCAAATATGAATTACTTGAGTTTGTTGACAGCGTTAATGAAAGAGTTATAAATGCAATAGGATATGTTGTATCAAATTCTGATTTAGATGATGACGTTGAAAAGTTGCAATTACTTATAAAACTACATACAGAAGTAAACAAGGCAATTACAGATAGTGAGTATTATAAAAATTTAATTCTTATTACTATTGATGAAAATTTAGGTTTGGATAACGCAACGTTTGCACAAGAAAATGTAGAAAAACTAAACACACTTATACAAGACAAGATTGCAGAGATACTAGATAAGTATGCTCCAAGTGTTATGTCTAATGAAGTGTCTGATGAAGACTATGCAGAATTTCAAAAAACTAAAAAAGCATCTGGAATATTAAAAACAATCATTGCAAGAAAACTAGCATCAAAAGAAAATCTTACTGATAAACAAGCAGAGATACATGAAGCATTTAAAACTGAGATAGATGCAATAGTTGAAAGACTTGCAAGTACATCTGAAGGTGTTGAACCTGGTTCCAAAGTTAGTCAAGCTAAAGATGCTCTTGTAGAATCAGGTGAGTTTGACATGACTACACTTGATGCAATGTCAGAAGACGATGTTTTGAAACTTGCACTTGACAGAAATCTAATTACTGCTGAGGAAGTTGCTGAAGATTATACAGGTAAAATAGTTGAGGTAATTTCAGATGAAGTTTACAATGAGTTTCAATCTACTGGTAATGTAGATAGCATTGTACTTGAGGCAATTGCAACAAGAGACTTGGAGGGTATTGAAATTACTGAAAGAGAAAAAGAAATAATGCAAGAATACGCAGCTGAAATAACTGATATTCAAAACATTATGGAAGATGAGCGTTTGAGAAATGAAGAAGAAAACGCACCTAATGTAGATCCATTAGAAGAAGAAATTCCACAAGTTTTAAAACAAGAAGATGATGTAGAAGAAAAAACTACTGATCCACTTGAAGGTTCTAACCTAATGACAAAAGACGAAGAGCAGCTTCAAAATCTTTTGCAAGGACTAACACCAGATGATGCAGTAGACATGACAAAAGATCCTTTCATTGTCACAGGCGATGCAACTATTGGATTTAATATTGTATCACGCGATGGTCTTGTTGTTAACACTGAGCCAATTGAAACAGAAGAAAGAGCATTAGAATTAGCTGCTAACTTGAATGCTACACGTAGTGACATTGACTGGGCTACAATATTCTTAGGAAATTTGTCAGAAGATGAAGATGCCAAAGTTAAAACTTCTAAGTTTGTTCAGAGTTCTAAGCGTTCTCTATCAGCATACAACAAAGCAAACGAAACTACTTTACAGACACTTGAAGAATACTCTAAAATACCTGAAGGTAAAAGAAAACTTGAAGACATAAAAGAAGCAGTTTTAACTAACGTTCCATTAAAAGACGTAGAAGCTAGACGTAAGAAAGCAATACGTCAAGCAGAAGAACAGATTGATTTATTTGAAAATACAACATCAGGTGTTGTTGGAAGTCCTGCATTACCATTACAGTCTGTACAAGATCTTTTTGATAGACTTGAATCTGCTAGTGAGGGTGATGCTACTACAAAAGCTCAGAAAGCTGATATAGAAAATAGAAGACGTTTAACTACTGTTTCTGATGAAGTTGCTGATGAAAATAATTATGATGGTTATTCAGAAAATAGCATATCTCCTGCTGGTTCAAATGAATGGGTTAAAAATGGAGAGTGGTATGGCACTTATATAAATAAAAATGGAGAAAAAGAACAAATTTTAGCTAATTCAGAAAAAGAATTATTAGATGTTCTTAATGCTAAATACAATGCAGAAATAGATGCTTTAAAACAACAACCTATTTCTGATATAGAAGCTCAGAAAGCTGATTTGGAAAATGAAAAAAAATTCTTGAAAGAGAAATTTGAAAAGGATATGGCAGCTCATAATGCAAAATATAAAATGAGCGCTTTAAAAAGCATGTTACGTCCTGACATACAACAAGCTGAAGTAAACGAGTCTTATAAAATAGAACTTCTTTACAAAGAATTAGTAAAAAAAATAGATGAAAAGATAGCAAAACTAGCTGCTACAACTACTGCAGATACTACAGCTGATATAGAAAGAAAACAAGCTGAGATAGAATCTTTAGAAAAACAAAAACAAGACTTATTAAAAACTCAACCTACTCAATCAACTACTGGAAAAACATATCAAGAATTACTTAATGAGAAGTGGCCAGATACTAGTGGTTATTTATCAACACCATTAGGTGATAATCTATTTAATAATGCAGAAAGTAAATTTATTGAAGGAAAACATTTGTATGAAATAAGACCTGTTGGTAATGGTAAATTTGAATATAAATTTATAAATAATAAAAATTCTTTTACTAGAGCAATTCCTTATCCTGATAGATATGTTAAAGTAGTAACTGAGGAGTTAAATCAGCCTAATGGAGATACAATAGTTACTATACAACCTGGAATTTTAAGAAAAGAAGGTAATGGATTTGTAGTTGAAAAAAAAGCAGAGGTATTTTATGCTAATTCAAATACAATAAATAATAAAGTAGGAGCTACAACTGCAACATCTACCGGTAAAGTAGACACAACAGAAATTGATGCTAAGATTACTAAAGCTAAAGAAGAACTATCTGCTGCCAGATTAGCTGCAATTAATGAATCATCAGTAAGAGTTGCTCAGGCTATGTCACAAAAAAATAGTAAATTTGTTAGTGAGGAACAAGTATCTGAAGATACAGTCCTTGACCAATTGAGAAAGATAAATTCTTGTTTTAA
>Ga0209353_10000007_pt1 | contig 125390 bp, 137 predicted proteins | sample LauGreSpBDMM15SD_2_FD_187561 | JGI IMG/M metagenome (GOLD analysis project Ga0209353, IMG submission 187561) | Freshwater lake microbial communities from Lake Michigan, USA - Sp13.BD.MM15.SD (SPAdes) (version 2) | ecosystem: Environmental > Aquatic > Freshwater > Lake | place: Lake Michigan... | reverse complement strand
GTCGAGCAGTTGACAGCAAAGGCTGGACTCAACGAGACTGGATTGATGCAGTCAAAAGAAAATTCCCCAACAGCAAAATTGTTCAATCTAAAATGATTGATGGGCCTGTTCAAGTTACCCTGCCCAATGGTAAAAAATTGTATTGGGAGCCAACGGCACAACCTGTAGCGGAAGGTGGCAATCCTGAATACGATGACGAAGCAGGCATGGCAAAGAGTAACTTACGCACCATGGCTCGAGCTGTCAACGGCTTGCTAGACACCATTGGTGACAACGAAAACTTACCAGAGTGGGCACAAGAAAAAATCGCCAAAGCAGAAATGATGACCACTGGTGTTTGGGACTATTTACTAAGCCAGGAAGAACAAGGCATTGATCCCAAAGTTGATGAAGCCAGTCTGGCGGCCATGCGCGACTACTTTAGTCGACCAGATGGTAACACAGTGGCAGTTGATACAGAATACGGAGCTCCTGAGCGTAAACAGCGAGCCAATGTACCGCCAGAGATTCAAACATTAATCGATAAAATGTATCGTGTGGGTAAAATTACACCACAAGAATTTGACATACTAAAACGCTTTCAAACCAAGACTGGCATGAAAGTAGGCATAAAGGAAAAAGATATGGGCACAGGTAATCAAGGATACAACAATATGCTGGCTGTAATGAAAGCAGTTGATGCCGGCCAAGATGCAACATTTGATCTAGGTGGCGAACCCATCACCCTTGAATATACAGAAGCTCGCTTCTTGGCAGGCAAATACAAGGCTTTCTTGAAAGCTGGCCGTCAAGCAGAATTTTTGCAGTACATGAGCAGTCCTGTGGCATTTGATCGTCTAATGCTACAGTTGCGTGATCTAATTGACAAACAAAAGAACTTCAAAGGTAGTGTACCTGGTGAACGCGGTGTTGAGGAAGACGCAAGAACTTTTGCACCATTGAGTAAAGATCAATATTTGGCTCAAAAGAAGGCACTACAGGATATACAACTTGATCCGCAAACAGCAAAAGATCCCGAACTTAGAAAAGAATTAATGAGAAGGACTGGCGCATTGCGAAAGCAAGCAATGGCATCTGGACTTATTAGAGTAGAAGAAGACGCTCCTGCCATGGCTAAGATGGCAGGTGGGCTTGGCCTAGGACTTGTGGCGGCCGCTGGTGCGCCGGCCATTGTGGGCATCCTGGGTCCTTTACTTGGTATTCCATTGGCCGCATACGGTGCCTACAACGCGGCCAAAATGGGCATGGCAGGCGTTGAAAAACTATGGGACATGGCCACAGACAAACTGGGCAGTTCCGACAAAGTTGAACAATATGCCACAGCTCAGATTGCCAAGTTGCCACCAGAAAAGGCACAGGCCGCCACTGCTGTTGTTAAACAAGTGTCTGAAAGTAGAAAGACTGTGGAAAGCACCGGTCCAGCAAAAATGATTAGTCGTATTGGAAAAGACATGGACGAAAGTGCTCCACCAAACTTTCCAATTGATATAGAAAAGAAGCTGTTGGCACAATATAAAAATGATACCAGTAGGGCTTATGCCACAATGTGGAACATGCACAACAAACAAAAGCCCAAGACCGAAAGCCTGAAAGCATTGCCAGCAGTGAATGAAAATGAATACTGGTGTGGAAATAGCAGAATGGCCAAACCAATCCCAACAGGATACAAGAAGTTATCCAATGGGTACCTAACAAGGAAATAATATGGAAATCACAGTAGAAATTCTACAGGCTTGTTTACCACAGGCCAAGACAGCAAGGCTAGAAATGTTTTGCGAAGGCTTCAATGAAACTTTTGAACACTTTGACATTAGCAATCCAGAGCGTATGGCCATGTTTCTTGCACAGACTGCACATGAAAGCGGAAACTTTAATGCAGTAGAAGAAAACTTAAACTATGCCGCCAAAGCATTAATGACATTTTGGCCAAAAAGGTTTCAGGGTGTGGCAGATCAGTATGCCCGTAAGCCAGAAATGATTGCCAATCGTGCCTATTGTGACCGTATGGGCAATGGCAACGAAGCTTCTGGAGAAGGCTACCTGTATCGCGGACGCGGCATTATTCAATTGACCGGCAAAGAAAATTATACCAAATGCGGTGATGCACTAGGCTTAGACTTGGTCAATGACCCTGATCAAGTGGCGCAGAATCCAGCGGCTATTCTTTCAGCAGGTTGGTACTGGGACACTAGAAAACTAAATGCTGTCAGCGACACAGGTGATGTGGAGCGAGCAACCAAGTTGATCAACGGTGGCACAATTGGCCTCAAAGACAGAAGCGAACACTTCCATCATATATTACATGTTCTGCAATCAATCTAATAGATAAATAAACTTAACACGGCCCAAGTCACTGCGGAGTAGCTCTCCTGGCACACTTGGGTTTTTCTTTGACTATAAGTATCGCATGGACAGTATTATATTATACGGCGATAAGATTGAAAGAAACATAGATGGAAACAATCTGTTTGCACAATGGCATGGTTATCTAGAGCAGGATATTTGGAACCTAGATGATGATACAGAACACTTCACTCGGCATCCATTAATTGGTGCGGGCGTATTCAAATACTTTAATCATCCAATAGAAATTCGACCCTTGGACCAGTTTGTGCCGGGTCAACGGGGTGCAATATTCATTGGCTTGCTGGGTGGATGGAATGTCAACAAGTTAAAATACATCAAGCATTGGCTCACTCATCCAACACGCATAGCGGCCTGGAATGATCCTGCTTGTCAAATAGTAATTGATTATAGCCTAGAAGGATTTACTGAAGAAGTATTTCCAGAGCTATGGCAGTGGATAGAAGACAATGACCTACACAACAGAATTCTTTATGTCAGCAGTAGCTACAATGTAGAGCAGTTGTACTGGCAATGGTGTGATAAAGTTGGAGTCCGTACAAATATGCAAACAAGTTGGTATGGATTTTTCATCAACTGGATCAACAGAGACCGAGAATTTTCAGCTGTCAAGTCAAAACTACAACAGGCAACCTGGCAACAGGGCAATACTAGATACATGTGTCTTAATCGTCGGCCGCATGTGCATAGAATATTGTTGCTGACTCTGCTTGAACGATTTAATTTAATTGAACATGGCGGAGTAAGCATGCCACGCAACTTTGAAGATGAAGTTGATGGATTTGACAAACATGCATTTGATATTCCATACCAATGGCAGTGGCTCAAGGATGCACTCAATGGAAGCATTGATAATTTAGATGCTGATTTTGATCGCATGTATGCTCGCTTGCCATTGATTGCAGACACTGATAACTTTAAAAAGAATCATGCGTTGGACATCAATGAAGAATACTACACACAGTTTCCCATCAACATTGTGAGCGAAACATTCTTTTTCAGCGAGTCAGTGTTTGCCAGTGAAAAAGTTTGGAAGCCCATGCTGATTGGACAAATATTTCTTGCCATGGCACCTGCATTTTATCTTCAAAGTCTAAGAGCCATCGGATTCCGAACTTTTAGTCCCTGGATCAATGAAGAATACGATACAATTACAGACCATGTCGAACGGGCAATTGAACTGATGCGTGTGCTAAAGTCCTTGATCAAACTTGGCGATGCTGAATTTGCACAACTGTTGGTCCGCTGTGAACCCGCCATACAGCACAATAGACAAATTCTTATGGACACCGAACGAATCAACAAACTAATTGGATCACAGGTAATCCCAGCAATTGAATCCTACTGGGCTATGGCCTAAACTAAATATCTAAACATTAAATACTGCTTAAATGAAAAAAACCGAATTTGCCAAACGAATGATTCACATCAAAAGTGAATTGGACAAAGTAAGCCCAACCTATTGCGTGGCCAAGTGGCAACAGGTTACAATTCACTTGGCCACGGGACAAACACATTCGTGTCATCATCCACAGACTCATCGAGTTCCATTGGCTGAAGTGGCTGTTAACCCAAGCGCATTGCATAACACATGGTACAAAAAAACTCTACGCAAAGAAATGTTAGACGGCATTCGCCCAGGCGAATGTGATTACTGCTGGCGGGCCGAGGATGCACCCGGAGACCACTACAGTGATCGCATTAAAAAATCCGCTGACGAAAGCTGGGCCACTCCATTCTTAGAGTCCAGCGCACAGATGCCCTGGGACGCAGATGTACAGCCAAGTTATGTTGAAGTAAGTTTTAGCAATGCTTGTAATTTTGGTTGCGGGTACTGTAGTCCGGAAATCAGCAGTACCTTGATGGAAACTGCCAAGCGTCATGGTCCAATCATGCTGACCAAAACATCTGATCATGACATCAATTGGCTACGAGATGCCAACCGTATGCCTATTCCCAATAAAGATGTGAATCCTTATGTAGAGGCCTGGTGGAAATGGTGGCCCACACTATATCCCAATCTTCGCACATTTCGTATCACAGGCGGCGAGCCGTTGCTGAGCAAAGAAACATTTAGAACACTGGATTGGATCATTGAAAATCCCAATCCCAATTTGGATCTGGCCATCAACACTAACCTGGGTGCTGATCAAAAGGTGTTGGACAAGTTCTTTGACAAGTGTAAACTGATCAAAGATGGCAATATGGTCAAGCGTCTACAAATTTTTACCAGCTGTGACACATGGGGTGATCAAGCAGAGTACATTCGTCAAGGACTAGACTATCAAAAATGGTACTACAACCTATGGAACTTGACTCTACGATATCCAACGCTGGACATCACCATCATGTGTACCTTTAATATTTTAAGCATACCCAAATTTAAATTGTTCTTGAATGATATTTTAAGTATTCGTCGTAGTGCAACTGCCATCGACAAGCCCAATGGCATTCGAGGAGTTAATCTGGACTTTCCTTATCTCAGGCACCCTAGATATCTAAGTGCATTGATTGCAGATGATGATCTGACTGGACAGTTGATCAATACACTTGCTTGGGCAAAAAATAACATTGCCAAGTTTGATGAGTTTGAATTTCACGATGGTTTTTATCCACATGAAATAGATAACCTGCAACGACTTGTCAATATTATTGAAGCAGAGAATCCAAATCAAGCTGAAAATATTACTGCCAGGCATGACTTCTATTTGTTTGTGACGCAATTTGATGCTAGAAATAATTTAAACTTCTTAAAGACATTTCCAGAGTTTACTGCATTTTACAACAGGTGTCGAGAAGAGTATGAAGCCAGTAAGTTGGCCAAAGAACTTGCCATTGTTGACACAGATGCTGTAGTAATTCCGTAACATGATACAGTTTGCTTTTCAAAATTGGAATAATGAATATGAATGGTGGACTCCTAATACTGTTCCTGCTGACTTTATAATCAACGGGGAGAAAAAATTACCAGTGACCCATGGCACTCAATGGTTCACGACTGAAGAAGTATTTGGTGATCTCAGAGATAGACTCGAAGCCTTCAATTACCCGGCAAACAAAGATGATTTTCTATACAGCTTCAATGGTAATGTACGCTATTCACACTTGCCAACGGTGATTGGAGAAAAGTATATCTTTCCGATCATGATCAGAGACACTGATTATTTTAATAATCATAAAGACATTGGATTTGATCTCATTCACGATCAAGTGTTTGCTGATGTAAAGATGGGCAGGGCCAAGATTGTATTGATATTTCCCCTAGAAGGAACCAGTGCCAGCTTATCGTTTGAAAATGACTATAAGATTTTAAATGAATGGTGCATCAAACATAAACTTACCAAAGACCAGGTATATTACATACACGGTAATTTCAAAGGCAAAGAATTGACTGCCGGTTATAATTTCACAACAATGACTGTTAACACCTTTGTGTGCTGGGTGCCTGTGCTCCTGGATCAACCAATTGAATATCAGCCCAGTGACAAATTCTTTTTAAGTTACAATCGTAGACCAAGACCACATCGAACATTATTGATGTGTGAGTTGATTAAAAGGAATCTTGTTGATAAGGGTTTGATCAGTTACTGGGGCGACAATCTAAAAAACAGCGTGAGCAGAGTTGTCAAATACGGACGGCCAGATTTGGAAGCACAGGCATTAAAATTAGACCAGTTGATTCCGCTTGAAATTGACAAAAATTTAGGTGAGTTCAATCCTGCATGGGATTTGATTGTTGAGCATTATCAACAGACATTTTTGTCCATAGTACCCGAAACATTATTTGATGCAGGAACAATTTTCTTCAGTGAAAAAACTTGGAAAACAATTGCCGCAGGCCATCCTTTTATTATAATTTCCAGTCCAGGCATGTTGAAAGAATTGCGTCGACAGGGCTACTATACATTTGGATCATTCTGGGACGAAAGCTATGATTGTGTACAGGATCTAAATCAGCGAATCCGAATGGCTCTAAATGAAGTTGTGCGTATATCCCGTTTGTCACCAGAAGAACTGCTGTACATGCGAGAAAAAATAAAACCAATTTTACAACATAACCAACAGTTGTTTAATCAGCGGCACTTGACTTTATGTAAACCTCATCCAGACAAACAGTTATATCAGCTTGTTTTAGGAATTTGGAATTCATTTTAATAAATACAGTTATAATTTTTAAGGACTGAGATGAAAGTAGCAATGATTGGCTGTGGTAAATTAGGTTTACCATGTGCAGAAGTAATGGCAAAACACTATGATGTTGTTGGATACGATGTGGTAAAAGATCCAGAAGCCCAAATTACATTATTAGATACTATTGCAGAAGCAGTAGCAGGACGAGATTTAATCTTTGTAGCAGTACCTACTCCGCATGATCCAGCCTATGGTGGCAGTTCACCAATTACAGATTTGCCTCCAAAGAACTTTGACTACAGCATTGTACAACAAGTGTTGGGTGAGATTAATCCGCATGTGACTCGAGATCAATTGGTAGTTCTTATCAGTACAGTTTTACCAGGCACAGTACGACAGCATTTACAACCGTTGATTACCAATGCCCGTTTCATCTACAACCCTTATTTGATTGCCATGGGCTCGGTTAAGTGGGACATGGTCAATCCTGAGTGCTTGATCATTGGCACAGAAGATGGCACTCGCACAGGTGATGCTGGCTTACTAATTGACTTTTACAAACCCATCATGGAAAATACGCCGCAGATCAATGTGGGCACATGGGATGAAGCAGAAGCCATTAAGATTTTCTATAACACATTTATCAGCGCCAAGATTGGGCTAGTCAACATGATTCAAGATGTTGCAGAAGCCAATGGCAACATCAATGTTGATGTTGTCACTGATGCACTCAAGGCCGCTACACAAAGAATCACTGGTCCAAAATATTTGACTGCTGGTATGGGCGATGCTGGTGCTTGCCATCCCCGAGATAACATTGCCTTGCGCTGGCTGGCAGAAGAATACGACCTTGGATACGATTTGTTTCATGCCTTTATGGGCAGTAGAGATATGCAGGCCAAGAAGATGGCTGATAGGTTGGTTAAATTGGCAGAAGAACATGACATTCCTGTGATCATTCATGGTCGTGCATACAAGCCCTATGTTCCTTACACCATTGGAAGCTATAGTGAATTGGTTGGTTACTATGTTGAACGACACAATGTTCAGTTGTATTATGCTGATCCACTGACCGGAGATGTTATTTTTGGGTCGCCTAAGGCAGTTGTGCTGATGGCACACAATGCTGGCATTACCTATTCTGGTACTGGTGTAGAGATCACAAAAGACAGTTTCTACTTTGACATTGCGCCAGGCAGTGTCATTGTTGACCCATGGCGCACATTGCCAGACATGCCAGGCATGACTGTTATTCACTACGGTAATCCTAGAAAATTATAAATCTTTAACTAGGTTTTGTATAATTTCGTCTACTGGTAGGATGCCAGTGATATGATTCACTCCTGTGCCTGCAAATATATGACCAGACTCTGGGCTTTTTATGCCGGCCATTAATCCTTTGGTATTATTATAAGTGTCGTTTGAGGTTGACGAAAATACCAATGCATTTTGTTCGGCGCCACCACCTAACTTTGTAATACTGTCAGCGGTTGCTTGTACCATTTTTAATTTGGTCTCATGTGAAACACGACTTTCTATTGATGCGGCAAATAGTGTGCCAATGCCAACGGCCAATGCGCCACTGTCTATGAACGATTTGACTTGTGCGCTTGTGCCAATTCCGCCAGAAACAATGATTGGAAGATCAACAAATTTATTGCGAATCTTTTCAAATAATATTTCTAAGTTAGTGGTACCTCGGCCAGCACCGTCATTGCCCTTTAGTATAACGCCGTCAATGTTGTCTATTACATCTTCTAGTGTTAACACCTTGACAAATATCAATACTCCATTGCTACGAATTTCGTCAATTGCCAGAGTGAGTTGCTCGTTGCGAAATTGAGAGAATGGTGTCTCACCTGGCGAATCTGGTATTAGTTCAATTAGTCCGACTTGTTCTTCTACAATTACTTTTTGAAATCGTTTATCTATTAATTCAGTAACACTGATACTTAAAAGAACATTGCAATCGCCAATGGCTGATTTATATCTGACTAGCGCGGCCCTTAATAGATCATCATTGATGTAGTCAGCTGATGTGAAGTAGTTAAAAACAGAAAGGCTTGGAATTGCGCCAGCTTTCCTAACAGCAATGGCAAGATTAACATCACTAACTTTGTTCATTGCCATGGCAATTATTGGGTACTTTGACCCTAATAGGTTTTGGCTTGTCATGCAATTACTTAACCATTAAATATCCGTAGATGACCCCTAACTTAATTTTACCGCATCAGAGCAAAGATAAATTTGGATTCTATCAGGTAGGCGATTTCAAAACCTACAGTAAGGTAGAAGCAATTGAGCTGGCCAATAAGACCGGTAACAAAGTACATTGGAATTTTAATGATGCCGAATTTACAAATTTTGATTGGACCATTGAGCCACCTGTTTCTTTGAAACAATTGTATCAAGCCCGTGCTAGGCAAATCAGAGAACGCTACGACTACATTGTGCTTTGGTGGTCGGGTGGCGCAGATAGTTACACCATGCTTCGTGCATTTGTTGATGAAGGACTATTTGTAGATGAACTTGCCACATTCCATAATATGGGCGGAGATGGTTCATGGGACACATATCTCAACAGTGAAGTAAAACAGGTGGCCATTCCTGTGGCAGAAAGGATACTAGAGTCTAGTCCTAATACAAAGTTTCGGTTGGTTGATCAGTTGGACTATCAAGCAGACTTGTTTGACAAAGACGATAACAAATTTGATTTTATCTATAAAGCAAATGCTGTGTTTAGTCCAAACCAGCAAGCTCGTAGATACATTAGAGAAAAAGAAAAAGACTACTTAGACTTGTTTGCTCAAGGAAAGCGGGTATGCTTTGTATGGGGCATGGACAAGCCAAGGGTGACCAATATCAACGGAAAATTTGCCATTCAATTTGTCGACATTGTCGATAACTCAGTTAATCCATTGACACAAACTCTAGACCGTGCATGGGAAAACGATGAATTCTTTTTCTGGAGTCCAGATGCCAGAGAATTACTAAGCAAACAAGGACATATCATCAAGCGGTACTTGAACAACATACCAGACATTGATTTAAACAGCAGGTGGCTTAGTAAGAAAAGCAATGCGCTCGGACATGTTAAAAAGAATGGAATCACCTGGTATCTTACCAATGATGGACTACATCGATTGGTGTATCCTGATTGGAATCCCGATACCTACACCAGTGGCAAGCATGATTTTTTATTAATGTGGAGTCCCAGGGATGAATGGTTCCTTAAGGACACTAACGCAGAACATACGCAAGTGTACAAGGCCGGCTTAGAAAAGCTTGCAGAGATAGTTGGTTCTAATTGGACCAAGATTGGTGGTATCACTAGGGGACTAACCAATTGTCAAAGCTTACCCTTATTTTTGGAATAACATGGAAAATATATTTGCACTTAAAACAAATTATGCACAAGATGCACAACAGATTATGGATTGGTTTCCAGTCGTAGTCAATGATTTAAAATCATCAAAATTAGGAGTGGCTAGAAATCAATCTGTATTAAGACACATTAGGCAAACTCCAGGATTGATTGATACTATAGATTTTATGAATGACATATATGACAAACTTGAATTGTCAGTGGCCTATGTTGCATTATGTTGTATTAAACCATCAATAGTAACTGTTCCGATTCACGCCCGAGCCCGAGGAGAAAATTATGATCCAACTAAAGATAAGCAGTTTGATGAATCAGTACCTAGCAGAAAGTGTAGATTACATATACCAGTGACCGCACATAATAATTTACAAGTGCAGTGGATAGATCCAACAGAAAATATCACAGATGAAAACTTTTTTAAGGGACCGTTTAAAACCATTGGCAGTGAAGTTGTTCCTGACTCTACTTATCTAATCGCACCCGGTCCTTACAGATATATCAATACAGAAAACACAGAGCATATATACTATGTTGAGGTTGGATTTGAAAACAATCCAGACTTTGAAACAATAAAAGGAAAATTTAATTCTTTATGAAAATAGTATTGGTAACAGGTGGATTTGATCCTATTCACAGCGGACACATTGCTTATTTTAAAGAAGCAAGAACCCTGGGCGATATGTTGATTGTTGGTCTCAACAGTGATGAATGGCTTGAACGCAAAAAGGGCCAAGCATTCATGCCCTGGAATGAACGATTATGTATTATCAACAATTTGAGCATGGTGGATGAAGTTTATACATTTAATGACCGTGATGATTCTGCTAGACACTTTATCCAACAAGCAAGAGCACATTATCCCAATGCTGAACTGATATTTGCCAACGGTGGCGATAGGACCAAAGATAATATTCCAGAAATGGATGTACAAGATAGCAATATTAAATTTGTATTTGGTATAGGTGGCAATAATAAAAAGAACAGCAGTAGTTGGATACTAGAAGAATGGAAAAGTCCAAAAACACAACGGCCTTGGGGCTACTATCGTGTATTATATGAAGATGATGCCATGTTTCATACCAAGGTCAAAGAGCTGACTGTGATGCCAAACCAAAGTCTAAGTATGCAACGCCATAGGTTTAGAAAAGAGTTTTGGCATGTGGTACAAGGCATGTGTGACGTGACTGCCCGTATGGCATCTGGTTATCAAATGCCTTCTAGGACGCTGAGAGTACACGACCGAATAGACATACTAGACAATGAATGGCATCAACTTAGCAATCCATATTCAATGCCATGTAAAGTTATAGAGATACAGTATGGATCAAGTTGTGTTGAAGATGATATTGAACGACAATAAACTTGACTTGTAGGCACAAATATTGTATACTCGTACTGTAGATTACAACTCACAGGAGAAATAAATGAGCTTTACCCCAGAACAAATTGCCAAACTTACCAAAGTGATCCAAGAAGGTGTCCAAGTCAAACGAGAAATTGATGACCTCAGTGTTGGATTAAAAGAAACTGTTGCGGCCATTGCAGAAGAAATGGAAATTAAACCAGCTGTCCTGACCAAAGCAATTACCAAAGCTTTCAAGGGAGACTTTGATAAAGACCAATCAGACCTTGAAGCAGTAGAAGAAATTCTAATTGTAACTAAAAACAAACAGTAATGAAGAAATTGCTTGCTAGTGTAGGTGACTACATTAGGGAGGACTGGCGGGAAAATCCCTTACGATGTGTGCTGGAAATTTTTGCTTGGTTTTTGAGTATTGGTTGTGCTTTTACAATGATGCTTACAGTACCCACTCCTCCGTTTTTAATTCTGTATCCCTTGTTCATTTTACAATGTGCCATCTTTGCATGGGCTAGTAAAACTAGAGGAAGCACTGGCATGCTGGCCAACTATGTTTTGTTGGTCACTATTGATACTATAGCACTAATTAGAATGTGGATGTGATGCAAGTACGAAAAATTGACAAGCGATACTCGGGCTATCCATATTTCAAGTACTTTGTCGAGTTGAGTCAAAGCAATGAAATTAACTTTCATAATGTTCGAGCATGGTGCTGGAGCACATGGGGTGCAAGTAAGGGCTTTAAAGATTGGGAGTGGCATCACTTGCACCCTCATATTCAATATGATGTATGTCAAAATTCCAACTGGTGCTGGGTTGACGATCAGTTTCGTAATCGTATCTTGTTCAAAGAAAAAGAAGATGTGGCTCTTTTTAAATTGTATCACGGTTCATAATGAAACAACAAATATCAGTTCATCACTGGCGGTTTGATGATGGCTGGCATGACATTCCCAGCGTGTTATTAAAGCCTGGAATGGATCCTCGCGAGTTTCGAGAGGAAATCATCGGATGGCATTGTTGGGTGTACTGCAACGACCACCGCGAGTTCACTGAGTGGATGGAGACACATTGTCCTACTGCTGATTGTACACCTCGATTTAATTCAGGTGATCCAATGGTCACTGTAAACATCACCAGCAAAGATGAGGCGGCATACTTTATGTTAAACTTCAATGTATTTTAACAGCCTGTACATTGGCGATGTTGACCTTGATGCATTGCTAAATTGGTTATGTGAAAACATCAGCGGATTGGTAATGACCACCCGCAATGACAATTCTTACTACAATATGTATCATGGCGATGACGACAAATGGATTATGGAAACCAGTGATGTAAGTGATGTAAGAGGTAGCTCTTGGGACGAAATGACACAATTGAGATTTAAAAATAAAGAAGATTTATTTTTGTGTAAGTTAACTTGGGGCGGCGCGGTTGCTGAACAGATATAAATCTGTTACAATGTTAACTGTTTACTGGAGAAAAAATGAACTACTGGGGTTACCACCTAATTTTAGATTGCGGTCGATGCAATCTGGATCAAATGAAAGACTTTGACAATGTTGATACATGGATTCGACAGCTGGTCAAAGACATTGACATGGAGCCAATTGGTGAGCCTAGGATCGAATACACCGCTGGCAAATTTCCAGACAAGGCTGGATTTACTGTGGTTCAAGTCATTGTCACCAGTAGTATTGTTGCCCACTTTGTAGATAATCTACAACATATCTACCTTGATGTTTTTAGTTGCAAAGAGTTTGATCCAGCCATTGTCGAAGCCAGCATAAAGAAACACTTTGGTGTTGGTTCAATAAGAAAATACTTTTTAACAAGACAAGCAGATTAATGGAAGACAGCTGGGCCGTTGATATACGAAGCCAACGGAGATTGGGCGAGTTAATAATATATGAGTGCTTTCCTTACAATCAGCCCAGGGATTCCTACCCACCATTTCCAGGATTTGAATGCCTTAAAATTTGGCTCAATCTGCATTGTCCAAGTGCCGCATACGAAGTAACATATAAAAATGGCCGTTCGGCCCTGGAAGTAACATTCAATGATCCGGAGGAAGCAATGCTTTTTAGATTGCGGTGTACATGATAGTTAAAACTGCGATCCAACAACAATGGAATATTGTGTTTCCTAATTCTGGTCCAGGTTATACTGTTTTGTCGCCGGTTGACAGACTAGACAAAAAGTGGTATACTGTACATGTGAACAAGGATATTGCCGCTTGGACCAGAACACAATCTCAGGACCAATGGTATGAACATCCTTATGAACAACCTACTCGCTACAATTTTCATGAGCCGTCATCTGCAAAATTTGATATACATTGTGAATTGTTAGCAATTTTAAAACTGACATGGGGCTGATATGAACATTGTGGTACATTCTAAGAGTGCGGGCAAACAGGCCTTGGTTAACGCAACTGCACATCTTTATAAACAAGAACTTAAAATCTCCAACAGCAAGTATACAGTAGAGATCCAGTTTAAGAAAGGATTGGCTTCTAATAAAAGCATGAAAGGTAGCGTATGTGAAATTGCTCCAAAGCACTTACTAATGCTACTAGATTCCAATTTAAAAGGTGATCTACTGTTTGAGACTCTGGCACATGAAATGGTTCATGTAAAGCAATTTGCCAAAGGCCAGTATAAGGCAGTCCGTACAAAACGATTCTGGATGGGAAGTCATGTTAAGGCCAAGTATTATGACCAGCCTTGGGAGCGAGAGGCAATGGCAAAAGAAAAGTTGCTGGCCAGTAAAATTTATGCTATAATTGCAAAATGAGTTACCAAGAATTTAGCTGGCGCAATGCCAAACATGATTCAATGATTATTGAAATCATGCACCACGGACATGTAGTAATGCATTTCTTCCTAGGAGAAGGCATGGAAGGTGCAGGGCGCCAACGAGTAATGGCGCATGTAAGAGAATGCGACAGCAGTACTTGGCTCAAAGAATGGCGTGAACATGCACAAGACGAAATGTTACAAAAGTTAGGAGATTAAATGGCAACTAAAAAAGTTTTAAGAAGGCCTCCAATTAAACGGCCTATACCACCATGGTTGCGTAGCAGGACGCCCACTGATTATGATCCAGTGACTTGTCTACCAATTGGTACGCCTCCTCCGCGACCGCCAAAGAAACCAAAAGTAGAAAAAGTAATTACTGAGCCAACAGAACTACACAAAGATATTGTGGGCAGGGCGTTGCAAGTTGGGCAGTATGTTTTAGCAGTAGACAACAATCGTATCATGGTATGTAGAGTTCACCATCTAACACCCAGGCGTGTGGCTGTTGTTCCTGCGTTAGAACACAAGAGAAGCTTTGCATCTCCAAAGAAGAAAATTTATAATAAGGAATGTTTTAATGTGTGTCTGATTCCTGAAGAGGAATGGTTCATGTTCAAGCTGGGCGGAGAAACTTAATGGGTAGCCTGGCAGAATATTTTGCTGAGCATAGGCCAAAACCCAAGTATCAATTTGGTGACCGGGTCGAAGGTGTATACAAGGGCATACCTTTTGTGGGTACTGCATATGGAGACAACATGCGTAGTGAACTGGATGGTCCCATGGTCAGTATACATTTAGACTTGCCCATGAAGTTAGACAATGAGTATGTCAATTATATCCGCGTCAAGTACAAAGAAATTAAAGGATTACGCAAATGACTGATGAAATTAAAAAACAAGAGGTAATGGATGCGCTACATGAATCTGGCAAATCGTTTGCCAAAGCGGCCAAAGAATACCAAGACATGTGTCAAACTTACTATTCAGGTCTAGAACCTGAGGAACAGTTGATGGCATTTTGTGCCATCATTGAAAAACTATGTCAAGGTGAATTAGATGAGCGTCGAAGTTACCGAGGTGTCTTGTACGGCACCTTTGGTTGGGGACCAGAAGCCTATGCCGCCGCGCAAGGTGCCGGCTACTTGGGATTGCACAACGCCATCTACCGATTTGAAGACTTAGAGCATGTGATGACCAGTACTCTCAAAGAGCTTGAGATCACTGTTGATCCAGAAAAGCTAACTGAAGCACTGGCCAAACACTTCTATTAAAGTAAAATACATACTACATGTTCATTGACGCATATCACGATAAGAAAAAAGAAATCATCCATGTTGTAGAACGAGTGGATGGCAAGAGGGTGCTCAAAGAGTATCCAGCAAAATATGTATTGTACTATCCTGACAACAAAGGCAAGTTCATCGACATTGCTGGCAACAGAGTCAGCCGGGTATTGTTGAGCAACGCCACAGCCTTTGATAAAGAACGGCGCATCCATAGCAACAAAAAGTTATGCGAGAGCGACTACCGGCCATTGAATCGATGCCTCGAAGAAATTTATGGTGGGCAAGAAGCACCCAAACTTCATGTTGCATTTTTTGACATTGAGGTTGCATACGATAAGGTCAAGGGCTTTGCTGATCCTAGTGATCCTTTCAATAACATTACAGCAATTACAGTACACCTAGGATGGTTGAACAGGACTGTCACATTGGTTCTTAAACCAGATACAATGCCACAGCCGCAGGCCGAGGACATTGTTAAACGATTTGATGATACAATCTTGTGTTCCAATGAAAAAGAAATGTTAGAAATGTTTCTTGACTTGATTGATGATGCAGATGTAATGTCAGGTTGGAACAGTGAAGGATTTGATATTCCTTACACTACAAATCGTATCAGTCGTGTGCTGAGCAAAGAACAAACACGCAAGTTTTGTTTGTGGGACCAGTTCCCTAAGAAGCGTGAGTTTGAAAAGTATGGCCGTACATTAGAAACTTACGATCCAATTGGTCGTGTTCACCTGGACTATCTCGAACTGTATCGCAAGTACAACTATCACGAGATGCATACCTATCGCCTGGATGCCATTGGTGAGTATGAGATTGGTGAAAAGAAAATTCCATATGAAGGTTCGTTGGATCAGTTATACAACAATGATTTTGAAAAGTTCATTGCGTACAACAGACAAGACGTCATCTTGCTTAAAAAATTGGATGCCAAGTTACAATTTATTGAACTTACAAATCTTATTAGTCATGCAAATACTGTTGGACTTCGTGCAACATTGGGTGCAGTGGCAGTTACCGACCAAGCAGTTATCAACGAGGCACATGGTCTAGGTATGGTGGTTCCAGATCGCCCAAGACGCAGTGAAGATGCCAAGGACAATGCCGCGGCAGGTGCGTATGTTGCTGTGCCTAAAGCAGGTATGCATGAGTGGATTGGAAGCATGGACATCAACAGTCTATATCCAAGTCTGATTCGTGCTCTTAACATGAGCCCAGAAACCATTGTTGGCCAAGTTAGACAGACCCGCACACTTGCCGGCATTGATGACAGCATTGCTTCTGGTAAGGGCATTGCAGACTTTTGGGATGGCAAATTTGCTTGCCATGAGTATGAAAGTGTGATGGCAAGAGACATTGGACAAACTGAAACAGTTGATTGGGCCGATGGTACCAGTACACAAATGAGTTCTGCACAAGTGTACGATCATGTATTCCTTAGTGGACAACCTTTAATTATCAGCGGCAATGGTACAATCTTTAACTATACCAACAAAGGTATCATACCCGGACTACTAGAGCGTTGGTATGCCGAGCGTAAAGAATTACAAAAGAAACTCAAAGAAGCAACAACTCCAGAAGAGGTTGAGTTTTGGGACAAGCGGCAGTTGGTTAAGAAAATTAACTTGAACTCTGCATATGGTGCGTTGTTGAATGCAGGTAGTAGGTTCTTTGATCAACGACTAGGACAAAGCACTACCTTATGTGGTAGGCTTGTTGCCAGACACATGGCAGGCAGTGTCAACGACAGTTTGACTGGCGAACATGATCACACAGGTAAAGCAATTATCTATGGTGATACTGACTCTGTTTACTTCAGTGCATATCCCATCTTCAAAGAACAAATTGAGAATGGTCAATTTGAATGGACCAAAGAAAAGATCATTGAACTGTATGATGCAATAAGCGAACAGGTAAATGATACCTTCCCGGCATTTATGAATACTGCATTTAATTGTCCGCAGGCACAGGGTGAGATTATCAAAGCAGGTCGAGAACTGGTTGCCAGCAAAGGCATCTATATGACTAAGAAGCGTTATGCTGTTCTTATCTTTGACAAGGAAGGCAAGCGCAAAGATACAAATGGATCACTAGGCGAGCTCAAGGCCATGGGTCTGGACATGAAGCGAGCAGACACTCCAGAGTTTATGCAACGGTTCTTGGAAGAAGCATTGACTATGACCCTGGAAGGTAAAACTGAGTATGAGGTCATGGCCCGTGTCAAACAGTTCCGCGAGGAGTTTAAGAGCCGACCAGGTTGGGAAAAGGGCACACCCAAGCGGGTGAACAATCTAACTAAACATACTGCTGTTTACGAAAAGACTGGCAAGTGTGGAGTTGGACATGCCATGGCCGCCATCAACTGGAATAGATTCAAGCAGGCGCACAGTGACAACCGAAGTATGGAAATAACGGATGGTCAAAAAGCCATCGTTTGTAAGTTGAGATCCAACAACTACAACATAACATCTATTGCTTATCCAATTGACGAATTGAATCTTCCAGATTGGTTTAAGCTATTACCATTTGATCATACTGCAATGGAAGAAACCATCATTGACAGTAAGATTGAAAACTTGCTAGGTGTATTACATTGGGACTTGAACCAAAGTAAGGACCGAGGCTTCATCGATGACTTGTTTTCTTAAAACGGTGAACAAGCATTTGACTTTAGATCTAAATCTAACTACAATAGTAACATTAACGGAGAAACATGACAATGCTAAAAGACATTACGCTTGATGTAGCAAAAAACATCGCAGGGCTAGGAATCTTTGAAGAGATCCTAGTTGAACAAGAACCGAACAGTACAAAATTTACTGCGTATCCGGAAGATTCATTGCTGACTGTGCTTGCCAACAGCAAGGACAAGGTCACAGAGTTTCCTGAGGCATGTGGTATGCTTAACTTGGGCTTCTTTGTTGGCTTGACAAACTTATACAAAGATCCAGATGTTACAAAAAAGTGTAATGTCACAGTTGGATCAAACAACAAAGGTGATGTTGATCGTTTGGCATTCAACAATGCAGATGGCAACAATGACGAATATCGTTTGACGCCGACCAACCTGATGAAGACCAAAAGTCGCAGTTTTAAAGGCACAACTTGGGAAGTAGTTGTTAGTCCTCAAGCAAATAAAATCAGTGAGCTGAGCCAGCGTGGTACATTGTATGCCACCATTGACCCAAATTTAACTGCAAGCACAGAGAATGGCAAGTTGGTTTTTAGCTTTGGTGGAAGTGCTGGCGGTGGTCATGCAGGTAAGTTTGTATTTGCTGACACTACGCAAACCTTGAAGCGTCCAGTATCCTTGTCAATTCAGGCTTTGTTGACTGCATTTAAAATGTGTAGCCAAGGCACACCCGTGTTGAGCATCAGTGAGCGAGCTACCAAGGTTGAATTTAACAGTGGCTTAATTGCTTACGAATACATTACTCCAACACAGAAGTAAGAATATGCCAAGTAAAAAATCTAAAGTTGACTTGTGGGCCAAGAATGAAGACTATGCAGTTTTCTTGCCCAGTATCTCATCTTTTTACAATACCATTATTAGCAAAGAACGAAACGAGCCAGGCGTTAGTGTAAAAGCTGACCGTGTTCCAAAAGAATTTGAAAATGGTATTGAAGGTATGAACTTCCTTAACAAGGAACAAGCATACTTTTACTATCCTTATGCACTATATTCTGCGGGTCATGCACAGCTGGATCTCAAGAAGACTGACAAAGAAGAAGCAATGGTTCAGCAGAGAGATCGCAAGAATACTTTTATTCTAGGCGACTCTGGTGGATTCCAAATTGCAAAAGGTGTCATCAAGTTTGACTGGGAAAACTTTATGGAGAAGCCAGGTGATGTTGGCTATAAAGGTTCTGCAGATAAAACTCGTGGCGCAATTTTAAATTGGTTAGAACACACAGCCGATTATTCAATGGTGTTGGATATTCCAACCTGGGCGGCACGACCACCACTGAACGAACGCACTGGTTTAAAGTCATTCCAACAATGTTTGGATGGCACACTTTACAACAATGCATGGTTCTTGGCCAATCGACAAAACAAAACAAAATTTCTAAATGTGTTACAAGGTAGTAACAATGAAGAAGCAGACATTTGGTATGACAATGTCAAACACTTCCCATTTGAAGGTTGGGCAATGGGTGGTAACAACATGCAAGACGCACACTTGGTTCTGCGTAGGCTGATTCAAATGCGTGATGAGGGCATGTTGGCACCGGGCAAGGATGTCATTCACTTCTTGGGCACAAGTCGGTTAGAATGGACAATTTTCTTAACTGCAATTCAACGAGCATTGCGAGAACATGTCAATCCAAACATGTTAGTAACATATGATTGTGCAAGTCCATTTGTTTCTGTGGCATACGGACTAAGCTATACACAGCATGTGCATAGCAATGATCGCTTTACCTATGTGATGGAAAAGGCTGTGGATAACCGAGACCTAAGTGGATCTAAAATTCCATGGCCTTGGAGCAGTCCAATTGGTGAACGCCTGACCATGGGCGATGTGTGCTATTACAAGCCAGGACAAGAAAATAAAAATGGCAAGGTATCTAGAACAAGTTGGGACACATTCAGTTATAGTCTTATCATGGGCCATAATGTTTATCAACACATTGAAAGCGTACAACGAGCCAACACACTTGCTGACATTGCACACAAGTTGAATCGTCCAGATCCAGCGGAATGGCGCAAAGGTCGGCAAAGAAGTCAGGAAGGACAGGTTGACTTATGGGTACCTCGTAATGTATTATACATAATGGAACTAGTAGATCAAGTGTTTAGAGTTGAGAACCCATATGAATTGTTGGAACAAAGTTCTGCATTGCTAAGTGAGTTTTCTGGACGCAAGACTCGTAAGAGTGGTGCAGAAGCTGTGCATGATATTTTCACCACTGGTGATGGTACCAGTGCAAATGAAATGGCAGAAGGTGGAGAGTTCGATGATATGAACGATCCTAAATTAACTGAACTTGAACAATCATTGAAGGATGAATGATGGCTATTGATCGTATTGCCCAAGACTTCTTTACTGGCATTGAGGTAGAACATAGTCCTGCCCTTGGAATGAATACGCTATTTGTAGTTGGTATCCATCCTGGTGAGGAAATTGTAAAACTTGCCAAAGAGAAAAAGATTGGTCACATTTACATTGGTGCTAATATGAGTCTGCACCATGTGGAAAATGACAATTATGATGTTTGGCGATCAATTGACGACATGATTAATAAGGTGCTTGAGGACCAGAGCATTAACTATATCACAGTTGATATACAGCTGAGTCAAGTTGAGGGATTTTTAGAAAGCATGGCCAGTGATGAACATCGTGTCATTCCAATGATTTCGGCCAAACTGCCATACACTAGATTGCTTAACTACAATACAACCGTTAAAATCGACGATAAAGGTTTTAACAAAACGAATCCTGGAGTGTGGTGTGTTCCTTTAAGTGACTTAACTAATAGGAAATATTTTACTCCGTGGATAGCCTACCAAGGCGATAGCCCTGTCAATTAAATTTAAGGAAAATAAAATGAACGACGAAGTCAAGGTTGGTAATTTTACCAAACCAATTAAGCGACCAGTTCCAAAGACTGCTGGTGCGCCTGTTAGAGAAGAAGCGCCTGAAACATCTGTAAGCGGAGATACTGGGATTGCTGATCTTAACAAAAAAATGGACAAGCTTTTAGAATTTGCTCAGGCAATTGACTGGAAGTTGTGGGTCTACTTAAAAGCAAATAATTACATTGAGTAAAGGAATAACATGTCACAAGACATGATTTGGGTTACCTTTCGCAAGGAAGGCATTCATAGGTATCCGGCGTGCCTTACGGATCCTAAGTTGGCAACAGGTGACGAGTATGATGTTTCTTTTTTAGGACATCCTCATCGACACATGTTCCACTTTAAAGTGTATCTCGAAGTCTTTCACGATGATAGAGATGTTGAGTTTATTCAGTTCAAGCGTTGGTTGGAGAATTTATATAACCAAGGAACACTTGAGTTGAATCACAAGTCCTGCGAAATGATGGCAGATGACCTATATGGTCAAATCTCATCAAAGTACACAGATCGTAAAATTTGGATTGAAATTTCGGAGGATGGCGAAAATGGATGCCTCAAACAATACTCTTGACAATCGCGTTCGTTTTGAACGCAAAGATCGCGGAAACTATAATCCGCAGTACCAAGCTCGCCGAGCTGGACTTAACATCAACCACATCAAGTTTGACTTGCTAAAAATTAGCGAGTTATATGACGGTGTGTTGACCGCAGAGCTAGGGCACTTGCCGCTGGCGTTCTACAATCAGTATCTTACTGATTTGTGCCATGCTGGTATGATCTATGGTTATGCCATAGACTTGCCAGAAATGCGTAGGCATGAGCCAACAGGTGATCGCAGTTTCACCTACACTATCAATGTGCAAAGTGCCGCTGATCGTGCAAACAAGGCACTTAAAATCCATGTGGGATTTTATAAAAGTGCATGGGTAGTTGAAACTGTGCATACCGAAGATGGTATGTGCTGTATGCCTAATCGTTTAGATCGCGATGAGGCAGTAAATGCGTAAGCTCTTTTATATGGGCTTGGAGCCCTATGAAGGAAGATACACCCTTCAACTCCAGCAATGGAATGAAGCGGTGTTCAAACGCCGTGGCATTGACTATGTGTTGGTGCCCGGCAGTACCATTGACAATACCAAAGCAATCAGTGTAGGCCAAGTGTTAGACGCACATGGTCGCAGTTACTTTGGCATGAGCCAGATGATGAATCTGGTGCAACTGATGCGCCGAGGAGATGTCACAAGTGAAGATGTCATCTACTTTGAAGACATGTTTCAACCTGGCATTGAAAGCTTGCCTTACATTCTAGATCAAGTGCCTGCCAACTTGCGGCCACGCATCTATGTTCGTTGTCTAGCACAGGCCATCGACCCTGATGACTTTGTGCATGTATGGGGCATGAGCAAGTGGATGAGCACATATGAACAAATGGTCAATTGTTTTGTCACAGGTGTACTTGCCACCAACGAAGAGATGGTAGCCCATATGCGTATTGCCAACTGGACTGCTCCTATCTACAACATCTCAGGATTGGCATTTGGCAAAGAAGAAGTTCTTGGTCGTGTCAATAACAAACTAAAATCTTGGCCAGAGCGAGCAATGCGTGTAGTATTTGCCGCAAGGTTTGACCAAGAGAAGCAACCAGACTTCTTTATGGATCTTATCGAGAAGTGGCATGTTGAACAGCCTGACAATCCTGTTGAGTTTGCAGTATTAAGTGGTGGACCATTGCGTAGCAATAATTCTAAGTATATTGATAGAGCCAATGCGTTGGAAGCCAAGGGCATGCTAAAGATTTACAAGGATCTTGGTAAAAATGATTATTACAATATTGTTAACGATAGTCGTGTGCTGTTTAATTGTGCTTTACAAGACTGGGTATCTAACACAGTCTCAGAAGCTGACACTCTTGGCTGTAATGTTTTGTATCCTGCTTATCGTAGCTTTCCAGAAACTTTCGCCAATGATCATACCAGACTATATGTTCCTTGGTCGTTAGATGATGCCATGCAAAAACTTCGTATACAATTATCCGGAGCTCATATTCGTCAAGGCAAGATTAGTGATTGGAACAATGGCACTATTGACCGTGTGCTAGATATCATGCAAGGCACGGGCGAACAATGGAATCGAGCCGGTAACAGATATCGTGACCATATTGCAGAGGCAAAATACTAATGGAAAAATGGGTAGCTATAACAGGGTGTAATGGTTACATTGGTGGCCAAACTGTTTTAAAATTCAAAGACGCTGGCTATAATGTCATTGGTGCAGATCGTAACAATACTGCGCCTTGGATTACTGAAAAAGTTGATCGTTATGTCAACGGCGACTTTAACAATCCAATGTTCATTGGTCTGATTACAGAAAATAATCCTGTTGCACTGATACACATTGCTGGAACCAGTCTAGTGGGGCCAAGCATACAAGATCCAGCACCCTACTATTTAAACAATGTCGGTGGTACTGCCAACTTGTTAGGAACACTGGCTCGCAATGGTTGGAACAAGACTGTGGTCTTCTCAGGCAGTGCCGCTGTGTATGGAAACCCTGGTACCAGTTCTATATCAGAAGAAACGCCACCACTTCCAATCAGTCCATACGGACACAGTAAACTTATGGCAGAGCAAGTGTTAAGAGACTGTGCCGCGGGCTATGGATTCAAAACTATATCGTTACGATACTTCAATGCTTGCGGCGCAGACAACAAGGTTAGACATGGCCAATTGAAAAAGGCAACGCATTTAATTGCCAGGATCATGGAAAGTATTGTCAACCAAGATGTGTTTACTTTAAACGGCACTAACTACGCTACGCCCGATGGTACTTGTGTTCGAGATTATTTGCATGTTGAAGATATTGCCAATGCTCATTACCTGTCAACCTTGTTTGCCGAATCCATGACAGTGCCCAGCGTTGAGTTTAATCTAGGAACTGGTAAAGGCGTTAGCATTAGAGAAATTATTTCTAGTGTTGAACGCATTACTGGAAAAACTGTTTTGGTACATACTGGCGGTGCAAGAGCCGGCGATCCTGAAGTACTAGTTGCAAGTGCTAGGAAAATTAAAAAGCAAATGGGTTGGACGCCAGAGCATAGCAAGATTGATAATATTGTGCGTAGTGCATGGGATTGGTATAACTCTGTAGAGTTTAAGAGTCGCGCATGAAAGTAGGTTTTACTTGCAGTACATTTGATTTGCTACATGCTGGCCATGTGTCCATGTTACAAGAAGCAAAGACCAAGTGCGATTATTTAATTTGTGGATTACAAAACGATCCAACGCTGGATCGTGCCACAAAGAATAAACCTGTGCAGACCATTGTAGAACGACAGATGCAACTCAAAGGCAGTCGCTATGTTGACGAAGTATGGGTTTACAATACAGAAAAAGATCTAGAAGACCTGTTGCTGACCTTGCCAATCAATGTTCGCATCTTGGGTGTTGAGTATGAAGGCAAAGAGTTTACTGGTCGCGAAATCTGCCACAAGCGAAATATTGATTTATACTTCAACGGCAGAGACCATAGCTTCTCATCCAGCAGCCTTCGTAAACGAGTATACGAAGCACAAATACAAAAGGAACAACAATGAAAATCAACGAATTAGAAAATGGCATCAATGATGCGTGGTTCAAGCAAGGTAGCTTTGATACATTTAAAAAGCCTGCACAAGAAAAATATGAAGTTGCACAACAAGCAGGAACTGTACAGACTCTTGAAGGTCCTGTACAGTATGAAGCAGGACATTATATCATGACTGGTCCAAAAGGCGAACAGTATCCCATCACTGCTGAAAAGTTTAACACCCTCAAAGATGACCAAGGTAATGGTATTGCTACTCCCAAGAAGATTCCCAAGATTGCTAAACTTGCTGACCATGATGGTGTTATCCATACGTCATGGGGCGATCTAAATTATACCACAGGCAATGACTATATAGTTCGACATGGTACTGGTGACTATGGTGCAGTAAAGAAAGATATCTTTGCTCAAACATACGACACTAGTCGTGTGGTATGAAAAAGACAATCAAACAATACATTGTTGATCGTCAGAGAAAAATGGCCACTTTAGGTAACTTCAACTACATGCGACTGCTAAGAGAAGACTACCCAAATATGCCCATCATAGAGTCTACAAAAGCAATCATTCAAAAAATTAAAAAAGAATCTAATTAAATGGAAATTACAATCTACAGCAAACAGCCTTGCCCCTATTGCGACATGGCAAAAAATTGGTTTAAGAGTAAGAATCTTACATACACTGAACACAAAGTTGGCGCCAATGGATTCACTCGTGAAATGCTACTGGAAGCAGTACCCTTTGCCAGAACAGTTCCGCAAATCATCATTGATGGCAAGTTAATCGGTGGCTGGGATGACTTGCGTAACAGTGAGTTCTATGCCAACGCAAACCAAGGATAAAGTTTATTCGGCCAAGACTGCCAGCCATGTGTTTATACTAAAAAACATTAGGCGGTGGTTAATTGATAATTGCAAGAACAGATGGTCTGCTACAGATTACAAAGGTGATCCATTTAATTGGCGCAAGTTGGCAAAAATTGAGTCAGCCAAGTATTCAAATGAAATGTTTGATATTACAATCATGGTACATTTTAAGAAGCCCGAAGATCTAATGCTTTATCTTTTAACTTGGCCAAGCGAGGTCTTGCTCATTGACTAACTATCTGTTATAATACAACACAACCTAAAGAAAATTAAATATGACCGAACCTGTAACATTTGATAACATAGACGATAAAGGCTACCAAGAAGCCAATCTGGCAGATGTAATCCGATTCAAGATGAAGCGAGAAGGCAAACGCTTTTGGGCTGGCGATAACATTAGCGAATATGTAACTGACGAACATAAAGAAATATTAATCAACGAAGCCGCGGAAGCATTTGAAACGGTTCTAGATCGATTGCTTATTGATCGTGAAACGGATCCTAATAGTAAAGGCACAGCCAAGCGATTGGCAAAAATGTATTTTAACGAAGTGATGTCAGGACGATATGAAACAGCACCGGACGCAACAGCATTTCCAAATGATTCGGCAGACCGTTACGAAGGCATGCTTGTGGTTCGAAGTGAGTTACGGTCCATGTGCTCTCATCATCACCAGCCTGTATCTGGGGTTGCCTACATCGGTATCATTGCCGCTAATAAACTCATTGGTCTTTCTAAATATACTCGTATCGCACAATGGTGTGCTCGTCGAGGAACACTACAAGAAGAACTCTGTAACGACATTGCCAGAGAAATACAAAAAGCCACAGATGCCAAAGACATAGGTGTTTACATTCAAGCCACACACGGATGCTGTGAGAATCGTGGTATTATGGCACACTCCAGTCTAACACAAACCACAGTACTCAAAGGCGCATTTAACACAGATCAAAGTACAAAAAAAGAATTCTTTGACAATATTAAAATGCAACAAGAATTTGCTCCACGGTGAACTATGGACAATGACTCAAAAAACAAATTGAAAGATGTGCTGTCTACTATAGATCCTGTTGAGTTCAAATGGGACGAGACTAATACCACTGCACAGGATGTTTCTACCATTACTCTTTCTGGAGACCTGTATGATATTGGTATGGACACCATGGGCAGTATTGACCTAACCAATATTGGACTCAGCAACGGCATTACAATTACTGGTAGTGGAAGTGCTGGAAATATTATGAACGGAACATATACTATAGGATCACTGACCAGTGCTTCACTTTCAGCAGGCGATACCGTATATGGTAAGACTACAATCAAAACAGCCAAGAACGAAATTGATATCGACGAGCTGGCCAATATGATGGAAGTATTGAAGAAGCGGTTGCTGATCATAGCACCTAACTTTGAAATGCATGAAAAATATCCCATGCTCAAGGAAATGTACAACGAGTACAAAGCAATGGAAAAACTATTAGGCGGCCCGGATTCGTCGGAAGAAAAATAATGTTAAAAAAATGTTCATTGTCCTGGGGCGATATAGAGTATCTGGCCCATACTATTGTTCGTGATATCAATGTAAGTGGTTGGCGACCAGATCTTATCATTGGCATTGATCGTGGTGGATTAATTCTCAGTAACATGCTCAGTCAGTACCTGGAGATTCCACATGCCACAGTTAAAGTATCGCTTAGAGATTTTAAAGATACCGAGTCGTTGCTATGGGCACCAGAAGAAGTGTTGGCTGGGAAGAAAATATTACTGGTAGATGATATAAATGATTCAGGTGCAACTCAAGCATGGCTGATGGAAGATTGGGCCAGTTCTGTAGTTGGCGTTGAGCCAGATTTCATTGACAAGCATTGGCATAAATCAGTTCGTTTGGCCGTTTTGGTTGACAATGAGGCTAGCGACCAGTATACTGACTATTGTGGTATGAGTGTTAACAAAGTTGAAAAAGATGTATGGATCGACTTCCCGTGGGAGTCTTGGTGGACAAGGAGCACATATGAAAGTGGGATTTAGCCTGGGCCGTTGTATTCGTGACATTGTTACAGATGTTGTTGATATCAACGATGTTGTAGTTATTGTATCTGGCACACGATTTGAAACACAGGAACAACTAGTTCCAATTGTAAATGAATATATGTATCGCACTGGATACTTAGAAGGATTAGACGAGACAGCGTGTCAGGGTGTGGCCAGTGTGCTGTTCCGAGAAGGGAAGATACACCAACCTCGTAACTTTGGCACATATAGAAATATGATGCCAGAAAATGCTGTATGGGCTGATTTGTTTCCTACCGGCGGACATGAAGATCCAATGGTACAGGAAGCTTGGCAGGCATATAGAGGTATGTTGGGGTTAACTGGTAACAGACCCAACAACAAAGAACGCATAGAACAGAATTGGAAGATATAAAATGACTTATGTCGTGACTGAAAGTTGTGTTAAATGCAAGTATACTGATTGTGTTGAAGTATGCCCTGTTGATTGTTTTAAAGAAGGGCCAAACTTTCTTGTTATAGATCCTGACGAATGCATTGACTGCGGAGTTTGTATCCCCGAATGCCCGGTGGATGCTATTGTTGCAGATCGAGACATGACAGAAGAACAAAAACCCTGGCTACCAATCAACATTGAACTTAGCAAAATTTGGCCTGTTATTACTAAAAGTAAGGCACCGCTTGATACTGCTGAAGAATTTAAAAATGTCAAGAATAAAAAAGATTTGTTAGAGCGATGAAATTAGAAACACTTGCTTCTTTGATCAGACTGTATGATTGTCCGCGACTCAATGAAAAATACAAAAGTATTATTTCATTGCCATTGGCATTGCCAAAACTAGAGTTAGACAATGCTGATGAATTTTGGAAGATTTGGGATTCACAGAACGAAGCAGTACGTCGGCAACATATTGACCGTGGAGCAGATGGCGTCGACGGTGCGTCAATGGATTACCAACAATGGAATGGCATTGCAATGTATGAGATGCCATCAGTGTTGAAAGATGCGGCATGGCTGACAACAGTATCTAAAGAATTGGCAGATTCTCAACCAACTTACCTTAAATCAATTTTAGGAATATTACCGTTTACAAAAGTTAGATCCATTCGATTATGGAGCAACCATAAAGTTATTCCAGCACACTATGATGGAAATCTCCCATCGAGCATAGATGGTAAAATGCGATTTCCAACTGAGATCCGTTTGATGTTGCATGATGAAAATCCAATCGAAACATTTTACTTGACACCAGCAAATAAATATCCACCTCACTCAGACATTCCACTGCATGATCGATACTATGTAAAACTACCAAGTGATACCAATACATTTGCATGGAACAATGAAGATTACTTACATGGCGCAGACTTTAATCCCAAGTATAAAAAAATACTTGTTGTGATTAAAGGATGGGTTCACTTGGGACGATTAGAAGAGTTGCTAGATGCCAGCTTAGAAAAATATCCAGATTTTATATTAAGAGAAAAAAATGACTAAAGTTATCATACAAGGCCAAGGTACAGTTGGCCAATCAACCGAAATGTTTTTGAGAGCATTTGTTCCTGAGATTGAGATCGAATTCAATGATCCAGGCAAGGATCTTGTTGCTGATCCTGGTAGTTGGGCAGTGGCCGACTATGTCATTGTCTGTGTCAATACAGATTTAAATGATTCGGAAATATTACCCGAGAATGATACGTCATGCGTTGATGCGGCAATCAACGAAGCATTGCAAAATGAATTCAAAGGAAAGATTATTGTAAGAAGTACCATTGGTGTTGAGTCTGCTGTGAAATTAGAAAAACAGTTGGGGCAAAATTTAATTATTTGGCCGGAGTACATTCGTGAGGCCACTTGGAAAGAAGATAGTGTTAATCCAAGAGTGGTTGTCATTGGTGGTGAGGCCACAGAAGAATTTGCAAATGTGATTGGCCTGTATAAAGGAACGCTGTTGATAACTGATGCAGTTGAAGCAATGATTGCCAAGTTAAGCACAAATACATTCTTGGCAATGAAAGTGATCTTTGCCAATCAAGTAAGACAACTGTGCGAGAAAAATGCGGCTTCATATGAGATAGTGCAACGGTTACTGCAATCAGAGGGTCGACTAGGATCAAGTCATTGGCAAAGTCCTGGTCCTGATGGACAAGCCGGATATGGCGGCAAATGCTTCCCCAAAGATGTCAGGACCTTTGAAGCGGCCTTGGTCAAGTCTGGAATCCATATTGACTTGATCCGTGCCATTAGTGATATCAATAGAGAAATGCGACCCAATGGCACATAAGGACTGGGAATCAATTAAAAAAGCATTGCGGTCCATGGCCGATATTGAAAAACATTCGCTTGACACGCAATGGTTAATATGCTACAATGATGGTATTAGGAAACTTGTATTAGATCACAATCACGACAACTTAGAAGAAATTTTACAAGCATTTTCGGATTTCTGTAAAGGTGCTGGATTTATCTTTGATGGTTTTGCTATTGTGGACGAAGATGGTATTCCAATTAACGGATTAAACTCTATTGCAAAGCTTGAGGACGACAATGAAGATAAAGCTGGTTAGTGATTTACACTTAGAATTTTCAGATGTTCATATTAACAACAATGACAACTGTGATGTTTTAATTTTGGGCGGTGATATTTGTATTGCCCAGGATCTGCACGACCACCCCGAACCCAGCAATACCAGCGAGCAAGCGGCCATTGCCAATGGCACTGGACTGGGTCGCAGACAGCAGGCCGCACAGCGTTTTAGAGATTTTTTTAAGCGTTGTAGTTTTCAGTTCCCACATGTGATTTACATTATGGGCAATCACGAATTTTACAACGGTAAGTTCTTTGCGGGCATTGACTACATGCGTGAGGAACTGGCCCGGTACCCTAACATTTACATGTTGGAACAAGACATGAAGATCATCAATGATGTTGTGTTTGTTGGTGGTACCTTGTGGACTGATATGAACCGGCGTGATCCGCTGACCATGCATGCCATTGAAGGTATGATGAACGACTTCCGTATCATTCGGAATGATCGACGAAACTATGCCACCATGAGTGCGTTGGATGTTGCTATTCGTCACGATAAGACGCTGGGCTATATCAAGCATATTGTGCAAGAACACAAGGACAAAAAGGTTGTGGTAGTTGGTCATCATAGCCCAAGCTTTCAAAGCTGTCATCAACTGTATGCGAACGATCGTGCAATGAACGGTGGCTACCACAGTGAGTTGAGTGAGTTCATTCTGGATCATCCGCAGATTGCGTTGTGGACACATGGTCACACCCATCATCCGTTTGATTACATGATTGGTGATACTCGTATTGTATGTAACCCTCGTGGGTATGAAAACGATGGTTACAGCGAACGCACAGGTTGGAATCCTAACATTGTATTGGAGGTATAATGAAAAATAGATTACAGATTATAACCGGCATGTGCTATACATTTAGGCATGATTACGGACTTCGCAAAGGAGGATCTGAACCTCATGGTGGAATGTTTGAAGCTGGCATCACTGATGAAGAAGCCAAGTCTCTGTGGAATCAGATGGCCCAAATTTTTGACAATGATATTGCACCACACATGGATTTTAAAAATGGACAATAAACTATACGAAGTAATGAACATTCTAAGTGAAGAATGTGCTGAGGTGATTCAGGCCGTTAGCAAATGCAATCGTTTTGGCTTGGACAATATGAAGCCGGGCAAGCCGCTAACTAATGCACAGCACTTAGAAGGTGAAATTGGTGATTTACTTGCCATGGTAGACCTGTTACAATCGTTAGGTGTAGTGACAGTTGAAGGCATGGAAGCCGCAAAGCAAGCCAAGTTTGAGAAACTAAAGAAATGGTCTAGTATATATGAATGAATTTAAAGTAAGCGAAATATTTTACAGCGCACAAGGCGAAGGTCGCTTTGTTGGCGTACCCAGTGTGTTCTTTAGAACATTTGGTTGTAACTTTAAGTGTGCAGGCTTTGGTCTGCCCACAGGTGAAAAGACCACAGAGCCAGATGACATTGGCAAGGTGGTACACCTGTATCCAACCTTCAATGACTTGCCACTGGCCAATACCGGTTGTGACAGTTACGCCAGTTGGCATCCTGCATTCAAACATCTAAGTCCTAACTATAGTGTTGAGCAGGCAATTGATGCCATGTTAGACTTGACACCCAACAATCACTGGGAACAAAACAATGGCAATGATGTACATTTGGTCATTACTGGTGGTGAGCCATTGCTGGGTTGGCAACAATTGTATCCTGCATTGTTAGGCAATAGTCGTATGAGTGATCTGGCCAATTTGACATTTGAAACAAATGGTACTCAAAAGTTACATGATGATTTCCATACCTATCTGTTTGAAGAATGGACAAGGTTTGGCCGAGACCGAGACTACCTTACATTTAGTGTTAGCCCCAAGCTGACTTCCAGTGGTGAGCAGTGGGCGGATGCAATTAAACCTGATGTAGTTGTTGAATATCAAACACTTGGCTACACTTATTTAAAATTTGTAATTGAAAACATCAAAGACTTTGATGAGGTTGATCAAGCTGTTAGTGAATACCGTGCGGCAGGCTTTGGTGGACAAGTTTATGTGATGCCGGTAGGCGGCACAGACAAAGCATACTTTTCTAACACAAGACACATTGCTGATGAAGCACTGGCCAGAGGCTATCGTTACAGTCCCAGGTTGCATGTTGACATTTGGTCCAATGGTTGGGGCAAGTGATTGCCGTTTTATTACAGTCGTACGCAGATGTCTTCCTTTCACGATAAAGCATTTTGGAAATCAAGATTTCTTTGGAAGCCACGCAGATGTGAACTAACAGGAAAGTTGCTGTGGTTGAGATATGCAGTGGAAGGTGTAGTTATATGGGCTGGCACAAAAGAAGCAGTTGTTGAATTTCGTTATCATGACAAAAAGGAACATTTGATATGGCTACTAACACATTAAAAGCGCAAATACCAGCAGAAGGTATATTGAAGAGAAGCGATTGGGGCGACGCCATGACCTATCAAGTGGTATGTGAATGTGGAGATGATAATCACGATCATAATGTGTGGATTGAAGCTGATGATACCGGCGTTACTGTAACAACATACACACAACAAAAAAGCAAGTGGTGGGCATTGAATCGTTGGCAAAAGATATGGACTTTACTGACTCGAGGATACATTGAATATGAAGCCAGTATTATCATGCGAGAACAACAGGCTCTTAATTATGCAGAGACTTTGAAGATTGCAATCAAAGATGTAAAGAATTTTAAGAATAGTAAATGAGTAATTTAATTGACATTTTAAGGATATATAACATTATGGCAACTTGGAAACATCTTTGTTTTTCTAACAATGTTATTAGCACCCTCCAATTGGAAGATGTGTGTAAACTCTGTGGTGTATCTAATGCTTTACAAAGTGTTAGATACGCCGGTTATGCTCCAAGGTCCTTGATTCAGCCTAAGAATGTTGATTCTAAGTTGCACCAGTTAGCCGCATTATTTAAACCAAAGAAGAAGATTTCAATTGATGAGCACCAACATGACTACCTCGACAGGGCCGGATGAGCATGCAAACAACACCAACCCATGCGTAGGCATTTGTGCAACAGATGGTGAAGGAATGTGCATTGGCTGTTTTAGAACCGACGAAGAACGAATTAGTTGGTATAGCGAAACAGTTGAATGGAGAGAACAAGTTTTGATTAAATTAAAAGAACGAGAAGAAAAATATGTTTAACTGGTTAAAAAGTAAATTTAAAAGTAAAGACACAGCAAAGTCAATGCGTGATAGTACCGAGCCGTGGGTGAATGTTATCAAAGCACATGTGGATCCAAATAATCCAAAATCAGGTTACTTTGAATTGGAATGGAATCCTGCCTTTGTTATATTCCTTAGAAAAAGTGGGTATACTGGTATGGCTCCCGAAGAAATTGTAGATGCATGGTTCACGGACCTATGTCGTAATGTGGGTCAAGACGGACAAGCCACTACTGATTTTATAGCAGACGGTGGCCGTGTTGCCACAAACGAAAAAACAAAAAATCAATCTTGACTTTGAGGGTAGCATCTGCTACAATAACTACATGAGCTATTTAATTGTTGATGCCGCTAATCTCTTCTTCCGTGCCCGTCATGTGATCCGTTCTGGTGATCCTGAAGAACGAGTTGCCATGAGTTATCATATTATTCTGGCCGCTGTGCTTAAACAGTGGCGAGAGCGCAAGGGACAGCATGTGGTGTTCTGCTTCGAAGGAAGAAGCTGGCGTAAGGATGTTTATAAACCTTACAAGGCACAACGGTCTGATGCCCGAGCCAAGCACACAGTCAAGGAAGCCGAAGAAGAAAAACTCTTCTGGGAAAGCTTTGATAAGTTTTACGAATACATCAGTACTCGCACCAATGTGACAGTATTGCGTAATCCTGTATGCGAAGCTGATGATTTTATTGCCCGTTGGATACAACTGCATCCCAGTGACAACCATATTATTGTTTCAAGTGATGGCGACTTTGAACAGTTGGTGGCTCCCAATGTTCAGTTATATAATGGCATTGCCGGAGTGCTGACCACGCACGAAGGTTACTTTGATGACAAGGGCAAGACCATTGTTGATAAAAAGACCAAAGAAGTAAAGCCTGCTCCTGATCCAGAATGGTTGCTGTTTGAAAAGTGCATGCGTGGTGATACCAGTGACAACATCTTCTCAGCGTTTCCTGGAGTGCGTACAAAAGGTTCAAAGAATAAAGTTGGTCTAATAGAAGCTTTTGCAGATCGTCATAACAAAGGCTTCATGTGGAACAATCTCATGCTTCAGCGTTGGACCGACCATGAAGAAGTCGAACACTTGGTTAGAGATGATTACGAACGAAACCGAGCCATCATTGACCTAACAGCACAACCTGATAACATCAAGGCTGTACTGGATCAAGGTATTGCCGAAGCTGTGCAAAAAGAAAAGTATCCCAGTGTAGGGCCGCATTTTATGAAGTTCTGTGGTAAATATGGTTTACAGAAGGCTTCGGATAATGCTCAACAACACACAGACTGGCTGGCGGCCAGTTATAACTAAGTTTGCAGTAATTGCACTGGTACTATACCTAGCATTAAAGTGCTTGCCAGTGTTGGCCGCAGCCTTTCAAACCAATGTTCCATGGACTTGTTCTACCAGCGAAGAAGTCATAGGTGCATTGGCCAGTGTTGGCGAAGAGCTCATTGTTACCGGTGAAGTTGACACACTAAATTTATTAATGACCATATGGGCCAGTAAGTCTACAGGCAATTGGACTATAGTTGCATCTGGAATGACAGCAGATGCAAGTAAAACCAGTATAAGTTGTATGGTATTAACTGGTAAAAATCTAAAATCTTTCAGAGCCAAAGAATTCATTTAAGCGGTAGTTTATCCAGTCATTAAATATGCTGTTTTGATAAATAACTGCATGTCCAGACCCAAGCCAACCATCCTCCTAACCAATACAAACCCTCGCACATACAAGAGTGAGGAAGTGCTTGCGGCTGATGCTATCTATGCTGTATTCTACAAAGATAAGCCCATCAATCTTCGCACTCTAAATAGCCTGGTAAGTTATCCAGGGCCTAAATACAAAAAAGTCAGCTTCTCTAATCCAGGTCATGCTTTTAACCTTGCCGATCGTTTGAATAAAATGTTCAAAGTTGAAGATTTTTCAGTTGTTGAATTAAAACAAGGGCGCCGTATCAATGAGCAAGGAAATTCCTTTAAAGATCACTGAGTACCTGGCTCAGTACCCTGTTCCGCACATTTGGGCAAGCACTAAGATAACGCCTTACACGGTGTTTAAAAATTATCAACCAGGCCGTCAAAAAGGACTTCGGTTAACCAGTTTCGGTTGGGAACTGATGCGGCCTCATTTTAGGTATTGGTCTTATCAATGTCCTGTTGGTTGGAGTCCCAAGCCTGGTCACCTAATAGGTCTAGAGCGACATCTCGATTGGCCATACTATCATGGTGCCGGCTACTTTCGCATCTTTGGAGAACAAGACGCAATGGAAATTCGATTGGTCAATGAAGATATCATATTATGGTTAGATGGGCTGAGTCGAAAAGCACAAGGCAAAGGTTAGTGCCGGTAACTTCTCTGCATCCAATAAATATCAACATGCAAAATTGGCAACCATATGTTAGAGCCGGGTGGGAAATTGTTGTAGAAGCCCAGGGTGCTAGTCAGACTTTTTTAGAGCCTGATATAGAGGCATTTTTAGTTCACACCATTGCTCGCACAATGGAACGCACTGATATTTGGAACGAACCAATTGCCATTAAAATTCTAAGCGCACAGGCCTTGCCAGGCATCAAGCGAAAACCAATAATGCGAGAGATTGGAGAAGAATGCTTGTTCATTGATGGATGGGGCATCAAGCAACCAAGATGGCCAAATCCAAAATACTTTGCTGACATGGGAGAAATTGCATTTGGCATGGCCAGTACATCATCTAATCCAGCTGACGAGCTGTTAGAGTTAGTGAGCACTAACTTTGTGCGTATGAGTTCCATACTAAAGCAAGCAAAAACGCTATTTCTGCTTAAAAATTAAGCAATAGATGTTGTAAAAATACAACAAAAATAGTTAAAAAACAGGTTGACTCTTGGCTCTAGTTGCCATATAATAGTAACACTATGAAACGGACGATCCTTACTTTAAAGTTTAAAGCGCCAAAGCGTAGAGCTATTGAGCTGTACCATGCTGACAGTCCTTTTAGGGCCAAAGTTGTGGACAGCAAAAAAGTCTACAAAAGAACCGCTAAGAACCAAAAACAGGTTGACAAGGATCTGGGTCTGTAGTATAGTATACATATTGCGGAACGGTTCTGCAATGTTTTTAAACACACACAGGAGTATTTTTATGTCTAAAGTTCTTTCGCAGACCCCTACTGCAATCCGCAAGCGTGAAGCTCGTGCCCGTGCCAAAGTTATGGCATCTGCTGTTGTTGCACCAGTTGCGCCTGCTGTTGTCACTGCCGCAATTGAAGCAGTTACCAATGGCGAGACTTTTACCCATGTTGGGTATGCTGTCAGCAAAAATGGTAAAGGTGCAGTTCGTTACACCAACGACAAGCGCCGTACTCGTACCCTGGTCCGTGCAGGTTGCACAGATGTCAAGTTTGTCGAGTTGCCCTTTGCAATGACAAAAGAAGCTATTGATGCTTCTGAGTTTGTTGCACAAGTTGCCCCTGCTACAGAATCTGTGGCAAGTGCCTAATTATAGCAAACTAGGGGTTGACAACAATCTCTAGTTTTGTTATACTACATGTATCATAAACAACCCTAGTAGGAGCCACCAAATGGGAAATCAAGTAGAAACCCGCACCGTTAAGATTAGCGAGTGCAAACCTATCCTGCGCCGAGCAGTACAAAAGCGTCGCCCAGTCTTTGTCTGGGGTCCTCCCGGAGTCGGCAAAAGCGACATGGTCAACCAAGTTGCCGCAGAATGGCCCAACTCCGCAGTCGTGGACTTGCGTATGGCTCTGATGGATCCTACAGATATTAAGGGTGTCCCTTATTATAGTGCAGGTGACAATACTATGAAGTGGGCTACCCCTTCAGAATTGCCTACCGAGGAATTTGCAAAAGAATACGACATTGTATTCTTGTTCTTAGACGAGCTTAACTCTGCTCCTCCTGCTGTACAGGCCGCGGCCTACCAGCTTATCCTTAACCGCAAGGTTGGACAATACAAATTACCAGACAATGTTGTACTGATTGCCGCGGGCAACCGTATGGGCGATAAGGGTGTTACCTATCGTATGCCTAGCCCACTGGCCAACCGCTTCATGCACTTGGAAATCCGTGTGGACTTTGAAGACTGGGAACAATGGGCCATCATGCACCAAGTCCATCCGCATGTGGTTGGCTTCTTGAAGCAGTTCAAAGGCGACCTGTACAACTTTGATCCTACACAACACGACCGTGCCTTTGCTACTCCTCGTACATGGAGTTTTGTAAGCGACATGATTGATGACGACATGCCAGACAGCGCCAACACAGACATGGTGTCAGGCTTGGTTGGTGAGGGTATGGCAATTAAGTTTATGAGCCATCGTAAACATGCCGCAGACTTGCCTGCGCCAGAAGATGTGCTGTCAGGTAAAGTTACCACTTTTAAGAGCAAAGAAGTAAGTGCCGCTTATGCAATGGTCACCAGCTTGAGCTATGAACTTCGTACCAGATATGAATCTGGCAAGCGAGCCGGCAAGTTGGACGAGTTCAACAAGAGTGCAGACAACTGGCTGGGTTTTATGATGGCGAACTTTGAACCTGAGATGGTTATCATGGGTGCTCATACTGTATTGAAGTCTTACAAGGTGGTGTTCGATCGTAAAAAGATGACGAACTTTCCTCAGTTCTTCACACGCTATGCCAACTTACTCACCGACGAGTAAGAGACAAAGGAACTGGGCCGTACTTGAAATAATGTACGGCTCAGAAGCCCAACAAGTTTGGATGGACCAGCCCCCTACCCCATCTGATGTTAGCGAGTGGCTCCGCGAACAAAGGAAGAGCTGGTCCGTCCGATCTTACCCAACCAATGCCACAATTAATGAAGTTACCAGATGGGCCAGAGAACAAGGATTAAAGCGGTTGGATTGGGACTTTATTCCCAAACAAAATGTCTGGTTTAGAGATCCACAAATAGCAATGATTTGGGACTTGTCAGGACCACAAAATAAAGTAGAAAAAACGGTTGACCGCGATTGAGATACATAGTATAATACATACATATACAAACAAGTTGGAGCCACCAAAATGTCAAAGATGATTGCCAGAGACAAACTAATTAAAAGCCGTGTTGCTATGCTGTTAAAGTATCCCTTCTGGGGTCCACTTGCGGCACGCCTTAAACTTGAAGAAGTTGAATGGTGCAATACCATTGCGACAGATGGTCGTAAATTTTACTACAATAAAGCATTCGTTGACAAGCTCAGTGATGGTGAAATGATTTTTGGCTTTGGTCATGAACTTGGACACATTATATTTGAGCACATGACACGCCGTGGAGATCGTCAGCCACAAATTTGGAACATGGCAGGTGACTATGTTATCAACAACATGTTAATCCGCGAAAGTGTTGGCACTCCAATTACCACAGTACCAATCTTGGCAGACCGCAAGTATGAAGGCAAGACTGCTGACGAAGTCTATGACGACTTGTTTGAAAATGCAGTGAAAATTCAAGTTACCTTGGATGATCACCTGGACATGGAAGGTGACGGCGAAGACGGAGAAGATGGCGACGGCGAAGGCAAGTCCGGCAACAAAGATGGCAAAGGCAAGCCCAAGTTCAAGAAGCTGTCAGAAGAAGAGAAGAAAGCCTTGCGAGATGAGTGGCGTGAGGCTGTAATACAGGCCGCCAAGCAGGCTGGCGCAGGCAATACTCCTGCCGCAATACAGCGTTTGGTTAGAGATGTCACTGCTCCTGTGATGGATCTTAAAGATCTGTTGCGTATTCAATTCAGTGGATCAGTAAAAAGCGATTACACATGGATGCGTCCAAACCGCAAGGGCTGGCATACTGGTGCAGTACTTCCTGGACAATTGCCTGGTGAAGAGCTTGACATTGTAGTGGCATTAGATGCATCCGGTTCCATTGATGAAGGTATGTTGATGGACTTTCTAGGTATGGTACAGGGCTCGTTGGATCAGTTTACTTCGTATAAAGTTCGTGTCATTACATTTGACACTGACGTCTATAACGAAGATACATTTACCGGTGACGATGGCCGAAACATGGGCGAGTATCAAGTTGCCGGTGGTGGCGGTACAGACTTTGCTTGTGTATGGCAATGGATGAAAGACAACGAAGTTCTGCCGCACCAGTTGGTATTCTTTACAGACGGCTATCCGTTTGGTACTTGGGGCGATCCAGACTACTGCGACACGCTGTTTGTGGTACACGGAAGCAATGAAATAACTGCACCGTTTGGCATTACTGCCAACTATGTTCCACCATCAAGAAAACGGAATTAATTTTACACACTTCTTAAAACGCACTACGGTGCGTTTTTTTTTGGTCTAACATCCGGTTCTTTAATGCTATAAGTATCTAAGGACAAATTCCGTTCTAACCTAGGAGATTTTAAATGGAACAAGATACAGTAGTAAATGAAGCGCCAGTAACTGAAGCACCGGCAACTGAGGCACCAGCCGCAGTGGTAGGGTTAACATTACAAGATTTAAGAGTGCTTGCTGGTTCAATTGAACTAGGCGCACAGCGTGGAGCATATCGCGCACCAGAGATGGAAGTCATTGGTGCAACCTATAATAAATTGGCCAAGTTTTTAGAAGCCAATGCACCAAAAGAAGAAGCACCAGCTTCAACCGAAGGCGCACCCACTGGCGTAGAAGTTACCGAAACTGCTACTTCAGCTGAATAATTAAGGACATTACCAATGGCACAATTTATCAAACACGTCGGTGTTAACATTAACGGCAAAAAAGTAGTTGTTGTTTTTAGAGAGGTACCAGGCGAGCCTGAGTCGGCATTGGTAATCCTAACAGAATCATTGCCAACAAATCATCATGATGATTTAATAAAAGCAATTGAAAGTAATCCTTGCCAAAGTTCAATGGACCCAAGTGAATTTTTGTTTCGACAATCATTTCATGATGGTACTAACATGTTGAATACCGTACATCAAAAAGGCTGGATGATCAAAGTTCCTACAAAAAGTATTTTGATGATTCCTTCACCTGGCGTTGAAATTAACTTGGTTGAATTAAACAAACAACTAAAGGGCATTGCAAACAATAGCGCCGCGGCAGGCACCAGATCATCAGACATTGCCAACACATCAACTGCATCACCACCCGGTGTGCTCGACGATGCGGCACTTGCATCAAAGTTTCGTTCGCAAGCTATGACATTCCAAGCTGAAGCTCGCAAGCTCTTAGAGGAGGCAGAGAAACTTGACCCAAAAGGACAAGTGGCCGTAGAAGAGGTAAAGCGAAGCCGAGGGCGGCCAGCAAAAGTACAAGTGGTTTAAATACACGAATGATTGATCGTATTAAATCTTTTTGGAGTAGATAATGAGTATTCGAAAGAAGGACAGAAGTTTTGAGAACATGCTTAAAGATATTCGCGTTGAAGAAGTTCCTGTTGAATACATAGATTGGATTAAAGTTTATCTCAATGATGGTACAGAAATTGTTTTTAAGAAAGAAGATTTAACCGATATCAAAACCAGCAAAGAAGTTTTAGCAATAAAACAACTTGAACAGTACCTAGATCGTATTGTTGATTTTGAAGTGATGATGAACAGTGAGTTAATCAAATCTAGGGTAACTCGTTTTGTTGGTGCATTGCTAGCAACACATTTTGAGAGATAATTATGGATCTACTTTTAGTAAACCCTCCTGATACCGCAATGAATTACATTTTTGCTCTCTTAGAGAAAGATGTTGATTTGGTAGTAGTAGTCACACATGATCGCTTTAATGCTGAAATGTTAGATCGTAATTTAATTAAAGTCATTGACTTAGAAACATCTGTATGGGATAAGACTTTACAAATTACATCTGCTATTTCGTGGAATCGACCTGGACAGGATTTTCTAGATTCAATTGCTGGCCAAGTTACATTGTCCAATTCAAAAGAACTACTGCTCAATCGACAGCGTCTGCATGTAGATCCAAAAATTCAAGTTGGTACATACATGCTTGATCTGTTATCATACAAAGGTCGTCATGTACTTTGTAGTGTTATGATTAAAAGAGAACAGATTTTTAGATTTCAAGAAGATCAAGACTCTGCGGAGTTTAAAAATAATGTTGAAACAGCCTTTCAAACCGTAGACGACGCTGGTATTATCAACGGACCAAGTAGAGTTTTTATAACCAATGACCTAGTTACACTAAAGCCATCATTGCCAGACCGTGCATTTTTAGAAATAAAAGTTGCCAAACGATTCCTTGATATTTGGCCAGATGTGATAAAATTAGAAAAAGAAAATCCAAAGAAAGCGCACTTTAAATTCTACGATTGGGTTGAGAAGCACGGCAATGCAAAGCAATACAGTTTAAATATTGCCAATTAAACTTGTTTATGCGACTTGAACAGCAAGTCCCAAATTGGTAAAAACAATCCGTAGTTGGAACTGGTATCTCGATGATGAATCAGATGCCATTTTCCACTGGTTAAAAATGGGTGCCAATCAAAATCTTTATTGTGCTCAATGACTTCTTGTATCAGCGCGGCCCACAAGTAATAAAACACACTTAGCCACCAGTAACCAGTTACCCAAGAAAAGATCAAGGTTGGTATTACCTCAGTTATCCACAAATCCAGTGTGCTCATCCATGTATCATTGAACAAGAATAAATTGTTCCAATGCCATGTTGTTTGTTTGTTTGTATTGATGTAACGATGGTGATCTGCATGTGCTGTAAATGCAAGTGGTGCAAATTTCAATCCTATTGAATGTATAGTACGATGTATTACATACAGGTATAGGGTCCAAGCCAAGAAAGAAAAAATGTATTCCATACTTTACTTATTAGAAAAACTGATATGGCCATGCGCCAATAAGTACTCTAATGGAATATTATAAAGAGATCAATCTTCCAAGTTGGGAGAAAATTCAGAAATTTTGCCTGGAACGGTGGACCGGTAAATTCACGCTAAGTCAAACTTTTCAAGGCGAGCAATTGCTGTACATTGGATTGCTGTTGAAGAAAGATATCAAGGAAGTATTGGGCATTGATGTCAAAGTTAAAACAGCAATCATGTTTATCAATGAGCCTAGATTTGTACAAGATATGCACATTGACGGATTTCAAATTGATCGTGCAAATGCCAGCAATACCGCACTTAACTTGCCAATACTAAATTGTGAAACTGGGCTAATGAAATGGTACAGTGGAGAGTTTTATCTCACCGAAAGCCCACATAACTCTATCAAGTATCTAAAAATTAACTGGACCACTGAACCTAAGGTTGCAGTTGAAAAAATTATCAGTCGGCCGTCCATTGTTAAAATAAACATTCCACACCACATTGAAAATCAATGTGACCTACCAAGATTGATGTTGAGCGTTCGCTTTACTGAAGACATCCTCATTGGGTAATCCACAGCGGATTATTGGCATACATAAATTATATTAGGAGATAGCTATGCGTTGGGTTGCACTTGCATGTACCGCCGAGAATGACATTCTTGCTTGGTCCAATGACTTATCAATTTTAGAAAGTGGATGCTCGGGAGAATTCCGAGCAATTTGCAGAATCTACGGAGTTGATGATCAGTTTGTTAATCAGTTTGCCAATGGCAATTTAAATTTCAAATTAAAATTTGATGGTCCTAGAAACACCACCTGTGAATCATTTAATAGAGACAATGAAGTGATAGCATTGAGTGCTGTACTGCAAGCCAGGGTAGGATTAACTGCTGAACTTTATCAAAGATTGGCACATGGGTTTAAAAGGTTTAGCCCTGTGGTTGAATGGCAACAAGATGCATACGAAGAAAAGTATCGACAAGCTGTAGAAGTTGTCAATGGTAAAACTGAAAACATTGGCATGATAGAAGACTACGCCGAAGAATCTGGTCTTGCTACAACTGTTGTCGCTGGCTTGGTTGTGAACAAGTATCAGAACAGAAAATTTCTAATACGGAAACTTGAGCGGCTACGCATGCGACATCAAATTTCAATACGTCAGGCCTCAACTAAATTTGATCTAGCACGAGTTAGAGCCAATATGGAAGAAGATTCCTTTTTATCAATGATGATGTAACATGAAAAAATTACTATACTATATTCCACACAGAATTTATCGTGCCAATTCAATGCACGATGTAAACCCAGTTACAAAAGAATTTATTAAAATGTTCAACCCTTGGATTAGTCTGAGCGACAGAACAAATACTATTCAAATCCCCGGCGTAGAAATTTTTAACAATAGTCCTATTCCAAGTTTACCATCAGTAGTTCCATCGTTCTCATCTGCCAGCTACAGCAGAATTGACGAATGTATTGCAATTGCAAATGAGCGTAATGCAGAGAAGATTGTTGTTTTTTACTCTGGTGGCATTGACTCTACATTAATTGTATCTTTGTTGATCAGTCATCCAGACTGGAATTCTCTTAAGGAGAAAGTTTGGTTAGCAATCAATGAAGATAGCCAACTTGAAAATCCAAAATTCTTTGATGAGATTATATTGCCAAAATTTGGTACAAAGCTACTGCCCAGTAACAATTACTATGGAATTATCACCAATCCAACAAATGTTTGCATCACCGGTGAATGTGCCGATAACTTGTTTGGTAGTCTGGCACTAAAAAGTTACATGGATAACACATTAAACTACAATGCAATCCACGAACCATGGGATGGTGAAAAGGGCAGTTTAAATTGGTTGCTGAATAAAGTTAATCTATACAGAGATCAACGAGAACAAATGCTATATGACTTGGTCAATGCTTCACCAACTGATATTCGTAGTAACCATGATTTTCTGTGGTGGTTAAACTATACAATGAAGTGGCAAGCTGTCAAGTATCGCATGGCAATGCATGCACCAACTGCAAGCGATGCAGAATATATTGCTGGCAATATCATTAACTTTTTTGACAGTCAATCTTATCAGCAATGGGCACTATACACAAGTGAACAGAAGGTGGGTGGCAAGTGGAATTCTTATAAGCTTCCGGCCAAGGCTTTGATCAATGATATCTGGGCTAATGCTGAATATCAAACATACAAAACCAAGTGGCCAAGCTTGCCAAGTATCACTCGTTATAACAATGCTTGGGGATTTTTGTGGCAGAATGAAGATGGTTCATTCACTGCCACAAAGGAATTAGACGACTAAGTCGGAGGCCATTGGGAAGATTTTAGCAATTACTTCAGCACAGGCCCGTGCCACTTCCTGATGCTCCTTCTGTGTGCCATTTGCAGAGCGCAGTTCAATAAAGTGAATCCATGAACGCAATGTTCCGTTCATATACAAACGACTAACAGTCAAGCCCTCAGGTAAAACTGCTCGGGCTTGTTCTTTGGCAATGCCATTGGCAATGGCCCATTCGTATTCTCGCTTGGCGGCGTAAATAACTCGTTGTTGAGCTCTATACCATTCATTTTGTAACAATGTATCATCAACTTCGACGCTGTTCTGTCTGTTCTTGGGGTCTTGCAGTCTAGCTTCTCTTGTAACAAACGACAGGTCTTTAGTAGGGTCAGCATATCGCTGACTAAACTCTTGGAATGAGAAACTTCTGTGTCGCAAGATTTGTCTTGCAATGTCTCGGGTTGTGGTAATTTCAATGCAGGCACTGACCATTTCAAGTGGGCTCCAGTGGCTGTGTTTGATAAGGTATCTGATAAGCTTTTCTGATGTCTCAGTGTTAAGCTGATTGGCAGGATTGGACACACGGGCGCAATACGCAATGAGTTCCTGTGCATCCGTGATGCCAAGATCTGCAAATTCTTTAGTTGGATTTGAGTAGCTGAGTAATCGTACATCCATTGTAATTCCTTTAATTATGGTTTATTAATTATAGCATCTTTTCTAATAGACCACAATCTTTTTACTTCACTTGGTGGAGCAAACGGCAATACTAATAACATGCAAGGATCAAACTCGTGCCGGCGTCCGCTGACACTGGTACCAAAATCAAAACTACTTGCTTTCTTGTGATGGTTGTTGTGCCAACCGCTTCCCCAATGAAAGTAGCCAATCCACCATACATTGGTACTGGCATCTTTATTACTGAAATTCTGATAGCCTGCGGCAGGCACATGGCCAAATGTGTTGACCATGCCGTCGGCATGCAAACTCATCAAGCTACCTATTACAAAAAACCAAACGGTAAAAGTAAGTCCAAACAACAACCAACTTAACAATAGTGTGATATAGATAATTTTGTTATAATTTTCATGAATGAATGTAATTCGTTTATCTCTGAGCAAATCAACTGCATGTCTAAAGCTGACACTATTTTGTGTAATGCCAAATTGCCAGCCCATATAACTGTGCCACCATCCGTTTTCCACTGGAGTATGAATGTCTTTACCTGGTTGATCACTAACACGATGATGATGTCCGCGATGTAGTGCGGCCCACCATAGCGGACTGCCTTCGCCTACCATGGTGGCGGCCCATAATAAAAATGGTTCAGCCCACTTGTATGGTGTCCAACTTTTATGGCTTAAAAAACGATGCAAGGTTAGGTTGTTGCCGACGCCATCTAGCAGTATCCAGCCGCAAATGGCTGTGACAGGCAACCACCACGACCATGCGGTTGTTACAGCATATATGATTGCAATGATTGCCGCAAGATGGTAAGGAAGCCATATTGCTATAATATAAGGAATTTGGCCGGTCTTGTTATATAAAGAGGCCTGGTTATCAACCCAATTTAATACTCTTCTCATTTATGCTTTTTCTCTTCTAATTGCTTTACCGCCTTCGCTCGGTGCTTCGGTATTTGGTCTACGAAGTATATATCTTCTCAAGTGCATGTCGTGCGGATGTACTGTACTGCCCATTAGTTCGTGTATGAATGCATATTGACTTCTTGATTTAGCAGGAACCATACATTCTACAAATGTATAGTATCGTTCTCTAAAAGGAAGCATGATCTTACTATAAGCTTCGCAACGACTTGCTGGATATGTAACAAAAAATTCATTTTGGCCAGCATTTTCATGTATGGTGCAGAGCTGATCCATAATTTCTCTAAATGTTGGAATAAACCTTACTCCAACCCGTGGACTTAGTAGCCAACTCACAGACCAGCTTGGCATTACATTATGGCGCTTCACACCAATAGCGGCAATCCACTGTCCGTTTTCATCCTCTAGCGCATATACTTGTCGTATATTAGAATTCACAAAACTACTGGGGCGTAAAAATGTCATAAAGAATTTACGAAACTTGATTTCGTCATTTATGTCATTTGAAATTTTAAAGTCCGGATACTTGTCCGGATCTGTATTTTCGTAGATGTCTAGGGCAAATGTTACCAATTGCTCTAGATGCTCTGAGGTCAATGGTACTAGGCGACTTGACATATTGTTTGTATTCCGTTTATTAAATTTTGTTCTAGCTCAAGAGCAGGAACTTTATAATGTCTAGGTTCGTATGGTGGTCCATTATAAGATATATTATAAAGTACAGCATCCCACAAATGGTAATAGTTTTCCATACCGTGCCATTTTGGTCTTGGTCTAAATTGATAGCCAAGGCTAGAATAAATTTTCATCTTGCTAGATGTCCAGCCAAGCTTGCCTGGAATTTGGTCTCTGATTAACTTTGCAACTGTTTCTTCTTGCAAAAATGCCAACATGGATTCTGGGCTATAAGTATAAAAATTATTCAATGCCGGTATTCCAGTTTTGTCAACAAATCTGCGCCACACGCCGTCTTGATCTTCTTTCTTTAAGAAGCACCATTCAAATTTATGTTCGCCTGTTTCCCAATTAATCTGAGGCATTTTTTCTAATTCTACTTCGTCAATGGTTATCATTGGTGCGGCAAATTGTTCAGCTACTTTCAATAAAATTTGTTGATAGAAACTGTAACTTTGATAACGATTGGCAATGTCATAACATTCGCCACTGTCAAAAAATGCTTGAGGATCAAAATTAATTATGTTGCACGTCAGTCCCATTCTCTCAACCATTGTAAGCATGGGACCAATGTCATAGTTGTTGTTATCATCAACAAATTTAACTGTTACCAATTTTGGTTGAATACCAGCGGCTAAAAAACTGCGAAGTGCTATCTCACTGTCTAGGCCACCACTCATGAAAATTGTCAAGTCTGGAAAATCTCTATACAAGCATCTTGCGTTTCTAATTAACTCTGCTCGCAATGCCATTGGAGTACGGGTACAGCCGCCCACACTCATTGCAGTTGAATCTAGGTCAGTTGTGCGCCATTTGCTAGACTGGTCGTCGTTATACCAATACCTTAAATGATAATTTTCAGTGTTTCTAATAGAATTCATTATGCATTAAATGGTTCAGTTCTCACGCCAAACTTATCTATTAGATCGTTAGCAATTGGTTCAAGTTGGTCATAAGCAACCATTGGCTTTATCACAGCCCACTGCGGTGTGTTATGCAATCTAAGTTTGGTGTCTAGCGGAATGCAATCGCTCCACCAATCGCTCCAGATTGTGCCCAGAGCAGATCCTTTGCCTTGGGAAAATCGTACAATGATATCATAGATTGACTTGTTGTAATCATTGAATGTTAGTAACATTCCAAGCTTGCCTCTGGACTTACACCATTCTAAATTACTAGACAACAAGTATTTAGAAACAGAATTATCAGTCCTATATGGTGGCAGTACCCAACAGCGATTGCCACCAGATCCCAATTGATCATGCAGTGGACAGTCTTCGACTGCGCTTACACCAACAATACTTTCTACATCTTTGTCGTATAAAAATGTAATTTGTCCATTGTCTTTGGTCCATCTTTTTTTGTGTTTGACCAAGAATAGAAATCCACTTGATGTGGCCTCGCCCATGTTTTGTAGGGCAGGTGATTCAGTGTCTGCAATGGTTGAAAGGAATCCGTTGTACAGAGATTCGTATTGGTCAAACTCGCTGGCATTGGTATGGAAAATAGATAGATTCATATCTATATGTAGCCGTTAATCTACATCATTGTTTACCAAGCACATGACAATATGCACCCTATCTTCCAAGCTTCCGTTGATTGCAGTATGTTCTTCTTTTGTATTGACCCAATATATGCGGCCGTCGGCTGGAATATGTAAAATTTCAGGCGGCTTTGTAAAAATAAATTTGGCTTGATTATGTGTTTTGACAGCAATGTGTAATCTAGGATTATCGTCAGTGTGTATACTGTAACACACCCTGGGTGACATAATCATAATCCTGGATCTAAAAACAGGAATTGGAAGTGAACTAAAAAAGTCCTGCCACCAAGTGCCTGCAAGTTCTGGGTGTATTGAATTCCATTGCCCTTCACCTTCTCCTGGTCTTGAGCCGGTGCTAGCATTCCAATCAGCTGAACCATTTGTTTGCAATGACAGCTGTCTTTCATTTGGATGTGCTGACATCAGCAGTTGTGTTTCTGCTTTTAGTCTTTCAAAGTCAATTACGCCAGGTATTTTACTGATCCGTTGCATTATAGTTTTCCAATGGCCATATATCTATTGCACATGTACAGGTTTAATTCTCCTGCCCATAGAATAGTATTTAAGCCAGAGGATGCAACAAACTCTTCTAAACTGTTGTGACAGTTGACATGATCGGGCACGTCAAACATGTCATTGCCCTGTAGCACCACAGTGGTTCCTGCAGGCAAGGACTTTACCCAATCGCCATGATCCTCAAAATGCTCTACAATGGTGTCAATTAGCAACAGCTTTTTGTACTTTGAAAGCTGTACTTCTCTTACATCTGTTCCAGAATTTTTAAAATTATTGTGAAATCCAGAATTTAACTCTAGTGCGGCTGAATGAACTGAAGTATCAATATCAATGTTAATAACTGAATCTAAGTTTTGTCCCAGCATGTTAGATAAAAATGGTAACAATCCAACCCATCCACCAACAACCAATGTTGAAGTTTCAACATCGCCCATCTTGCGTTTCTTTGGAATTAGATTTCTTTCTATTAGCTTTTCAACCAGCCAAATTTTACTTTTAACTTGGTTTCGACTCAGTGCATCTTTCCAGTTCAATTCTCTATCATTGTTAATTGCAACAGCCAATCTTTTGATATGATCTCGTTGATTGTAATAGTATTCGTTTCCAATGCAAACGCCTAATTTTTTTATATCTGTATCTACTACACAGGAAAGCAGTGAATCCTTACCAATTATCATCTCAACCAATTGAAAAAATTTGTCAAAGTCTTCTCTTGCATCAATTATCAATTGATGCGCCAGGGCCAGCACAGGCAAGGCAGGTGTTTCAAATGCTTCAATGTTTAAGTTGTTCCACTCATTGAGTGTCCATAATTTATTGGCCATGCCAGTCAAGTCTGTTTCTATTAGATTGACCTTTAAAGGTGTTAACTTGATGATCTTATCGTCGGTCCAATCAGTTGGAACATACAGTCCGGTTTCTATTGCCACTTGTAGCGCAATTAATCCTTGCTGGTCATCGCCTTCTCTTACTGCATTCAACAAAGGCCATAAATCAAATGCATACTCTCTTCCAACTTCAACAATCAACTGTGTAAGCTCGTATTCGTCTTCAGTTTCAAGCCAACGATGAAAATGGTGTATGCTTTTGCGAAATCCAATTGCTTCATCAACAAAATAAAGCAATGCAGATCTTAGCTCTGTGTTCTTATCCATTGAACCATCCATACAAATTCAAGTTGGTTCGCCATTTAACATCATCATATGTCAGTGACTTGGCAGGGTGTAGCTGTAACATCTTTAGGAAATAGCTTTGCTCGGCGTCAAAGTCCGGCAATATAAAATCCAATCCTTCACTTATATTCTTGCCTAAACTTTTGCTTGCCTTGATTGGATCTGCATTTGCATGCAAGGCAAAAAAGTCTTTGAACCAAGCATAGTCTCTGATGTTGACACAATCAAAGTTGTCGTATTGTAACATTTTTACAGCAAGTCTTGCACCATACACACTCCACATACCATTCTCTACATCAGCACCCAATGTCATCCATGTCAATAGCCTTTGATAGTTTGCGGCATGCATCATTTCTGGCCAGGCCTCAAATGCAAGCACTTGCCCTTGTTCCATAGAGAGTTTGACACCTTCTCTAAATCCCACACGAAATGCTTGATAAGGGCTGGCATTTGTGTATACATTAGAATAACAACCTGGTAGCTCTTTGTATCTATTGAAGTCCCAACAAAAATCTATTGCGTCTCGATCTTCAGTGGCCAGCTCATGACTTTTCATGTTAGCAAGATGTTCTGTGCTCCACATTTTGAGGCCACCGTTGCCGTACATCAATCCATTCGTGTATTGTCTGCCGCCCCAGGTAAAGCTGACTTTTCCATCCATGCCCTCGGGCAACTGTTTATTGAAGAAAGCTGGATCAACTTCGTTATCTGCATCTACTGTGATGATATATTCACTGCTGGCAAATTCAGTGGCAGCGGCCTTGTGTGCCGCATCAAATCCAACCACACCATGTACTCTGGCAATTCGTTTATGTGGAGTAATTGACTTCAGCAGTTCCCAATTTTTATCTGCATTGGGTTCGTCAAAGCTTAAAAATACTATTGGAACATCTGACATCTTTTTATAGATAATTGGATTCTTAACTGCTTTAAACATTGACATTTTTAAATTCCTTTTTTAGCCACGACCAATCATTGATTAAATTTAGTTTTTCAATGTCATCGCTGTTACGCATGCCGTATTTGGATCCGTTCCTGGCCCCATCAATTATGTACTTTCCGTTCTCTGAGAACCAACCATGCGTACACCATATGAACCTTCGTTCACTGCACTTTTCAATTGCTTCCCAGTATGTAAAAATATCTGTTTCTTTAAGATATTTTTCTTTAATCAGCATGCCTTGAGCTTTTCGATAGTTTGCCTTTTTCTCATCCGGCCAGTCTTGAGTTGTGATATAAATGGATAGCTGTTCCAGCTCGTTGCGCTCTTTTCTTTTTGCAGAGTTGACTCTGCTCTTAATCATTGACAACGATGACAGCTTTGCACATTCCCGAAAGGCACCTATCCATGCAGATTCTGGCGTGACATTAAATCTAGTTTCGCAACTGATGCTGGACATGTTGACACTTGCACGACCAATTGTGGTTGATAGATCCAGTTCCCAGGGACGGCTTTCTAGGAATGGCTGGCGTGGAAATAACTTAACTCCGCCGTAGCCATACTCTAGTTCATTTGCTATATTTTTTGAATTCCATACCAATACGCATTCGTTCTCTGGAATACCCCAGTGCATTGTGTCTGCGCTGGGAATAAAATTAAAATCAAATCCATCTACAATCCATGCATCTGCATCAACTACCCAGAAGTTTTCTGTGGTGCTTTGTTTTGCACATGTTTCGTGTACCTGATAGATGCCCTTGACATTGCTAATATGCTTTGCTGTGGGCGCAAATTCTAACAGGCGTGTCCAGTTGGCTTCACTGCCTTGTTCGCCCATTGAGATAAAGAAAACATCTAACAATGCTTACTCCGCAATAAATTGTTCAACATCACTTTCCTTCACTGTTGGACCAAGTCGATGTGGATTGAAATAACTGGCTTTAAAAAACTTACTGCCTGCTTCATCTAAGTCTGCAATTTCAAGTCTTAAATCTTGTTGTAGTATACGACCAATTTTACGAGTCTCAGCCAACAGCTTTGTTCGACTCCAAGAGTATTTGCTGTTGGGACAAGTTTCTTCGTCACCAACAAACTGTGGCATAATATCTTCGGCCCAGTATTGATTGTGCCATTCAAAGTCAGCAACCAATTTGTAGTCCCAGTCTTTACGCAAGTTAGTTAGATAACAACCCAGGCGAGCACCATACATGGCCCATAATCCATTCTGCACATCCATGCCAACACTCATCCAAACCAGTAGCCTGCGATGATTCTTAAAATGGTTCTTGTCTGCAATTTGGCGCCAGTCCATTGGCTTTCCATTGTGTAATGCCAGTTTGACGCCTTCCCTAAATCCAGCACGATATGCCTGATATGGAGTTGCATTGTTAAACACATCCGAATAGATGTTGTTTAATTGATGATAGTGAATGTCCCAGCAAAAGTCCACAGCACCTGCGCCACTATCAACTGCTTCATGTGTACGCATTTGCTCAACCACTTTGACTGGCCAAAGTTTTACGCCGCCATTGCCGTATACCAATCCATTGACAATGTTCTTGCCGGACCATGATAACACATCACTGCGATCAAATTTTTCTAAATCTAGTTCAAGTTCAAAGAAATCTGGTCGAACTTTATTATCAGCATCAATTGTAATGAAGCGTTCTGTTTCTGCCAGCTTGGCCGCTGCCTTGTGGCAAGCATCGCTGCCGTACACGCCGTGACTGCGTTTGGCCCAGGGGCATTTTTCCAATAAGTCTGCATAGTTTGCATCTGCATTTGGTTCATCGTAGCTGATGAACACTACATCAAATTCGCTAATAGGGGTTTTCAATTTAGTACTCCGATATCTATATTGCTTGCTTTATATAACACTTGCGGCAAGGTCTGGTAAGGCCAATCTGCAACAATTTCAAAAGGATGATGCTGTCTTAGCATCAGTGCCGGAAGTTCTGACCAAGAATGGAAATTTTCTGGATCATCATTATTTAATATTGCCACTTTTAAATTTCCAAACACGGAATCTATACTGGATCCCTTCTCATAGTGACTTTGTGCCCATATGCTATTGCCCTTCTTAAAGAGAGAAATGTGTTTGCCACGACCCATATGACTGATAACTGTTTGTTCATCGCTGACGCCAGAAAACAAATGATAATTTTGCACTCTATTAAAGGATAGATCTTCTGCAACTGGTGGAATGTTAATTCTAATACGCTGTTCTTGATACAATATCTTGACCACTGTGTCATGACTCATGAAGCTCCAAAGACGCTGTTCCCAGTATCCGCGTTCTACAATTTCTCCAACAGATATATCAATTTTTCCAAATAGTTGATGAGGATCTTCTTCGTCGGTTAGAAACATGGGTATCTGTTCGGATGCAGTATCTTTGTCAAGGCGTTCTTTGACTTCAGTGGACCATCTGCGGCTGGCTTCTACTCTGATCATTCCATTTTCATTGAACAATAACACACGCAAAGGAGTTCGAGGATCGTATTGATTTTCGCCAGTGCTGAGCCAGCCTGGTCGAGTCTGTTTCTTTTTAAACTTGCTGGGTTTTTTAATGTCTACTAGGTCCAATGTTCCAAGTGTTTCATTGAATGCAATCTTATAATCATTTTGGTTTGCAGAACCAGACAATAGATCTTTTACTCTTGCATACGATAGGGTGATGTGTGACGGATCCGTTGATTGTCCAGGCTTGATAGAATTGATAAGTCCAGAACTAGGATCGTATTCTACTGACCAAAACTCTTCTCTTTTTCGTTTTCTAGGACGAAGTTCAAATTGAATTTCATCCACGGCGCCAGTACTCCAATGGCTTTTCACTTTCTGCTAGCCACACTGGATAAATTTGACTGTGATTTTCCAGTTTAAAATTTCCATTGGCTGGATAAAATGCAATCCAGTCATGCCACATATGATGTGCATACATGATTGGTGCTAGCTCTAAATTTCTAACACTCATGTCAACTATTTTAAACCAGTCTGGTGCTTGCCAATAGCCTGTTGAAAATACCACACCCAATATGTGTTCAAGTGTTGGAACTTCTGGCTCGTAATTTCTCCAATACACATTCTTGTCAAGATGTAATGCCAGTTCAAAACTCAATTGAGCAGATTCTGGATCTCCAACAATCAATAGGTAGGTCCAAATGTTATTGCCGTTTTTTTCTAAGGGCAACCTTTCCAGTATCTTTCCAGGGGGTATTGGCTGTCCTCGATGATCCATGCCTGTGCCCGGCATAAAATTTAACTTCTTGGCTGCGGCAATTTTAGCAATTTCAAAAGTGGTTTGACGTGGACACAATCCAGCCCTACAAATAATATCGCCAGATTCTAATTTTAAAGTTGACAATATTTTTAATTGTTCCCAGGCATCATCTGGCAAGTCTACAATGTTAATTGGCATCATTGCATCAACAAACTTTGTGTCTATCTTGGTGATGTCTGCATGATTTGTTCGTCCCGGAAGTGTTAGTATATGTACAGTCATGCCAACACTTCCATGATTCTATCGTAGTTGCGGATGATGCTTTTCTTGTTCATTAAATGCAGATCTTCGCCAACCACTTCAACCACCATATTTTTCCACTCTTCTGGTAGATTGCTTAACATGATCCAGCGGTTTGAATCAACTACTTCAACAATGTCATCTCGCTGGTCTTGGTATCTAAGATAATATGGAATTTGTCCAATGAAGCCGCCATCTGACCAACCATCACACATGTGAGCCGCAATGCTGGCTGAATAATCTGTGCGATACAATGTGCCTGGGAACTTGTATAAGAAGCGATAGTATTCCCAATTTTGTTTTACTGCTGACCAAACACTAAAAAAATGTTCTGCTTCTTCACTCTTGCGCCAGTATACCACAGTTGACCACCACATACGAATACCAGCATAGTGCAACCAGCGTTCTGTGGTGTATGGTTCTTCCATTCTTAAATTTCTAGCATCTCTGTACATGGCCACATCATTCTGACCACCAAACAGCTTGGCCAAATTATTGTTGCCACATATATAATCTGTGTCAATTAAAATAGTTTCATCAAATGGACTTAGATTATAAATGTCGTGCTTGTTGGTGTTGGTAAATTGTGCGTTGAAGCTGTGGTAAGCACCGTCATGGTGCAAACGCATGTTTCTTTCGTATTCAGGATTGGTTAATATAATGTCGTCAAACGCGGCGTTCATAATATCAATGCCATGTGTTTGTTTACAATGCTCCATGCTTTGCTGATTGGTAACCAGTACCACTGGATACTCTGGCATGAATTTTTTAACAGCATACGCGGCAACAATTGCTAACTGCGTATAATCCAACTGCTCATTGTTGTAAGCAAACATCATGAATCCCTTGGTGCTCATGATTATAGTCCTACAATTTTTGCAGTAGACCTTGCTGACTTCAGCTTTTTCTGTTCAATTTGTTTTGTTTCCATGGCTGAATCATAAGCCTGAATCAGAACATTTAGAAATTCGTTGGCATCATCAATTGTTATGACGTTGCCACTGTGGTCTTCAACAAAAACTTTCTCATTGCGGATTGTCTTGATACCAACAAACGCTATTAGCTCTTGCGTAGATTTAAAGATCGCACTTTGATGTGACACCAAAAGTGCCGCTTCAATTTGGGCATTGATGTTTTGCCGTTGAACCTGTAAAGTTAATCGATAATTGGCAAAAGCCAATGCATCTTCTAATTTTTTATCCATCAATCACTTCTTAGACTGCACTGGCAATTGCAATTATTCCAGTGATAACAGCATTGAGCTTTTCTTTAAAAGCCAGTTGATTCATCTCTTGGATAATATCCAACTGTCTTTGCATGTCGCTTAGTATTTCACACAATTCTTCTTTGCTCAGTTGTCCCATAAGTGTCTGCTGAGTTTGTTGCTTGACTTGCTCTGCCGCTTTGGCAAATACTGGGTCTCCGCAATTGGCAAGTTCTGCCAATGCTTGACTGATTTCATCTAAGTTCATCTTGGTCTATTTCCTAGTGTATGTTGAATAACTGTTGCGCTGTTTTCAATACTTTCAAACTTGATCTTGCAAAATGCCACACTCACTGGACCAGTTTGATATCGAACTGTTAATCCTTGTGCAATTTCATTCAATGATTTTGATGCCTTATAGCTATTTTCATTGCGGGGAATGTTTTCGCTGTATAACTCAAAAGTTCTAGTATTGTTTGACAACTTAACTGCGTTATCCTTGCTAACCTGTGCATTGTCACATTGTGATTTGAATTGTTGTGCTTCGGACCGAATTGTAGTAATTAAACCATATTCGGCAGAGTCAAACTTGGTCATTAAGTATGCATCAATTAGAGCACAACCACTTAGCATACTCAAAGCTAAAAGCGAAACTATTATTTTTTTCATATTTTTAACCTTTGAATTGTTGCCATTGGTTAGCAAACGCAATACTATTTATAGATGCGTTTGCGACCGATTAACCGTTTAAAGTTCTTGCCAGTCTTGAGTCAACTGACTTACAGGCGTTGGTAATTCCAAAGTTACTGAGCGTTCGCTAATAGTACTTGGATGTGTCATAGTAACAGTCATTGCAACTGAACCTCTAACCATAATGCCAAGTCCGGCATTATCTAACAACGACCTAATTTCTAAGTTTTGCCCGTTGATGGTACCAAACAGTTTCAAACGGCTCGAAGCATAGCCGCCATACCCACCATAACCGCCATAACCTCCGTATCCGCCATACCCACCATAACCGCCATAGCCTCCGTATCCGCCATAGCCTCCGTATCCGCCGCCGCCACCGTTACAGTCCTCTCCATAGCCTCCATATCCTCCATATCCGCCATATCCGCCATATCCGCCATAGCCTCCATAACCACCATAACCACCATAACCACCATAACCTCCGCCGCCACCGCCGGCAGGGCTAGTGTAGAGTAATTTTTCATTAGATGTTAATTCACTAAAGCCCAGAGTCTGGCTAATTCCTCGATTATTCAAACTTGCAGTATCTTCAACATTAATTTTAATAGTGCCCATATCAATGAATATGGTTCTCCATGTATGGTAACCACAACCATATCCACCTGTAATACTGTATGCTACACGGATATCGCCGCCGGCATTAAAAAAGTGCCGAGCACTTTCATAACCGCTAAAATCTAACTCAACGATGCTGTCTAACTGGTTGGACCAATTGATATCTTTTGAATATGTTCCCAATGAACTGATGGTAGTATATGCTGGATCAACTGCATTACGCAAGTTGCGGGCACCATTTAATAATGACTCGGCTGAATTAAAAAAGTCAGCTGTGACTTTCTCTCCACGAGCAACAACCACTAATTCAATGTCACTGCTGTTTGTTCTTAAGGTGCTGATGTTGATGCGATCAACAATTTCATTTGTCTTATCTGCGGTAATTTTTTCACCGCGTTGTACATTGTCAACATTTTGGCCGCCCCAGCCCCAACGGATTGCATCTTGTACCGATGCGTCATTGCTTGGACCTTGATTATCATGCGTATCACCAAATAACTCGTTTACAGATTCTGTAAGTGAGTTAATGTAATCCGCTGTGATTTTATCTTTGCGGCTGACTGACATTATCTTACTCCAACTGTTGCTTCAACTTTACCAATTCCTGCGCCATCAAAATTAGCCAAACTGCGACCAACTATGCTCCATGCTGGAGAGTCAACTGATGCCGCTTGTGCAACACCCGGAACATCACTAGCAGTCAATCTGTCGCCGCGATTTACTTTGCCTTTGACTTTTACTGGAATACGACCAGCCACAGCAATGGCCAATGCATTTTTAGCATTCTTCTTTCTAGTATTCATCAAGTAAGCAGGACGCGATGAAACAATACCAAACACATTGGTATCAGCAATGCTGGTGGTTTGTGTAACTTCTGCTTCGCCACCTAGGCTTACTAAAGTACCAGCTTCATAAGTTGCATCGCCAACATAAATTTCTGCAACGTCAGCAAACTCAGCTTCAACTGCAACGCCGCGAATTTTAAAGTCCTGACTTGAATTCAAGTTCAATCCGCGACCAATTGTTCCTGCATCGTTGTAGTCACCGTCGTCTACATTGGGAGAGCCAACAGTTCCGCCGCAAAATACAGCTAGTCCTTCAGTGCTGGCTGGAACAAAATCTGCATCTACACTTAAAATTGCAACTAACACATTCTTAACCATAATCTTTATACACTTGTGGGGCGGTGTATTTGGAATTGCATCTTTAATATCTACTTCAAAAATTCCGTTGCCATCGCTAAATGCTGTGATGTTCATCCAATCTTCTGGACGGTTGCGATAGTCTGGACCAACATGCAATTGTAATGTTGGTGGAAGAGTTCCTGTCAACATTGGAACTGCCAGTGTCATTGCAGGGTCCCTGTTGAAGTATAGTTGACCGTTGAGCGAATTTAACTCGCCTCTTGCTTTACCTGCAAAGTTTTCAATATGGCGGGCAAAGTTTTCAGCAATAATTTCACCGTATCCCAGGTAGTTTTTACCAAGTAATACTAGGTCAGTTGATGTAGTGTCAATTTCACCGTCTAGTAGCGTTACCAGTGGTGTCATTTCGTCACTTTTAGTTACATTGTATGCCATTTCTTTTATCCTTTTGGCTAATTTGCCATTATGCTATTTAGTTTTATCCATTAACCAGCCCTGACTCTGAGGGTGTAAACAATTTGAATTGTTTGGTCTGCATTTTTTTGCACCGGGTGAAAGATAAAATGCGAAAGCAAGGTACCTGAATTTAATCCAGTGTCCCCTTTGGTCTTTAAACCTATTTCATTGAACTCAAATTCGCCATCGTATATTGTGGTTGCATCCAAGCTTGAACTTGTTGAATCAAATGTGTTATATGTGCTATCTACTGCCAATGGTTCATCATTTGCAAGCGTAGCAGTTACAATTGTATCAGAATAATTTGATCCAACATTGTGCTGAATAACTACACCATCAGATGATTCTTCCATTCTATTGATATCACTGTCGTCAACTACCCTGAAATAAGTTGGAGTGTACAAATCTGCACCTATACCAACAATATTTGGTTTTCTATAAGTTACTGTGCCATCTGTTGCAATGATGGCGGCTCCACAACCAAAGTGCATTTCACTGATAAATGATCCGGCACTTCTTGCCAATGCAAGCGACAGCGCCACACTCATATTTTCCTGGTGGATAGCATTTGAGCCTTCTACCAGAATCTTACCGGTGTTTAAGTCTTTTATCGTAATAAAAGTTTCTATGCTGATTGGTAACTCTTGTATATTCATATCAATATTTAGTTATTTTTTTATAACCCGCTTTAATCTTCATCAACTAATACTTGTGTAATCGTTGTAATGTTTATCAATAATGGACGGAGATCCTCGGTTGATAGTTTATCGTATGTGATGACTGGCTCCGGAGTACCATTTCGTCTACGATCAATCTGTCGAATATAGCCAGGCTCAACACCAATGATGTTCTTTTCTACTATTGTTAACTCTAGGTTTTCATCTAAAGTAACTGCCACTTGTTGCAATGACTTATTGACTGTGCCGCGATCTAACATTTCACTGTGGAAAGGTTTAACTTCAGTGATGTATTTTTTAATCAGCGTATCTTTCTTGTCATAGTAAATTGGTACTTGTGCCAGGTCATTGTTGCTGGTTGAGTCAAAGGTCAGATAGGTAGTTTTAAATATCCAATCTGCCAATGGATCTTGTACCAATGCTTCTTTGACCGTTGCAAAGAACACCAGATTGAAATAACCAACAGCATCGCCAACAAAGATATTTTCTCTGAGAGCTTTTAGTATTATTGCAAAAATATCAGTGAATCCTTCGTCCCATGGATAACCATCCCACTCTTTGACATCCCATCCGCTGGTACGCCAAATTGGATAGAATTGTATAGTACCATTCTTCTTGTACAATAGAGTAAACTGATTGGTATCTAAATTGTCAACTCTATAAACAGATTGAATATTGTTATCGCTGTCAACCAAGGCAAACTTTGTTGGATTCACATAGTTTAGCAATTCTGTAAACGAACGAATTCTAATTTCTTCGTTGCCCGGAGAATAATCATCTACTTTGTAATCTACATAGTACCAGTATTGAGTTACATCCAGTGCTTTTGATCCAAGCAATGGTTGCCAAATTCTTAGATATTTGTCCCATTCAAATTTATCAACAGCATTCACTTGTGCCAATTTATCATTGACAACATCAACAAAAGTTCTACGGGCATCTTGCAAATTCTTATACCAGCTTTGTGGCAACGGACTATATTCATTGCCGTATCTTCTCAACGGATGTAAATTGATATCCGGAACTTGTCTAGACTTGACAATAACTGCATAGTATTTGTTTTCTTCCAGCACATTTTTTACCAATGCTGTTTGAAATCTTGCAAGGTTATTAACAATACTATCAAATGATGTTGCATTGCTGAAGCCTCGAGTCACTCGGAATACTCCAAACGATGCAGATCCATCATCCTGCCAGACAAATTGAACTTCTTCTCTGTTGGCATTGATTGTTGGTAGCACTGGAATATCAAGTCCACCGTATGCATTAGTGTATGTAAAATCTATGCTGGTAGGATCTATTGTTGTGATTAGTTCGCCAGGCGCATAGCTTTGTCCAACAACAAATTGTCTTACATCATGCAACATTCTGTAATTGTCATATCCAACCAAACTGTCACGCAATCTGGTCACTGGATAATCTGGAATCACACTGCCTGCCATTCCTTCTGTTAACAGTATACCAGTATTGTGTTTTTGTTCTGGTTTCTTATTCTGTTCAATTCTTAGAATTACTTTGTCTCGACCGCTAAAGAATTTACTGATGTTTGCAATCATGATACTGGCCGATGTTGCACCAGTTGCATCATATGTTACTTGTATTGGACTCATCCATGCAATGCCATTGGCATCTGGATCATTTAAAACAAATTCAATTGATGCAGAGGTGTATGGTCGATCCATGTTTGTTGGCAGTTTGGCTACGCCTCGTTGCCAGTAGTAATATGTTGCAATTTTGCCACCGTTTGGTTGTGGCTCTTCAATGATTGAATATCGTAATTGTTCTATGCCACTGCTGTCATCTAGTCGTAGGCCAGGAGTATCTATTGTTGGTTCTTCCACTGAACTAACCCATTCGTAAATTACGACTTCACTGTCGGCAAACTGCTTGCCCCAATTGGTTGCACGATAACTCAATGAGCCTTGTTCATATTCAATGTATCGAACTCTGCTGGTATCCCACCAAGTTTTTCCAATGTCTTGTTTACCCCATGACATGGTAATAAATTTATTCAACACCCCAAGTTCATCAACATTATATGATGCTGGATCAACTGGTTGGCGGTGGTTAATATATTGTGCCATCTCATTGATGCTGGCACCTTTAAACGGATCGTACACTTCTAATGTACCAAGTATATTTTCAGTTTTTTCGTCGAGTATCTGTACCTTATGTATAGCATATGGATCAGTCATACGAGCTTCACTTTCAATCACCAAGTCATCGTTTGCTGTTGCGCCATACACAATTACTGTGAACTTGTTGTTGTATGGCACAGATCCTTGACCAGTATTGTCAATGTATGCTCTCATGCCCTTTAGCCATGCTTGAGTCGTTTTACTTTGATTGTATTCAGCAATGGTCTCAAATTTAACCGGAGCCAGTTTGAATGCAACAGTATTATAAACAATTTGGTCTGAGCTACTTCTTGCTGGAATTAAGATGTTGTAATCGTCAACAACTTTTAATACCTTATGAACTTTGTCATAGTTTCCGTCATTGTTTCCAACCATTACAATATAGTCTTGTGCTCGTAATCCATGCGGATCAGCAAAAGTAACCTTGCTTTCATTTGCAGAGGTGTCTAATGCATTTGGACAAGTTTCTTCAACATACATTGGACTGAATGTTTGTAGAATGTTCCATCCATAACCAGTTGTTTTTAATTTCCAATATGATGTAACTGATGCAGTAATCTCAGCACCAGAGCCTGCTTGGCTTGTGACTGTCAGCGTTGGTATCTGATCAAATACAGCACTTGAGTTTGTAATTACAACGCTGTTGATTGCACCACCAGCTGTGGCAGTGACTGTTGCGACTGCAGGCAACAATGCAGTGGATCTAGTTGAATCGGTGATTGTAATGATTGAACTTGTAGTATAGCCACTTCCGCCATCTAAGACATTGATTTTATCAATGACTCCAATTCGGTTTACAGTTAAAGTAACTGGTGCCAAAAAGCCAACAGTTACATCTGATGAATCTGCATCAGTCCAATACGGATCAACAATTGTCACTGTTGAGTTAGCACTATAAGAACTACCACCTGTGATCACTGTTACGCTGGTCAACTTTCCATTTACAATATTTGGAGTGTATGTAAAACCAGCACCAGAACCACTATTAATAACAACTTTAATATCAGCAGCCACTAAAATGTTGCTACCTTGACCACTTGGAAGTACATTAATTGCTGTTATGACGCCATTGGTAATTACCGCTGTTGCCCTGGATGGGTTTCGTCTTGTCACAGATATTGTTGTACCTTGTGTGTATCCTTGGCCCGGTGTTGTAACTGTAAAGCCGGTGATTACACCATTTTGTGATCGTGCAAGCGATGGAAGTGTTACATCTTGTACTGCCGTAACAGTTATTGAGCCGCCAACACCAGTTCCTGTTTTATTAACAAGGTTATAACTTCTGGTTGCATATGATTGGCCGCCCAAGGCCAAAGTGGCATCGTTTGGAATTATTACTAATTTTTTAATACTGTTTGCATTTGCTAAACTGCTTATTGGCGATTTGCTGTAATTGTACAAGTCGACATTGTCTTCAATATTTTCAAATACTGCAATTATTAAATCAAAAATTGACACTAGTTCTGTTTTTAATTGTGCTTTTTGTGCGGTAGTTACTGATCCAGCAAAGGCCGCATTACTGGTTATTAATGTAACAAGATTGTCAATTTCCTTGTCTAAGTCTGTTTGACTTATTAGATCAGGAACTACCCTGGCAGTAACTTTTACATTTGCATTGGCCAGTGTGCCTCGAGTATATCGATTGGTACCAATGTCAAATGAGCTACTTGTGACATTTTTTAATTCGCCCTCAACACCAAAATCAGGCCCTGCAAGATACACATTGTTATTTCCAATGTATGAAATTATTTCACTATTGGCGCTGTCAATTATGTCAGATAAAAATGATTGTATATCTGCGTTTGTTAAAGTTGGCACTATCTGTTTCAGTGTTGTATAGAATGAAGCGGCACCAGATAAAATGCTAGCCTTTTCAACAGTTGAAATTTTAAAATTATCCTGGTCAATTCCGCTGACCCAAGCAACCAATGGTGGAGTTGACTGCGAAAATAGGCCAATATTGCCTGATGTATAATTTACAGCAAACGGTGTTGACGTCAACGCATTAATTTCAGAGACTCTGAATACTGCGTCCGTTGCAGACTGTGAGGTTGTATCTTTTTGTGCAACTAATAAATCTCCTACCGCATAACCTGTTCCAGCATTCAAATAACCAAAGGTCTTGATTACATTGTATCTTGTAAATGTACCGCTGGAAATGTTATCTTCAATGATTGGAACTATCTGTGCACCAGTGCCAGTGCCATTCACTGTTACAATGGTATTATCTAAGGTGTAGTTATTGCCAAATCCAATGATACCAGTTGGCATATTAGCTGTTCCAATTCTACCAGTGATGGTTTGTTGAATTGTATCATTCTTATATGTTGCACTTAATAGTGCTGTTCCACTGCCACCTGCCACTGCAATCACTGTGGTTTCTGGATTGTACCCACCTACCGTATCTACCACATTGACAGTTTTAATTGTGCCATTGACAACTGCGCTGACATTTCCAACAATGGTTGATCCAGATTTGATTAGGTCACCAACTTGATAATTTAAACCTTTTTGTGTAATTTTTAATTCAGCAATGCTATTGTTAACAAATGTACTGCCACTGGTGTGCGGCTTGATACAAACATTGTAAAACCCATTTATATCAATGATGTCGCCAACATTGTACAATGTTGATGCCGTCCAACTGCCTTTGTATTTGGTATTAATGTTAAAGCCATAGTCGCTGACCCAAACATTTGGCAATAGTCTGCCATCAATTGGTTGTAAGTTCCACTGAGTAGAATCAAATACACTGGTTGATGAGCCGGTTATCTTGGCCTTGGCTCTGTACAAGTTGCCTTCCTGCCAGCATAGGTCGCTGGGTTGATAATTGTTGTAGATGCTAAATCCGTTGGTTGAAAAAATATCTGATGTGGTTAATAAATTTGCTGGATCAACTGTGACATTGGCCAAGATTGAGTTATCAGTCTGATCAACATTGATAAAACTGGCCAGTGTTAAATTGCCCAACTCACGCATTTCAATGTCAGTATTGAACAATTGTGGATTACCAGCATTTGGTAACCAATTCTTAGTGTCGTCCAGTCCAGTTTGAGTACTGCGATCAATGGTGGCAAATTCATATGGACGAAGTGGTTTGGTTACCCAACGCTTGTCCTTCTCCCAGATATCAATGATGTTATCACTTAAACTGTCGTATAGGTATGTGGGGCGAGATCCATTATTTGTGCTGATAATTCCACCGTAGCCGCGTGGTTGGAAACGCACCACTTGCTTGCTTGCAGTAAAATCTTGTCGTCTTAATTCAACTTCCCAAATATTTTCGCTTTCTAAATTGCCAAAGTTGCCAGTGGTAATCAACCACTGTTCATTCAATTCAATATCTTGTTGTCTGCCTGGAATATCAATCTTGGAATTTCTTAGTAGTGCATCCACAGCCAGGTTTGTACCCATGGCAGTTTGTAGGCCTTGCTTGTAAAAATGCTGAGTGCTTTTATCTTGTATCAACTGATCAATGATTGTTGATTTAGCAGGAACAACATCCGACTTTGCAATGTCAGTTTTGATTGAGTCAAATGCATTTTGCTCTGGCTTGTGGCTGTCTACGATATCACTGACCAACGCATCAAAGCCAGGAATTAGGCCTGCTGGTGTAAGTGTAACACCGCGAGCAGTTGGACGACCAGTCCAACCATTTGTTCGGCGAGCCGATAACCCAAGCACATCAATTCTATTTCCAGTCTGCAGATCAATTACCAAATCTCCAAACTTGGTTTTACGATTAATGTACACAACATGATCATAATCTCTAGTGGAAAAGTTGACAAATACAATTTGTTGACCAGCAGTTGGTACAATCTTATCTACATTCTTTTCATACTCTCTTGTGATTTGTAATTCATTTGATAGCGCAGAACGCCCAGTTGAAAACAATACCTTACCAGTTCGACCCAAGTCTGCATCTAACCTGTCCAAGGTTCCTCGAGCATGACTAAATTTTAATCCGTCTTCTGTTGCTACGCCAACCAAACAAAAGTGATCAGTTCCCCAGTTTTCTGCGATCCATGTCAGTGCATCAAGTCCAGCTTGTTGCCAATTTGTTATAGTGCCACGACTGTTGACTTGATCTAAGATCAGTCCCTGTGACTCTTGATATTTTTGTAGGCCTTCAAAGAAAGTAAACAGAGCCTGTTTATCATTGATATAAGATCCATACTGCAACTCATGTGAGATATTATCCCAATCAGAGTAGCTGACAAAAGTTCCGTTTGGAGTCACTATCTGGCTACGAGATGTTGGATAGCTTTCTGTTAAACTTTGAGCAGATGGTTTGAAAATTGTAAAATATTTGTGACCAGGATCAAAACCATACACTCTAAATCCGTCACCATCTTTTTCAACTCGTACTGCACTATATCTTAATTTAGAAGTGCTGACTCCGGGGCTCAACGTCATTAAGAAGTCTTCGGCAGGAATGTAGAATCCATTTTTAAATTTTGCGTAATACATTTTCAGTGTGATTACGCCATCACTAAAGCCACCAACTCCAAATTGTAATCGACTGTCCAATGACATTAGTTCGTTTAACGGTGCTTGCCCAGTTAAATTAAATTCTCTATAAGCTTCAAATAACACTGAACCCATACCAATTGTTGGACGATCTTGAAAGAACTGTCCTGGTGGCAATGTATTGGTTCCTTTTTGTTTTGGACTATTGGTATCTGTGTCATTGACAAAAGGATTGATTGCTTCATCCATGAAGTTATGAACAATGTCATAATCTTCTATGGCATGTAAAACATTGTCCCATGCGCCAGCAATGCTTCGACGCCAGGCCACTTCTACAGGTGACCATGATCCAATCTCCCACGGTTGCTGGGCAACATCAGAGCTGGGTGCAGGTGTATTCCACGCCACTGGATCTATTAGATTGCCAGCTTGATCCACAGGAAATGTGTCAAAATTTCTACGATAGCTGACGGCCACAGTCACTGGCTTTCCTGGCTCGGTCACAATGCCAAATCTTAGGGCATTTTCCAATGCACTTCGTTTTGTTGCATCTGTCCAAGAGTAGTAATTGTTCCACCAAGTGGGCGCAGAATCGTAACCCAGTGATTCCCACGGAGCCGTATCCAATTGATAAGTGTCAAATGCATTTATATAGATTGCTCTCCAGCTTAGACCATTGTAGTTCCATGTCCATGCATCTTCTGCATCAAAATCTGATCGCTCCTGATAGTCAATGTTGTTTGTGGTGTACCATTCAATTTGTGCTTTGGCCTGTGCTTCTAATATTGGCAAGCTACGATACGCCCTGTATTGTCGCTGTTGATTTACTGCGCCCACCAAATGGATGCAGTTGTTGTATGTTCTAGTTTCTAACTCTAAGATTACTAAATTACGAAGGTCATCTTCATCTGTGCCGTACATGGCAATTCTACTGCCGTCATGTCGCTGAATATACTTGCGTGTATTTTGACCCCATGTTTCTGTGACAAATCCAGGCTGGTATACTCCACTTAGCCCAAGCTTGGCTGGACTGGCTGGAATTCCACTGTATACACCAGACTGACTTGAATGATAAATTTCAATTTGAGTTCCATCTGCTGGTGCAGTTTTAAATGTGACCAAAGCGGCGTAGGCATCTACTGCATAATCATTCTTGGATACCAGTTCGCCGTTGGCGTAAACATACACAATATCCGGACCAAAAAAGTCCAAGTATACGACTCCGTTGCCACCAGTGTTGACATTAAATGTCAATGTGCCATTATTAACAACATAGCTGGCTTTATTCATACCATTGGTTGAAACAGCCATGCCAGAAATTGCATCTGGGGAACTGTAGGTAAGTCCCAGCAATGATTCTTCTAAGATGCGGTCAAGATTTTCTCGTGGAGTGCTTAAATTAAAGTCTAACAAATTAAAATTAGATTCCAATTTGGAAATAAATTTCCTCCACCAGCGCCAGCCACTGAGTGATCTTGCAATCACGCTGTCTTGTATTGTAGGCGACAGACGGAAGCTGGTCCATGCACTTCGCATGCTACTGTTATCTGCCATTATTGCACCATCAGCGTCAAACACATAGTCTACTGAATTCCAACTTTGACTGTCTGATCGTTTGTTGGCATTAATGCTTGATGTCATATTATGCACCAAACGACTTGGAGTAAATTCTCCTAAGTTGATGTTTTGTTCAGGATTGAATACCAGCCCTGGAATTGCAGTGATATGGTCATTGTCAGCATGGTCGCCTTGATGTTGAATTTCAAGGGTGCCTTGGCCGTCGGCCTGTAGTTGCACCGATGTAATGGCCCATGATGAATCTCGTACCACTGTGAAGCTGTAGTCTACAGGCAAGCCGTTTAATTTTACTTTTACATTTCTTGGATCTTGTTTTACATCAATGACTTTTGCTTGTATTGATTTTCCGTCAATGGTGATGGTTAACTTTGATGGTGCATCAGCTGGAACTACAAATGTAAAATAATTATTAACAATATCAACATCAAAGCTGGTCATATCAACGCCGCTGATTGTTGCCACGCTTGGATTACCATCTACGAAAACTGTAAAGTTGGCAGATTCACCAGCGGCAATCCTTGGCAAGTTTTTGGCAACAATACTAAAGTTGTCTAGGTAAACTGCTCGTAAAGTATTGTTTATTACTTTAATGCCCCAGTCATACTTGGGCCACATTGTGGCGTCCAATTCAACTGTTGAATTATCAAAGTCGGCAACTGTTCTAATTGCCCAACTCTTTAAACGGAACCATGCTCTGCTGTAACCAATGCTGAGTTGATTGATCAACGGAGTGTTATCAGTCACCCGTCTGAATTGATATGGACCGCTGACTGTTTTAGAGGCAGTGCCTTGATTGTAGTATGCAAAATTTTGTAATGTATGATTATATACGATATCATACATTGCATCTGATGCAGTATTGTCAGCTGTCAACTCACTGAATTGTGAAGGTAAAAATTTTAAGTTATATCCAGATTCTGCATCGTATTTGTCACCATTGACAATTTCAATAATTGCAGAACTTTTAATATCTGGATTATTTGGATTGTTACTCAGTTTGACATTTGTTGAATCATACAATTCAAACAATGGTTGCTGTGTACGAGAAAGTCTGGTTTGTGCCAGAATTGCTTGACCGTTGACCCAATGATACTCCAACAGGTAATTTGCGTCTGTGCTGTAAGGAGTATCAATTAATACTGCATCTCTATTCCTGGCTGTTTCAGGCACGAATCCATTTGTAACAGTTTCGTTTGATAAAACATTTATAATTTTGTTTTTATAGATGTCGTTGACTAACCATAAAATTCTTAATTTATCAACTGGTACTCCGGAGATGCGGTATGTAATGCTCCAATGTTCTGGTTGGTTCTTCAACCAAATAATTTTTCCATTGGCAACTTCATAAAGAATTTTCTGACTCACTGTGTTTAATAATTCATCAAACTCTTGTATTGTAAAACTAGACCGGTTGAGAGCAGTTTGTATGTTATTGCCCTGTGACAGTGCCCGAACAATTATATCGGGTTCTATTTGTAACTTTCGAGTTGTGCTTATGTATTTTGAATTTAGAATTTCTAAATCTAGATCTACAATTGGCAAATTGATGAAATCGGATACAGCAACACCATCTATTGATGTGACTAAATTTGGCCATGCTCTAAAAAAGATTCCATGGTTGAACAATTCCAATGTGTCATCAAATTCAACAATGGGTCTTAATGCTTGTGCTGGTAATGCATTTGTGTTTGAGCCAGAAGATGTAACAATATCATTGAAATTGATGTTGAGATAGTCAGCAGTAGTTTGTATGGTGTCTTTATGATACCATACATTAACCCTGCTATTTGTATTTCGAGTTCGTGCTCCAACTTTTTCTAAGATATAATGTTTTTCATTGATACCTTTGATTGCGCCGTCCCACTCAACACTATCCCATGGTACTGCTGTTTTATCCCATAGAGTTTGAATTGCCTTACTGTACCTTGTGTTGGTGTATTGGTGTGTTCTAGACAACAAGCGAATGCCGCCGGCTGTTCCTACTCCGGCAATTTGCCATCGTCGACTGGCCTTGTTTGAATCTTCATCAGTTGTTAAAAAATACTCAACGCAGTTTAAATTCACTGGTAAGTCTACGCTTGGAACAGTTCCATTCCAATGTATGGTATTTGCAATTACATCATAATCAACTTTAAAAGTTTTTACAATGCCATCAACTGTGACAATAATTTTACTTCGGTCATAGGCAACAAAGTCACATTCTATGTCAAGACTTGATTTTCCATTTGTTACTGTGTCGATTACAAAATTAGATAGTATTGGTACAGTACCAATTCTTGCTGGTTTATTAAAGGTAGCTTCGGCTGACGGAACATTGTTGAATACAACCCGCATTCCATTTTTCAGTTCAAGGCGTTTGCCGCTTCGTTGTAAAACTGTGGTGTACGCTGGCTTTCCTAGAATGTCATTTTGAATGTCAAAAGTTTCTGTTTCGGTTCCAGTGATGAAGATCACAGGCATTCCTTCCTGTATCCAATAATAGTCTGGCCAATTGATAAATTTGTCCGGATCAATTGGTAAATCTAAGATACTAACTGGAACTGTTGTTTCTTTGGTCCTGTCGTTTAATCCCCAGCCATGCGCCACTTCATCTGCGCTCAATGTTGCTGGAGAGTTATCCGCACGGTAAACTAAAAGTCCTGGCTCCAGTTGTCTTTTTGCTGTTGGATGCGGCAAGTAGTCATTGACCAACGACTTTGTTGTGCGCCTGCCAACGGAGTAATTCAAATCTTCCATGGCATGCGGCTGGAACATGTCTTCCATTACTGCCGCAATTAATTTTTTATTGGTATCTGTCCTGAATATACTTGGAAGTAATTCTGGTACCGTTGGCAATGCCAACTCATCCAAGCGTTCGCCTGGATAGGTTTTAACAGATGTGCTAACTGGATTAATTTTTGTTGGGTCTTGCGCCATTTTTACATGATTCCGGTTGGTGAAACTTGACTAGAAATAATTTCTACATTGTTCACAGTTGCGCTACTAATGAAAATTTCATTCTGCTCACATTTAATTTGAAATAGATCATTTGGTGTTAGATTACTTTGCAACGGCACTAGAACAATACTGCTGATTACGCCGCCCAACTGCTTGTGTACCCACGAAGCCATGTCAGTAAAATAAAAAGTTTCGCCAAAATCCCAATTACTAAAGTTAAAGTAGGCATTGACACTTGCAACGACTCTACTCCTAATTTCAGCATCGCTGACTTTTGTGCCGTCACTCTTGGTGACACGAATTGTCACTTGATATCGAGCATCAGATCCAACTCCAAAAATTACTTTGTAGTCAACTGGATGGAAAACAATGCTGTCGCTGATGCTTTTGTAAGGAATAATAGGTTGCATCAATTGTTCCAAGCTGTAGCTGGACAATGGCATTGGACGAAGACCTGATGCGGCTCCGTTGTTTACCCAAAATCTAAATGCTTGATTAAAATCAGTTGTCAACACAAACATATCAATGATGTTGGTAGTTGTTGGATCAACTCTGTTGTCTCTTAGAGGAACATGATTGTACTGAACTTTTAAATCTTGTCTACCACTGACTCCATTTAGGTCGCCTGGTACTGTGACAGAAGCTGTTGGTTTCAGTGTGTACTGTCCTCTGGCATCAGTAAATTCTTGTTTTACTAAATTCACAATGTGATCACTGGTGTTGTTTGTACCTGTGTTGATAATTGAATCAATGATTGTTGGATCATCTGGAACCAATGTATCTAGTAGTCCTGGCAACAATACCTGCACTCTTTTTGGATCGTAACGACCATCATCTAGTCTAAAGTAGTCAACCACATCTAATTCTAGCTCATTGATTAAACCAACATTGACATTTAAAAACTTAACAGAATCTTTAATAACACGACGAGTTGTTTGATCTAATGCACTGCCAAACCGTTGATTATGAAAGGACAATTCACTGTCACTGCCAAACGCTGTTTGATCTCTTCTTAATACACTGGCCCAAACTTTTGTCAGAGGATTATGTACCAATCGAATCATCCAGCTACTGTTGCCTCTGAAGGTTGCTGTGCCTGCTGTTGTTAGATCAAGACCTTGCCCTGTGATATCATTGATCAAGTCAGCTGACACAACAAACCATCGATCTTTAATGTTATCGTAATACAAACCAAAGTTTTGTTTGGCCTTGATTTTTTCTTCTATTTCAGACAGTTCGTTGATGTTAAACAATGTTCGCATGCTTGGAATCCATCCAAACAACTGTCCGTCGGCTATGGTGCCATTGACAAATACAGCGCCTTGCCCATTGGCACGGAGTCCTGTATTGTTTCCGTCATTGTCACCTACCCCAAAACCTTCTCTGTAGATGTCTAATATTTTTGCCCATTTGTCAGATGAGAATTTGATTAGAGAATTTTTCTTTAGTGTTCGATTCTCTAGTATTGCAGTTCCTTTTCCTACTCGCACTGGTTTCTTATCTGCGTCTGCCACATCATAAAAGTATCCGTGTGTTATTCCATTGGCATAGTCAACTTTGTGCCAGACCAATGAAGAGTCGCTGCCAATTCGTAAAAGACCACTGGCATCATCATACAGATACTTTTTATAGTATAACTGATGTGTGCTTCGGCTCAACAATGATTCTTGTACCCAACTTAAAACTTCATCGGTTGTGGAACTATCTTGTAATGTTGTTTCAACTGTATTTTCAGATGAGTAAATGAAACCGTCGCTGGCCAATGTGATCACTGGACGATAAGTTGCTGTTGGATCTTGTGTGTCAGCATAAATGCTTTGACCAGCAAAGGTTCTGCTGATTGACAAGATCTTGTCGACACCGCCAATCTGGCCTTCTGGATATATGTTGTAGTCGCTGGCTGTGATCATGCGATCTTGACTGGCCGCTGTTCTGGCCGCACGATTTTTAATCTGTGTTATTGTTTCGCTCAGTGAATTGTTTATTGGTTCTGACAATTGCAATGTGCAAACTAAGTCTTGTTCTTTTCCTTCACTGTCAACATATCTCAGCGCGGCTTGCATGCCAAGTACATCAGATGGCACAAACGAAATTTGTTCCATTGCACTTTGCCTATACCAAATTCTAATATTTCCTGTGGGAATATCTGCAAATGTGCCATCACCAAATTTGATACTGATTGTGTCGTTTTCTTTTGTGATTACTTCGTAGATCTTTCTAGTGTCTTTATTGATTGCATTGAATGCAATATTTTTACCAACGGTACTTGGAACTTTAGTCCAGCTGTCAATGATTCGACCAGAGCCGTCAACACTTTGTACCCATACATCGCTTTCATTGATGCCGGTGGCGTCAACATCAATCACGCGGTTTTGAATACTGGTTTCTAATACATGATCTTCATATGAGAGTGTGCCTTGTTTGAATAACAGGAACCAACCATTGGTTGAATTTGCATAACCAGTTCCGTCATTGTTAAACAACATTGTCATGTAACCATAAGGATTAGGAGTCGATTCTAGGGCCAACTGTGTGGTTGCATCAATGACCATTGGTACAATTTCGCAGTTGTAATTTGTACTATTGCGACCGTTGAGATTGAATGCCTCTACCATTGTTCTATTTTGCGATTGTGAAATTTGATACAGCTCTCTAGAAATGCCATTGGTAATTGCCGAACTAACTGGACGACCAATTGGAGTAGCTTTATTAAATGCCTCATTGAGGATGATACTGGTCTGTTCGTTAAAGTCAGGATTCAACGGATCAGCCCACACCACAGTTGTATTTGCAAGGTTTGCACCTTTGCTGTCATATAAATCTTGACTTGTTTTTATTGCAGAGATGCGAAGAAAGCCGCCGGCGTTAAAATTACGAAACGGCTTGTATCCCAACTGTCTGGCAATGCTTAAAATATTGCCGCGATTTTCAGCAGTCTCTAAAAAAGTTTCTCTTAAATTTAAATCACTTCTGAAAGCTAAATTTTGTCCAATATATGACATCAAGTCAATCAGTGCAACATACTCGCTGGAGTTAATAAAGTCAGTGAAGTCTTCTGGGTAGTTTGTTTGTATGTGATTTAACAATGCGGCGCGAAGACTTTCAAAGTCGTAGGCTTTAAAATCTGCATTGACCAAATACCTATAGTTGTTCAGCCAACTCTCTGCGGCATTTAGTTGTCCAAGGCGTCGAGTCTGGCTCATTTTGTTTCCGTTCCTTTATCGTATGTTAAGGGCAATGTAACTGTTTCATCAGACGGACGATAGGTTACTATAACCTCTAAGGTTAAAGCATTTGGTCCATCACTGACTGTCACGCTCTCCAACGCCCAACGAGGGTCATTGCTAATAATAGATCTGACATCAGCCTCGATGAGAGCAATTGTTGCATCATCCAAGGGCTCAAACAACATTTCCCATACAATACTTCCAAAGGTTGGCATCATAACACGCTCGCCTTTGCGGGTGTTAAAATGGTTTAATAAGTCTTGTTTGGCCAAGTCCATGTCGTAACGAACTGGCTTTAAAAAAGTAGTTCCTACTGTGCTGTACCCGCGAAATCTTGATGTAAATGTTGGCATAAGCCTATTTACCAATATGTATTATACTGGGTTTTATCAACCGGTGGCTGTTTTTTTAGCTTCTGGTTGTGTTGGCGTTCCTGCCACAGCATTGCCGCCAGTGTGTGGAGATCCGTACTTGTCTTGCAGTTGTTCTTTGGTTAATCTACTGCCCGGAGGTACATTTCCAGTGTTGAGATAGTTGCTTCTTTCATATTGAGCTTGTTGTTGGGCAGTTGGCTTTGTTAAATCTGGTTGCAGTCGTTTGCCGCCTGCTGGTCCACCACCATCTTCACTGTCCCATTTTCCGTCTGGGTTTCTGGCTTTGTTATTTCTTACAGCGGCTTCGTCTGATTTCACACCCTCGCTTAGTAAATCTTGCTGAGTTTTCTTTACTTCTATCTCGCCAGTCATTGCAAATTGTGCTTCTTTGCTTTTGACTTCAGCAGAATTGCTAAATTTACCATTGGCCCAAATTTTAGCAATATCTTCTCTGGTTGGCTTGCCATCTGAAGCTGCCGCTCCTGATGCAACCAGTTGGTCTGCCATTTCGTATGCCGCTGATGGATTTCCAAATGCCGCCATATGTAGTGCATCCACTTGTGATTGTGTGACACACACTGGTTTGCCGGCGCCAGCGATGGCTTTTTTAAGTCGAGCTCCCAATGGTGGACTAATGTGTCTGTCCATGATCTGCCGTGCCGCTGTTCTGGCTTCTGCTTCGCTTGGGCCATCTTTAAGAGCTTGCTTGATGTTTGGATCTAATTTGCTGGCAGGATTTCCTGGACCCCAAATGTCTACTCGTGTTCCGTAGCCAACACTATAACCAAGATAGTCTGAGTATTGCATGCCTCTATAGGCTTCTCTGGAAAGATTTGCATTAAATGCTTCTTCGCTGATTCTATATTCTGTTATGTCTGGCACACAATCAATGGCATCTGATTTTGTAGCTGGTGGAATATCTTTATAACTTTCTGGTGTTGGAACAATTGCTGGTGACGGCACATCTCCAGCAGTTGGTTGTTCGCCACCCTTGTGTGAATGGCCGCCATATGGTTCTGCTTCAGGTACTCGAACAGAAACGCTTTTACCAACTTCACTGTTGGTAATTAAACTGTTCTGACTTGGCAATGTTGCTCTGTCTGCAACAGGTCCATTCAAGTCAATGCGGTTTGCACTCAATCTCATTTGACTGTCAGCAAGTATATGCACATTGGCCGCTGATGTAATTTTTACATTGGTGGTTCCAGTTATGTTAAATTCTTCACATGCTTCTACCACTGCATTTTTGGTGGCGCTTAGGTTTAGCCCTGCGCCGGCATTGATGTTGATGTCCAGGTTGGCATGAAAATTAATATTTTCTCCTGCGTGAACACTGAAATTTTTAGAACAGTACATGTCAATATTGCCAGTGTCTTCGATTTCTACCCAGGCAGTTCCTGACGCATTACTGAAGTAAATAAATCCTTCTTCAGCATCCAATAGAATTTGATTTCCTTTGCGGGTTCTAAATTGTATCTTGCCACCGTTGCCATCTGCACCATCGTCCAACAATAGATTATTTTGTCCAGGCGTTAAAAAGCCGTAGGCATATCCTGGATGTTTGCCCTTGGCTCTAAAAGGACTTGCATTGTTGTGGCCTCTTCTTAGATCGTTGCCCAGTCCTTGCACATTAATTTGTGCAGACTTTGGATGCTTGGGTCGTCGTTCTTCGTTTGGATCAGCTTTGTTATATCTGTTTCTCTCAGCCAGGGGTTTGATTTCATTTTTATGTGTTAGGCCAGATGCAATGCCAGGCAATGCATGAGTATGTGAATCAAATGGCAAGCAAGCCCACCATATGCCTTGATGCAACTCTCCGTTGATAAATCCGCAAATTACTTGTACATCTGGATGCGGTGGTACCATCCACATTCCATAGCTCTGACTGGTCTGAGCAAATTCTGTTGCGCTGGTTGATTTTGATTCTGTTGGAGTATTACTGCCGCCGGCAAATGGAGGACAATATCTTACTGTGAACCAACCTTTTTCATTGCTTTCTGCGGTACTGCTCAGTTGAGAAATCCATACACGCAATCTTCCTAGGCCTTCTTTGTCTGATGCATCTTTTACCTTGCCGATGTAGATGCCAAAGTTTTTTGCGCCACCACCACCACCTGCTGAATGATGTTGTGCTTGGCCTCCTTGGTTAGTTGCTTTCATGTTTTGTCTTTATCATGGTCTGCCGCCTGGCGTGGCAGCGGTTGTTGGTCCGGCACTGGTGGCAGAACCTTTACCGGTTTTGGTATCATTGGGTTTACTTGTGGCAACATCTTTTTTCCATGGATTTGCCAATACATCTCTATTTGCTGTCAATTTTGTTGTAAACTTTCCCTTCTGAAATCTATTTACAATTGTATAGGGCCAATATATTCCAGTTATGGCATCACTCTTACGCAAGGCCATTGTGTCATCGGGGCCATTGTCTGCACTGGGCACTTGTGCCTCAAAGTAAAATGCTCCTAGCCATGTATGTGTACTTGCAGATTTACGCTTTTCAGCCATCTTCTCTTCTGTCAATTGTTCCTTTTCGTATTCCCAAACATCATCTTCCCATGGTTGCGGCTTACCTGGCGTTCCGGGTATTTGCATCAACCAATAAGGATCTCCAACTACCTCTAGGTCTAATTTAACTAATTCGCCGCCACCGCTCATGCCATTGGCCACTTGCCGGTAGATACTGTACTCCTGTGCATTTTCCACAGATAACGCACCTTGGTTAGAACCTTGTTGTACTGTGGTATTCATATGATACCACTGTGCTTGCGTTGGGTGCCAACCTTCTCGTGGTGCAGTTGGTCGATAGAGCAGATCTTCCATGTAACTTGTTGCCTTTGTTGCCGGTGGCTTTTGTACTGTTTGTGCCGCGGCGCAGGTTACAGTCTTTGAACTGCTTTTACCAGCTGACTGCTTGCCTGGTATTGAAGTTGCGGCAGTACCTTGAATTGGTTTTCCATCTTTGTCAATCCATAATGGACGAACACTTCTCCACATGTTGTCAATTTTAATTTCAGTATTGATAACTTCAATGTTTTCACCTGTATAAATCCACTTATAAACTTTTCTCAGCAGACCTTTTTTAATCCAGTTGTCAACTCGTTTGTCCCTGTTCTTAGGATCTTCAGAATCCTTGTATTCCTGTGGACTGACCACTGCGGTTGCATCTTCTCTAGTTGTTAAAAAGTAATGCACCTCTTTGGCACTATGCCCTAGCTTTTCGTCATACGCAATGTCTTTACATCCTGGAATAATTGCCAGGGTCTTCATTGGCAAATGAATTGAAGCTGGATTGGTGTCAGTTGCATTGTACTCTTTCTTTCCATCAGTAACACGATGTAGAAACTTTAATAAGTTAGGACTGTTTGGCATTGAATTGGTAATGAATTGCTGTATTGTTTGTCCTGGTGTACCTTGTATTTCTCCGGGTATCATACCCCAAAGAGAAGTGACGTTCTGCCATAGACTATAAGAAAATGTTAAGTTTGTAATGTCTTTGTGTGCAGAGATCACATACTTGTGTGGAATACAACGAAGTCCGCTTTTTACTTTTTCTGCTTCTCTGTCGTTCAGCGCCTTTGCAAGAAATGTACAAAATTGTGTAATTGTATTGGGGCCGTCAGTCATTCTGAAACCGTCTTCTAATGTATAGTGATCATTCAAAACTGCGGCGCCATCATTTGGCACAGCTTTGAAATCATATGTTGCACCTTTATAGTCCAGTTTCATATGTAACTCATCCAGGCGAATGTACCAACGAAAAATTAGTTCTTCGCCTTCCCAGCCTTTACAAACTTCTGGCATGTCTGAATCAGTATTGTATCCTGTAAACCATACTTCAAGCAAATATATTGCTATACCATTGGTGGAATATCCTAAATTCATTGCAGATAGGCTAAGAGACTCAATTAGTCTACCACCCACTGGTTCTACTATTTTACCAGAGATGCTGGTTGGCTGTTGTGTGTAGTAATTGCCCGTGGCATTTTTTGTTCCTGCTACTGCTATTTGTAGTTCTTCTAGGAATACAGATCCGGCACCACCTGTTTCCCACATTACAATGCCATTTTTATAGTCATACGATCGTTCTAGTCTAGTCAGTGTGGTCTCTGCCAGTGGCATCATTGTCAATCTAGTGTTATAGGTCATATTCCTATAATTCTGCAAAGGATTATAATGTGTGTCAGGTAATCCTATGTCATCATTATAAGTTGGCTTTGTGTTTGGTCCTGTGGAAGGAGTAGATGGTGGAGTCGAGTTGCCAACTGATGCCAACTGCGCGGCTGTTGGGCCACCTTGGCCTCCTCTGCCAGCACCAGCACCACTTGGCGCAGGAATTGCCTGTGTGGCTCCTGCTCGCTGTCCTTGTGCTGTGATGTTTGGGTTGCCGAATGCGGCGCCACCGGCATTTGAAACGAATCCTGGGCGGGTTGCCATTATGTTACTCCAGCAATATCTTTTTTAGACAATACTATCAATGTCATTCCAATTTTTAAATCTCTGATAGGATCTTTGATCTGATCTCTGTTGAGTAGCGCAATCACCCACCAGTACTCACTGGTGCCGTATAGATCATAACTTAATAAATCCATGCGGTACTGATACTTGGGAGCCACTACCAACAGCTCAGGCGTTTTATTTCTGAGCATGTCTTCTGCGGCAGGCAATACAGCGCGATCTAAATAAAAATCGTTTACTGGTGTATTTGCGTACTGATTAATTCCAACAGTTTCCATTTAAATGTATCCATTTCCAAGTAACTGGCCTGAATGAAACTTTTCAAGTGTGTAGGTTTTGACAGCTTCCAGCGGATTAATTTGAACAATCAAGCTGACTGACATTTCAAACAACACCGGTACTGCCATTGTTCCACCCAATGCTGAAGCAGTTATGTAATCTACATCGTTGGGGAAATCATAGTTAAAACTTTTTACCACCACTGGAGTATTGTTGTAGAATCCATGTGCTGTAAATCTTCCAATGGGAGGAGGTGTACCTTTCTTTGGGTCACCTCGGCCATAGTACATGCTGGTGGCACTTCGTAACAGGTGAATGGCATTTATTGTTCTAATTGCCTCTTCAGCACTACGACTAAACCAAGGGCCACTGATGCTGATCACTGGAGTTGCACGATTGCCAAATGCGCTAGGTTGATAGTTGGTGTGCTGAAGTTCCCATGTGCTGTAGTTTACTTCAATGCTTTGATTGATCTTGGGCGTAGCAGGCCACTCCACTGTTCCGTTGGAAGAAAATGCTTTGAATGAAAGTGAGACCGGTGTTGCTATTTTTGCCATATTAACCTAATTTTGCATCAAAGATGCGTTTGATTTTTTTGATTGCTGATCCACCGTTTGGATAGAGTTCATTCAAGATTACAGTTCTTCCTTCATCGGTTGCATTCTGATACAACTCTCTAATTTGGCTGGCGCTGTTTATCTTTTTACCAGCAATGCTGAATTCAACATCGGACACTGGTATTACATATCCGTGGCCGGCTCGAGTGCCATCATCATTTTTCTTGTTGCTGAACGGCATCATGTTTTTACCTGTGTACTTCTGAAAGTAACTTGGTGATCCGTCTTTCAACGGAGAGAAGGTGAATCTTGGATCTTCGGACATGTCCTTTTGTCCAACGCCAAACACCATAATGTCTTTGTCTGAGTTCAAATTTAACTTAGACGGTAAATTTTGAGGAGCATACGGAGTTGTTTCTTCAGTGACATGATCGGCCGTTACACCAGCCGCCTGCATCATTATTAATTTTTCTGCAAATGTGAACGGACTTTTATTCGGCTCTACCTTCCCGCTGGTGGTTATGTAAGTATTGTTAATGCCAAACTTGGAGGCCAGCTCTTGAAACACTTCAGCATGTCCACGATGAAATGGATGAAAGCGGCCTGCGTAAATGGCAATGATGCGGGGTTGTAAATCGGTAATCTTCATAGATGGTATCTCCATGTCTATTTACCGTTCTTATTATGTACCTACTTTACCGTTGACAAGGTAAAATGAATCTGCTATACTAGTTCATAAGGAGCTTATTGTGATAGAAGAAGAAAAAACAAAAACAGTTTATCTTAAAAACAAAGATATTCTTGCAGAAATACATCGTAGCAAAATGAGTTACTGTTGGAAGGAATCCCTGGAATTTCAACAGTATGACTACATCGTTGCTGACTTAAAAAGTTTTCATAACCGAAAAACAAAAGCTTGTCCCGAAGGTGCAATTAATCTGGCCAAAGAAGCCAGAGCCAGCAGGCTGAGCCAAATTGCTCACAAGCAAGGATTGGCCAATTGGGAAGCCGCAGGCGGCAAAGCCAGTACCAAGCCAAAGGCAGATGAGTTTGAAATTTTAGCCAAGAAGATTCCCACTGCTGACTTGGTTGTTCGTCTCATGACATTTGAACATATTCCACTGGAACCAGGTCGTAAAAACAATCCTAAAAGTCTTGCTGACCATCGTAGTAAAGTAAACTTTCCTCCATTCAAACATTTTGTAATCAACGAAGATGGCACATGGCGAGAAGTATTGCGTAGTCATTGGAAGGGCGATGTAAAGACTGGTAATTTTTCTGTTGAACACGGACAGATTACCAATCGACTAGGTGCCATGTTCTTAAAGCTATGCGAGCGTTATAGTTTACGAAGTAACTGGCGAGGCTACAGCTATGTGGATGAAATGCGTGGACAGGCATTGATTCAGCTGACACAAATTGCACTACAGTTTGATGAAGGCAAAAGTCAAAACCCATTTGCTTATTACACTGCCGCAGTAACAAATAGCTTTACTCGTGTGCTTAATGTAGAAAAACGACAGCGTGATATTCGCGATGATATGTTACAGAACTCAGGACAAATGCCAAGTTGGACTCGTCAGATGGAAAGTTCGCAACATCACCATGCGGAAGTTGAACGACTGAATGCTCTCAAAGATGCAGAAGCATTGGCCGCAACTCTAGTAGATGAAGGGGAAGCAACAAATGACGAATCCATTTCGTGATCAAGAAAAGTTCATGCGGGCATGCGATCAAACTGTAGGTGAGGACAACTTACCTCAGTTTGTGCTGTACTCAAAACTGATTGAAGAAGAATATAAAGAATACAAACACGCATGTGACATGAATGACAATGTCGAAGCACTTGATGCCTTGATTGATATATTGGTTGTCACCATTGGTACCATACACAGCATGGGTGCCGATGCAGAAGGTGCGTGGAAAGAAGTTATGAAAACAAACTTTGCCAAGATTGATTCAGAGACCGGCAAGGTTCGTAAGCGTAGAGACGGCAAGGTATTAAAACCTGTAGGATGGGAGCCACCACAACTGGCTCAATTTTTAAAACAATAAGGAGAGTCAACAATGCATGCTGATAGTCTAATACATCACATTAGTCATTTGGAAAACTCGCACAATGAAATGGATCGTAAAATTCATGCCATGGAGGCCAGTTACAAAGACAACTTGTCGATCCGAGAAATGAAAAAGAAGAAACTATACATCAAAGAAGAAATAGAAAGATGTAGACAAAAACTTGCAGAAATGTTACACTAACTGATGACCCAACCTTTTAAAAAAGCCGTATGCTTTACAGATATTCATTTTGGCCTAAGAAACAACAGCAGAGCCCATAATGATGATTGTGAAAACTTTATCAAGTGGATGACCCAGGAAGCCAAACAAGCAGGTGCTGAAACATGCATCTTCCTTGGCGATTGGCACAACAACAGGTCCGCTGTCAATGTCAGTACTCTTAACTATACCACGTCAAATATCAAGTATCTGTCGGAAAACTTTGAACAGGTGTATGTTATCATGGGCAATCATGATTTAGCATACAGAGAGAAGCGAGAGATCAATTCACTGCCCTTTGCCAAACACTTGAGCAATGTCAATTTAATAGATGAAATTACCACCATTGGTGACATGACCATTGTTCCTTGGCTGGTTGGCAGTGAATGGGAGGACATGAAAAAGTTAAAGAGTCGCTATGTGTTTGGACACTTTGAACTGCCACACTTTAAAATGAATGCCATGGTAGAAATGCCAGACCATGGTGGACTAAACGAAGGACACTTTCCCAATCAAGAGCTGGTGTTCTCAGGACACTTCCATAAACGACAGCGCAGAGGCAATGTGGTGTACATGGGCAATTGCTTTCCACACAACTATGCAGATGCTTGGGATGATGAGCGTGGCTGTATGTTCTTGGAGTACGGCGGAGAGCCAGAATTTAGAACCTGGCCTTCAGCACCCAAGTTTAAAACACTTACATTGACTCAGGCCATTGACCGTCATGCAGAACTGTTTGACAATCAAACCTTTGCCAGAGTCACAATTGATGTGGACATCAGTTATGAAGAAGCCAGCTACATCAAAGAGCAATGGGTAGACGCATACAACATGCGAGAACTCAGTCTGAGTCCCGGCAAAACAGAAGAACATGCAACAGAGTGGACTGGTGGAGAGATAAAATTTGAAAGTGTTGATGCAATTGTACTCAATCAAATACAGGCCATCGACTCTGCTCACATTGACAAACAAATACTGGCACATATCTATCAGGGACTTACCAATTGATCAAGTTTAAAAATATAACCATTAAGAATTTTATGAGCGTGGGTAATGTTACCCAAGCTCTTCGTATGGATCAGTATGGTATGACCTTGGTACTGGGTAACAATCTAGACCTGGGCGGTGACGGTGCTAGAAATGGTGTGGGTAAAACCACCATTGTCAATGCACTCAGTTATGCCATATTTGGATCTGCACTCACAAACATACGCAAAGAAAACTTGATCAACAAGACCAATGCCAAGAACATGATTGTTACAGTTGAGTTTGAGAAAAACGGCAACAAGTATACCATTGAGCGTGGTCGCAAACCCAACTTGCTGAGATTCATTGTTGACGACCAAGAAGTAAGTGAAGCAGGTACCGATGAGGGTGCGGGCGAAAACCGAGTGACCCAAGAAGCCATTGATAGAGTTGTTGGCATGAGTGCTGAAATGTTCAAACACTTGGTTGCATTGAACACTTATACACAACCGTTCCTGAGTCTCAAGAGTGGAGACCAGCGTGATATCATTGAAGAACTGCTGGGCATCACACAGTTGAGTGAGAAGGCTGAAATTCTTAGAGAACAAATTAAATCTAGCAAAGAAGTAATTCGAGATGAAGATGCTCGCATCAAGGCTCTGCAAGAAAGTAATGTCAGAGTACAAACCAGCATTGATGACTTAGAACGCAGAAGCCGTATTTGGACCAAGAAGAAGGAAGATGAAATCAGCAGTTTTGGTTCAGCCATCACGGAATTAGAAAATACAGACATTGAGGCTGAACTCGAAGCGCATCGCTCGTTGGTGGTATTCAAAGAAAATGAAAGTCGCCTAAAGTTAGCCAATAAAGAACTGGCCATGCATCAGAGCAACATTAAAAAGTTAGCAGATGCCATGACCTTGGCTCAATCTAATTTAGAAGCCATTGTTGATCATCAATGTCCCAGCTGTGGGCAAGAGGTTCATGATTCAACACATGATGTGATGATTTCAAAAGCAGAAGATGCCATCGAACTGATTGAAAAGTCAAAGGCCGAAGAACAAACAGCATTGGATCAGGCCAATGCCACAGTCAAACAAATTGGTAATCTTGCAGATCGTCCTTCAACAAAATATATCAATGTTGAAGATGCCATGGCTCATAAAAATAATCTTGACAATGCAAAAAAGCAATTGGAAACCAGGATCGCCGAACATGATCCTTATCAAGAACAAATTGGTGCTCTTAAAAATACAGCCCTTGCAGAGGTTAGCTGGGATGAAATTAACCGTGTAAGTAAGCTTCTAGAGCATCAGGAATTTTTACTAAAATTACTTACAAGCAAAGACTCATTTGTCCGAAAACGCATTATTGAACAGAATCTTGCGTATTTGAATCACAGATTGGGTTATTACTTGGATAAGTTACAATTGCCACATCAGGTTTCTTTTAGAAGCGATTTGGAAGTTGATATCAGTCAATTGGGTCAAACTTTTGATTTTGATAATTTGAGTAGGGGAGAACGCAATCGTTTAATTCTAGCACTAAGCTGGAGTTTTAGAGATGTGTATGAAAGCTTTACAGAGCCAATGAACTTGTTGTTTATCGACGAGTTGGTAGATTCTGGAATGGATAGTGTTGGTATTGAAGCATCGATGGCTGTATTAAAAGCCATGGGAAGAGAAATGAATCGGAACATTTTCTTAATTTCACATAGAGATGAGTTGGCCAGTCGAGTCAACAATGTGCTTATGGTTGTTAAAGAAAACGGATTCACCATGCTTGATACTGACACACAGGTAAATGAAATTAACTAAGGGGACATTAAATGTCAAATCACGAAACATTGTTAGAGCAGTTTGAGAACTACAAAAGCGAAAACGAAAAGTTCACTGCAAAAGGTGTCAAAGCCGCGGCCGCTCGTGCTCGCAAAGCATTACAAGAAATGAGCAAAGCAATCAAAGAACGCCGTAAAGAGATTACAGCCGAGAAAGAAGCCCTGTCAACTCCCAAGTAATGACTTGGCTGTATCAAGGTACTGTGGTAGATGTACTTCCCGAAGAATGCGTTGGTTTTGTTTATCTTATAACAAATAAAACTGACCAGCGGATGTATGTTGGCAAAAAGTTAGCAAAGTTTTCCAAGACTACCTATAAAGTGGTCAAACAGAAAAATGGAGTCAAGAAGAAAAAGCGTATTCGTTCTAAGATTGACTCAGACTGGAAAGAATACTACGGTAGCAACGATCAGTTGAACAAAGATGTAGAATCTCTTGGTAGAGATAACTTTATTAGAGAGATTCTACATTACTGTAATTCAAAGGCTGTATGCTCTTACATAGAGGCCAAAGAACAATTTGATAGAAAAGTATTGGAATCGACAGATTATTACAATGGACAAATTAGTGTTCGTGTACATGGCTCACACATAATAAACAAGCTGTAATAACGGCTATAACTCACCTGGCTCATTTGATAATTAAAGTGTACAATAACTCATCCTGGCTAATTTACTACGCAATGTAGACACTCACAGCGATTTCGCAAATTCAATTAGCAAACTCACAACGACAAGATCACTACTGATAGGCCAGTGTCGCCGATATATTTAGACACCCATAAAACCAGGCACTAGGGTTGCGCTGGGGAAGGAAATTCTGTGCAGTAGCAGAGACTAACGCCCACTATCCTTCACAGGACGAAGTTCAATTGCTTGAAAAGAACTGGGATTAGTATACGAAAGCTAAAATGAGTAGGCTCTGGTGAACTATTACAACCTACATGCTGTATCGACGATTTCAACTAGGTCAATACGGTAGCGTCATATAAGATGAGTGTAAAAGGGTACAGCGTGACCGCCCTTACTTTAACAAGTTTCTTTAGTTGGATGTGGCTTGGACTTCGGTGTCAAGTTTTCTCTTAGTCCTTAACAGGGCTAAGTGTGACTGAATCATCAGTGTCAAGTAATCAAAATGTTTCATCACTTGCATTACAATACTTTACCGTTAAAACCTTAAACAATAAAAACTGAATGAGCGATTGCGAAGCAATGCGAAATTCAAGAGCGATAGAATCGCTCTACTAAGATGATAAATGAATCACCTTGAGCGAGCAAATCCTTTTTTGCCATACATTGCTTCTGTTCTTTCTTTTACTGCTTCGGATAGCACAACTCTTTCTAAATGAGTCATATTCCAAATGGTTTCTGGGTCTATGGTTGCCCAAACACTCAAAGTAGTAACTTCCTTGATCAGGGCTCTTGCATCAGATTCGATACCTTCAACGAAGCGTCTAATCTTTGCTCCGTTGGTTCCTAACATCAAGAGCCTGCGCCGAAAAAACTTGTTGGGTCAAACAGCATATCAGTGGTATACTTCTCCTTGCAATAGTCGCAAGTCATTTCCAATGTGCGTGTAATACCATAATCTGCAAACAGTTTCATTTCTTGATCTAGACGATCGGCACTGGCACGATCCAAGTTCTTGACCCAATCATAAATGTGTCCATAATTGGTCACTTCAGTTCCGTCTGGCAGTACAACTGCAATGATACTGCCTGCTAAAATTTCCTGGCTTAGATTGGTCAACATGTCGTAACCTTTGTTGGCCACATCAGCTTTCTGATCAATGGTGTTCTTTTCATTGGCTTCCATGGCCTGCAACTGACGCATGGTTGTAAACTGTACTCTCAACAACTTGCTTTGATTTTCCAGTGAGTAAGGTCGTAACAGCACTTTGACACCGTTTGACAATACCACTTCTCCGGAACCGTCTGGAATCTCTTTCATTGTGCCTAAAATTGATCCTAGCCCAACTGTGACACTTTGACTTTTACCTTCACTGGCCGCACAATTGTGATTTACATTTAGATCCAAGTCATCGCCATAGCTGGCCATACGCATGGCAACCAAAATCATATCAATGTCGGGTGCTGGAATTTCATTAACATTGCTGATGTCCGGCACTACACTGGCCAACACTTGTTTCAGTGCTTCGCCGTTTAGTAAGGCATCCGGGTTCTTCAGTGCTAGTTCATCTTTGGCAGTCATTGGATAAACTGCCAGTTCTCCATTGTCAGACAGTTTGATAGCTGATCTGTAGTATCGTCCTTTACTGGGTAAACTGACATAGGTGCCAGGTCTACGGTAAAAATTTGCCAACGGGTTGGCAGTAGCCTGCGAAACGGGCTTCTTGAGTGGGTTTTCTTTATCCATGTACTTAATCCTTAACGGTAAATAGGTTCATAGGCCTATAATATGCATAATCTATTTATGTGGTACTTTAATGTCCTAATGACCCAGATTAAGAAAAACACATGGCTGAAATAGCTGATCATAAAATAGATGAATTGATATCCGCAATGAATCGCCTGACCTCACAATTGGGTCGAGGCAAAGGCGATGGTTCTGTTGGCCAGACTGGTGGCAAAGCTGGCAAAGCCAACACCGGCAGCGCCGCATTAGACAAGGCTCTTGACTCAAATGCAAAACTACTGGCCGCCGCAACAAAAAAGCACGGTGAAAATAGCAAAGAAGTAGAAAGGCTAAGAAAAAAATTAGAAAAGCTTCGTGATTCCGTCGACGACACTATAGACGCACAAGATGAATTGGCCAAAGCCACAAGAGATTTAGAATGGGAAATGGAACGCCAGGAAGCAGGCGTCAAGCGATTTGGTAAAGAATTATTAACTGGAACAGGTACAGTTCATCAATCCTTAGGCGGCTTAGCAGAGACATTCAGAGGAGCCAATACTGTTGTTGGCAAGATGTTGTTTGGCTTTGCGGCTGGCGCAAGTTTTGCACTGGGAGCAATGAGTGACTTTGCCAAAGATGCCGCAGGTGTTGGCGGCTTTGCTGACCTAGGTGCATTCAAAGTAGGATCAATTAGACAAGCAAAAACGATGAGTGGACTTGGAGATAGCTTTATAAAAGTTATTGCTGAAAGCAATCAGGGCTTTAAATCTTTTGGCAATGGCAGTCAAGATGCAATAGAAAATTTAAGTGACTTGTCTAGAGGCTTTCGTAACGGCAGTAATTTTACCAGGACCCTAAACAATCGTCTTGGCAAAGACTTTGTTAAAGATGTTGATAGAGCATCAGTTGCAGTAAGTGAATTGGGAATGAGTCAAGAAGCACAGGCCACATTGATGGCATCCATTGCACAACAGACAGCACTCAGTGGCAAACGCGGTGACGATGCAGTAAAGGCATCAGCCAAAGCATTTGCTGATACTGCGGAAAGTGCAAGAAAATTGAGTAATACTTTTGGATTAAGTGCTGAGGAAGTGCTAAAAAGTATCAATGATTTTAAAAGAAGTCTAGCAGGGCAAACAGCAAGTACACTTGGTATTGAAGGTGCAGAAGATATCAAGATGGCATTGATGAAAGGCACTGGCATGAGCGACAGTGATGCCAATCAGATTGCATTGCTGATGCAAGATCAACAGACTCGAGACAAAGGCATGGCCTTTGCAATTGAAAAGATGGGTCCAGAATTTGCAGATACCATTAATGCCATTGGTCGAGGTGCTGATGCAGGTGGTGCTGGCGGAAGAAATGGCAAATTTGATTCGGGGGCATACTCTGCTCAAATGCAACGAGAAGCCGCTGGACTAGCCGCTGGCGGCGCATCTTCATATAATGTTGGTGACCTAAAATACATGGAAGCCAAACAACGTCAGTTGAATTTTGGCACCACAATAGGTCAAGCCGCGACCAATGAAGAAGCTGAAAAGAAGGCCAAAAAGGATTTAGGTGGAACAACATCTGAAGCTGGCAATATCAAAACAATGAATCAACTGGATATGGCTCTAAACAGTTTGCGTGGCGCTGTTCAATGGTTGAATGCCACTATGATTGGTGTACTTGGTTTGTTGACTCCATTGGTGTTTGGCGGCATAGGAATGGCACTATTTGGCGGCAGCGGTGGACTTGCTAAAATTGGAAGCATACTGGGTGGAGCACTTGGCAAAGGTGCAGGAGCCGCAAGTGCTGGTGGAAAAATTGTTGGTGGTGTGTTCAGCAAAGGCGCAGGCAGCGGTGTTGGCGGAGCATTGAGTACTGTTGGCGATAAAGCTGGCGGAATGTTCAGCAAGCTAGGCGGGGCCGCCAGCAGTGGTATGAGCTCGTTTGGAGACTTTCTTGGCAAGCTGGGAGACAACAAAACCATCAAAGGCGCAGGCACACTGGCATTGTTGGGTGGCGCCTTGGCCTTGGCCGCACACGGATTCAAAACTTTTGGTGAAGTCACTTGGGAAGGCATGCTCAAGGGTACAGTTGCCTTGGGCGGCCTGATAGGAATTGCAAAATTATTAGACAAGGGTTCCAATTCAATACTAAAAGGTGCAGGTGTCATTGCAATCTTGGGTGCATCGCTGGCATTGTCAGCAATTGGATTCAAAGTATTCAATGAAGTCAACTGGGGTAGTTTGGTCAAAGGAACACTGGCCATAGGCGGTCTAGTGGTTATGGCCAAATTGTTAGACAAAGGTTCTGCTTCAATACTTAAAGGTGCTCTGGTCATTGGTGTACTGGGTGCCACAATGTGGGTAGCTGGTCAAGGATTTAAATCATTTAATGAAGTAAATTGGGGAAGCTTGGTCAAAGGTGCTGTTGCAATAGGTATACTGGGTGTAGCGGCTTCGTTGCTGGGTGGTATGTCAGCAAATATTCTAATAGGAGCATTGGCCATTGCCGCACTGGGTGCCGCCATGTGGGTAGCAGGCAAAGGCTTTCAAACATTTAATGAAGTTGATTGGGCAAGTTTGACAAAAGGGGCCATTGCACTGGGTATACTAGGAGCCGCAGTTTTTGCACTGGGCGCAATAATGATGTCGGGTGTGGGTGCATTAATGTTTGGTGCAGGATTAGTGGCGTTGGCCGCACTTGGAGTAACTGCCGCAGGAATGGGCCTAGCACTTGGTATTGCCAGCGTTGGAATGAAACCCTTTGCTGAATCACTAAAAATGCTTGGTGAGGTAAGTGGTAGTAATTTAATGATGGTAGGACTGGGACTTGGTGCCATTGCACTGGGTATGACAGCATTTGCTGCCGCGGCCATTGTGGCCGCTGGTGGTGGAATTGTTTCTGGATTGTTGGGACTGGTTGGATCTAAAGGTCCACTAGAACGCATCATGCAAATGGCGCCAATGGCAGACAAAATTGAAAAGTTAGGCAACGGCATAAAGAATTTTGGTACAGGTCTAATTGACATCAATGCTGGACTTAAAGGATTTGATAAAGATGCATTGGGCAATTTCAAAGACCAATTGTTGGAGTTTGCCAAAGCCGGTGCCAGCGATGAAGTTAGATTGACAGCACAGTATCTCACTCAAATTGGTCAAGCAATGACACAGATGAAAGATGCTGGTCAAATTCAGTTGCCAAGCTCAAGTGACATGTCAATACCCGGAGTGTCGGGAACTGTACCAACAGCAGAGTCATTGAGTTCAGGAGAGTCAATTGTGGCCAATCGTTTAAATGCAACTCCATTGACTCCGGAAATATTAACACAAGCACTGGGTTACCTGGCGTCCATTGTTGATGATCTAGATGCCATCCGAGGCAATACCCGCGGATCCGAAGCAAATACTCCGGTTAGACTGAGTTAATAAAATAAGGTAAGTAAGTCAACTATGTCATGGCGAAAACACTTTAAAATCTGGGATCCAGAAACCGAACTTACTTCAAATAATCGAGGTGGATCATCTGCGGCTTCGGCCAAATACTCATCTTGGCTACAAGATGTATACACTGGACAACCAAACCGTGTTGATCGTTATGGTCAATATGATTTGATGGATGCGGACTCAGAAGTCAATGCCGCATTAGACACCATTGCCGAGTTCTGTACACAAGCAGAACTAGATACAAATTTACCTTTCCGAATCATGTGGAAAGAAGATCCAACTGACAGCGAAAGCAAGATTGTACAAGAGTCACTGAAGAAGTGGTGTGCAATTAATAAAATGGATCAGCGTATTTTTAGAATGTTCCGTAGTGCCATCAAGTATGGAGACCAGTTCTTCATGCGTGATCCAGAAACATTTGAGTTGTACTGGGTAAATCCATCAGATGTCAAACGAGCAGTTATCAATGAAGCAGAAGGCAGAGATGTTGAACAGTATGTCATTAGCAATGTGCATCCAAACTTTGCTTCAAAGGTTGCAACAAAACCCATTGACAATGTCAAAACACTTTCAACCATGGGTGCCACTCCACAAGGTCCATATCCTGCAACTGGCGTAAACTATTCAAAAGCAGGACAGCAAGTGGAGGAAGTAGCCATTGACAGTGAACATATAATTCACATGACACTGAACGAAGGACTTGATGGAACTTGGCCGTTTGGCAATAGTATATTAGACAGCGTGTTTAAAATCTACAAGCAAAAAGAAATGCTTGAAGATGCAGTCATCATCTATCGTGTGCAACGAGCACCAGAACGCCGAGTATTTTATATTGACACAGGTAATTTACCAGCTCACCAGGCCATGGCCTTTGTTGAGCGTGTTAAAAACGAAATTCACCAGCGTAGAATTCCAACTCGCACAGGTGGCGGAGCAACAATGGATGCAAGTTACAATCCATTGACCATGCTGGAAGATTTCTTCTTTGCCACCACTGCTGACGGTCGTGGAAGTAAAGTTGAAACATTACCTGGTGGTTCCGGTCTAGGTGAAATTGACGATTTAAAGTACTTTAACAACAAGTTATTGCGTGGCCTGCGTATTCCAAGTAGCTATTTGCCAACTGGTCCAGACGATAGTGCCGCAGTTTATACAGATGGAAAACTGGGTACTGCAATGATTCAAGAGTACCGTTTTAACAGATATTGTCGTAGGCTACAGGGGCTAATTGCTCCGTATCTCGACCGCGAATTCAAGGCTTTTATGAAGAATAGAGGCGTAAATCTTGACAGTTCTGACTTTGACATTGATTTGTTAGAGCCACAAAACTTCAGTGGTTACCGTGAAATTGAAATTGATGGAGCTCGTGCAGGTGTGTTTAGTCAACTTGCTGAAATTCCATATCTAAGCCATAGATTCAAACTGAAGAAGTACTTGGGCTTGGATGATGACGAACTGTTAGAAAACGAAACGCTGTGGCGTGAAGAAAATCAAGGTGAAGAAGCAGTAGACATGAGTGGAGAAGCTGGAGCAGGATTTAGTGCAACCGGCGTATCTGGACCAAATGACAGTGATTTAGACCTGTCAGGTGGACTTGATGCAAATCCAGCAGAAGGTCCAGAAGGTGGAGCCGACGCTGGAGCACCTGCCGCAGACCTAGGAATACCACCAGCACCGCCTGGAACTTAAATTACATTTTGGATAAGTACACTTATGAGATTCAATGATTTAATGGCCAACCAAGATGAGATCGACAAAGAAATCGATCCTGAAGTTGCTTTCTTTGGCGATTTGCGTAGGAAGCGTTTGACGCTTGAACATGTGAATCGTTTAAGAAAAATCAGAGATTTACGGAAATACGAAACCAAACAACGATTACAATTAGTCAAAAAAATGTATGCTCGCCCTGTCGAGCAGTCAATGTAATAAAATTGTAATTTTTCAGTAGAAAAACACCGTTTTTTCTACCATATGAACTTCATTATTATGTGCCAATAGTAAGTAGTTATTGGTAAAGCACATTCTTATGTGTGCCCCTTAGCGCAAGGAGACTAATAATGAGTAAAACAGTTCTAGAACAGGCATTAGATCATCTTTTGAATAAAGAAGAAGATAAAGCTAGTGCGTTGTTACATGATTACTATGTAAGCGTTGGTCGTCAGGTCTATGAAGACATTATGACTGATGATGATCAAGAAGATCAACAACAAGAAGCCATCAATTCCGTAGACGAAGTTGATGCAGATTTAACACAAGAAGCCGAAGGCGATGAAGAAGCCGGTGTCCAAGATTTGGAAGTACCAGCTGATGATTTAGAAGCCGGCATGGACAATGGCGAAGAAGGTGCAGAACCAGTTAGTTCTGATGCCGCTGATGTTGCTGACGCAATGTTAGATGTAGAATCAGCCTTAGCCAAACTAAAAGCAGAATTTGAAGAGATGGTATCCGGTGAAGGTGACCAGGATTCAGAAATGGGTCCAGAAATGGGTGCTGAAGAAATGCCAATGCCAACAGGCGAGTCTTTAGAAGAAGCTCTAGAATTACAACGAGTAAAACTAGATGCCAATTCAGAAGGTCAAGCAGTAGGCGCAGGTTCAGGTGCAAATAGTGTAACAGGTGCTACTAATACTACTAGCCCAGTTGCAAAACGCAATCCAATGATGGCTCGTCCATCAACATCATTTGGCGGAAGCACAAGTGGGGAAGGCGTTGCCAGCGGTACATCACCAGCTAAAGCACCAAGTTCACAAGATTTAGGCGGAACAACTCGCCCAGCAGTTAGCAAGGTTGCAAAACCTGGTGCCGCTCCTGGACGCGAAGCTGGTTCAAGTCCTTCAGTCTTACCTAAGGGTTAAACCATGCAGAACCTACAGCCACTACGCGAAAACTTATCTTTTGATCAAGCACAAATGGTTCTTGAAACTAAAGACACAGCCAGTGGCGGTAAGGATCTCTACATGAAAGGTGTTTTTATTCAAGGTGGAGTACGCAATCACAATCAGCGTATCTACCCTGTAAATGAAATCACCAATGCTGTAGAGAGCATTCGTAAACGATTAGATAGTGGTTTCTCCGTTCTAGGAGAAGCAGATCATCCAGACGATCTACAAGTGAACATTGACCGAGTAAGTCATATGGTCACTGAGATGTGGATGGATGGCCCCAATGGTTATGGTAAATTAAAACTTATCCCAACACCAATGGGTAACATTATCAAAACATTACTTGAAAGTGGTGTTAAGTTAGGCGTCAGCAGTCGAGGCTCAGGAAATGTCCAGGAATCTGGTAATGTTTCTGAATTTGAGATTGTCACTGTTGATGTTGTAGCACAACCAAGTGCTCCAGAAGCTTATCCAACACCAATTTATGAAAGAGTAATGGGCAGTCGTAGACGTGCCGCTCTAATGGATGTGGCCTACGCGGCGACCTACGATAGGTCCGCACAAAAACACCTCGAGTCAGAGGTTACTAGATTCATTACGAATCTAAAGAAAGTCTGAGGAAAAAACCATGAGTAATTTTACAGAGATGCTGGGCTCAGTTGTTTTATCCGAAGAGGTGCGTGAGAATATCAACGCCGCTTGGGAAAAACACATTGCCGAAAGCCGTGAAACTGTAACGGCAGAATTGCGTGAAGAATTTGCTTCACGCTACGAGCATGATAGAGGACAACTTATCGAAGCAATGGATAGGTTAATGCAAGATACTATCAATGCAGGAGCAACAGATTTAAAATCACTGCGTGAACAAGCAATTGTTCAGCGTGTGAAGTATGCTACAAAGATCAAAGAAGATGCTACAATGCTACAAAAATTGGTACTGGAAACACTTGCCAAAGAAATTGCAGAACTTCGTGGCGATCGTAACGCACAAAAACAAAGTATTTCTCGCTTAGAAGAATTTGCATTACGCAAGTTAACAGGCGAATTAACTGAATTGCATGAAGATCACAAGGCATTGGTAAACGCTCGCGTAAAACTAGTGTCCGAAGGCCGTAAAGCAATTAATGAAACTCGTACAGCTTTCATCCAGAAAGCCAGTAGCAAGATCAACGGTCTAGTTACAGAATCATTCAAGAAAGAAATGTCACAGTTAAAAACAGATATTCGTGAAGCAAAAGAAAACAACTTTGGTCGTAAGATCATGGAAGCTTTTGCCGCAGAATTTATGGCATCTAAGTTTGCAGACGGCACTGCCGTTAGCCAGCTTAACAAATCAATCATCGAAATTCAAGGCCAATTGGCCGAGGCTAATACAAAACTAACACATAAAGAAGTACAAATTAGCGAGTCGCTTCGTCGTCAGCGCATTGCGGAAGATCAAGCACAGCGAGTTCGCGTTATGCAAGAATTATGTTCACCATTGTCAAAAGACAAGCGTGGCGTTATGGAAGAGTTATTAGAAGGTACTGATACCAGTAAACTAAAAGACCAATTCCAGAAATACTTGCCATCTGTTCTAAACGAAGAAGTTCGTCGAGAGAAGAAACAACTAGTTGAAGGACAGCAATCACAGAAGACTGTGGTTACAGGTAACAAAGCTCTTAATGAGTCAGTTACTGCCCCAGCCGAAGCTGATGAAACAATTCAGCAACTTCGTAAACTCGCTGGAATTAAGAATTAATTAAGGAGACATACAAAATGTCACAAGCTCTATTTGAAGCTAAAAATTGGTCTGCTACCAAGCAGGCTTTAACAGAAGGCCTAACTGGACAACGCAAGTCCACAATGGAAGTCTGTTTAGAAAATACTAAAAAGTATTTGACAGAAACTGCAACTGCTGGTGCAACTGCACAGGGTAATGTTGCTGTTCTAAACAAGGTTATTTTACCAGTTATTCGTCGTGTAATGCCAACAACCATTGCCAACGAATTAGTTGGTGTACAACCAATGCAAGGTCCAGTATCTCAGATCCACACATTGCGTGTGCGTTATGCAGATTCAGTAAGTGCAAGTTCAGCCGCTGATGGCAACATCGGTAAAGCTGTTACAGCAAACGATGAAGCTCTAAGCCCATTCAGCATTGCTACTCAGTATTCTGGTAGCTCAGCTGGTAAAGCTGAAACAACAGGTACATTAGAAGGTACTGCTGGTAAGAGAATGAACATCCAGATCTTGAAAGAGACTGTAGAAGCTAAGAGCCGTAGGTTATCAGCTCGTTGGACATTTGAAGCCGCTCAAGACGCACAAGCCATTCATGGTGTTGACGTTGAAGCAGAAATCATGGCCGCTCTAGCACAAGAAATTACTGCTGAAATTGACCAAGAAATCATTGGTTCATTGATTGGTTTAGCAGGTAGTGCATTTGGTACATACGACCAGTCAGCAGTATCAGGTCAAGCCAACTTCGTTGGTGACCAACACGCCGCATTGGCTGTGTTGATCAACCGTGCCGCTAACGACATCGCTAGCCGTACACGTCGTGGTGCTGGTAACTACATTGTTATTAGCCCAACAGCATTGACAATTCTACAATCTGCTACTACCAGCGCATTTGCTCGTACAACAGAAGGTACATTTGAAGCTCCTACAAATACAAAGTTTGTTGGTACACTAAACAGTTCAGTTCGTGTTTATGTTAACCATTACGCAGGCGATGCCGCCCCAGTTCTAATTGGTTACAAAGGCGCTAACGAAATGGATGCTCCTGCATTCTATTGCCCATACATTCCTTTGATGAGCAGTGGTGTTGTTTTGGATCCAAATACATTTGAACCAACTGTCAGCTTCATGACTCGTTACGGTTATGTTGAATTATCAAATGCGTCAAACTCTTTGGGTAACGCTTCTGATTATGTTAACACAATTGCTATCGATGCAACTGCATTAAGCTTCATCTAATCTACCGATTAGTTAAGTTTATACAAAAAGGGCTCTTCGGAGCCCTTTTTCATTGCATAAGTACAGCATGTTTGTAAACACAAAAACAAAATTAGAACGAGCCAGCCATTGTCAAAAATGTGAATGGTACTATAGACCTGCAAGACAATGCAGGCAATGTGGATGCTTTATAAATTTTAAAATAATTTTAGAAAGCGAATCTTGTCCAATAGGCAAATGGACCAAAATACATACTGCAAAAACATCCCCTTTGGTAAATACTCCTAAATAAGGAGGCCGCAATGCCAAAATTAGACGATTATGATGATAGTCAAGCACCGGTGAGTGCCTCAGCAAAATCATCCATTACAAATAAATTCGCTAGTAGTACACCTGCCGCAGGATTTGGAACAAGCAGTCCAGGTTTTGGTGCAGTACCGCCAGCCAGTGGCTTCGGAAGTTCCAGCGGATTTGGTGGAAGCTCTAGTGGCTTCGGAAGTTCCAGTGGCTTTGGTGGATCTTCAAATCAATCTAATAACTCAGCCGCAGGCGGAGCAATGCAGGAAGGCGGCACTACCACAATTGAAGTGTCAGGTGGCTTTGGTGACTTTATCAACAGCAAATGGCGCCCAATGATGGCAGTCCTTTACATGTTAACATGTGCCACAGACTTTATTATATTTCCAGTGTTATGGTCAGTATTACAATCAATACAGGGCGGACAGGTAACAAGCCAATGGTTGCCACTGACTTTACAAGGCGCAGGGTTGTACCACATTGCAATGGGTGCTGTTCTAGGCTTAGCGGCATATGGTCGTAGTCAAGAAAAGATTGCAGGTAAAGCGTAATGACAATTAAAATTAATCACTCGCAGGAATCATTAACACCACAATCTGGTGTTTTAAAAATTGAAGGTACTGGAGCCTTAAAGCTTCCTAGTGGGCCCGAAGCAGACCGCCCAGTGATTAGTGCCGCTGGATATGTTAGATTTGATCAAACTGTAACTAAACCTGAATTCTTTGATGGCGCCAATTGGCAAACAATCACAGACAAAGTTTATGTTGACAACAAGGTTGCAACAGAGTTAACTCGAGCCACCGGTGCAGAATCAGCGTTAGATCTTAAAATTGATAATTTAGATTTAAATGCATTGACTGATGTAAACATTACAAATCCAACAGACGGCCAAGTAATTACATTTGACTCAGCTCTGGGCCTTTTTAGAACTCAAACACAAGCATTCAGTGCAATCACAAAAATATTTTCTGGTGATGAATCAACAATGACATTTGATCTTGAAATGTCAGTGGCTGGTGTAAACAACCTGGTTGTATCTATCAATGGAATACAGCAAGAACCATTTTACAGTTTTAATTTGATTGATGGTCACATACTTGCATTTGATGAACCTCCAGAACAAAATGATAGAATTTTAGTCAGGGTGTTGAAGAGCACAGTTTCAAGCGACAGACCTAGACCCAACATTGTTGGATTGTATTATGCCACGCTTTCTAATTTTACCACCATCACAATTGTTGCAACTGACATAACATATGGCACGTCAGTGAAAATTGGAGGCAAGGCAGTTACTAGAATTGACTATCCAACGTCAGACACCATGCAATGCATGATTGAGACATCACTGATGTCAACTGCTTTTTGGCAACAGTCACAAGATTTGACAATTGTCGACACCAGTGGCAATGAGTTTGTGTTCCCTGGCCTTATTAAGGTAGGAACCAATCAGCCACATTGGACAGACTCCACCAGCTATATCGGAACATTTTCCGGTGGAGACAGCATTATTTTTCCAATTGGAGTAAATAATGCTACAAACTTTACTATTGATCCAGCATATGATGGAGAAGCCGCAATTTCGTGGCTATCAGTTAGTGGAGGTAATATCGTTGGTACTGCTCCTCAAAACAGTAGTCCAAGCAGATATGAAATAAAAGTTACAGCCAGTGACAGTAGCGTTTACATAACGAAAAACTATTGGCTGTTAGTAATATAACATATTCTCATGTTGGTTAGCACCATACTTAAAAATGCCAAACCAGAGTTCAATAGAATTCTTTAAGAGGACAAAAAAATGCCAATTATCAAAGCCCGGTCAAGTTCGATCATAAGTTCAGTAGACCTTCGTGGAACGCCAACAGCGCCAACAGCGGCCCAGCAAGTAAGCACAACCCAGGTTGCCACAACAGCCTATGTTAGAACATCCGTAACAAACTTAATTAACTCCGCACCAGAAGTGTTAGACACACTATCTGAATTAGCAAGTGCAATTAACAATGATGCAAGTTTTACATCAACCATTACATCAGCACTAGCTGGTAAACTGGCCAAAGCCGGCGACACAATGTCAGGATTCCTGATTTTAAATGCCGATCCAGTTGCTAACCTAGGTGCCACAACCAAACAATATGTTGATTCATTGATCAATTCAATCACTATCAACAGCACAGACGACGTACCAGAAGGTTCAAATAACCTATACTATTTGTCAAGCCGTGCCCGCAATGACATTTCATTGACATCTAACAATGGTACAGTATTAGCGTATAACAGTACCACTGGTGTGTTTACATACTCACATCCTACCAGCGATGGCGTATTAGAAGGTACTACTAACCTATATTTCAGCGATGCAAGAGCCCGTGCCGCAATAAGCTTAACATCAGATGATGCTACTATTTTAACATACAGTAGCGGTACTGGTGCGTTTACTTTTGCCAAGCAAAATACAGATAAAGTAGCTGAAGGCTCAACTAACCAGTACTTCACAACAGCCCGTGCTCGTACAAGTATTGGCAGTGGCGCCAATGTTGATTATGATTCAGCAACAGGTATTATCAGTACACAAGCCGCAGTTTGGTCAGTTAACACACAAACTCATGATGTAGTGTTAGATACAGATGACATCAGTGAAGGTTCAACAAATCAATACTTTACCAATGCAAGAGCCCGTGGCGCAGTAAGTTTAACAACTGGCAACTCTAGTATTTTAGCCTATAACAGTTCAACTGGTGTGTTTACTTTTGTAATGCCATCAACAACTGATATTGCTGAAGGTACAAACTTATATTATACAGATGCAAGAGCCCGTGCCGCAATTAGTGCAACAGGTTGGGCTAACCTAAGCTATACTTCTGGAACAGGTGTCATTGACATTATTGCTCCAGACACAACTGATGTCATTGAAGATCCAGCCGCAACAGTATCAAGTGGTACCATGTACTTTACAAATGCTCGTGCTCAAGCCGCAATTAGTGCAGTTGATGCAGGTGGTGATGGCAGTTTTGCATATAACTCGGCCACTGGTGCTTTCACATATACAGGTCCAAGTGCCACAGAAGTTCGTGCTCACCTAAGCGCCGCAACAAGTGGTACTGGTTGGGGCGATTTAACTTATGCCGCAGGCGTGTTCACTTATGCAAAAGTAACAGATGCAAATATTCGCCAAGCAGTAAGTGCCGCAACAAGTGGAACTGGCTTTGGTGGATTAACATATGACTCAGCAACCGGTGTAGTTACATTTGCAAAAGTAACAGCCGCTGATGTTCGTGGTAATTTAAGTGCTACAACAGCAAGCGGAGTCACATATGACTCAGCAACTGGTGTTATTGCACTAGCCGCTATTCCAAATGCAAGTTTGACAAACAGCTCAGTCACAGTCAACAGTTACGCTCTTGCATTGGGTGGTAGTTTGACACTAAACGCCGATGACATTGCTGAAGCCGCTGGTGGTACCAACAAGTACTTGACAGACGCACGATGGGACACAAGACTTGCCACCAAGTCAACTACTGATCTTGCAGAAGGCTCAAATCTATACTACACAACAGCAAGATTTGATACACAACTGGCTACCAAGACAACTACTAATCTGACAGAAGGCTCAAATCTATACTACACAACAGCCCGCACTCGTGCAGATGTCAGTGGTGGCACAGGTGTAATATACACCGCTGGTACAGGTGTCTTTGAAATTGGTCAAGCAGTTGGTACAACAAGTGACGTCACATTCAATGATGTAACAGTTAGCGGTGACTTGACAGTTCAAGGTACACTAACATCTATTCAATCAACTATTGTTGAAATCAATGACTTAAACATCACAGTTGCCAAAGGTGCCGCAAACGCTGCCGCTGCCAACGGTGCTGGTTTAACAGTTGATGGTGCCAGTGCAACATTGACATACGCAAGTGGTACAGATACTTGGAACTTCAACAAGTCTGTTGTTGTTACAGGTGGTTTAAGTGTAACAACTACATTGACAGCTCCTACATTTACTGGTGACCTAACTGGTAATGTTACAGGTAATGTTACAGGTAATGTTACAGGCGACCTAACTGGCAATGTTACAGGTAATGTCACCAGTACAGGTACAAGTACATTCACTACAGTTGATATCAACGGCGGTGCTATTGATGGTACAACAGTTGGCGCTACTACTGCATCAACAGTAAGAGGTACAACCATTACTGCTACAACTGGTTTCACTGGTGATTTAACTGGTGCTGTAACTGGCAATGTAACTGGCAATGTAACTGGTAACCTAACTGGTAATGTAACTGGACAAGTAAGTGATATTAGTAATCATGACACCAGTGACCTAACAGAAGATCCAGCCGCAACAGTAACAAGTGGCACCATGTACTTTACACAGGCCCGTGCCCGTGGTACTGTAAGTGGAGTTGATGCAGGCGGTGATGGCAGTTTTGCATATGACTCAGCTACTGGTGCATTTACATACACAGGTCCAAGTGCTACCGAAGCTCGCGCTCACTTTAGTGCCGCAACAAGTGGTACTGGTTGGGGTGATTTAACTTATGCCGCAGGTGTGTTCACATACGCCAAAGTAACAGATGCAAATATTCGTCAAGCCCTAAGCGCAACAACAGCAAGCGGAGTCACATATGACTCAGCAACTGGTGTTATTGCTCTTGCAAGTATTCCAAATGCAAGTTTGACAAATAGTTCAGTCACAGTCAATGGTCATGCCATTGCATTGGGTGCCAGTTACTCACTGGTCACTGATGATGTAGCAGAAGGTGTTTCACCAGTTAACCAATACTTTACCAATACTCGTGCTAGAGGCGCTGTTAGTTTGACCACAAGTAAAAACTCAGTATTGTCATATGATGGTGCGACTGGTGTATTTGTATTCAACTTGGCCAATTCAACTACAGATGATGTAGTAGAAGGTTCAACTAACCAGTACTTCACAACAGCCCGTGCTCGCAACAGCATCAGCAACGGTAGCAACATTGTTTATGATGCTGCCACTGGTGTTATCAGTACATTGGCCGCAGTTCATAGTGTTAACTCACAAACAGGCGTTGTTGTATTGACAAGTGATGACATTTCTGATGTTGGTCGTACAAACAAATGGTTTACAAATGCTCAGGCTCGTTCAGCTATTACATTAACATCAGATGATGCTACTATTTTAACATACAGTAGCGGTACAGGCGTATTAACTTTTGTAACACCAACTACTGATGCAATTGACGAAGGTGCAACAAACTTGTATTACACGAATAATCGTGCAGATGCTCGTATTGCAGCCGCCAGCGTTGGTGCATTGTCTGACGTTGATTTAACAAATGGTTTGCAAGACGGTTACACACTGGTTTGGTCTAGTGCGGCTCAAAACTTTGTTCCACAGAACATTGCTGTTACAGCCACAACATTAAACTTCACTGGTAACGGTACAACTACATCATTCAGTACAGGCGTTGAAGTAAGCTCAATTGATAACACGCAAGTGTTTATTAACGGTTTAATCCAAGCACCTACATACTCTTACTCACTAAGCACAGTTAGTGGTGTATCAAGTATTGTTATGACTGAGGCTCCGGAACAAGACGATTATATCTTTGTTCGTGTAAGTTCTACTTCTACCTTGACAGCTGGTGGCGTTCTAAACGAATCCAGCTCAATTGATGGTGGTACATACTAATTTAGAATAAAATCTAATTTTAGTTAAAAAAAGGTGCAAGGAAACTTGCACCTTTTCTAATGACTGCATTGTCTAAAGTTTACTAAATAAGCTATCGCTAAGAAGCATAGGAATTTGCTCAATAATGCCAATATTCAGAGGTAAACAATTTGTCAGTGCCGTAACTGACTACAAAGATAGTGTTCGTGTGGCACTTCGAACCCCACTGACCCTGGCCAACACAGTGACCATCATTGACGGAATAACGCTGAACGACAAAGACAGGGTATTATTGGCTGGTCAAAGTCCAGCAACTACCAATGGAATTTATTCCTGGTCATCAAGTACCAGTAGACTCACAAGATCAATTGACGCAGACAGCGGTGTAGAGCTGACTTCTGGTGCCAAAGTGTATGTGGAAGAAGGAACTACCAACGAAAAAACAACATGGATCCTGATTACATCAGGGCCTGTTGTAATTGGTTCGTCTAGCATTATATTTGCCAAAGAAAGCAGGATTGGTCCAGTTGATTTATCTGGAACCTACGGTGCTTCTACCAAAACTCTAACAATAACATTAAACGAGTCTGGCCAAATTGACTCAATTGCCCAATCAGACATAGCTGTTGACGGCGGTGAATTCTAAAATAATTAAGTACTATTCCTGTTTATTGGTTGGTCCTGGTAAATAGCTTTGGAAAGAATGGAACAAACCCCATCAATAGACCAAAAAGGGAGTAGATACTCAAATGGCCAATCAAATCATTTTAAAGCGTAGTTCAACACCGGCAAAGATACCAACAACCGGCCAGTTAGAATTAGGCGAAATTGCTATCAATACATATGACGGCAGAATTTTTATCAAGAAAAATAACGGATCAGCATCAGTTGTTGAAATTGGTGGTGTAACAACCGTCAACACATACGGCGGCGCTGTAGTTCTAAATGCAGATGATGTATTAGAAAAAGCATCAGCACCAAGTAACTTATATTTCACCAATGCTCGCGCAAGAGCCGCACTAAGTGGAACAGGTAGCATCAGCTACAATTCATCAACTGGTGTTATTACAACCACACAATCACTTACAACAAGTGCAAGCCCAACATTTGCTGGTTTAACATTAACTGGCAATGTCGGTATCACTGGTAGCATTGTTCCAAGTTCAGACATCACATATGACCTAGGTAGTGCAAGCTTCCAATGGAGAGATATCTATGTTGGTCCAGGTTCTTTGTATGTTAACGGTAGTAAAGTTCTAGAAGACGACACAGGTACAATCACATTCAGTGCTGATCAGGACCAAAACATCCGTATCAAAACACTTGGTACAGGTATTTTACAGTTGGGTTCAAGCTCAACAAACGTCAACATTGACGGTACAATGCAAATCGCAGCCGGTAAGAACATTACTGACAGCGCAGGTATCAAAGTTAACTTTGGTGACAGCATTGAAATGAACGGTAACAAAGTTATCGGTCTTGGTGTTCCAAGCAGTGCTAACGATGCGGCCACTAAGACTTATGTTGACACAGCTATCAGCAACATCAGCACAACAAGCATTCAACAAGGTAACTCAAGCGTTGCAGTGGTTGACAGCGGTACAGGTACTGTAACAGTCACAGTTGACGGTTCAACAGCTCTTACAGTTAATGCCAGTGGTGTGGTAGTTGCTGGTGACTTTACAGTCAGCGGTACAACTACAAGTGTTAACTCAAACACAATTAACCTAGCTGACAACATTATCACTTTAAACAGTGATGCAACAGGTGCCGCAACACAAAACGCTGGCGTTGAAGTTGAACGCGGCGATGACACAAATGTATCAATTCGTTGGAATGAAGGTTCAGACATTTGGCAATTTACAAATGATGGTGCAACATACAACCCAATCGCAGTCAACACTGACGGCTTAGCTGAAGGAACAACCAATGTATACTTCACAAACACTCGTGCTCGTGGCGCAGTAAGTGGAAGCAGTGGAACTGGTATCAGTTACAGCAGTGGAACTGGTGCTTTTAGCTTGGGTAGTATTCCCAACACTTCATTGACAAACACAACAGTTACAATTGGTTCAACATCAACTGCACTGGGTGCAACATCAACCACATTGGCTGGTTTAACTTCAGTTACTTCAACTGGCTTTACTGGTGCATTAACTGGTAACGCAAGTACAGCAACAGCATTGGCAACAGCAAGAACTATTGCTATGAGTGGCGATGTAGCTTGGACAAGTTTGGCATTTGATGGATCTGGTAGCGTATCATCAGCATCTACATTGGCCACTGTTAACAGCAATGTTGGAACATTTGGTTCTGCGTCATCTATTCCAGTAGTTACAGTCAATGCAAAAGGTCTAGTAACATCAGTTACAACATCAGCAGTTTCTATTCCAAGTGGCGCATTGACATTTACTGGTGATGTAACAGGTTCAGGTACAACAGGTGCTTCAACAGCATTGACAATTTCTGCTTTAGCAGTTACAAACGCAATGTTGGCTGGTAGTATTGCCAACGCAAAACTAGCAAACAGTTCTGTTACAGTTACAGCTGGTACAGGTTTAAGTGGTGGCGGTGCTGTAAGTTTAGGTGGTACAATTACCTTAACCAACACAATCACTCAGTACACAGACGCATTGGCTCGTGCCGCACACAGCTTTGTAGCTGGTAGTGGTGCTTACAACAGCACAACTGGTGTAATCACTATTCCAACTAACAATAACCAAATCACTAACGGTGCTGGTTATGTTACAAGTTCTGGTGTTACAGCAGTTACAGCAACTGGTCCTGTAGCATCAAGTGGTGGCACAACTCCTGTAATCTCTATGCCAGCCGCTACAGCTTCAGTTGATGGTTACATGACAAGTACATTTGCTTCTAAGTTAAATGGTATTGCCGCAGGCGCTACCAATGTAACTAACAACAACCAGTTGACCAACGGTAACGGTTTTTATAGTTCAGGTTCTAACGTCAGCTTTGGTACAGCATCAACAGGTGCTTTAACAGTTTCTGGTGGCATCACTGCTACAGGTGAAATTACAGCTTACTACTCAGACATTAACTTGAAGAAAGATATTGAAGCAATTACAGATCCTATTGCCAAGGTAATGAGTTTGCGTGGTGTTACTTTCCGTCCAAATGATACAGCGTTGGCTTTAGGCATTACTGACAAAGAAGAAGTTGGTGTTATTGCTCAAGAAGTTGAAGCAGTATTGCCACAGTTGGTTGCTCCAAGTGCATTTGAAGGTTTTAAAACTGTTAAGTATGAGAAGTTGACAGCATTGTTGCTCGAAGCAATTAAAGCCCAACAGCTACAACTTGATGCCTTGACAGCTCAAATTGCTAGGCTAGGCGGTTCGGCTACAACCGAACTTTAAGCTCAGGTAACTAGCAAAGGAGATATATTATGCCAACCCTTCCAGCAACTGGATCAGCAATGACTTTTACTAATGTCAAAAAGGGCTACAGCAATGCGGCCCCAGGTGCAGGCTCAAATACCGCATTACGCGGTACACTTGGTGCTTATATTAGCATCAGTTCAGGCGCCGTCAGTTTAAGTTCTACATTTGGTGGTCGAAGTACACCACACAACATTTAATCGTTGTTAAACAAAGAAAGGGCGGCAACGCCCTTTCTTTTTGGTTATGATTTCAGAAAATATTTTGATACATAGTAAGTTATTAAAGGAGTTTACCCATGCAACTGTCACATGTTGAAGTTCTAGCCAGTTCTAGAGCGTTATTGAAGAATGTACCATTCCGTACCAAGTTTGAAAGAGAAAACTTTCTATACGGGTCGGCCAGCGGTCCAAGACTATTAGTTGTTCTTTGCCAAGAAATTGAAGCGTTGAATAATTTGTTCGAGCAAACCAGCAATGAAGACGAACTAGCGTCAGTGCTGAATGAAATGAACATTATTTTAGAAAAAATCAATGAACTAAAAGCCGAAATTGGCACAGACATTGCAACAGCCTTGGAAAATGCAGAACCAGAATTCTGGGTAGAAGCATTGGCCAGAAAAGCCGCAATTGAAGCATTGACACAAAAGTTTAGTTTTGAAAATATGGAACAGATGTTAAAATTACCAGCTGAACTGTACGAAGAAACAATTACCAAGTGCCAAAGTTTCCTTAATGTCATTAATAAGACCACTAGGTTAGCAGAACGCAAGGCAAATTTATCTAATGTGCCAAGTGATGTAGGTGAATAAAACTTGTTAAAGTCCGGAAAAACTATCTTTGATAAACAACCTGCTTTGAGTGAGCAGGTTGTAATCTGCATTCCAACAAACGGAATGATGCATTCATTGAGTGCGTTTTGCCTGACCAACGCAATACGATTCACTGAAAAGCAAGGTATACCAGTGGTATTAGAAATGGATGCAGGTACAGTATTGAGCAATCAACGACAAGTATTGTTAGATAGTGCTATAAACACACATCAGGCAGATCACATCATGTGGTTTGACAGCGACATGACATTTCCAGAAGATGTCATTGTCAGATTACTTGAACACAATAAAAATGTTGTTTGTGCAACATACTCCAAGAGAGTAGAACCATTTCATACCACTGCTTTTTACAACATTGATCCAGTGGAACCAGTGGATGTCAGCGGACACGGACTCACTGAAATAAAATACACAGGAATGGGCTGTGTATTAATCAAGGCCAGTATCGTCAATGAAATTCCAAGCCCACACTTCCCACTTAAATGGCATGCACCCAGTTCAACTTGGCACGGTGAAGATATGGGTTTTTGCGAAGTGCTTTCGCAGAACAATGTTAAAATATTTTGCGACTTAGATCTTAGTCGGGAGATAGGGCATTTAGGGACACAAGAGTTTCGTGTGAATTAGGCAAGCTAATAAAAAACGAACACCAGCGATTTAATTTTTTAAGATTGATACCCGCAGAAATATGATATTCTGGATACATATCATTGGCCAGCACATTACGCATACTTGCACCATCCAACACTGAGCTCATTACAAGTTTAGTCTTGAGACTTTGGTCTAAAATTATACTATTGAGCAACGGATGGTACCACAATTCCTCATTGATAAGACGACGAATTTCCAAGTACCATCTTTCTGTGTGACTGATGGAATTTTTATACAGATTATTTAGAAGAGGGTTGTTAAGCCAGGGCTCCCAACAATGTTGATACTCCAGTTGGTGGTGGGGTCCTGTATAAATGTCAAGTAATTTTTTATTTGGTGCTTTAATTACTCTTAACATTGTTCAATAACCCTTCGAGCGTTTCTTTAAAACCTCTACTGTTAAACATCTTGGCTGTATTGCGATGCAATGGCTGTGGCCACTCCCACATGTTTACCCAACAATAACCTGCACTCTCTGAATCAATGATGGGTACAAATTCGTCTTCACATAAGATTAGATAACTGACATGTCTAAAGCGTTTGTCTCTGGTGGTGAAAGTGTACACATGGCTGATTGCAATGGTTTCTGGAACACCAGGAAAACCTAGTTCTTCACACAGTTCTCTTTTGAGTCCATTGAGGTCACCTTCGTTACCTTCAAGCTTTCCGCCCCATATGCCCCAACACATGCTGTGTGATTCACTAGGGCTTCGCAACTGCATCATTGCTCTGCCTGTTTTTTTACTTACGATTAGTGCGCCTACTGCTCTCATATCTTATAGTTAGTTGACTATGCGCCACCAGCCTTGTTCAAATATTCCTTCAATTGCCAATACCCAATCTGTGCCATTGAAGTATAACTTTTTCATTGTGTTGGCATTGGTGGTATAACCACTGGTGTTGACGGCCTGTGCATTAAAAGAAACAATCCACGAACTTCCGTTGTACTCAATGATGTCATTGGTAGATGCTTCTAAGTTGCCCCATAGGCCATTCATAACCATGTTGTTGGCCAACAAATATCGTTGTCCAACAGCTGATGTAGGAATATTGGCTGTGCCCGGAGAAGATCGTTCTGGATCAATTACACCATTGATCATTGGAATTGTATCAGTTGGCAAAGTGCTGTTATCCATGGAATAGCCAAGTACATTTTCATTTCCAGGAATTTCAACGACCCGCAAAATTATTTCGTTTGGATCCAGTGCATCGCCTAATTTCAATCGAAGTTCGGTTATGCCATTTCTAATACCGCCGTGTATCTCAAAGTGTGATTTCCAACTTAGGTTAGCACCAGTGCTGTCATCATTGTCTTTTGCAGTATTGTCACTGTTGAGCAATTGAACAAAATCTTCGTTTACTTTGATATGGCGATCTTTAAAAGTAATCCATTGTCTGCTGTTTGCAGTCTGCTCATTGAGCACAATGTTGTCCAGGAATGTGGTAGCATCAATTGGACTATTGAAAGCACTAATGTTGGCAAGAATACTATGGATAAGCACTTGCCTTTTTACTTTGGCCGGTGGCGACAAGTAAATTGGCAAGGAGAAAATCAAACTTGCAACGTCAATGATATCGTCTGTTCCTTGCGGAATACTGCGAGCAGTCCAAGTAATGTTCACGAGTTCTACCACTGCTAAACTGGTCCAGTCATATGGATTTTGACTGCTTTGCAAGTTAACACTTGGATTGAACAATAACAAAATTTGTTCAAGCAACTGTAGTTTCTGTTCTGTATTGCTGGTCCAAATGTCCACATTGATTGTTAGATCAAACGGAATAGGAGCATGTCTTTCTAAGGTGTAAGTTTCACCAATGCTATCTAATATATTTCCCTGTGGATCAACTGCCTTCTCATAAATTTGCACAGAATCTTGATGCGACGGATTTAGTCGCCGCTCGGCACTGGGCACAAGCTCTGCAATATAACAACTGATGGCAGGTACACTAAGAATTGTGTTCTCGCTGTTTTTGCGAAGGATGTGTTGACTCATACGATTTGTATCACCGTAGCGTACCGGCACTTGATGATAGTAATCATCATTGTTTGCATCTTTGCCCATCTGAACACTGAAGCCGCCAAACACACGCATGAACTGCAATAGCCAGCGTCTTATTTGTTGATCATAAAAATATTGCTGTGCCATTAATTATCTGCCTTTGGTTTAGTAAACACCTTGCTCAGTGCCTGTCGCTCAGGAACAGTATTAACAGTACCGCCTGCGCCTTGTGTAGTGGTGGTATTTGTATTGTTTATAAAATAGCCAGCATTGACAGTATTGTTGGTCCATTGCATTTCGTTCAAGTTGTCCATAACCCTATGCCATTTATTTCCACGATATACAAATAATCTTGTTGGAGTAAAGTCTGCTCTTTGAAACAACATGCCTTGGTTTGGTGCATCTGGAAAAGATAAGCCACTGTCAACGCCTGTACGATCACTGGAATTTTCAGGGGTAGCAACATGAATAATACTTGTGCTCTGCCCGCTCATTACATTTATTACTGGGACATTTGTAATGTTACCAAGTGGAGTATTAAGATAACCAGTGGTTGGAGTTAGCACTTTTGCTGATTCTACAATGGCATTGCTAATTTGAATTTCTTTCTGATATGTGCTCAATGCATTTTTCAAGCTGTCTTCATCTTCTGGATTGCCTAAGATGCTACGATATTCTTGTGCATCATTCATTGGTGCCACTTTGATGCGCCAGAGATGTGACCACCAAGTTGGACCAAAACCTTCTGCGGCTTTTGATGCATCCTGTACTACATAAAATTTGTTAATACTTTTTGCGTTGGCATCCAACAGTAAATCGTCATTCAAGTGCGGCAACTCAATGACATCACCTGCCATTAATTTTCGACCCAGATGTTTGACCATCTCATTGGTATGGAATGTGATAAACAAGGTATCAGCGTTTAGGAACAGTCCAAATTGGCTCAAGTCAAAGTCTTGGTCGTTGACATTATAGGTACCACGCAATTCATAGATGGTGGTGTCATACACACGATCGCGGTTTTCCATGAACAAGATGTCTTGTATGTCCATTTCGTTAATTTCGGTCTGGGCCGCTAAATTTGGCTTGGCCGGATCTGATCCATCCTCCACTGCCGCTGGACCTAAATATTTGTGGACCAACATGCTGGTACCGCTGGCATCTACCATGTCACGGATCACACGGTCCTGATAGTAATAGTCTTGCGTTTTAGCGTTTTTCCAAAGTGAGATTCTAGGCATAATTTCCTCAGGCCCATTATGGACCTATTTCATCATGCTATTTACCGCTTAGATGTCGCTTGACAGGTTTGCAAAGATAAGTTATAATAGCATCTATACGCTACTAACTTGGAGTAAAACATGGCCACAGCAACTAAACGCACAGTCGCAAAACCCCCTAAAAAGAAAAAAACACTGGGCCGAAGTACCCGTACTGCCAAAGACTCTGGTACAGTAAAATTTGATGCCAGTGGCAAGCCCAAGCTAAAAGCTATCCAAGTTACCGACATCCATCGCATGGGGCACGAACCAGAATGGACCGAACAAGCCACATGGGATGAAGTACAACGCAGAATTCAAATGAGCCGTGCGTTTAACTGGTACAACTACTCTTGTGACCATAAAGATGCCAGGGCATTCTTTGAAGCATACTGTGCCACCAAAGAAGAATTGGCACATTATCCTGCCAAGTTCAAAGCAGTCAATGACAGCCAGTATACTTTAACAGTTGGTTGGGTGTGCCGTATGGTTCTGGCAGGATTTGAACTGCAAAATGATGAGGAGCGTCACATTCATCAGTTGATTGGAAACTTGGAAACTCGTCTTGCATCTGAGAAAACTGTGGTAGTTGATCCAGCAGTACCAGTGGTCAAAAAAGAAACAATCCAAGACAGGCTTGCTGAAAAGTTCAGCGAAGCAATGGGCGAGATTGAAGGAGCAATTGACGAGTTTATGACCGAAGGCAAAGAATTTTCTGCTTACAAATTCTTACAAGGGCAAAATATTTCTGTGCAGTACATTGCCAAAGTGGCCGAATTCATCCAACCTAAAATTAACGAACTAAATGAATTGCTAGAAGGAAGAGACAGCCAGCTCATGGAAGGTTACAAACACCTGAACAAGCGTGACGTCAAAGCATTAATCAAGTTCTACGAGGCAATCATCAATGATGCCAGTGCATACAAGACTAGTAAAATAGCCACCCGTGCCAAACCCAAGCGCAAGCCAGTGCCACCCGAGCGCCAAGTTAAAGGTCTAAAGTATCTTAGAGAGTTTGCTGAGCTTGGTCTTAAGAGTATCAATCCAACTGAGATTCTAGAAATGAGTGAGCTGTGGACTTACAATACCAAGACTCGTAAGCTGGGTCGCTTTGTTGTAGCCATGCATGGCGACATGGTAGTGGGACAGTTGGGCGTCAAGGGCTCTGCTATCATTGGCTTTGATGAGATCAAGAGCACCTGCAAGACCTTGCGTAAACCCGCAGAAAAGCTGGCAGAGTTTAAGACACAAGGCAAGCCCGGATTGCGTAAGTTTATGGATACCATTAGGTCAGTGGAAACCAGGTTAAAAGGACGCATTAGTCCAGAAACAATCTTGCTCCGAGCAATCAAGTAGGTTTTGTAGAGCGTCTCCGGTAAATAGTCTCGGAGACACTATATGGCAGACGACACAAAAACATCCGAACGATCAAAAGTACAACGATTCATTGAGCTTAGTCTCGGCGGTGGAATGGTTGATATTGAACTAGACAAAGAACATTACGACCTTGTAATTGATAAATCCATTGATTACTACCGCCAGCGAAGCAGTCGTGCAGTAGAAGAAAGCTTTATGATTTTAAATCTACAAACTGCTGAAAGCACATATTATTTGCCAAATGAAATCAATGAAGTTACCAATGTTTACAGATCCAGTGGTGGCGGAATTGGTACCACTGCCGCATCGTTTGAACCGTTTGAAGCTGGCTATCTTAACATGTACATGCTAAATGCCACAAGAGGAGCAGGACTTGCAACTTTTGAGTTGTACATGGGTCAACGCAAGATGCTTGGATACTTTTTTGGCGCCAATTTGATGTTTACTTGGAGTTCTGAAACAAAGCGTTTGACATTACACAGAAATATCAAAGGCGATGAACCAGTTATTTTACATACCTTCAATTATCGTCCAGACGAATCTCTATTGGCCGACACGCATTGCAGGCAATGGCTTAGAAATTACAGTTTGGCCAATGCAAAAATGATATTAGGGCAAGCCCGTAGCAAGTTTGCAAGTTTAGCTGGCCCGCAAGGCGGAGTACAGTTGAACGGCAATGATCTGATCACACAAGCGTCAGCTGAAATAGAAAAGCTAGAAGATGACTTGTCAAAGTATTCAGATGGCGGAACTCCACTAGGCTTCATAATTGGCTAAAAAATAGTTGACCTAGTGTCATAGTTGTGCTACACTTAGCTATGACTACAAAAATTATTGGCGTATGTGGCTTTATAGGTTCTGGCAAAGACACAGCCGCAGACTATCTGGTTAACTTTCACGAATTTCGCAGAGATTCGTTTGCCTCAACCCTTAAAGATGCAGTGGCCGCTGTGTTTGGCTGGGATAGAGAAATGCTGGAAGGCCGCACCAAACAAGCCCGCGAATGGCGAGAACAAGTTGATCCTTGGTGGAGTACCAGACTTGACATGCCTAACTTGACTCCTCGTTGGGTCTTACAGTGGTGGGGAACTGAAGTTTGCCGAAAAAGCTTTCATGACGACATTTGGATTGCAAGTTTAGAAGCCCGCCTGCGAAACACCACAGATAACATTGTAATTTCCGACTGTAGGTTTCCCAATGAAATCAAAGCAATTAGAAATGCTGGCGGACAAGTGATCAGGGTAGTGCGAGGAGAAGATCCAGAATGGTACGATATTGCCATAAGTACAAATGCTGGTACTTTCAACCACATGGCCACTGCCTACTCGGATGTACATGCCAGCGAATGGGCGTGGGTTGGTACCAAGTTTGATGCAATAATTGACAACAATAGTACTGTGGATAATCTATATAAACAGCTAGAAATGGTTGTCCAGTAAATTATAAAATCAGTTGTACCGCTAAATATCGTCATTTTTCGTTTTATAGCTAAATATCTTCATGAAGGGTAATGAGAATCCCTTAAGATTACGGAGATATTAAAATGGCTCAGCTAGTTTCCCCAGGCGTAAGTGTATCGATCATTGATGAAAGTGCATACGCATCTGCAGGCACTGGAACTGTACCTGTTATTGTTTTAGCAAGTGCTTCTAACAAGAAAGCACCAGACGGAACAAGCGCAACTTACACTACAGCACCCTTTGCCCTTAAACCACTAATGCTCACAAGCCAACGAGAATTAGTACAATTATATGGTGAACCAAATTTCACCATCGTCGACGGCACACCAGTACACGGACACGAATTAAACGAATACGGCTTGTTGGCCGCTTACTATTATCTAGGCATTGCCAACCGTGCTATCCTAGTACGAGCAGATTTAAAGATGGAAGAATTAGAGCCATCAGCATCTGCACCAGTTGGACCTCCAACCAACGGTCAATACTGGTTGGATACATTGTTTACATCTTGGGGTATCTTTGAAGGCGATGGCACTAAATGGATCAAGAAAAAAGTTAGAGTCACTGTTGGTGCGCCAGGCAATGGCGTTGGTGCTAACGGAGACTATGCAGTAGATGCCAGCACCACAATGCGACAGTTCTATAAAAAATTAGCTGGTGCCTGGGTTGTTTTAAGTTCAGGTGCAATTTCTGCCACTGTTACAATTAGTGCTCACTATAACCGTCCGACTCCAACTGCTGGAAATGTTTGGTTTAAAGTAACAAGTCCAAATGCAGGCTTTGCTCCAGTCATTAAGAAATACAATGCAAGCACAGAGACATGGACAAAACAAGTAATTGGTCCAAACAAAACTGACATGCGAATTGGTTACGCAAACAATACAGTTGCAACTACAGAATTTGGAGATGCACTAAATGTAAATGATCTTTACATTGAATTTCCAGATACCAACGAAGCAAAATTTCAAATCAGGCGTTACAATGGTGATGCTTGGGTTGTAATTGATCCATCAGCAGGTGATGACAAACCAGCAGGTGCAACTCCAGATGGTAAGTTATGGTACGATGCCGGCGACACAGTGGACATCTATGTAAAAGATACAGTTAACGGCACTCCAATTTGGAAAGCAGTCAGCCAAGTTGATGTCAACACTGAAGAACCAGCAAACCCAAGCTTTGGTGATGTATGGGTTGACACAAATGACATGGCCAACTATCCATTACTAAAAGTATATGATGGTAGTGCATGGGTCGCTCGTGACAATGCAGACCAGACCACAGAAGAAGGTTGCTTGTTTGCTGATTTAACAACAACATTAGGTGACACCACAGGAACAGAAAATGGTGCAACAGCATTAGACACAGCACCAAACCCAGCTTACTACCCAGACGATATGCTATTATGGAACAGCGCAATGAGTTCTGGCAATGTTAAGAAATGGGTAGAAGACGGAGACAACAGTCGTTGGACCACAGAGTCTGGCAATATTGATGCAGGTGCCAAAGCCGGTGCTCCTTACATGTTTGACAAAGCACAACGCCGTGTAGTTGTCAAGCGTTTACAAGAAGCATTGACAGACAATCCAGCTCTTCGTGCAGAAACATTAGATTTCAATATTATTGCAACTCCAGGATATGTTGAATGTCTAGACGAAATGATCACATTGAACTTTGATCGTAAGGAAACAGCATTTATTATTGCTGACACTCCGATGAAGTTATCAAGTAGAATGAGTGATGTACATACTTGGGCATTGGGCACAGAAGCAGGCAGTAACGGTGCTGATGGTCTAACAACTCGAAGTGGTGGTGCCGCAATTTATTATCCAAGTGCTTTGTCAACAGACTTGGATGGTAATGATGTTGCAGTTCCAGCAAGTCATGCAGTATTGCGTGGTATTGCCTACAACGACCAAGTTGCTTATCCTTGGTTTGCTCCAGCTGGTTTAACTCGCGGTGCGTTAAGTGGTATCAGTAACTTAGGTTTGGTAACTGCTGAAAACGAATTCATGCCAATAGCATTGAATCAAGGTCAGCGAGATACATTGTATCTTGACAAGATTAACCCATTGGTCAACTTCCCAGGCCAGGGTTTGTACATCTGGGGACAGAAAACATTGTACCCAGCAGACACAGCATTGGATCGTGTCAATGTAGGCCGTTTATTAGCTTACTTGCGTAAACAGTTTGATATTATTGCTCGTCCGTTCATATTTGAACCAAACGATCAAAAGACCCGCGATCGTATTATTTCTGTATTCAATGGCTTCTTAGCAGATTTGTATAGCAAAAGAGCTGTATATGACTTCTTGGTAGTTTGTGATTCAACAAATAATACACCAGCTAGAATTGATAGAAACGAACTGTACATTGATGTGGCAATTGAGCCAGTCAAAGCCGCAGAATTCATCTACATTCCTGTTAGGGTAGTAAACACTGGCGCGATTGCCGGCGGCACTAAATAAGGACAAGGAGAAATAAAATGGCGGTCCAATTAGACAAATTTAATGTACCAGGTGGTAGCACAGGTGCTCTTGTTCAACCAAAGTTAGGTTATCGTTTTCGTGTAGTCTTAAACAACTTTGGCAATGGTGCTGAAACCCTTGAACTAACAAGTCAGGTTGTTAGTGTAACTCGTCCAAGCGTAACGCACGACGATATCACAGTTGATGTTTACAATTCGAGAATTTTCTTGGCAGGTAAACACACTTGGGATCCAATTACAATCACTGTAAAAGACGATGTAACTGGTCTAGTTGCAAAAGCAATTGCCGCACAACTTGAAAGACAACTTAACCATGCTGAACAAAGTTCAGCGGCATCTGGTGAAGGCTACAAGTTTGGTTTGCGTATTGAAAACTTAGATGGTGGCTCAGGTGGCTCTGAAGTTGTTTTAGATGGATGGCACTTGGTTGGCGCATATATTCAAAACGTCAACTACGGTGAGAACAACTATTCGAGTAGTGATCCATTGAATATTACCATAGCTATCAAGTACGATAATGCTAACCACATTGTGATAGATGAACCAGTGTTAGAAGGCGATGCGCCTTCTGACGTATTAGGACCATCAACAGGTGGTGATTCCGGCGGTTAATAACTAGCTTTAATATCAAGTGATAAGTAAGTGTAAGCAGAAATGCTTGCTCTTATTAGGAGAAATAAAAAGGGCGAGAAATCGCCCTTTTTCATTATAACAAATGGCATATTCAAATTTAGCAACACAACTCATTGGCCGGCAGGAAAATGGACTTCCTCTTGAAGGTGGATTTCCTTACCTAAAATTTGCATGGGATGTTGTTCTCAGTGGTGAAGGTATTGGTTCAAGTCCTCCGTTGGTTGCTAAAACTTGTGAGTTGCCACGCTGGTCAACTGACACACAAATTATTAATGTTTATAACCATAAAACAATTGTACAAACAAAATTCAACTACGAACCAATTACCATTAGCTTCTATGATCAATGCAACAAGGTTGCAGATTCAGTGATTTGGAAATTTGTGCATGGACAGTTTGATTGTACAGACGGCAGTAAAAAAGCAAACTTTGAACCAATTGAAGTAAAAATTACGCAAAGGACTTTAGGCGGTGGCGGGATCGGCATGAGCCTGGCAGACAGCGGTGGCGGCAACGACGTCGATAAAATATACACATTGAAGAACGCATTCATTACAGATGCACAGCACGATACCTTGGATTATGCAACCAGCGATGTAGTGTTATGGACTGTGACAATCAGATATGAAAATATGGAATCAGAGTTCTGTGACGGCCAAGCCCAAGATGTCACTACTGGTGTTGCTGTTGCAAAGCCCACTCCACCACCTGTGCTGACCAAGCCAATTGACCCAACTGTTGTTAAACCAGACAAACCAGTCAACGGTTGGGTACAAAATGGTGGCGGTTCTGCCAATGACGGTGATCCAACTTCAGCGGCATTTGGAATTCCGAGAGGAAGAGCTGGCTTAAACAAGCTACCTGGTGATGTTGGATACAATCCAAATATAAATCCAGTCAGACCAGGAAGTTTAAGAAGTCGTCTCACACAGGCTTTGCCGCCGAACCCTAGACCACCAGCACCAGCACCAGAACCTTTTGCGGCCAGACTCTTTAGCGCATCCAGTTCAACTACACCACAATTTGTAGACACAGTTACAATTCCATTGGATAATAATACAGCACAGCCAATCTTGTATGATGCAAGCACTGGTACAGTTTCGCCAGCAACCAGTGGCACTTTTCCAACTCGTGATGAGGCCAGCAAGCAGACGGACTTTTTGTCTAGGCTAGAAAACATGCCCGACTTCAAGTCAAGTACTACGGAATGGCAAACAGCATTTAAGAACAATTTTAATCCTGCCAGCGATTCTCCAAAGGATTTACAAATAGCAGTCAAGCAAGCTCAACTGGAAGCCAACACATCAACACAAAGATATGCACCTAAGGTCAGAGTGGTTGATAGAGAAGTAATCTATAATACTGCGCTAAACCAACAAAAAGAAGCAATTGGTCCAGCTGTTGTCAACGGATATGCACCTGTCAACGCCAACGACACCAAGAGCAATGCACTATCAAGTCAACAGGCCGCCCGTCAACAAAGCTATCAAGCAAACAATCCATTAAAGGGTAATTCAACAGTATGGTAAAAGTAATTCCACAAGTGGACTTTGACAAAGCAGTTCAAAAGATTTTATCAGTTGGACTGTCCAGGATTGCCGCAGAAAACATTGTGATTGTTTTTTGGAATGTGTGTGTGGAAAAAGATTTAAACTTTAAACAATTTGTTGACAAAGCCACCAGCACAGGTAAAATAGATGTTGATCAAAGCATATTGGATTATATCAATTTAACTTTGCCCAACACAGTCAGATATTACAAAGACAAGCCGGCCAAATTGAGTACTGTAATTGCTCGTGAACTATAATGGCCAACAACTACTCACAAGGGTTCTTTACTCCAACACACCCTGAAAAATATGTGGGCAAAGGCACTCCTAAATATCGCAGTGGCTGGGAACTAACATTCATGCGCTTCTGCGATAATCATCCAGGTGTAGTTTCGTGGGCAAGTGAAAATGTACGCATACCTTATCGCAATCCTTTCACGGGAAAAGATACATTCTATGTGCCAGACTTTTTTGTTGTATATCAAAATGCCAATGGTAGACATGCTGAACTGGTTGAAATTAAACCCAAGTCACAAGCATTGATGGAACTTGCCCGTAGCCAACAAGAAAAGGCCGCTGTTGCTCTCAACATGTGCAAGTGGCAAGCCGCCAAAGCATGGTGCCAGCGCATGGGTGCCACATTCCGTATTCTAACAGAAGAAGACATTTTTAACAATGTAAATCCGACTCGGAAGAGACGCAAATAGTCATAAGTAGTTCATGACTAAAAAATTAGAAGAAGTGTTTGGCTTTGCACCGATTGATGAAGCCAATGCTTTACTAGACACACAATCAACTGAAGTTCCTGCGGAAATACAGGAGGAAATAGATACTGCACTGGCGACCATTGACATGGCAACTCGTGTAGATATTGCGTTGCCTACTGTGACAGACATGGCTTCAGCAGAGCGAGAGCTGGATGGGCTTGCAAACAAAGCCCAAGAACAAAGCGAACGCTTGATGGATTTAGGCTTTAATGTAGATGATAGAAATGCGGGCAAGATTTTTGAAGTTGCCGCGCAATTGTTAAAAACAGCAGTGGATGCCAAGACTGCAAAGTTGGATAAAAAGCTCAAAATGGTTGAGTTACAATTGCGAAAGGCAAGAATGGACGGAGAAAAGGGCAACGATAGCAATATCCTCGATGCAACAGACTCTGGCATGATTGGAAACCGTAATGATATTGTCAAAGCCATCCTAAACCGTGTTGGTCACAATAAATAGTCTTATAAGAGGATTTAATTATGCCAACCCTACTAGAGTATATCAGCAAGTTACAGCGTGAACATCGCTACCGTATTAAGATGGTTTTTCGGCCATCTGAAGCACAGTTAGAATGTTTAGAACGCCATATGAAAAAATATGATGCGTTAGAGGTAGGTCGCCCAGAAAAATTAATGCTACAAGCATTACCAATGGATTTTCCACAATATGGTGGAGCAGAAATTGTTATTGTTGATGTAGTGACCCGCTTACCAATTAGTACACCCACATTAGAAGCAGAGCTTCGTGGACTACTATTTTGTCGAGAAGGAACCATTAAGGTATTTGGACGCGACGAACCAATTGAACAACAAATAGAAGATGACAAAGAGCCAAATTATGAGGCCAAACTTTGTACAGATTACACCAAAGAAGAAGCAAATGCTGTTTCAGCAGATGATGCTTCTGGAGATAAGTATAATCAAAGTCTATTAAAAGATTTAGATAATAACCGAGCCGAAGCTCGTAAGAATATCACACAATCTAAAGAGTCAGCAAAAACAAGCCCAACTTGGGAAGAGCCAGCAGATGGCAAAACTAGTCCAGTGGGAACAAAGAAACAGGATATTCCATATCCAACCAAGTCAGGAGCTAAAAAATGAGAAATAACAAATTAACTGAAGGTATCCGCGGCGCAAAAGAAGGCGTTGCTGAATGCTATACAGACGCCATGCAACAAAGCGGACAATCCGAACAAATGTCAGTGACTATTTCTATGCCTGGCAAGAATATTAGTGTCACCACAGACAGCGCAGACGAAATTGGAAACATCCTTCGTTTAGCTGGTATCAATGTTGGTGGCGCAAGTGCTGAACCAGAAATTGCCATTGCAGTTGAACCAGGTGCCATGGGCGGTGAGGCTCCAGAAGCCGAGTTGCCACCAATGGGCGCACAAACAATGGGTCAACAACCTCCAATGGATCCAAGGCTAGATGCTGATGGCGACGGCGATCATGACATGCAAGATCATGGTGCAGAACCAGATGTTGAAGAAGCGGCAGGTGATGTTTCAAGAACTTCCAAAGGCGGAACAGTTACACAAACTGCAACAGGACAAGTTCACAAAGCAGGCCCTGGCAACTACGGCGGGTCAGAAGAAGATCATGAAGATGACACACCAGTTCCGGCAGGCGCAGTTCCTGAAAAAGAAGAAGAAGAAGAAGTTAAAGAATCTGGTTATGTTAAAGAAGCGTCAGGCATTATGATTTCTGGTAAAGAAGTTGACAGAGCCAGTCTTCAAGTTGATGGTGTGGATTCCAGAGACTATCCAGATTTCAGTGATGCATACATTAGCCAAGCTTCGTTTACTGATGGCACAGACCTAAGTGAAGATGAAATGAATGAACTCAATGATCAACACGGTGAAATTGCAAACGAACTGGCATTTGACAGTTTACATGAGTCGTCTGGTGACCCTAAAATGTCACAGGATGATTTTGAATTCCCAGAAAATGGTCCATTGGGCTACAAAGTGGGTAGCCCCGACGATATGAATAGTATTCATATTTTTGATAAAACTACTGGTAAGATAGTGAATCATTCAAAGTTTACATATTTTGACCAAGAACCAACTCAGGAAGAGCTCGAAGAATTGTTTTATTATGTTGATGAGTCGTCTGCTCGTATTCTTCAATTGGCTGGTGTTACCAACGAAGCACAAAGCGCCGCACAAAAGGCCGCATTTGCAAAAATGATTGCCAAGAAAAATGGTGGCAAGTCTGATGCCAAAGCTGATGACAAAGACGACAACAAGAAGCCAGATGCCGACGGTGATGGAATTCCTGATTGGGCAGACAAAGACAAAGAAGTCAAAGAAGATGCACCAGCAACTGCAAGCAATGTGTACGGTCAAGGCGTATATGAAGGACAACAAGAATACAGTCGTATTTTAGCATTGGCCGGCATTAACGAATGGGCAAATAGTCCACAGGGTAAAGCAGACGACAAAGGTACTACTTTTGACAAATTACCTAGCAAACCCGGCACAGGTGGCGGACACGCTGACTATGGTCAAAATCGTGCAAACGGTCAAGGCGAAAACCCAATGGGCACAACAGACATTGGTGTTGAAGAAGCATTTGAAATTGCAATGGGCGAATATCGAAAATTTGTTTCAGAGAGCATTACTGGTAAGAAGTAATACGGAGGCCTAATGGCACTTGAAAATAATTTTGTCAAGGCACCGTTCAAAGTAGAAAAGTTCACGGACGAAAATGTCCGTGAACTTGCCTTGTGTGCCCAAGATCCAGTTTACTTTATTGATACCTACTGTTGGGTACAGCATCCAACCAGAGGTAAAGTTCCTTTTAAACTGTTTGATTATCAACGCGAACTAATCACTTGCTATCATGAAAATCGTTACAGTATCAACATGCTGGGTCGACAGATGGGCAAGACAGCATGTGCCGCGGCATACCTAGTATGGCGAGCCATGTTCATGGCAGATCAAACAATTCTTATTGCGGCACACAAGTATGCAGGTGCTCAAGAAATTATGCAACGAGTACGATTTACATACGAAACTCTTCCAACATTTTTAAAAGCTGGAGCAGTCAGTTATAACAAAGGTAGCATTGACTTTGACAACGGCAGTCGTATTGTAAGTGCCACAACAACAGAAACAACAGCTCGTGGTATGTCACTGTCATTGATTTATTGCGACGAGTTTGCTTTCGTCAAGCCTAGGATTGCAACTGAGTTCTGGACATCAATCAGTCCAACATTGTCAACAGGTGGCAAGTGTATTATTACAAGCACACCTAATCAGGACGATGACCAATTTGCCCGTATTTGGAAAGAAGCAACAAAGAATGTCGACGAGTACGGTAACACAAATACCACAGGCATTGGCCGCAACGGATTTGCACACATTAAATTTATTTGGAGCAAGCATCCAGACCGTGATATAGTATGGGCACAAGTTGAGCGCAGTAAGATTGGAGAAGAACGATTCTTACGCGAGCACGAATGTGAATTTATTATTGCAGATGAAACATTGATTCATCCAATGAAGCTTGTTAGCATGGAAGGCAAAGACCCAAGCAACAAAATGGGCCAGGTCAGAGTTTATAAATTTCCAGAGCGCAATGGATCTTATGTCATTGGATGGGATCCAAGTTTGGGCACAGGTGGAGATCCTGCCGCTATACAGATCTTTAAGATTCCAGAGATGGAACAGATTGCAGAATGGCAACATAATAAAACAGACATGCAAGGACAATTGCGTACACTTGTGTCTATTTTAAAATGGTTAAGCGATGAAACAGGCAACAATACAGAATTGTACTGGAGTGTTGAAAACAATACCATTGGTGAAGCCGCGCTTATTAGTATTCGAGAATTTGGCGAAGAAAACATTCCAGGTACATTTGTACAAGAAATACGCAGAGCAGGACAGAGCCGAGGGCGCCGTGGTTTCGCTACCACACACAAGACAAAAATATCAGCATGCATGCGTTTAAAGAACTATGTAGAAGCTGATAAAATGACAATTCGTAGTCATAACTTGCTACGAGAACTAAAGAACTTCATTGCTCGTGGAGCCAGCTTTGCCGCAAAAGATGGTGAAACAGACGACTTGGTAATGGCAACATTGCTGGTAATCAGAATAGTAGAAGTTGTCATGACATGGGATGTTGAAACCTACGAAAAGTTGGTTGATTATGGATCAGAAGAGATGATGAAGCCCATGCCTATTGGCTTTTTAAACTAAATACAATTATGGCAACAGAACAAGATCTTTCAAGCGAAATAGCCGCCGCAGTTGCGGGCGTTAGTCACATGGCACACTATACAGATGCCGATGGTGCCGCTACCCTGAAACAGCAGAACGCTATCTATCAATATCTACCAGAACAATCAGTTATGGTAATGATTAATCACGATGAGAATAATGTTGAAATTTGGTTTGATCCAATCAAAACAGATAAAGAATGGTTTGAAGAAACATTCAAACCCACAGTGGAAGAAATTGCACATAGAAACTTATACGGAATAGTGATCAGAAGTTATGCCGGCGGCATTACTCCTAAGAAATTGATTCACCGTACAGATGTTGCAGAAAGCCGTAACACTACAAAAACAAGCTACAAGCCACTGGGTGGCACAAAGTTAATTCTTCGTCACAATAAACCTGTCACTGAAGAAAAGCCAGGTGCTCGCAGTCGCAATATTGGTGCAATATTTGTTGAGAAAGACGGCGAGCGTTTCCGCTATCCTTATAATCATTTACTAGGTGCCCGTGTCATGGCACTACATGTTGAAAGCGGTGGCAAGCCTTGGGACAACAACGGTTCTAAGATATTAGAAATTAGTCGTAGACGCAAGGACATTATGGAACTGCTTCGTTGGAGCAAGCGTCTGGATAACACTCAACAAATTGATGAGATCCGTGAACGAGGACAAGCTGAAGTTGTAGCACTAAAGCGCACAATGGAAAGAGCGGCCCGCACAGGAGACTTGGTGGGTGTATTTGAATACCAACTACCACCAAAGGATTCAGTTGTTGAGCAGTCTATGGTCAGTGAGTCTATCAAAGAACTTGATGATGCACTAAACAAGTTGCTAGGTTAACTTAATTTAACTTCAAAAAAAGCCCCTTGCGGGGCTTTTTCTATTTTAAGGCAGGTCACCGCCCAAAGTTAACAGCTTGGCAGCTATTCGATTCAAGGCTTCAGCTATTGTAGTAGGAGCTGGACTTGCCCAGTTAGCTGGAACCGCCGGAGCATAGCTACCACTACCACCCAATACACTGGTACCTGTGCTGTCAACAATGCTACCACCTGCTGGCAGTTTAATTTTCTTGTCAGTGGTAAAGTGCCATTCATAGTTTGCACCAATAGTTCCACTTTTGATTCTAACTTCACCATACAAGTCGCCGTTGGCGCCACCTACACCACCTTGAAGTATCAAGTCGCCGCCGTAGGTTGAAGGTATGTTTTCAGTGGGGTTAAGACCAGCCAATGCCAACGAATCTGCTTGCAAGTTGCCACCGGGGCCTGAGCCAGCTGCCACAGCTATTCTGATAGTTGGTTTGTTAGTTAAACTATTGTAGTTGCCATCAAATGAAACAGCACCTGCACCATAAGTTACTTCTTTGGTTGTGGTGTCGTAATATAACACATTGGCTGTTGCTGTGGCACTTCTAATTGGTGCCACATAAAAACTATCAGTTTGAGCCTCAACGCCGTTGACTGCTGAGCCAGTGGCATTTAATATGATCGTGTACCCAGGTTGACTAGTTTGACCAGCACCATGACCAACGGCCACTGCGTAATTGCCTTGTGAGGTCAGTCCAGCATTTAAGCCAATGGCCACTGCTTGTTCGCCTTGGGCATTTGCGCCAGCATTGTAGCCAACGGCCACTGAGTTTTGGCCTTGTGTGATTGAACCAGCGGCTGTACCAATGGCCACTGCACCGACGCCTTGGTCACTTGAGCCAGCAATAGAACCAACGGCCACTGAGTAGTTGCCTTGTGTGGTTTCGCCAGCCTGCTCGCCAATGGCCACAGCCGAGGTGCCTTGTGTGTTGCCGCCAGCACTGCGGCCCATGGCCACTGCACCACCGCCTTGAGTGGTATGGCCAGCATCCCTGCCAATGGCCACTGCGAAGATGCCTTGACTATTTGAGCCAGCATCTTTACCAATGGCCACTGAGTTTTGACCTTGTGTGGTTAATCCAGCATTGTAGCCAACTGCCACAGCACTATTACCTTGTATGGTTTCACCAGCACCGGTCCCAATTGCCACTGCTTCTGTGCCTTGTGTGCTGGCGCCGGCACCGGGACCAATGGCCACTGAGTTGTTGCCTTGTGTGGTCACTCCAGCATTGATACCAATTGCCACTGCTTGAGTGCCTTGTGTGGTTAGGCCAGCATCTTTACCAATGGCCACTGCATTACCCGTAGTGTCTCGAATCACTGCTCCGTTTGTCAGTGTCACTGAACCAACTGTTATGCCGTTGGTAGTGGTTGAACCAGTGTCAGTTACTGAATCTAAAGTGCCAACTCCGCCGCCGCCTAATACGCTTGCGCCGTTGCTGTCTTTAATGTCTCCACCAGCTGGCAATGTTAGGTCACCATTTTTGTTAAACAGCCATTGACTATAGTCTACGCCATCAGCGGCTTGTACTACTACATGACCACTATGCTGAATCTGGACATACTGATTATCATTGCCTAGATACAGGTCAGTGGTGCCACCACCTGCGGTCAAGTGTATGTGATCACCATCTCCTGCGGTTGGGTAAATTACCAATGCTTGATATTCATTGGCTCCACCTGCTGGCGTTAGTCGAATAGCACCTGTGAGTCCGCCACCTTCTGTGATAGTACCACCTGCTGGTAATGTTAGGATACCATCCTCACCAAAGATCCAAGATCTAGTAGATACTGCTCGATTGGTTTGTATTATAAAACTATCTTCGTTGACATAAGCCACTGTCTTACCAAAGAAATCTCGAACACCTGCTGTTTTAGTTGCTCCTTCTGGTGCTGTCAACCAAACATCTAACCATTGACCATCGACAAAGTTGCCATCTACCGCTCCGCCACTTGGTAATGTTAATGTACCATCTGTGCCAAAGCTCCATTGGGGGCCGGCGGCAGCATTATCAGATGTAATACGAACCGTGCCGTCTGCCTTAAGATCAATATCGTCGCCTGCTTCCATCCATATGTCGTCTGCGCTTAGTATACTAATGTCGGCATCAATTCCAGGCTCGGTTCTGGTTGTTTTAATATTGAAATCTTCGTCAACCGCACCCCATAGAGTTCTTTCGCCATCTATTACTGGGAATGAAATCATTCCATCAGTGCCTACGCTAACTGAATGTGTCGTACCTGAGGCACTTGTGTTTGTTATTTCATAGGCTTCGTGATCA
>Ga0209353_10000006_pt1 | contig 126539 bp, 123 predicted proteins | sample LauGreSpBDMM15SD_2_FD_187561 | JGI IMG/M metagenome (GOLD analysis project Ga0209353, IMG submission 187561) | Freshwater lake microbial communities from Lake Michigan, USA - Sp13.BD.MM15.SD (SPAdes) (version 2) | ecosystem: Environmental > Aquatic > Freshwater > Lake | place: Lake Michigan... | reverse complement strand
GGCACCAAAAGTAGTCAATATGGCACCAAAAGTAGTCAACTCGGCACCAAAAGTAGTCAACTCGGCACCAAAAGTGATCAACGTGGCACCAAAAGTAACCAAACACAAATGCCTTGGTTGTTATAAAGAATTTTGTTTTAACAAGACCTTAGTAAAACACATAACTGTATGTAAAAAAATACAACATCCATGTGAATGTCCAAACTGTCATGTCGTATTTGAAAATAAACAGCAAGTATATAGGCATAAACGAAAAGATAATTGTACAAGTACAGCGTTAATTCTTGTAGATGAAACACCAAAAGAGGTAACACACTCTAGTGAAACAACCAATATAAATAGTATAGAAACCCAGAATAATATTGGACAAATGATTCAAACACAAAATAACACTACAAATACAAATACAAATAATAATATTACTATCAATGTATTTCCTACCTCTTTACACTCTGATTATAATATTAACACAGATCATATTAACTTAGAAGAACTAAAACGTGATATAAAACATCAATCAATCTTTGAAGCAGTTGGTACTTCCTTACGTAAGGTATTACAGAATGGAGAGAATCTTCCAGTAAAAAAGAAAAGTATTAAATCAAACTATTCCTATATACATGTGGGGAATAATCAATGGGAGATGCGTAAGGATAAAGAAATATATGGACTCATTAGTTTTCATATGTCTAGATGTATACAAGTTTATCTAGATGGTAATAATCTCCAACAGATACAAAAATATTATCAAGAAGCAACAGAAGCCTTGGAATTTGTAGCGACAGACAACATGGAAGATTTAGAAAAGGAATATATCAAAAAGGCAAAACGAATTATGGATATTCTAATGATTTCTTCCTATGAAAGAACAGATACAGTAGATATAGGGTCTATTTTGCAAAAAGTAAAAACAACGACAGATACATCATAAATATGATTATCACTACAATTTAGATAGGATTAATAGGTAAGTTATAAGGATTATCCTTGAGAGACGAGAGAAGCCCGGGATCTAATCTTCCTAAGTTTTCATTCATGCATGCTTTTTGAGGGTCTTTGGTTACTTCACACGAGGTTATTTCCATTCCAGTCTGTTGATAGATACGACTGACGTTTCCTTCTTCACGAGGATTGATACGGTCTGAAGTTAGTTTTTTAACTTCCATGTCAAGATTTCCAGAACCAATGTTTTGACTAATACCTTCTGCATTTGGTGTATATCCGGACTTGATATTCATCATTTCACGAGTACCATCAATCTCGGCATTGTATTCAGCATCTACTGTTCTGGGGTAATATTGTGCACCACTACCACCAGTACCGGTATGTTGATTTTCACTAATAAATTGTTTTTGTGTATCATATACTTGAACTTCAATATGACTGTAAGCACCGCGAACATTATTCACTGGACCACCCATGTTACCAATTTGGTTGAGACTATCTTCTGTAGTCTCACGTACTGTTTTCTTTGCAACTAATTCAGGGTTAATTACAACCGTCTTGTAAATATGTGAATTTACGTTACGTACTGTGTCAAAGTCCTTCGTAGTTTCACGAACGGTACGTTTTGCTTCATCGTCTTTTTCTACCCATCCTTTATTATTTCCATGGGGATTGAGGATAGTGGTATCGTGAATAGTAGTTTCTTTAATAGTAGTTTTCATGATATGATTGACTGGATCATATAGAGTTGCTTTATCTGGAATTTGAGCACTCATATTACCATATATGCGGGCAGAATCAAGGGTATATTCTTTGGGAGTATGTTTTAGAACATCTAAGAAGGGGGCAACTACAGATTTTACAATAGATGTTAAATTGGTAAGTACTGTTTTTCTTTGAGTTTCATCACGTGCATTGGAATATACAATCACTCCTTCTCTTCCATAATCATCTTTTTCACCTACACCAGGCTGACCATCGGCTCTTCCAGGACCCATATATTCAATATGTCCATCTACACGAGAAGTAGGTTTTACTATAAATTCAGGAATATCCATAGCTTTGATGTTTGCTCCTGTTGTCATTAGCCATTGATCTTTAGATTGTTCGTAATATGTATCTGGACGATTCTTCATGGTTTCGCCTTGTAATCCAAGGTTTTGTACTTTGGCGCCTTTTGGACCTTGGACTGGTAATTCATAAGTTGATTTTGGACGAGATAAAGGTCGTAAATCGTCAATCGTTTTGGGACGAACTACATCCAGTGTTCTGGATTGTTGAAAACCACCTTGAGGCACATTGGTATATCCTTGTCCAATTCCGGGTCCAACGCGAACTTGTTCAATAGGGAAATCATTATTGCGCTGACGTGGTTTTTGGATATGATCCATATAAAAGCTATTGTTGTCTTTCATACCACATACATCGTTTCCTAGTAAGGGTGTTGGTTGAAAGAAACAATCCACTTCTTTTTTGTGTTTAAAACGTTCACCACGACCAGTTGAATTTTCAAGATATGCAGAAGTAGCAAAAGGGTCTATATTTTGTTTTACATCTCCACGATAAAATGGCTGCATATTGTTATGGGTAAACTGTTCAGCAGCTATAGTATTTCCTGTTAATGAAGTAACAGGACCGCTAGAGGAACCCATGTTCATAGTTTGTTCAGGTTTTAGTGGCATAAACATATCTGCATAAGCAGGACGTGGTACAACACCTGTATCTAAGGGTGTTTGAGATTTGTTCCATGAATTAGTAGCAAGTCCAAATTCGTCTTGGCGAACTTTATTCCAATGGGTAGATTGGTATATATTATCCATGGAGGGTAGATCACCTGGAGTAAGGGGTGCTTCATGAACAGAAGAATAAGGGTCTTGATTTTGGCTAAAGGCATACCCTAAGCCTGATAAAGCTGCTGACGCATAGGCTTCCATATCTATCTCTATTATGAAACAGAGGATAAAAAAACATGTTAAAAAATACGTTCTATTTAAACGTCCTTTTTCACGAGGTATTCGGTGGTGACAGTAATGGTGATAGGTCCACGTTGGATCACTTTGGGAACATCCAATACCTTCTTGGTTCCTACATATTTGTATTCTTTCTTCTCGGAACCTTGAGTCATTTCACGAAGGGTAAACTTGATTTCCTTTTTATTGGGGCTAATTTTAAATAACTTACGAGTTGCTTTGCGGGCGGCTTGACCTGGGCTTCTACCCTTGAATATACCTCCCATATCTAACAGTTCGCAGAATTCTACAGTAAAGTTACGGCTCTCAGACATGTTTCTATCTTAGATAGAGAAATATTTGTAGCGATTTGATAATTTAATTACCAACCGCTTTGGACCAATCACAAGAACGGAAAGAAGGTCCGCTTTGAGCATTTCCTGGAGCTTGGGCTCCACAACCAGAAGGAGGAGTCCAACTGGGAAGACTAGAAGAGGGATCAAATGCATGTGCTTGTACTTGGTTGGTTTGTTCAACGGGGTTGGGAAGGCATGGAACATGGTTGTCTTTGACCATAATACGGTTGCTTACAAGGTAATCAAAGGGGACAGTTGCACGATCTTGAGGATCGTAACATAGCCATTCCCAACGATTCCATCCGGTAGAACGAAGGGTGCAAGGAGGGTTAGATAGACGACTAGCTTCTTGAGGAGTGGCACATTTGCGTGCTTCTTGGGTACCATTGGCTTTGCATACACCTCCGGTAGGAGTATACTTTTCGGGGTTATACTGATCGGTAGAGCATTTAGTATTTTTATAGTTTAGTCCACGTAGTTCACTACCAACGTCTACAGAAGTTCCTGGAGTACAGAACCCAGGACCCCATGCTTGCCAACGGAGTGAAGGATCAGCAGGAATATCCTTGCCACAATCATCACAATCATTTGCGGGGGTAGCAAGCATATACATTCCTGGACCGATAGAACGAGATAGTTTTTCTTGATAAGAGCAGGGATCTTGTTGTAAAGATGCACGAGACATTTCCTTAGTATATACCACTAAAAAAATAATTATATAAAAAATTAATTTTTCTTGCATTGATTGAAACGTTGAGGAGGAGGGATCGGAACAGATGGATAGGATATCATTTGACATGAAGGCAAGTGAACTTTACGGGTATCAATAGGCATCGTTTTATCATTTAGGATGATGGGTTGTTCTTCCAACGGCTTTGATTGAGAAATAGCACATTTGGAAAGATTACGGGTGATTCCACGTAACTCACTTTCCATATCTACTACATTTCCACGTACATGAGAAACGGATGCACCACCTAAAATTCCTAACTCGTGGCGGCATTTATTAGGATGTTCATAACGATTTTCATTAATGATATACTTTAGGACGTTTGTATTTTCATTTAGTTCTCTAGAATAACGGCAATGATCGTAGGCTAAGCGATTAAAACTCATATCTGCTATATAAAGAGAATGTAAAAAAATTAAGAAGTAAATTTCTTAATGAAGAGCTTTCATACCGTATCCGCAACGATTCATGAACTCTTTACGGCGAACAAAGTCACGAGTTGGGTCTCCTCCACGTACCCATGTAGGTACAATATGTACAGGATCTTGAATATCCTTCATGCAATCAACAAGAGGGGTACGGTGAGAGGTGTCAAGTTCCATAATTTGTTTTTTGCAAGAGATAACATTACCTTCTAAACTGGTAGTAGAGACACCTTCAAGTAGTGGAAGTTCTTTGCCAGGATCATCTAGAGTAGGTTTAAGGTTAGGGCAACCTTGAAAGATACGTTGGAAGAGTTGAATTTTGCAACGATCACGTGTTAGTCCGGGAACATTGTTACGTAATTTAGAATCTTGGTCAATGGCACATCCGTCAGAAACGCCATAGCCGATGTGGGCACGGAGGTTAGGATGGTCATATTGGAATTCTGGGGAGCGCATTTTGGGAGTTTCACATGGAACATAAAGGTTTTGATATAAACGCCAAGAAGCCATTTGCTCGTTTTGAGCATCTTTGGCTTCCTTTGCACAGCAGTCAGTAGAATAGTTCTTGGAGTCAAGGAAGATTCCGTTTTTTGACATATCTCTATACCTAAAACAATATATTATTTTTGTGTTAGATAGATAAATGGAAACTTTACTAACCCCGTTTAAATCTAGAAGCAGCAAACCTCTTTTCGCGGCCTCCGGATCTCTGATACAATATCCTCCTCCAAATATGACATGGCAAAAGGATCTTACATTGCGTAGCATCAAAATTCTAGATATAGGATACGTAACTACAATTTACTTCTTAGTTGCCTTCTTTTTGAGTATCTGGATAGATAACAAAATATTGGGAGAGTTTCAACCAGAAGAACAAAAAGAAAAGCCAACTTCTCGGTTGATCGGTGAATGTATTTTGCATATTTATTTAATAGGTGTTCTTGTCTATTTCATGCGAAACATTGTAGAAAAGATCCCATTCCCACTTGATGGTGTTCAAGGATTTATTCATCTAAAAGTCAAAGAAGTCACCAATGCAAGTGTATTTGTATTCATCTTTGTTCTATACCAAAAGAATCTACGAGCTCGTTTAGACTATATACATAATCGTCTGTATAAAAAAGATATATTACTTATTACTCCTTCACCTAAACTATAAAGATTATCGTAGAATGTAACGGTAATTCTTTGCATCACATTCATTTCCATTTCCTTCCTTACAAGTTGCACCGGTTCCATACAACCATTCTGCAAACTCTCCTTGCTTGTTTGGGATGGTTGTAGAAGGGACAGTATAGAATTCGCGCGCTGAATAATCTTTTCCCCAAATATCTTTTACGTCTTTGAATACACGTTTATCAAAGTTCTTCTCTACTAATTGTTTAACTTGTTCATTAGAAGTGGCATTGCATGCTTCAGGACGGTCAGGTTTATATACAATATCTACAATTGTTGGATTCATAAAGGGATTTTCAACACTTGATCGGGTGCACATTTTGTTGTCCACGATATCTATGTCGTTACTTTTTAGGAAGGTCTCTGCAGAGCTTCTCTCTTTACGTTCAAATTCATAAATTGGATAAGAAATGACCATCGGGATAATGCTTACGAGTAGATACTTTGCGTCAATACGAACCAGTGCCAGAATAATGCTCAAATAGATAAAGAATCTAATAATTGCATTAATCTTTTCCTCTAAGGTCATTGTCTGTAGTGGTAAAATCCGAAACATTGTTTTTGAAGATAAAAAGTTGGGAAGGTCGTCATACCATATTTTTTCACTCATGGTCTTTCTCTACTTCCCTTTGAATATTATTTTCTCTATGTTTTTGCAGTTTCTTCTTAAGTCTATCAGACGTTTGTTGTTTCTTTAATGCTCTACTCACACGAGAACTGGTAGCACTTTTTTGCGCACCATTCATATTCATACCTCCCATCATCGCTTGCATCATGTCCATAGGGTTCATTCCACCCTTCTTGTTATTTCCCCCACCCATTCCACTCATCATCGCCTGCATCATGTCCATGGGATTCATACCTCCCTTTTTACTACTGTCACCGTCCATACCAGGCATTCCCATTCCCATTTTTTGTAGTTGACCAAGCATGTTTCCAATGTTTCCTAACTGAGATCCCATTCCACCAGGAATCATATTTGGGATTTTTGAAGCAAGGTTAACGGCATCTTGGAGTAAGGTTTCTTGTTGAAGTTCTCCAGAGCCAATTTTAGAAAGCATTTTTTGACTAACTGTGCTGAGGACTTTTCCAAACCCACTATTAGGATCTTGAAGAGAAGCAAAGATATTCATATTTGGATCACTCATAGTTTTTTGTAGCTCTTCAATGTTGATATCTCCCATGATTTCTTTTGCTAATTTTCCAAGAGAAGTAGATTCAATATCTTTTAGTTCATCTTCAAAAGCATGGCGAGTATGACTTTTGTGCATGTCTCTAAGTTTCTTAAGTTTATATACTGCTACTTCATGAGAAATTGCTTCCAATTTTGTCTCAAATTCTGTAGGTTGGTTTAATGATTTAATTGCTTCAAGTACAGGATCTACAGGCAAATCTGTGGTATGAAATAGATCAAGTAGACACAGATAATGACGTAAAATATAACCGTCTTTTAATACAGTGGATATATCCGAAATAGATATATCCAGATATAATTGTTGTTTTTGAAATTCTTCTGTAAAAGATGTTGTATCTTCCATAGAACGATAACTATCCCAGAAATTGTGTGTATCTAAGAAGTTAACATACTCCATACTGAGTTTGTCCATGGTTGAGAAGTGTTTCTTAATTGTACGAAGGATGTCACGAGCCTCCTTCTTCGCATCTTTTTGTTCTTTCGCAAAACCCTTTACCTTTTTTAAAAAGTCTATATAATATTGATTGAAAACATATGCTTGTTGATCGTTCATGGTCTCTGATAAAAAGAATCTTATGGGAACCCTTTAAGTAAACTTATATATATATTTTTGTTGTAAGAATCATTAATACTTTAAAATATTTCCATAAAGTTTCCTTATTATCATCTGTAAGGGAAGTCCAACAAATTTTTAATTTATGTACCAGTTTACGAAGATCTACTTTATCGGATTGAAATTCAGAATAATCTTTTTCAATAAAAAATCGTTCATCTTTTTCTATAATTTGATCTTTGAAGATCATTAAGTGCTGGTGAAAAAGATCACATACAACAAAAGTATTTAGCATGGTAGCTGCTCTTACTGCAAAAAGGTACGTTCGTAGTTCTGTATCTTCTGGAAATACCTTTATTAGGTCTTTTAGAAGTTCCTGGAATATATCATTAAACTTTTCCACGTAATTAATGATCATAGTATCCTCTTGGTAAATATATTAATCTTTTGTTTAAAACACTTCGTATACATACTAAAAAGTATATAAGAATGTTAAACATGATATATCTATTATAACTTCTAAATTCTGATGTCTTCTTCGGATGGTGTGTATAGAGATAATTTCCATAAACAATTGCGATTATTTATGAAGGATTTAATAAAAGTTTTTCCAGAAGACCGTGATATTAAACTATTTTCCTCTTCATTGAACATTGCAATCATGGATGATCCAAATGATTCTGTAATGCGCAAATTCTATCAATCTTTCTCGTCCTGTGAAAGTTATATAGAGACGAGAGACGAACGTTTGTTCTATAATCAGATTATCCAAAGTGATATGGAGTTAATTTCACATTTAGGAAAATATTGGAACCAGCTTAATATAGAAAATAAGGAAGTTGTTTGGAATTATTTAAACGTTCTTTACTTATTATGTAAATCCTTCTTCGTCCAAAAGAAGTAAAACGTTATCAGTTCTTTTTATAGGGTATAATGTTCTATGATTCATGGAACTGTATAAAATTATTATATTCATTGTATATCCTATTTTATAGTGAAACAGATGAGAACATTCGGTATGTAAAAGATACAGCTTTACAATGTGGTCCAATTGGACAAAAGCTATTACAGTTTTTAATGATGCATGATGGATTTCTATCTGCAGAATCAAAAAAGAAGTTCGTATATATCTTTGAAGAATGTGTTACCCATTCATGGAAAGATACACAGCAAATGTATTTTGAAGATATTGGACGACATATTGAGGAAGATTTTGAGATTAATGGTTTACATACTATTCCAGTTGGATCAGGTACACTTGGACAAGTATATAGATTATATCATTCTAAGATGAAGCGTTATGTTGCATTAAAAGTACGTCATCCAAACGTAGAAAAAGATTCACAACGTTTAATTTCTACTATTAACTATGCACTAAACACAGTAGAGTGTTTTAAAAATATTCCCTTTTCCATATTGATCCGAGAATTTCTAAACAACATTCATGTTCAATTGGATTATACACTTGAAGCGGAGAATACAAAAAAAATTCGTAATAACTTTGTAAATGACAATCACATTATCATTCCAAAGGTATATTTTTTCAGTAAAAGATTAATTGCTATGAGTTATCATGAAGGAACTCCTTTCCCAGAGTTGACAGATCATACTCTTAAAATGAAAGTCTCAACAGATCTATTATTATTTAATGTTTCATCACTTCTTGTATATGATTCTATGCATTGTGATCTGCATTATGGGAATTGGAAAGTTCTTGTAGATACATACAATGAATATAAATTAATTATATATGATTGTGGAATAATTGGAACAACTGGAAATGAAGAAGCAAGTAAAGGTATTAGTATGACATGTATGGATGGAAATTATGTTAAGATGTATGAGATTCTTGTTCCAGATATGGAAACACAAAAAAACGGTATGTTAATGAAAACATTTACAGAAGAATTAATGAAAAAACACTATGTAAAAAGCTCTGACCGATTTTCTGATTTCTTAAAACAACTTTTTATGTATAAAATTCGGTTTAATATGAATTATCTACGATGCATTCAAGGTATTCTCACCTGTGTAAATGTATTATTTGTGACGACTGATAAAGTAACCAAGTTACTTGGTAAAAAAGGAAATAGATTAGAAATACTAGTCTGTTATTACCACGGACTTCTAAAAAAAATGGATAAATATCATATTCTTTCAAAATATTTAGAGGTATGGATGGAAGAAGAACCAACCATAGAAATTGTATTCTATGATTGGTTGGATGACACCTTTGGACATAGAGATAAAGATATATTTATTGATGCAATGGTTTATCAATTGTTAGTCTCCTCATAACTTAAGCAGGAGGAATCATTGGAACAGCATGAATTGTTTGTGGACCTAGTGTATTTTGTAAATCTAAGTCACGTTGGCTACGAAGTGCAGAAATATCAGGAAGTTCTTTTTGATTCTTTTCTCCCTTTTCTGAATTTCCAGACATATCATCTGGCGTAGGAATATTTATTTTTTCTTCAAGGCTACACCATAAATATCCTCGTTGTGTATCTGTTACATTATCTTCAATAAAAGAGAAGCTATCCCCTGTCCCAATCCCTGAAGATATGCTAAAAGCATGGGGTTCATCGGAGACTATATCAGACTGGGCTGTAATAGTGTCCTTTTTTTCTCCTTTTTTTGGTAGATTTAACAAGAATCCTTTTCCGGGTAAAAGTAAATAATCAAAAACTTGCTTTCCGAAGATTAGCATTCTAGTCTCCTTAAACATAATCGCAGGTACTGAATGAATTTGAGGGGGTAATTTTTTGCCATTTCCAAGCAATTGTTCAACATTTACCAACTTAAAAAAGTCAGATGCATTATATCGTTTAATGTTATCAAGCAATAATTTAGATGACATACAATGATTACTATAGAATAGTAACATTCCTTCTAAGAACAGAAACTGAAATTAACAAGGAAAATCAAACGCAAAAATATATAAAAATTGAATCTGTTGGTAATAATAGAGTATAGTTGAACAAAATGAGCCGTTCATTCTTTCATAATTCGCTGTATCATGAAAATAAAGCAACCGGTCGGTATGAATTTGATATGGAAAATGTTGATCTTGCAATTGTAAACGGAATCCGGCGTGTTATTCACGCAGAGATTCCAACTCTTGGAATTCAAGGTGAAGGAAATGCCTCTGTTACTATTCACAAGAATTCAGGACCGTTGCATAATGAATTTATGATTCATCGGATTGGTCTACTTCCTATGCATTTTACCGAAGAGGAAGTAGAAGGTTTTGTGGAAAATGAATATGAATTTACATGCACTGTTAAAAATACAGAAGTAGCTCTTCTAAATGTAACTACCAATCACATGCAGGGTACAAAGAATGAAGTTCCGCTAACTGAAAAAGACTTGCACCGCATCTTTCCTGTTAATTCAGTTACAAAACAACCTGTACTAATTACTCGTCTTCGTCAAGGAGAAGAACTATCATTCACTGCAAAGGTAATCAAATCTATTGCCAAAAGACATGCCTCCTTTTCTCCAGTTTCTCTATGTGCATTTTACTATAAAGAAGATCCATCTAAAACAAATGGTCTTACCAATCTACTAGAGAAAGAGCGCGCCTATCTAAAAAATACATTCGGAGATCCAACAGATATTCACTTTATGATTGAATCTGAAACAGGTCTATCTCCTAAATATTTAGTTGTAAAAGCCCTGGAGATACTTGGAGAGAAGATGAGTACTATTCACAGAGAACTAGATGTATTACGTAGTGATAAAGTATCAATTGTAAAGAATGATAAAATGGAGGACACGTTTGATCTTCATATTATGGAAGAAGACGATACTTTGGGAAATCTAATTCAATCTATTCTATACAATCGTTATATCCGTGAAGATGCAAAGGTATTAGATAATAAATATAAAATGTCATATATTGGATATTACGCTCCTCATCCTTTGGAATATAAGATTGTTGTGCGTATGACACTGAAGAATGATACACTTACACCAGATGAGAAGGAATTTGTGATGGTTATGAAGGACTGTTGTCGCCAAGTAGAACGAGAAATTCGTGAAGTCTTGGATGCGTGGATTCGTTTTGAGTAAAATTTCTCTCTAAACAACATTAGAGGAAGGTATACATGTCCTTAGTCTATTTAGATGAAGATTTACCGGAAATAGAAATTCGTGAGTTAATTTCTGGAGATGATTATGTAAGTGACGTTGATATAGATCAAGATAAGAAAGTTGGTATAAACATTTATTCTTCTGAGGATATTTACAATCAAACTCTTTTGTTATTACAAACCCTTTCATCCGAACTTGCAATCCCGTTGAAACGAAAGGCTAAAGCATTTCAAAAATTACATCAAAAAGTGGTTCAAGACACACCTTTTGTTATTTCGGCAAATATTATTCCGGAAGTTAGCATTCAACGTAAGGATAATGGCGACGAAGATGTTTTCTTTGAAGCATATGATGAAGCTCATAAAATTAATAAACATGATACCCGAGTTCAAGAACTGCATAAAGCATTCTTAGGATATGAAACAACGAATGAGGATGCTCCACAGTTCCAAACAACTATATCTACCCATGTTTTCGTAAAAGATTCGGTAGATGAACAAATCATTGTATTGCCAAAAGATGCCCTTCGTGGAAAGGTAACTCGTCTTTTTACAAAAATAGGGGTTTCTCCCTTCCATAAAGATTTTTCCTATTTATCACTTGCAGATAAGCAGCTAGAAACACAAGAAAAAGGGTCTATTCTCCCCATAGATGATGGTCTTTCGTTCCAAGAAAATATAGAAAAAGCATTATATAGCTCAATTGATCATGTAGTGAAAGGAATTAAAGAAATAGGTTCTCTTTATGATCTATGGAAAGAGTTTTTACGATATGGAATAGATATTGATACTTTACATCCAAGAGATTTTAAAAAATTAATAGAACAATTAGAAGAAATCAAAAAGAAAGATACGGAAGTATTTAAATTATTAAAAATGGTTCAGTCGTACCGACCAGTACCGCTACAAATTTCAGATGAATATAGTGTATATGGTTTTTATTCAGTTCAAAAGGGTATTTTTGAAAAAATGCGCCCTGTACTGCAGTTGTTCAAAGAGCAACTTTTAGAACTATATCAAGGTTTCATTGATTCCATTCCTATTTCATCTTCTACACTCACAAATCTTCCATCTACTGCTTTTGATATTGCTGCGATGATCATGGAGAATAAGGTAACTATTGAAGAAGTTATCCATGTTATGAAGGTAAGATTACTTCATGAACAAAAATCTGAAATAGAAAAATGGTACCGGTTGATACAAAAATGGGATTTAGAAACCATAGAAGAAGCAGTTGAGAAAGAATTTAATCAAGCTTCTAAAACACTTATTTCAATCCGTGATGAACCTTACGAAGACTGGCAATCTATTCATGAAGAAATTAAGCATATTAAAAAAGGCGAGGTCCTTTCCAAGGAGTATGAAGAAGATATGGGACCAAGTATGGATCAAATGTTCATAAAAGAAATAGATATGATGTTAGAAAAAGATGATCCTGATGAAATTACTATACCTGTATACGATGATAGTCTTCCTGTAGATATTCAACACCTTGATGAAGGTAAACGTGAAATCTACGATATTGTTCTTCGTATGTTTGTTGCACTTCAGAGAGCATCTGGCTTACCATTAGACTACATTCGTTTGACACAATCAATTCCAGGAGATCTCCGAAAAACAAAAATGGTGCAGATTCACGAAGCATTCCCAGAATTTTCACATGAAATCCATACGTTGATAAATTCCTTAGACTTAGACACATTGGATAGTATGTTAGAAACCTTCGTAGATCCTTCTATGTATCAAACAACACGTGCCAAATTCCAAAAGATTTATAAAGGTTTCCTAAAAGATATTCAACAGCAATGGGTATATTTACTTGGATGGTGGATATGTGATATACAAAGTCATGTATTACAACGTACTCTACAATTCCAAATATGGAATGGATCTCTTCAATGTATTCAGGTATGGAGTCCTTATGGTATGCCAATGGAGGGACTAAAACATCGCAAAGAAGGAGTAGTTCCTTATCTATTATGTGTTATCTATGAATTAGTATTAACCAGAGGAACTTTATGGAACCGATATGCAAAACAAGTAACCAATGATGAAGTTTCAAGCCAGTTAGATACTCTATTTGAACAAGACCTTGCTGATACAGTAAAAGAACTTCAAACTAAATTTAGAACATTTGAAAAAGATTTACCTGCAAAGAATCTATTACATAAAGGAGAACAAGTAAAGAAGCAAATTACAGATACAGTAGATCAACGTTTGAAAAATAGATACCTTGCAGATTATATGTATTTCCTAAAAAATCTTCCCTCTGTATTGATACAATCAAGTATTGCAAAAAAGCTACATATTGGATGTTGTTTACAAATGTTAAGTGATAAATACAGGGCAGACTATGATTGGGCAGGATATGTTAAAAATGCTTATAAGATTAAAAAACTGTTTGCAACCCAACGAAGTGGATTTGAAAAGAGACCCGTGTTAATAAGATCTGGAAAAGAGAGAGATGAAGCGCAGATAACGGTAATGGAAGCAGTGCGCGCTGAAATCCCTACATATAGAGATTGGATAATTCAAGATTGGATGGAACAATTAGAAATCTATATGCCATTGGGTGATTATAGATTACTTGAAAGTAATGTACAAAAGATTCAACCAGTTACAGAAAAATACATGGATATATTGATGAAATCATTACCAACAGATAGCACTGTGAAAGAGTTTGTCTATCAAGCATCTACTCAAGACTTATTAAAGTTTATGCGTAAAATACTTCAAATACAGTATTTATATATACAAACTTCCTATGAAGAAAAACCTGATGAGTTTGCCTATTTACAAAAAGAATTTGGTACCTTACATATGTTACACGAGATGTTATTAGATAACAATCATATAACTTCTGAACTACAAGATCTTTATAAGCGACGAGTTTTACAATACTTCATCGTTCGTCAATTATGTTTCCCAGCAAAACCAGAGTTTGCTCGCAACAATACATTGGTTCTTTTAGAAGATCGTTTAGATGCCTCTTTATTAACCAATTATCTGCGAGACATATTTGATGTAGCAAAACAATGGGTATACCAATATCAGTTTAATAAGAGTGTAAATTATATGGATTATATTGCCAAAGTTAGAGAACAAGAAAATATTGGAAAATTAAAAGTTATTGATCTCATGAATTCTGAAGAGCGTCGTCTATATGTAGATGCAAAGAAACTTGGCATTAAAGAATTAGACGAATATATCCGACAATTTAAAGATCGTCAAGAAGAAGAAAACCAGTATAGAGAAGCAGCAGACGAATATGAAGAAGACGGGGAAGATGAAAAGTACCCAGTCGTCGGAGAAAATGATGATGAGGCGGATCCTGATATGTTTAACGATGATGAATATTAAAAAATTACACCATCACTTGGGGAAGAGATCCTAAATCTATTGCGTTTACGCATTGTATTGCTTTTGTTTCATCCAAATTATTGGAAGCACAATATTCATATCCTTTCTTAATGTAGTTTCTTGGATTTTGATCTTTAAATTCTGCAGAGGATAGATTTACGTTGGTATTAAGAGGGTCACTTGCAGTAACAGGGAATAAACCAACTTGGTCTTCAAAGATAACTCCATTGATCCATACTTCTAATACGGAAACACCCCATCTTCCTTTTTCTTTATCTACCCGAATGGTCATTCCGATATCCTTTGCATGATATTTTGCTTCTCTATATAATACAAGTTGAACTGTCATAATGTAAGATGGAATGACTTTATGTTTTTGGTAAGAAATCAGACGATCATGGACTACCTGTATTTGATTTAATTGAAGGGAAAGGTTATCGGGAAGTTGAAAATAACTTGACTCCTTCACGGTATTACGAACATATTCAATTGCATATTTGTAAACTTCTTCTACATCTGGACTGAGAGTACGATTTACTGGTTCTACGACACTCCAGTCATTTGGTTGAATACATAATTGTTTAGGAACTTTAAAGGTTTTTTCAAGGGCGGTTTTATATTCTTTGTTTTCTAATTCATAATTGTACGCCTTCTTGTATTTAAACTTCATATCTTCCATAACACTTACCTGTACTGGATGTCTCTGGTAGACAGCAGGACCTTCGTTACTATACCCTACTGTTACATTATATGCCGGATAACTATCTTCAAAGAACTCAGATCGTTGTTTAAACCAAAGAATAGCAAACACGAGAAGAAGCACTACAAGAACCCAATAATTCCAATTAGGAAACATATTCTATAATGAATTCAGTTAAAAATTTATAAGATTGGCAATTTGATATAGGTTTGTAATCCATATTTTTTACGTTCTTCGGTATCCTCTTTAAAAGCATAATCTGCAGACTTGAGATAGGTCTGTGGAGGTGCATTGGTATTTCTTTTTGTAAATTCTACTTGTGCTTCTTGTGCAATACAACAATCTTTATCTTTTACATTCCGACATTGGTAACAGAATGGTTGATAAGGATTTCTATCAAAATATTTAGTGTAACCAATGCGGGTAACTCCTAATGGCATTTCACAACTTCCATCTGGAAGACATTTTCCTCGTTCATTTGGATAATTCTTATTCGCTTTATAGAAAGGACATTCTTTGTCTTCTTTACATGGCTTATCCCATGTAGTTTGGGTAGGTTTTGGAATTCCATAAATATCATAAGGAGATTTACATAATGCACTGGATTGAATGGTTTCATCTCCAAGACATTTATACGTTGGATCTGTATATTCTGGGGACAATTGTAGAGATGTAATAAAGGATTCTGTTGCAGGTGCTGGTGAAAGGGATGGTTTTACATCTACAAGCACCATAGACATACGTATCAAAGACATCGTTGGAGAAATTGTTGTAATACGATTATTGGTTGCAAAGAAGGATTCTTTTGCAAGGTTTTCTATGGAGAGAGTTGGGTGGGTAATATGTAGACGATCTATAGAGATTGTAGAAGTATCCAACATATATAAGTCTTGTATTTCTATCATTTTAACAAGAGGAGACTTTGGTATAATATATATTACAATTACATCAACCATATCCCAAATTGTAGCTAATTGGGTAAGTTTTGCAAGGGGTAAGGAAATTGGTTTACCAACAGTACGATAACCGTATAGAATTGATTCAATAAATCGTTTTTCACAAGGATCAAAATACCCTATTTTTTTCCCTGTAAAATCAAAACCACACCGAAAGTCGTCTTTTTTATTGGGTGAAGTAAATACAAAAAAATATCCAGGAGGTAAGTCAGTTTTTGGATAGGATTTTGCGTTTTCTTCGTAATCTACCGGATCCAGAATAACTTTATCAGGATTTCCATAAATTGTGGAAGCTTGTTTTGTATACATTTTGAATAACATGTAGTCCCATCCGGAAACAGCAAGTGTTTTTAATTTATTGTTTTTAAGAAGATTCTCAAAGTTTAATCGTTGAGTTGTTAGCACTATAGGTTTTGTTGATGTTTGATAAAAAGTTTCTTTGTAAGGTATCATTAAAGCTCCTAACAACATAACAGTCAGTATTGCATGGCTAATATATGAATCATACATATTCCTTATTGTTAGAGCATATATTTTGTCTTTACATAAAACATATCTTTTGTTAGATTTTCTACAAAGGAAGAACTGTTATATACTTTGTTCTCTTCGTTTTGTTTCCATACCTTATAAAGAGTCAGGAGCCGATAAACTACTTTATCTGTGGAGTAACGGAGAACACACATATCAAGTGCACTGTTACGGTATTTATCTTCATTGGAAAGACTATATCCGCATACACGTAGTGAAATAGGATACTCGCAACTGTATTTCTTCTCATAATCTGAAATGAATTTTTCATCGTCTGTAGTAATAGTTTTAAGTTCACTTTCAGCATCTGTTTCCGTGTCTCCTGTTGAAGTTTGGTGATTCTCTCCAACTACCGAAAGGACATCTTCAGAAGAAATCTGTTCAGGATGTAGACTATTTACAAGTTTTTGTAGAAGTTCTTCAATCTTGGAAAGTTTTTGCATCATTGCTTGGTTGTCTGTAGTAGCTGCCATTGTTAATCTAAATAGTTTAGTTACAAGAAATTTCAATTTTTTATATATTATGTAATCAAGATGGCAGTGATTATGATCAACCGATGGCAGATTGCTCTAATTCTGTATTTAGTGATTATTGCAATATTGCTTATTACAAAACCAGCGATGATGTTTACTCCAGAAGATCGTCCAAAACAATGGGGTGCAAATACCAGTGATGAAACAAGTATCTTTTCACCTATGTTTGTATTTCCTTTATTGGGAATTTTATCGTATTATATTGGTGTATGGATTGAATTAATCTATACATAGATAGATTTAAACCTATTTTTATTAGAATATTCAATGGAAAATATTCTCTTTACGCCAAAAACATTTGATGAATTAATTGGAAATAAAAGAACCCTTCATGAATGGAAAGAACAAATGAAGGGGGTAAATAATGATGAAATTTTATTTATATATGGGTTTTCTGGTGTTGGAAAAACGATTGGGGCTAAATTATTGATAAATGAATTTGATTATAATACATTGTTCTTAGAAACAAATACTTGTATGGATGGGAAAGACGTGCTTGATCGGATTATGAAGTTTCATCAATGGATAGATCTTGGTACTTCTTTAAAAGAAGAGGGGATATGTACAAAAAAGAAACTGATTGTATTGGATGAAGTAGAGAGTTTTATTAAAATAGACCGGAATGTATTAAACTATATTTTGACGTATAAAAAGAAATATAAAGAAGCAAGTATACCGATAGTTCTTTTGGGTCATGTAGATACTTTAAAAAAGTTAGGAGACATGAAGCATTATATTACAAATTCCGTAAAGCTTTCTCGTTTGCAAGATATTGATATGTTTCTGTTTTTAAAAAAACGACTTCCAAAAAACAAGATTAAATTAACGGAATTAATGAAGATTGCAGAAGACGCAAATGGAAATATTTATACAGCAATATTGACTGTACAACAACGATTAAATATTAAGAAAAATAGTATACCATTAGCTAATTATACAGGTGATGAACAAAAAACCTTTCCAGAAATCTTTGAATGTAACAACCCATGTATCGTAGATAAACTACTAATGGAAGATGACTGGATGAATCCTTTAAAAATACATGAAAACATTATTAAAGTGTTAGACAAAGGGATCTACACCTCCTTTTTGCATGATTACATTTATTATGAATTATGGCGGTCAAAATTTGGATCAGAAGGAGCCTACGATACAATTATTCCAATAATGTATTTAACAAATATAATTATGTGGCATATCCATGTACAAGGTAAGATAGCTCCTATAGAATCTATGGATTTTTCAAAATTATTGAGTTATATCTCTACGCAAAAAAAGTATAGAAAATTAATGTATGAAAAGGTGCCAAATACATATCCTATAGAAGATCTTGGACTATATTGGATCCAAACATACAAAGAAGTAAAGAAGCGTGGAAAAGAGAAAGATGTTGAAAATATTTTATAAGGTAAATACAGAATAACTATGGCTGAAAACTCTAAGGATATCAATGTTGCTGGTGAAACAGCTAGCGCACCACCAGCTACCACTGTTCAAGGAACTGCTGCTGCTGTTACAGGAAAAGTAAATGAAACGATGACTGTTGCGAGTGAAAAGGTAGGAGAAGGTATTGCAAAAGGAAAAGAAGCATTCGCAACTTTTACAGGAAAGTATGGAATGATGGTCTTTGTGGGAATTCTTGTAGCAGTTGTTCTGTTCTTCATTGCATATGTACTGTATGTTTACCTATCCAGAAGACTCACAAACAAGCTATATGTAGAACTAGCAGAGTCTATTGTCCCTAGAAAAGGTACTCAAGTGACTAAAATAGACGGTGGTGCTCTTCCCCCCAGCACTAATGGAAACCGTACTACGTTCCTATTCTGGATCTATATCCACGACATTAACCTAATGTCTGGTGAAAACTTACGCCACGTACTTCATCGTGGAGATGAATCAACAAAGGGTGCATCTCCTGCAGTCTATTTAGATGGAATGAAAAACCGTCTATATGTACGTTTCTCAAAGGATACTGATAAGACTGGTGCTGACTTTACCACTCAAGGACCTACTGATCTTCCAGAACAAATAAAACGTGCTAAAAACTACACGGGTATTACCAGTGCTGATACTGAATATGTATCCGTCTTAGGAGCCAATACTGTTACAGATACTCAAGATGCGATTAAGGTAGATTTAGCCACTCATGGTGTTGTGATTGACTATATACCTCTCCAACGCTGGGTACATGTAGCTGTTGTGGTAAATGAAACAGTAAATAGAGGTTATATAACCACTTACCTTGATGGAGAGGTTGTATCTTCTATTAGCTCAAGTGATAGGGTTACACTGTCAAATGGAACAACTCTAAGTGTTAATTACACTGGTCTAAACCTATCCAAGAAGGGTGATGTCTATATCGGTGGAGATACTTACAATGCAAATATCCCTGCTGGTTTCTCAGGACTTGTTGGCAGAGTTGTATTCAGTAACTTTGATATGAATGGTCAAGAAATAAAGGATATTTACCTACGAGGACCTGTTGAAAACCTAACCAGTAAACTTGGACTGCCTGCTTATGGTGTAAGAAATCCCATTTATAAAATTGGTGCTTAAAAAATAAATAAATTACATCAACAATCGTAACTTATATTCAATTAATTCCCGATTTGGTCTTTCTCGGATAATATGTTCATAGCCATATATAGTGATACTATTATCTTCTTGTTTTTTGATACTTGTAATGATTAGCATATCAAAGTAATTTAAAATACACATCAGTTCAAGATCTGAAGATTTAATGGTTTCTATAATCAATGGCGGGAAGAATGAAGAAATTGGTATTTTCTCGGAATATAAGACGCCTTTGTTTCCGTAAGGTACAATGTTTCTATTAAAGGTATATCCTTCCTTTAGATTTACCTCTAGATAATTTTGGAATTGAAGGATATGCTTTTTCTCTATAAAAGATAACATAGAGGGTTTGGAAACGGGGGGCGGCGGGTCCGATTTCTTATGCTTGGAAGAGGATTCCGATGAAATAGATTGATCTATTTTATGAATGGCATAATAGGTTTCCTTTGTTGTAATCATATAAAACTTATTATGATGTATGTTCCGAGATATTCCTTCGTTAATTTTATACTTAATCAAACCATTCATTGATTTATTTTATTGTATTGTTTTTTCTTTTTATATACTAAGTGGAAATATGCAAACTTTCTTACAGATATTATTTGCGATCTGTCTCGTTGTCGTATTTTTCGTGATAGGATTTGCGATATATAATTACGAATTCCTAAAATCGTTAAAATCTGATTCAAATACTCTTCGTGAAGTAGTTCCTATTTTTACTGGTATCAAGGACCTCAGTAATACTTCCGAAGAAGTATACGATGCAACTGATAAAGGTAAACCATCTTATCGTAAAATAGGTGCTTCTTACAATCAAAAAGGTGGCATTGAATTTAGTTATTCCTTCTGGTTATTCCTAAATGATCTTGGAAGTGTATATTCTGATTGCAATCCTACAAATACAGCCATCCAACCCGACGAGGGAATTAAATCTACAAATATTGCAAAACAAACAATCCTTTTCTTAAAAGGTACCGATGCTTTATCAACTTACAATAACGTATGTAACAAACCGAAGACTGATTACATGGTGAAATGTCCACTTGTAAAATTAGAAAACTGTGGAAGAAATATTACGGTTGAATTTAATACCCTAAAAACAAAATCAGATAATAGTGAATATATTGAGGGGATCAAACAAGGTTCAAGAAATGTATGCACTGACAGCACTACCGTTTGGTCTCAAGGAAACTCTCATAAACTAACTCTTGGTAACATTAACCGCACAGAATTTAACAACAAATGGATTCTAATGACCGTTGTATTACAAGATACATTCCCTTCGGATCCCCTTCCTTACCGCAACAAGGTACGTTGCCGTGTCTATGTAAATAATTTAATTGAGTTAGATTCTTATGTAGACGGTAACCTTGTACCCACCAAGGATAATTTCAGTACAATTAAAGTAAACGAAGGAAATCTATATGTATTCCCACAACCATCTGTTACTTCAGGTGGTAATTCTCTTACAACTCCCAGACCTGATGCTGTAAAGAAGGTCATGATGGCTGATCTCACATATTATAACCATGCAGTAGACCAAACTGTGGTAGATGCTTTATTTGCTGCCGGTCCTTCAAAGAAAAATGCGCCTTCTGTAGGAGCTTCCACAGACTATTCTGATATTCTAACAGTTGCTCAACCATCTTCTTCAAAAATGACCAATTAAGACTTCATTAATTTTACTTCATAAATACCTGACTTTTTAGATGTATATAGTTTGCAGTGATTTGGAAACATTTCCATTAAATACATACATGACTGTTTAGAAGTTTCTATTCGGTCTGTATTTCTAGACTGCATACCTCCTTTTTCTTTGTAATATCTTGTGACAGGACAAATTTTATTGTAGCGTAATACACCACCATCCTGTAAAAAGTAGTGAAGTGTTCTTTCTACATCTTCCTTTTCTTCTAGATGAATTTCAAGATTTTTATGATGTTGGTTGATGCATCCCCAAAATGCTCCTACACAAAACCGTAGACATGTACTTTTATCAGGAAGTCCTTTCATAAAATATCCATTCCGAACAGCATAAATTCCAAATAAGTAAAGACCTTCTTTTTCTAAGGTCTCAAATGCATCCTGAAGAAAAGAATGGAATATATCTTTTGTAATAGAAATCAGGGGATATCTTTTACAACTTTTTACATCAGTAATGGTAAGATCTTCTTTCATAATACATAGTTCTTGTATATCATCGTCTAAACATATAAGTTTGGTGTTTTCTGGAAAATAGTTTCGGATATAGTTTCTCATACGATGAAGTCCCAGAGGACCAGGACATATTTGTAGCGTTGGATAAATGGAAAGGAGGGAATCTTTATATTCTTGTAATTCTTCTTGAACTACAAAGACATAGATCTTTTCAGGGGAAATGTCATAAGAATGTATTAATAATTGTAGTGATTTTTGTTGGAGTATTTTTATACGGGAAAGAGAAGGGATGATAAAATACATGATATAAAGTGATTCTTAAAACAAATTTAAACATTCTTTCATAAGTAGAGTAAACAACCATGGCCGGTGGTGTGATGCAATTAGTCGCTGTTGGTGCACAAGACCAGTTTATATCAGGGTCTCCAGAGATTAGTTATTTTAAAATGGTTTACAAAAGACATACGAATTTTTCTATGGAAAGTGTTCGTCAAACATTTAGTACAAAACCAACATTAGATGTACCAAGAAATACCTTTATATGTCGCATTAATCGTGTAGCAGATCTTCTTCAAGAAGTGTATCTCTCTGTACAGATACCGAATATCTATTCTTCGGATAAGTTTCGTTTTCGTTGGGTAGAGAATCTTGCAAATTATATGATATATAGCTGTGCCGTGAGAATAGATACTCAATTAATTGACCAATCTTGGGGAGAATGGATGGATGTATGGAATGAATTAAGTCTTTCTACAGATAAGAAGACTGCATATGATAAACTTACTGGAAATGTAGAAGAATTTGTAAATCCGAAACGGTTAGATCCATATGTTATTATTGACAATAACAATATTAGTTATTCTTCCTATCCTATTGGAGGAAGAACTTTTGAAAATCCTTCAATTAAGGGTCGTCGTTTGTTTATTCCCATCCCATTTTGGTTTACAAAAAATCCAGGGCTAGCTCTTCCGCTGATTGCTCTTCAATATCAGAACATTGATATTACGATTGAATTCCGAGGGATAGAAGAATTATATCAGTTATTTGATATTGAAACAGGATTATATATTAGTCCTGACGAATATCGTAGAAAATATTTAAATTTAAATATTGCAAAATACAATGAGGATTTCATTAGCGGAATTGAAAATAATGATGTAGGTATTCAACGTTTTCTCGTACCACTTGGAGCAGATTACAGTAGTTTAAATAGTTATATTGATATGGATGCATATCTTGAATGTAACTACATTTTCTTGGATGAATCAGAAAGAAAAAGTATGGCAGCACAGTCTCACGATTACTTAATTGAACGTGTTTATAGAATAGATCGTGAAGGAGTTATAAACCAAGGAACAATAGATCTTGTATTACAAAACCCAGTAAAGGAAATAGTATGGATTACACGTAGAGGAGATGCTGCTAAGTATAATTCTTGGAATAATTTTACAAATAGTTTAATTAAGCTTCCAAATTACCCTATTTTAAAAACTGCAAAGATACTCTGGAATGGTATGGAACGTTTTGAAGAAAAGCCTCCTGAATATTTTAATTATATTCAACCGTTCCAATACCATACACGGTGTCCAAGAGATGGTATTTATGCATATAGTTTTGCATTATATCCTGAAAAACCACAACCAAGTGGTACATTTAATGCTTCTACGATTAATAAAATACAAATGTATGTAACAACTAATCCAGTATTAGGAGATTATGAATATGAGTTTATATTTTACTCAGTGTATTATAATGTATTTAGAGTGATGTCAGGTTCTGGAGGTATGGTATTTGCAAATTAGTTATTTTTAATTCTTTAAAGTATATAATAGAGGATGGAACTCATTGCTGTAATATTGCTTGCATTTGCAATTTGGGTACTTTACAAGATATATGCATCCTATATGGATATTGTAAAAGAGCTTGCTATGATTCGTGAAAAATGTATCAAGGAAGGAATGTCGTCAAATGAGGCATTTGTAACACATGTTAGTGAAAATTATACTACAGATGCTATCAAAGATATTAGAAACAAAGTTTTAACGTCATTAAAGAATGCTTTAGATAAGGCGACATAAACATATTAAAGTATAAACGCATATATAATGTATTCAGATGCCCAAAATAAAAGAGGCTGTTCCAGCAAGCGATATTCCAAAACCAATAAGAAAGCGCAAGAATGCGAAAAAAGAAGAAGAAGTTCAAAAACAAGAAGAGCATATTGTTGTTCAATTACCAATACAACCAGAAAGAATACAGAAGTTATTAGAAGAAACAAATGAAATTTTAAATCCTTTAGAATATTGTCCCAAGATTATTGATCCCGAACCTTATATTCCAAGCAATAACTTTATATCACACAATGATGAGGTAATGTCTGTTTTACATGAAGACGATCATGCAACAAAACATTCTCAATTCTTCTCAGATGCTCCGAATGATACTCCTGAGAATAACACAACTCAAATGAAAAATTGTTGTTACTGGTGCTGTCATCCTTCAGGTGCAAAAGAGTTTGGTTTACCTATTAAATATGATACGGTACATCAAACATTTACAACCTACGGATCTTTCTGTTCATTAGAGTGCGTGGTAGCATATAATTATTCCCATTATATGGGAAGTGATCGCATGTGGGAAATTCATAGTTGGATTCAATGGATGGCACAGAAAATGGGATATGAAACACCTATTCGCCCAGCTCCTTCTCGTTATCTACTACAGATGTTTAATGGACCCATTGAAATTGATGAGTTTCGCGAATTACATAAAAATTATCTAAAAACTTATGTGATGAATATGCCGCCATTGATTCATATGCAAGGACAAATGGAAAGTATAAATACATCTTATCTAAATCAAAAGACAACTATTACTACAACGAATGGAGACCATAATTCAGAGAGAGTAAAACTATCCAGGAAAAAAGCAGTAGTAGATACAAAAAAGACATTGGATGCAAAGATGAATCTAACGATTAAACAAGTGCAAGAAGTATAAAATTACAAAAAGAAACGCTACCATTTATTTTTATAGAAAATACGATTTAAAGTAATATTTTTAGAAAAATTAATTATGTCGGTTGTTGAATTTACTATTAAAGATACCATATTGACGTATAAACAAATAAATCCTCCTGATTTTCAACGAGGTATAAATATTATTAACCTTACTGTAGAAGCTTTAAAAAACGAACATTTCCCAGATAATTTAGAATTACAATGGGTAGTGTTTGCAGGAGATACACCATATGATGTAGATCTTGTTTTACAACAAAGATTACGTCTGAAAGATCATTATAAACACATATTTAGTATAGCAGAACCTATTGGTAATTCACACAAAGCATATCCATGTTTTATGTTTGATAGTTGGCAAGAATGTGGAATACCTGATTATGAAAAAATGATAGATTTGATGGAAGAAAAAGGTATAACTACACCTTATCTATATGATAAGATATTTTACAGAGGAGCTCCGTCAATACCAAAAAGTAGATTTTGTGCACTTGGACAATGCTATAATTGGATAGATGCTTTTGAAACATATAACTTAAGTATAAGACAAGCTTTCTTACATTGTAAACACCGAATTGAATTATCAGAACATGTAAAATGGAAATATCTTATAGATATTGGTGGAGGAAAATATGGTGATGGATATAGTGCTCGTTTAAAAGCTTTTATGTTTTCAAACCGTGTAGTATTAATACAACATAGACCATATGGTGATATGACATATGATATATTTAAAGATGGTGTAAATTGTATTTTTATAAAAGAAGATTTTTCAGATTTAGAAGAAAAATATAAATGGATAGAAAGCAAAGGAGAAGAATTTCAAAAAAACATGGCTCAAAATTTATTAAATGATGGACGGTTAAACTGTCGTCGTATAAACGCATATGAACGTATTTGTTCTATCGTACGCGCTTTAATAGAAAGTGAAAACCTACTTAAAGAAAAATTGAAACATTGATATGTGATTATATCATCTTTCATATGACTTCTACTGAGATAAGTACCTCATTTGCGACACCTTATAGAGTATCAACCATTACATGTAATGGTTCTATTGGTAAGAATGTAGGGGAAGTATATTTGGATAAGCTTTTTCAACATATTCAGGTTATTCCGATAGAGAGTAATGAAATTGGATTTATTTATATGGTAGATAGGGATGGTAAAGAGACTAAAGGAATTAGTCCAAAAAAAGAAAAGCGTGTTCATATTAAAAAAAATAAAGGACCTGAAGATGAAAGTAAGAAGAAACGTTTTGACAATGCAATTTCAGGTTATTTCCAAACAAGACCTGGTTATTCGCCAAGTGTAAAAATCTTTAAAAATGGAACCATTCAGATGACAGGTTTGAGGAAAATTGAAGATGGAGTTATCCTAAATCAACAGGTATTTGCAGTTATAAATGATTTAATTCAAGCAGCTCCTGATACTGTACAAAATAATGATCTTGAATGTTGTGAATTCTATGTTCGGTTGATCAATAGTGATTTCTCAGTACCGTTTCATATTCGGAGAAAAGATCTACATCAACTATTGATTTCAGATGATTATAATAATATAAGTAGTTTCCAACCAGGTACATATCCAGGTGTAAAATTGCAATATTCTTGGAATCCAGGATTTGGAAAATCCGACGGAAGGTGTCATTGTGTCAATAAGAAAAAATGTATTGGAAAAGGTGATGGAACTGGTGAAGGTCAATGTAAAAAAATTACGGTTGCAAGTTTTGAAAGTGGAAAGATTTTGATTACAGGTGCTGTTAATTTTGAACAAGTAAATAAAGCGTATAGTTATATTTGTAATATCTTAAAAGAAAATCAAAAAACCCTTGAGAAATGTGTGCCTCCTGTCCGACAAGTAATCTCGTCCGGATCAGTAGCTACTGTATAAATTATTGATGACATTGTAAATGTAAAGATTCATTATATTTTTTGTGATTTGGGAATACTTGTACATTATTTCCAGGTCTGGTATAGCCAGGGATATGATAAATTGCAGTTGGTGGAGGATTTGCAGATTTTAGATTTTCCGAAACATAGATATGTGCTTCAGGAACAACTGGAATATTTCCCCAAGGTGCATTTGGTGTTGCAGGAGTACCTGTATATAAACCACCATTTACTTTTCTTTCAGGAATTCCAGAAGGGGCGTTGGATTCTAAATAGCTATAAGATAGTTGACTCATTTAAATTTAAAGAATATAAAAGTTTACTATAAACATATATAAATGGATTCACCTAAACGAAAACACGACGACGTAGAACCTGAGAAACTAAGTAGTGCAGAACTATTATCCACCATTACAGATATTATGAAGGGTTCTGGAAATGAAAAAGATAAAATTCGTACGTATCGTAAAAAATACCCTAACTTCGCAGAAGGATATCCAGTTCTCTTTGAAATGGTATGTAATAAAGGCTTTGATTTTGAACGATTCCGCAGTATGCTAATGCTAAAAGATTCAGTAGAACAGGGAAATATTAGTCAACATGATGCCTCTGTAAAAGTAGGAAAAGTTCTATACGATGCTTACGTTAAGGATAAAATTGAACCGCCTCCTAAACAAAAATAACACTCCAAAATGAGGTATTTTATAAAAATTGAAATCTGCTTAAAGATATATGTATAACGAACTATAAGCGTTGATTTTCTCTGCTCTCCAACAAGCAAACGACTACAAACAAAGATGACGACCATTCAGGATGCGATCTACTTTCCTATGATTTCTGATATGATTCAGAAGGTACAAAACGACTTCTCCAATGGAGATTATCAAAACATGGAGGAGTGCCTAAACCAGTACATTCGTAAAAACAAGTACTGGCCGATGGTGCAGACCAAGCGTTTCTTCGGAAACAATGGTCTAGTGCTTCTTCACAACACTTACAAGCGTGACGATGTGGACCACTTCAAAGCTCTCTATGATGAGATTCGCAGCGTGGTTCTGGATCTGAATGCGCCTGTAGGTGAAAACATTGTGGTGTCGCTGGCGGATAAGATTCCTACCCGTCTGACGACTACTGAATATAAAAACAAGATGATGGAGAGCGATGTTTGCGAGAAAGGTTATGAGGGAACAATGGTTTATGTTAACTTTCACAAGGATCAGTGGTACTTTGGTACTTCTACCTGTCCCTCCGTTGACAGCTCTAAGTACTTTCACCCAACCAAGACGCATGGGGAAATGTTCAACGAGGTGCTCATCTCCTACTTTCCAGATTTGCTCCAGACAGTGGAGATGACTCCCAAGGAGAAGAGCAAGCTGCTACGGGATCACTTCAGCAGTTACCTCTCTACGGAACATACTTATGGGTTCATGCTCGTTCATCACGAGAACAAGCACTTTATGGATTACACTGCAGAGTTTGGTGAGAACTACAAGGTGCTGGTCCACATTTTCACTCGGGACAAAAAGACAAAGGGAACAACGACAGCTCATGACCAGAGTCTATCGGATATTGGTCTCTTCTATACTGAAAAAATTCATTGCCATGAGGTTGGTTCTACTCTAGAAAATCTTAATAACTATGCAGTGATTGTTCGGACGGAGACGAACGAGGTTTACAAAATCTCCCGCCCAGAAATGATTCAGAAGGAATCTCAGGATCTTGGCAACTCAAACCCCTGGATGAACATGATGTGGGTTTACATGCAAGGAAAGCCTAATTATAAGGTTGATGATTATATCAAGGAGTATCTTTCAGATAAGAAGGATTCTCTGACTGTTCTCAGCAAGAATGGTCAGGTCCTCGCTCCGATTTATATTATTCACACTATCATGTGCACTATGCGTGACACTCTACATTCTCTCTATTTCTCTACCACTTACTATAACAAACATACTCAACGATACACGATCAATATGGAGTTGGACAAGTCTCTATCTCCTATCCTTCGCTTTCACCTTGCACAGCTTCGTAACATTCAGGTCACGACGCATACACATGCACCAATCAACCAGCGATCCGTTTATCACTACCTATGCTTTCATCAAACGATGAAGAACATGCGGCTGCTGGTAAACCACTTTGCGTCGGTTGCAAGTGCTTCGGGTGGTTACATGACTCGTGCAATGGAGTGTATGATTCTATTGAACAACCTCCTGAAGGGTTAAGAAAACACAGAAAAGATAACAGTCTTTGTCGGCTGCATTGTATCATTATCTAAATCAAACGAAAAGCAAAAACGATATGTGTTATCATATGTTGTTTGACAAAACTCTATAAACAAAGCATCATACTGAAAATCGTACAAAAAATCTAAAAAACTTTGCATTTTAGCATTTTCAAAGTAATACCCTGTACAATTTTTTGTAATTTTTTTTGAAACAAAAGCAATCGTATCTTCTGTTTTGTATTTTTGAAGGAATTTCTGATGTTCTGGTTCGTATGGAAGAATGTATTGGTCCATCCCATATATATTTGTGAGAAAACCGTTACATGAACTAGTAACAACTTCTTCGGCTTTATAGTTATATCCTTTATTAAATTCTTGTTCATAATAATAATTTACATGGTCTGTAATAACATTCCCATTTGAAGAAAGATCTACAGAAGAGATAACATAGTTATATGGAATATTTTGGTCTTCGTAGATTGGATGAACATTTTGTAAAGAATAAAATGGAATAGTAAGATCTATGACAACACTTGGAAAGGTTCGTTCAGGAAGATACCTATAAAAGTAGATTTCAAATGTATGATTGTGATTTAGGTCTGTCTTAATGGCATAGACAGGTTTATTTTTATAGGATAGGTTTTCTAACCATTGGAATACTGGTTGTGATTTATCTAAATATTTTAAGAACATTTCTTTCCCTGGTGTTTGATAAGGAATAGTAAAATAAGATAATGCACTGATAGCCATAGTTATTTATGGCATGGAGATATTTTCAGCGATTTCAGCCGAATCCATCTTACGGAAGATGACCCAACGGTTTAGGAAACTAAATTGTTTTTGAATCGGATCTGATTGGAGAGCAAGAATGTCTTGATCAATAAATCGGTTTCTGTTTGGATCATTTGCTTTTATTTTTTGGTGCAAGTCTAGGAATGTTGCTTCAAAGAATCCATCAGTTAGAACTTCCAATTGGAATTCCCGAGCCTTCTCACGAAGAATATCAAAGTTTACAAGAAACTCTGGAATGAATTGATTGGTATTTTCCAGGAATACATCAATCAGTTTTCCATAAGGACTTGCCTTGGTAAACGTTTTATATTGTTTTTGAATCGCCCAAACCAAGTCAGAACGAGGTCCTTTGCGACCTTCTCCCTTTCCTGTTTTATTAATAAGAGCATGGACTTTTTGTCCATCCATAAAGGTCGCAATAAAACGACCATTTGTTTTTAGATTGAATGAAACATTACGTAGGAATCCTTCTAGGCGTTCCTTAGAGCGGAAGAAATAGTGAACTGCGAACTGGCACGATACAACATCAAATTTACGTGATGCTTTACCAGGAATGCGATAGTTGTTCAAGAACCCATATTTCTCGGATACTTTTCCTTGATACAACATCTTTAGAAGGACCTCAGAATCATAATCTTTTCCTTTTGCTGCTTCTCCCGTCTCCAGAGGAAGCGAACAGTCTCCCACAACAAAGACTGCATTTGGATAAAACAACCGTTGTTGTCCTCGTTGATTTCTCTTAAAGTATTCCCGACGTTGATTGAGGAATCGTCCATACGATCCATTGGGCGCTTCAATGTTATTCTTTACAAGATCTACTCCCAGAATAAAGTTGAACTGATTATCTCTCCAACGGGGAAGATCTCCAGCCATACCACATGCAAGCTCTAACAACATATCTTTCCCTGGCGAATTAGCATACAACATAGACTTGATCCCATGATTGTGGAAGTTAAGCATATGAACAGAAAGCATGTGATTACGAGGAATATCACGAGCATAATAGACATCGTTTGTACCAAGCATTCGTTCTTCAATGTCTACTGGAAGAGCACTGAGAGGAACCTCTGTTTGCCCAATAATATGTTCCAGAGTGACTGGAGAATGAATGCTGTGCCAAATACTTAGGGCAACACTTAGATCATTGGCAGTCTTGGTAATTGTTCCAGTTGTTCGGAGAGCACGGGTTTTGTCTTCACGAATACGATTCGCAGACCATCGCATAGAAGGATGTTTGTCTGCATCTGGCATGTAAGACATTTCTATAATTGTATTATCTTCAATCGGTTCTCCCTCCAAGGTAATTGCTTGACCAGCTGCATTAATTGGAACAAATGCGATGGAGACATTTGGATGGTAGTATTCAATTGGCTTGAACAAACGTGCTTGATAATCTTCATCCTTTTCACCAAAGATATCTTTTGAGAATACTTTTTGAATTCCTTTCCAAACAGGAATCTCTTCCCATTGTGCTGCATTATATCCAGTATATAGTTTGAATCGTTTGTATCGGCGATTGGATGTTTCATCTACATGCATTCCATCTTGTTCTTTTACTAGGAAGTCAATGGTGTTTTGCTCTGGGGGCTTCCACTTGAATACTTTGTCCCACGCAACACTCTTTCCACGGAGTTTCTTAAACTGATTAGGATAATATCCAAATACTGGGACATCTGTTGGAGTAAAGATCAAACCATCAATATTATAACGTCTAGACTTCTCCTCCATAATACGTTTGCATACAGTAAATAGTTCCTTACCTTCAGCGGCAATATGCTCTTTTATTTCAATCACAAGGTTTGCATCATTAATGTTCCAATAACTTGGATTGGTAATTAACTGCATTTTCATGTATCGGCTTGGCTTATTATCTGCCATGAGAGGAAGCTTCATCACATTCTCTCCTCCAACAAAGTAGACATCAAAGATAGCGAAGATACTTGTATCACTGTCTTTTAGCAAGTATTTGGAGATAAACTCTCCATCCAACAGAGTATTGTGAATTGCATTGGAGGTCACTTGTACTCCAATCTTTTTAACCTGGTAAATACTATTAATAAAATAGCATTCCCCTATCTCATCTACATATAGAAGCATACGCTCTCCATCCGCTTTATCAGTAACTGCATAGTTTTTAAGAATGCTTGAAACCCCCACGGCAACATCAGGGTCAATTAGATTTTTCTGTTCTAGAGTCACTGGTTTTGGAGCAAGATAGTAATTACTTGGGTTCATTTGTTCATACTTACTTAGCTCACGTACCGCAGAAATCATTTTTAGATATTTCTTAAGAATTTTTGATTGATCAGCCTTCTCCAAAGGATATGGCTCTTCTGTAATTTCTTGATATACAAACATCATATGTTTAATCAGTTCATTCACTCTATTCTTTACAGTGCTTGTATCATTCATTACGATTTTGATGACAACATCCATCTTTTGAGAAGAAAGACTTGCATCTCGCATAGATGCATATGCATCATTGGAACCACGGATAATTTCAAAGGTATAACGAACATTTGTTTTGGTGTGGATATAGCCCATCGTTTTCTTTTGATAGAAGTACTTTCCAATTTCCTTCCAATTAAAACCTGATTCATCTACCTTGATTTTCTTCCTTTGTAGAATGATAGAATCAAAATCTACATTATAATGATTTTTTATACTTGTATGTGACAATTCATTTACTTCATACCATTCGTGTGGAATGTTTTCAAAATGTTCTGAATCACAGTACTTTGCAATATGAAGGAGACCTTGTACTTCCAACACAAGGTTTCCTTCAGTTGTATGGACTTCTAGTACATCGTCCTCACGGTGAAATTCAAAGTCTTCATAGGAAGAGATTTGGTTTTGCAACCTTTCTACATCTTTATTAGTCCATGAACGATCGGGTAATTCAAGAGCGAGTTCCCAAATCCAATGATTATCGGGAAGATCGTTCTCTTGAAGATGTAATATATCATATACCTTCTCTTTTGATATATTCATGGTATCTCCTATAAAAACAAAAACAAGTTTTCTTTCTAGAATTAGACATTATCAATTTTTTTCTCTTTTTCTAATGACCAGAAACCTTCCATATTTTTTACAAGCCGAATTGTTGACTCCTCACAATCACGAGACCAATTATATACTTCACCAAGAACAGTAACTTGTTTATGTAGTAGAAAGGATAGAAAGTATCCAAGTGCGTTTTGATGTTTCTTTTCAAATGGTACACGAGGCTTATCTAATAGTTCTAGAAGAGGATATACACGGCGGGCTGTAAGAAGAGAATAAATGCTTTTATCAATAATATATTCTTTTAAAGATTGACTGAGAAATTGCACATTTATTTTTTTCATAGATGGATTTCCAAGCAGATGAATGTCATCTATAAGTGATGCAACAATAGACCATAATGAGAAAGTATGCGCAATATCTGACCCATCTCTTTTCTTTGCATAAAATTCAAGATGCATACGCTCTACGGTTTGAATTGGATTGGGTTTATCATCATATACAATACATTGTCCAAAAGGCAGTGTAGAAACAAAAGGATCTTCAGATTGATATGAAGTATCTGCTAAGCGAGAGACATAGCTGTCTATGGTGGGGTACTTTTTCCAATCCATAATAATGAAGTATCTTTACTTATTTTATGTCTTTCAATTTTTAAGTAAAGGTTCTTCCCGATAAAGCTGACGATCACGTAGGTGAGTTACATAGTTTGTATGAAAAGATTTAGAAAACTTTTTCTTTAGTAGATAGAATTTCATACTTGAAGACATCTTTGGAGCAATTTTCTTTGCTACTTCAATGGTTGTTTGTTCCAATATCTCTTCGGGTATTTCATTGACATCTTCAACAATCACATCTTTCTTTGTATCTAAATCGTCGTTTAAATTTCTACAAATCTGTTCATATTTATCTAATTCTTTTTTAGATTCGTTACAGAAATTAATAAAAAGTTCAATCTGATCCAACAAAGAACTGTCAATCCAAGAAAGGTTTAGAAAAATTCCATTATTGTTAAGAGTATAGTCACACTTGTTTTTCTGTAAAATCTTAAAAAGTTCTTCTAATTGAGTAGAGCTTAATGTTTTAATCATCGTCTCAATCTTCTTACAGCGCTCTGGATGATTCATATTTATCTTCTTTATGATTTTTCTTTTTAAACTCTAATAATCATCGTCATATGCAGCTGCACCTCCACCTTCAACATCATCAACATCTTCTTCATAAACATCTTCTTCAAACTCATTCTTCTCAGAGTCTTCTCCATCAAGCAGATCATCATCACTTTCCTCCTCATCTATTGCGATAACACGCTTCTTCTTATCTTCATCATCCTCATCTTCTTCATCATCTTCCAAAAGAGGTTCACCATCTTGTAGATCAAATTCTTCCTCTTGGTCTTCGTCAATCACTAATTCTTCTACAAACTCCTCTTCTTCCTCTTTTTTAGAAGAAATTACACGACCAATAATAGAAATCTTTTTATCGTTAATTTGATATTTCTTTCCCATTACCTCTACATGAATTACATCTCCAATAGCAAGACTATCCAAATCAATCTGGGAAATAATTCCTGCAGACTTAATTGGAATAATAATATCTAGAATAGGAATGTGTTTATCTTCAATATCCATCAAACTCTCTGCTAGAATGCCCAATTGATTCTTGTTTTTTATAACAGCTTTTACAATACTTCCTTGGGTAGGATTACATACTTCTGCCCGACATACAACTTCAAATTTGATAAAGCCATTAAAATGTTCTTTAATGAAACTTCCATAAGAACGTTTTACAATTTCAATAGAATCGGGTTTGATATAACCGAATTTCGTGCATAAACCTTCATATGTGTTACGTAGTTTCTCATAAATACGTTCTTGATATTTAGAATCTAACTCTGAGGGGCTCAATTGAACACGGGTCTTAAACTTAATCGGTACAAACAGCATGATTCTCTATTGTTACTAGATATTTATAAAAAGAATCATTTTTTTAGATATCTTTATGACGGAAGTATAACGAAAATTGGCGAGACCCATCTACTAATTGAGAAATATGAACCATTGCAAGTATGGGAAAGTCTACAAAATCTCCTTCATATCTTAAAAAGTCTTGACCTGTAAAAATATGAACAAGGTGACATACATCTTCTTTTACTTCTTGATATGGTAGAAAAAGACTAAAATATATATTGTATAAATAACGATCATCTGTTTTATATAAGTGTTTTTTTCTAATATCTGGAAGGTGACCCATCACATAGGTAAGTGCATCATATTCAATATTTGTTAAATGTTTTTTAAGTTGTATTAAAGCATATAACCAATATTCATTCAATACTTCATAATGTGAATATTCATGTGATGAAAGATCAAAAGAAACTCCAAAACTATTAGGATTGTTTTTGTGAGTATGATAAATATAAATTTCTGATTTCCAAGATGTATTATGAAGCTCCTTACCTAAGTGTAATTGACTTTTATCCCATATATATCCTTCTGTTTCCATTTTTTTTAATTGTTGTTCAAAAAAAGCATTCCATTCTTTTGTTGTTTCTATAGATTCATGAAACCATCTATTGATTAACTCTTTACGATCTTCCATTTGATAATCACATAACCCAAGAGCTACTTTATCACGTATCACTACATTTTCTTTGAACTTTATAGCTTTTTCTATGTATCCAATCTTACACCGATGTGTATCTACGAATTCTAATATATTTTCTAAGTTATATTTTTGAAAAAAAGAATCCATAGAAGGATCACTACAATATTCAAAAGAATATCTCTTTATTTAGGTTTATATGAAGAAGGGATCCACATTCTATTTACACGGTATAATTCATACATCAATTGGAAACACATCTGTGAAACATTCATCTTTCGTTTGTTTCCACTTGGATCAATTAAGGAAATGAATCTACCTAATTCTTGCTCAATTTCAGGTTTCTTAAGACCACTATCGCACACAATTCCAGAACGTTTTACCTTTTCATTATTAAGCCCAAGTTTAAATTGAAATCGGTAAGGACTATTTGGTTCTTTTGGATTTTTGTAGCGTTGTACCATTGCAATTGTATCTATAATCTTAATTTTAGAAGGATCTGTAAATGGTACGTATTTTCGTTGTTTTTTAATTCTTTCTAGCTCAGAAGGAAGTAATTCACGAAAATTCTTTTCTTCTTCGTCCCAAACAGTTCCTTCAAAAGAATCTTCTGCAGAGAAAAGGTTTACATATCCAACATAAGCTCCAGGAGCTTGAAGAGATAGTTCAGAGGAACGAATAAAGGACCCCTGTTTATCTAAAATTGCAAGAATTGGATGAACCTTCTTAGAAATTTGTCCCGGAGTAAGGATTAGCTTTTCTGCAAATGATTTCCAACAATCTGAATCTAATGATTGATATAATTTTAAGGCGGCAATTTCTTCCGATTCTAAAGCAAAAGTTTCAAATAGTTTTTCTAATTGACAACCAGATTCTTTTTGTTCTACTATAACTTCTTTTTTACTTTCAATTTGAATTCGTGTAGGACGAAGAACATCCTTTTTAAAATTTGTAATGATGAATTTATTGTAGTGATAAATTAAACTGTATTCGTCCCATAGTTTGTAAGGATATAAGCTTTCTTCCAATGTTTTATGTGCAACTTCTTTATTTTTATGGAGAACAGACTGTAACTCTTCATATGTGAATTCTTGTATATGTTCTTGAAAGTATTTTTCTTTCAAATACTTTCGTAACTTTTGCTGCATAGTGGGTATAAAACTATGGTAAGATTCCTCACGGAAAGCTCTGGTATCTCTTGAAACTTCTTCCATATGGGCACATTTTATTTCAGCAGATGTATTATCTCCATAGTGATACGGAATTTCTGTTCCATGTGAAGTTTTCAAGAATGTTTGGAATGCAAATAGATCTTTTGGGAAATAGTTAACATTCTTCATTAAGCTACAATCCAAAGCATTTTCTTTGATTGCTCTGTCTACATTTTCAATTTGATAATACTTCATTGCAGATACACGATATGCGTGAAGATCTGCAGTTTCCCGATCATTGTTTGGAAATACGGTTGCATGTAAAAAGATACTAACATTTCTTTCTTCTATTGGGAGACTTGAATGAGAACAATGACGAATTGCACGTCCAATTGCTTGTTCTGTGGTATTTAAATGATACCATGGATCTAACACATGCATTTCACGTACATTCTTAAATGTTAAACCTTCACTGGCAACAGGAGACATAATTACTACTTTAATAGTTTTTCCTCCTTTGTTTTTTACAGAGTCATTAATAACTTCTAAAAGATCATCTATTTTACTAGATCCCATAATATCCTTCTCATTTTCTCCAGAAAGGATGCAGTAACTTGGCTTATCAACTTCATAGAAACTAATTTTTTCAGTTGTCTTTTTCTGCATATACAACAGGTCATTTTCTCCATATCTAGACAACCCCATATGTTCTAACATAATGGCAAGAGGGACTACTCCTCCCCAAACAAAATTTGAATAAATCACTACAACTCCTCGTGACTTTTTAAGAAGTTGATAAATGGTTTGGAATTTTGTAGCATATTCAGCAAGTTTTCCAAAGGCAGGATTTAGAATAGGTTCTTCTGGTTTGATATATTCAAATTGACTAACCCCCTCTGCTCCCTCTGCTCTCTTTTTAAACAAACTATAAATTCCTGATTTTCCTTCTACATATTCTAAGGTATCCTTTGTCAATTGTTTTTCATAAGTAATATTATTTAATTGACGTAACTTTGCAATGACTAGTTTTTCTTTTTGAGTTTGTAATCCCTCTAGATTTTGTAGCTGTATTCCTGAGAGGACAGAAGGAACTATACCATCTTTTATATACTCTAACCACGATAGCTCAGAAGTAGGTATTGTTTCTCCTTGGAACGTACGTTTTGGAACTTTTGTAAGTACTGAAATATTAAGTAATTTTGGACGAATGCGAACAGCAAACGTAAATGGATTGTTACCACGGATGTAAGATATATAATGAGATGCTAATTGTTTAACAAGAGTAAATGTAGAAACAATAGGTTTATTTGCAGCAGTATAGAAGGAAGGAATTTTAAAAGGATTTAGTGCATGATGTTGTTTATCATGTAACATTAATAATGACATTAACCACAAGATTTCTTCCGATTCATTAAACATAGGAGTAGCAGAAAGAAAGACCAAACGATTTTGTTCACTTAATTGAATAAATTTAATAAACGGTTCAATAATATTTTTCTGTTGTTTTGCAGATGTTTCTAAATTACGAATATTATGAGCTTCGTCTACGATAATGACCTTGTTTTTTAGTTTCTCTTTTAGCGTTCCGTCTGCAATATATTGTTCTACGGTATTTGCAAATTTTTCATACCCAAAGAAGCGATAGCGTGATCGGATGATCTTTTGAACACGTTGTACTAATTTTTCTTCTGACAAATTCTGATGATCCGGAATCATTTGATAGTAGGTATCACCTGTGCATTGCTCTCTTAAGAATTCTGGAGTTGTTAATAGAAGTGTTCGGAATACTTCTTGTTCAAATGATTTTTTAAGAGCTTTTTTGGAAACTACCCACACAATAGGTTCATCGTATAATCTTTGTTCTGTTAAAAATGTTTCTGCAATAGTTATTGCACTACATGTTTTACCAGAACCAAGTCCATGGTAGAGAAGAATACTACGATAAGGTGATCGTTGAGATATATATTGACTAACTAAATGCTGATAATATGTCTTTTCAAATTGACACAGCGCAGCAGCCTTCTTTTCAAATGCTTCTTTGGAAGGGATTTGATCTAATGTATCCATCTGGAAAATACCAAAATCCTCAAGCATTGCAAGTTTTTCTACAAACAATGGATCTTCCTTTCTTGGAAATACAGGAACGTATTCAGTCATAAGGACACTCACTTATCTTTCCAGAAGAATTTAAATAGAGAGTTTCTTGCTTTGGTATACGTATACCTCGTAACAGAGTTCTACATCATTTAGAGCTCTGTGTTGTAGGAGCTCCGGTTTTTTATTAAAATATTTTTCATATAGTTCTGCAAGTTTAGACCATTTTTCACTAGGTAAGCTTCCACGCTTCATAGTACAATGTTTTGGAATACATTGTAAATGATAGGGATCTAAATGAGCCCGGTATATTTCTGCAAGCACTACACTGTAATCAAATTCAATATTATGAGAGATAATCAAGTTTGCCCCCTTAAGATCTTGTAAAAATTCATGCAATGCAAATTCTATTGCTACTCCTCGTTCCTTTGCAATTTTTTGTGAAATCCCATGAATTTTTGTAGATTCTATTGGAATCATAAAATATTTTGGTTTAATAATATAATCTTTCTTTGAAATAATTTGACTTTCATCGTTTATGACCATCCATGCAATTTGAACTACACGACAATCATTCCATTCTAAAAAACAAACTGGGTCAATATATCCTTTTCTTCCTACAGCATAAGGAGGCAGTCCAGTGGTTTCTGTATCAAATACGATTTTTGTAGACATTTTTAAATTCTATTAAAAATATAACAAAAGAACACTTTAAATATGGATTATAATGTCCTAACAACCTGTAAAGAAATCATTAATAAAGGAAATTTGGAAGAACTAAAAGAATATTATGGCTCTTTACAAAATTTATCAAATGATGACTATCGTCTTCCATGGGAATTTATTTATCAACAAGTATATCTACATTCCTGTTTACGAAAACAAAATGAAATCGTAGAATGGTTACGAGGATTATATGATTTGTTTGGACCAATAGAAAAAATTGGTATTCGGCAGATGTTTTCTTATGGAAATTATCTCTTAAAAAAATAAAGTAACGTTACAAAATCAATATTCTGATATCTTTTGTACAACACTTTTAAAAAGTTCTTTTCGTTCAACATTATGTTCACGAATTCTCTCCAATACTTCATTCGCAGGGAACCATTGCACTTGTCGTACTTCCCTTGCTTGGTGTGGATTACTTTGATCAATTACAATTTCTCTATATATATTTTTAATCACTTTTGCAATGTAGTATACATGACGGTATAATACATTATTTGTTCCATAAAATACCTCTTCATATGGCTCTCTATTTTCTTCTAATTCAATATCATGTTTTGTAAATCCTGTTTCTTCACAAAACTCTCGTACTGCACATTCAACATCTTTTTCTCTTAGACGGCGGCGTCCTTTTGGAAATCCCCATTCAGGTTCTTGATATTTTGTAGATGTTTCAAATAATAGTGAACCAAGTGTATAAAAGGTCGTTACTTCTCTTTTTAAAAAGCCTTGTTTTAATCTTGTAAACTTTTCTTTCGCTTCATGGTACTCTTGTGTTGTTTGTTTTGGTACAAAAGGCTGATACCAAACTTGGTTCCAGAGTTCATCAAAAGACATAGTAACAAGAGATTTTCTCTCTGTTTCTGTCATAAAATTCATTAGATTTTTGATATATATAATATTATCCAATTCATATTTTCCACGAATGAATTCCATGAAGGATAGACTATCACGGCGCTGTATCAATAAATATTCTGTTTCATGATTAATATCATTTTGTCGGTAACAAATAAGCCCAAAGCTCATAATAGGTTTCTTACAAGACTTGTAAAGATGTCCAACAGCACCACAATTTCTACAAGTATTCTGTTTTATTAGATAATTGGTACCATTCTTTTCTCCACGTGATGTGCCGTATTGGTTCATATAACATAACCTCTAATAGAGATTATCACTTTTTAGTTTAAGTAGTTTCTTTTTTCGCATATAAATAGTATAAGACGAATGGGAATATCACCTGATATATGGGGTCCAGGTACCTGGGCATTTTTGCATCTAATTGTATTATCTGAACCAGAGACATTAGACACCAACCGGTTAATTTATTACAAGAACCTCTATGTATTGTTACAAGAACTCTTACCTTGTCAAAAATGTAGAAATCATCTAAAAGAAAATATGGGAAAATTAAAAGATATTACGACTCTTCGTAGTAAACGAGAGTTGTTTGATTGGACTACACAATTACATAATCTTGTAAATAAAATTACCAATAAAAAGAGCTATGATACAGAAGAAGCCTACAAATTATGGAAAGAGATTGCAGAAGGAAAAAGGAATTTACAAAATATAAGATGTGCACCAGTTTGGAAATATAGATTAGTTTGTATGATTGTAGTATTACTAATAGTTATATATTTTACATCATTATCATTCCGTTAGGTTTTTGGGGAACAGGGGCACCACATGATGTAAATTGTTCCATAATAGGGGCAACCATTTCAGCTTCAGGCACAACGGGGGCAGGAACTTCAGTTTGAACCTTGTAAAAGTTTTCTACTTCAGCGTCCTGGTTTGCGACAGTGCTACCACCTGGTAGAGCATCAGTTACTTCCTTCTTTTTATCTTCTTCCGCTTCCATTTCACTGGCAGCGAAGTGATCATATAGTGCTTGTTTAGCGTAGAATGATTCTACTGCAGCCATGTCACGTTCAGCATTTAGAGATAGAACTGCCATGATAATAACCAGGAAGGCATATAGAACAATGATAACCGTTAGGAACCATGCGAATGCTCCACACCACCAAGTCTTACTGCTTGAACCAGTGACAAGGCAAGTCATTTGGAACAGAGCATATAGAATTGTGGGAAGGGAGAGAAGGAATAGAAGAACAGCCATTAGGAGTTTTTGTCCAATAGGGATCTTCTCTTTGCTGAAGAGAACAGTTAGGCAAACAACAGCGATTGCTACGAATATTGCCATTGCGGCGTATTTAGATTGTGCAGATCCAATGAATATATCAATGAAAGCCATTCGGGAGGTTATTCTATCTGTGTAGGAAGAAAATAATATAAAGATTTGAAAATAAAATTTGATAAGACTTCCCAAGTTTAAATAAAACTGTGTAAAATGGGAATCCCTTATTATTTTTATGTCATTACTCAGACATATGAAGGTATTCTTCTAAAAAATCTGCCTTCCGATGTAAAATGTCATCACTTTATGCTTGACTTCAATGGATTGATCCATCCATCTAGTCAACGGTATATTAAAAATTTGTCGTTAACTCAAAAACAACCAAAAGATTTAGAAAAAGGAATTCTAGGAGTTGTATGGGAAGATACTCAAGAACTTGTTAAAATGGTACAACCAGAAACCAGTGTTCAAATCTATATTGATGGAGTTGCACCCTTGGCAAAAATGAATCAACAACGTAAACGTCGGTTTATGTCAGTTCTTCGTAAACAAATGATGGAGGAAGAGAGTATTTGGGACTCTAATGCTATTTCACCAGGAACAACCTTTATGACTCGTTTGCATGCCTCAATTCGGGCACATATTCGTTATTCAAAAGCTTCTTATGAATATTACTTTAGTAGCTCAGATGAACCGGGAGAGGGAGAACATAAGCTCTTTGAAAGAATGTCCCGCTTACATAATTCTCCAGACGAGGTTAAGGTGATTTATGGAATGGATGCAGACCTAATTATGTTAGCTCTTTTCTCTCATCTACCAAACATCTATCTTCTCCGTGAAAATCAACGTGCCGAAGGAGAATATATCTACCTTAGTATTGATGCTCTTCGGAAAGGAATTCTTAAAGATCTAAAATGTAATTATGGTTGGAACTTTTCAGGAGAGGCACTAGAAGACTCATTTCATAAAACAGCAAAAGAAGTGATTGAAAGTTATGCCGTCGTGTGTTTCCTACTTGGGAATGATTTTATTCCCCATCCAATTAGCTTAGATCTTAAAAAAGGAGGACTGCAATATATTCTACTACAAACTGGTAAACTATGGAATCAAATGGAAATCCCTTTGGTAGATATTGAATCAGAGACTATTCAATGGTCGTTTATTTCTCAGTTATTGGACATTCTTGGTCAGCGCGAGAATGATAACATATTTGATATTGTTTCTGATTATTTTAAGAAAAGGGCATTTTATGATGACAAATCACAAGAAATAGAAGCATATCCACTGATTCATAAAGATCCTTTCGTAAGTGATATGCTATTTAAGATTGATCGTAAGAAGTGGCGAATGTATTATTACAAACATTTGTTCCATAGTTCCATGAATGATTCCAGTGTAATTATGAATTCATGTGATCTATATTTGAAGGGAATTGCATGGACGTACATGTATTATAAACGTAAACCAAAAGATAATGAATGGTATTATCCATATTCATATGCACCCACAATGAGAGATATTGCAAACTATTTAAACGGTCATTTGCCTTATTATGAAAATCTTCATCAAGTATGGAAGGAAGAGCATCCAAGAAATGTCTTTTGTGAACAGGCTGTTCAATTACTTTCCATTCTTCCAAAAGAGTCTGCAGATTGTCTTCCTCTAAAGTACAAAAAACAAATGGTAGACCATGAAGGACTACAATATATGTACCCTATTGCTTATCCAATTCAAACTTTTATGAAAACAAAACTATGGGAATGTCATCCAGTCCTTCCTCCTATGAATATTCCATGGGTAAAGAAGATTGTAGAAACTTCCTAATAGAAAGAAAACCTCCTTATTTTTTGACTTTTACTTTTAATAGCAATAAACCAATCGGAATAATAAATAATCCAATATATTGATATATATTGTCAAGACGTTGACCAAAAAAGAGCATTGCAGTTAGACTAACGAGAATACTATTAATACCATCATATAGTGTATTTACAATAAGAACAGAAGATCCCATCAAACTCTTAATCAGGAAAAATACAACCCCCATATAACCTGCAACTCCAGCAGCTAAATGATTTAATCCACCAAGACTATTTGCGTATTTTTCTAGAGAAAAGTCTGAGAAAATTTCAATGATACACAAACATAAAAGATATATAGCTTGTTGCATGTTTTCTTTATAATAACGAAATATAAACTAATTTAAGAAAAGTAAAATGCATCTAAACAGATTAGATAACGTATTAATAGGAATGGATGATACATTTTATCACAAGAATGGTGTATATAATCCTAATTTAAAAAATGTAATTCAAAAAGTTGGAAGACATTCCAATGCTTTTAGTGATATTCGTGTATATTCTTGGGGGGAAGGTACGAAATTAGAGATTGGTTCTTTCTGTACCATTGCTGGAAATCTACAGGTATTTCTCGGAGGAAACCATAGGACAGATTGGTTTACAACGTTTCCTTTTGGGCATGTATATCAACATATATTTGATCAATTTGATGGAAAAGGACACCCGAGTACAAAGGGAGATGTTCTTATTGGAAATGATGTCTGGATTGGTCAAAATGTTACGATAATGTCAGGTGTAACTATAGGAGATGGTGCAGTTATTGCATGTAATAGCCATGTTGTAAAAGATGTAGAACCATATACGATTGTAGGAGGAAATCCCGCCCGAGAAATCCGAAAACGATTTTCAGAAGAAATAATAGAGATTTTACAAAAACTAAAATGGTGGGAATGGGAAGATGAAAAAATCAATTATGCAACCCCTATTTTATGTTCCTCTAATGTGATGTTGTTGAAGAATCTGTTGATGAAAGAAGCTCCTGAAGTTTTTCTTGAAGTATCGGAGATTCTTCAGAAAGAATTACGATAAAGCCTGTAAGTCCCATGTCTCGGGCATTTTCTGTAAGTCTCACTACAAATGTAGAACCAGTATAGTTTTTTTTACGAAGCATGATTGGAGAATCTTGTGCTGTATCTTGACGGAAGTAACCGACAGGTTTTTTATCTGAAACACATAGTTCCAAGAAACAATCATATGTAAATTGACGGCAAAATGGACAGGCTAGTCCTGTACATGTACCTTTTCCCCACCATGATGTTAGACATGTTGTATGTACACTGTGACCACACGACAATGGTACAAGTTGTGAAGGATGCAGATAACAGATAGGGCATTCTTCATCTATTTCAACATGATCATTGCATCCATGGACGTGAGGCGCCATAGAAACGCGAGCGGCAGAGCAAGCACATTGACCCATGTTTACATAAGCAAAGAAGAGCTAATACACTATAATTATAGTAAATGGATAAACAACTTCAATTTTTATCGGATCTCAAATAAATTATGAACATTTTATGTATAAAAAGAAGAATTACATTGTTTTGTAATAAGGCTTTGACCGGAATTGAACCGATGTTGCGAGAGTCAAAGTCTCGTGTGATAACCACTACACTACAAAGCCATCGCAGACGGTAGGGTTCGAACCTACGCTCCCAAGGGAAATGCCTTAGCAGGGCACCGCGTTAACCACTCCGCCACGTCTGCAGCATATATAGCTAACTTATTATTCTTAAATCATTTTATCATTACAATTAATAAAATAAATATATGTTAATTGTAATGATAAATATGAAAAATAAGTTACTGGTATACGTAGCGATTATTGTATGTATTTCATTATTCTTTTATCTTTATATTTTGGACTCCAATGCAAAAGAAGCTTTTTCTTCAAAGTTATCATCTTATAGAGTTCAAGAGATAGAAAATATATTAACCCCTTTAGAATGCGATGAAATGATTGCCTATGCTAAAAAGAAAGGTATGTCTGACAGTGATGTTTTAAGTTACGGATCAAAGAAAGATACTGTAGTTGATACAAGTAATCGTCGTAGCAAAACTGCTTGGCTAAAAGATGCAGACCATCCACTTGCTATGAAACTTGCATTGTTAAGTGAAAAGTTGACAGGTCTTCCTCAGAATACGCAGGAAATGTTACAAGTAGCATACTATGAACCGGGTGGAAAATTCAATGATCATTACGATGCATGTAATGAATCAAATAAAGAATATTGTGACAAAATGAATCATCATGCAGGACAAAGACGTTCCACTCTGTTAATCTATCTCAACGATACCTTTGAAGGGGGAGAAACCGTTTTTCCAAAAATAAATAAAGTTATTACACCCAAGAAAGGAAACGGAATTCTCTTTTGGAATACAACACCTGATGAAGTAATTATTCCAGAGTCTATGCATCGTGGAAATCCAGTGATTGGAGGAGAAAAATGGATTTGTACTAAGTGGAGTCATGTAAAACCATACCTGTAAATCTATTCTTTTTTGTTACAAATAACTTTACCAAAGCATTGATCTAACGCAATAAAACCTATAATAAAGAGCCAAGCGAAGTTCGCAATCCAACACCACATAGAACCCCACGTACCATGTTTATTATATGTGTACATGGTAATTAACACAGTAACTACAGCGATGATTCCTAGTAGATAATGTTTTGAGAAGAATAAGGGAAGGATAAAGAACGATACCCATATAATATTGAAGATGAATGGCATCTCTGCATTTTGCCACAACCATTGTAAATGTCCATTCTTTGCCACACCAGTTCTTGGAGACCATGGATAGTATAAGAATAGAACAAGCAATAGATAGGCTACATAGGCTATCATGAAGATATTGCGTAGGGAGCCAGGTTCCATAAGGAACATAGAGGCAATTGGTTCTAATACAAGAATAAATAAACCAAACGAGGAAGCAATTCTATTCCAATCAGGGTCTTTTATATTTTTCCATATAAAGTATTCTGCCAACTGCATCATGGAAAATATATGTAGCCAAACAACCATATTTATTGGTGCTCCATTTACAAGAGCAAAAAGAGTTCCAAACACCGCTACAATATACGTGTTTAGAGAGACCTTCGCACTCCAACACATATACCTTTTATATACTAAATATAGGTTTTTTCTACCATATTCTTACTTCAGAGCCAAAGGATTCATCTTGAAATACCAAACCTCCATTTCTTTTTGTCCACCCTTTTGGCATATTTTGAAGATCTGTTGGGTAAAAGCTCTGTCCATTCCAAACATACCATATAAATGGAGATTGATTCATATTATTTGTATGTATTAATTTATACTTCATCATATCAATAATCATACAATCAATTGTATAAACTCCCACTGAAAGCTGAAGAAACATATCCCATAATTTTTTGACTCCACTGTAGGTTAATACCATGGCATGGGTACAAAATACAGGACCAGAGTCTACATGATATCTACTCATAAATTCAAATTGAGCTCCTAAGTATAATATATCAAAGTCCTTAGGAGTATTTTCAAAATAGAGAGGAGCGAGTTCTTTCCATTGTGGGTGAAACATAACATCATCTTCAAAAACTACCATATAAGGAATCTTGTGATCTAAGATTTCTTTCCAAAGTTGAAAATGGGAAAGGAAACATCCTTGTTTACCCACATAACTAACAAATTCACGGTCCCAACTTGCAAAAGATGGGTTTCCTAAGACTTTCCATACTTGTGCTAATTGAGAAGAATCTTTTGCATCTACTGCAGACACTCGTTGAACATTCGTAAATCCAGCTTCTATAATTCTTTTTTCCCCAATATCCCATCTTTCTGGATTACGATCTAAATTAATTACACGACACGGAGCGTCTAATAGCTCTTTAAATGTTATTGGATATGTTTGTGTGAATTCAAAGGGTGTAAACGTGTAATCTCTTGGAGAAGGTCCGTTCATTTACAGCTATTTGGAAGGTATTCTTTATATGATATATAATGTATCCCTTTAGTAAGGAAAAATGTTCAACTTTATAAAACTCTTTTTTCATTTACCATCCCATCTATTCCTAAGTTCATTTGTCATATTTATAATATTAAATCTTTTTGAAAACATGTTACACTACAGTATTGGAAAAGAAAGTAATAAAGACAAAGTGTCTTTTCAATTGCCAACCAAGATGGATTGGATTCGTATTGTTATTGTAATGCTTGTATTTGCCATTTTACAAGCGATTCTGACATGTTTATTAAATGGATGTTAGTTTCTAGTATATATATGTTGTGGGTCAATATTTTTTTTCATTGTATATTTTTGATATACTTCATATGCTTTCATAGATGCATCCACGCTATCGTTGTAATAGGTAAATGGAATATTTTTTGCATCTTTACTGAGATGTTGAAATTTTTCACTCCATGAACCAAAGGTACAAGAATCAAAATGTAAAATATGAAGTTGATCAAATGGTACTTTATAAGTAGCTTCATCTCCTATTTTTCCTTGATAACTAAAATCATGAGGTCCTGCTAAAGCGACTCCTTCCATGACTCTACCTCCTCCTTTTCCATTTACATAAGACCGACACGAAGCTCCGTTTTCACTACATTTTAGAAACTTCTTTGCAGAAAAACAGGTTTCTTCTCCTTCTTGGTAGATAGCTTCTGCATTTTCTATTTTCACACATTTATATTTTTCATTTAATGTATCTAGAAAATGTAGTGATCCTTCCAATACTTCATCTGCATCTATATGAAATAGCCAAGAAATTCCCATTTTCTTAGCTTGTTTCATAGATTGATTTACAAAGTCTATTTGACGTTGTTGAAGGGTTTCATAATTGTTTCCTTTAGAAGATGTTTTCATTTCAAATGTAATGTCCTTTTGGGTAATTAGGAAATCTTCCAATCCTGGAGTATCTTCTATACGAAGAAAGAAGTGAGAAATCCCCATGTTTCTATGCAGTTTTAACCATAGAAAAATATCTATTGGTTTTCTCATCAATACAGCAACAGCCACTTTTGTAGAAGGTTTTATAGACGAAACAGTCTGAAATGACTCACGAACACTTAATTTAATTAAATGGTATTTCCAAACCATGTATAGTATGACAAATATTGTAATAATACTTGTTATACCAATGAACGACATCCTTTGTTGCAGAGACATGGTAAACCTTATTTCATTCAAAGAAAATAGATTTTATTGACGTTAAGCAACCCATGTAATAATAGAATGGCGAGTTCCTTTGGTAACTGCTTGAATCTGATGTGGAAACATAAAGTTAGAAGGGAATATAATACATTGATTTTTTTTAACAACCGGTAGATAAGTACTGTTAAAGAAAGCAAATTCTCCTCCCTCATAATCATCATTTAATATAAAAGAAATTCCTAAGGAACGAAGACCTGTGTCATAATGTTGGTCTACGTGTTCTTTATGAAACCCCCCTTTATTATATCTTAGTAAGTCATACCCTTGGTCTGTAGAACATAACATATGTGGATATTCACGATTATATTGTTTTAGAACAGTGGTTACTTTGTCACATATAATAGCATCAAGACGGATTCTTTCTGGAATGTTATTTATATTTTTGGAAATAGAAACAATTTGACAGTTACGTGCATCATAGTTAATATTGCTTGTAAAATATTCTTTACCAATGACTACAGCAGGTGTAAACATAGATGCATATTCAGATAGTAATTCTTCTAAGAAATTTTCAGGAAAACAAACATCATATACCTTAATATAATCTGTAAGTTGTGACATTTTAATACTACATGAATTGTATAAGAAATATCTTTAAGCAATACGTGGTTAAAGAATAGCGTCTTTTTATAAAATATAATGAATAACAAATTGGAAGAAAAAGGTTATATAATTTATAAAAACTTTATCCGAAAGGATCTTGCACAGTATATAGCAAGTCATATATTAGAAGAAAAAGAAAAAGGACATATGTATGATAATGATGGATGGGTAGACAATGCCATGTTTCGGTATAATTCAAAAGTTATTCGGACTCTTCATTTACATGAAACAGAGAGAATGTCCTCGTTTTGTCAAAAAACATTAGCTCCAACATATTGTTTTACAAGAATTTATTATAAAGATAGTGAATTAAAACCTCATACTGATCGTTATGAATGCGAATATAGTATAACACTTCATTTACAAGGTAGTAAACCATGGGAAATATATATGGAAAATTTTACAACAAAAGAGCATACTGCAGTAATATTAGAACCTGGAGACGCTGTAATTTATAAAGGATGTGATATTTTACATTATAGAAAACCCTATGATGGAGATTGGTATATACAATGTTTTTTACATTATGTAGATATTTATGGACCAAAATATTCAGCTACAATATCTGAAGTATCTGTTCCTATTTTTTCAGAAACGTATATTCCGTTTATAACTAAATGGCATAAACCAATTTCAGATGAAATAAAGATGCATGTTTTACAAATTATAGAATATCATAACGTTGGGAATGGATGTCAACAAAGTAAAGTAATACATGAAAAAAATAATTTAAATGAATTACAACAACTTCTTACAAGAGAAATAAAATCTATTATTCTTTCGTATACAAATGAATACAAAATTATCACTCAATATGGTTCACATGATATTATTCAGATAGATAATGGAAAATATATTTATTCTATGAATGACGTAAAAACATTTTACATTGCAACAATTTATGTATTGCAAGGAGAATGTATGATTTACTTTCCAGGCTTTGAAAAAACCTGCAAAGTAAAAGAGGAAGAAGTGATTGTAATCCCTATTTCTTATGTTTATAATTGTACCATTTCTGGAACATGTTCTATTCTAAGAAGTTTTCTTATTTAGAAAAAAGAAAAGACGTCCCAGAGAGGAATCGAACCTCTGACCTACGAGTTAACAGCTCGTCGCTCTAACCATCTGAGCTACTAGGACTCACATATATAGATATATGAACTATGTTTAAATAATTTTTTATATTATTTCATTAAGGAATGAGTATTGAATGGGTAAAATATACAACCTATGCAAGTATTGTTGCTCAATTAGTCACTGGAGTTATAGGAGCAAAAGGACTTGTATATACCCTTCCACAACCTCATAAAATTTTGGTAGATGCATTGCGGATAGAAATGGTAGTCCAAGGAATTGAATTACTCTTTTATATATTTTTAGTTGCAAATTTAAATATATTTACAATGGCAGCAGTACGTTACTATGATTGGTTTATTACTACACCTCTCATGTTATTTAGTACATGTGTAATCTATAACTATTTAGGATTTATCCAAGGTTCTTCTGAAATAAAAGAAACTTCATTAACAATTCATACATTTATTCAAACTCATCAGAAAAGCCTTATTGCAATCTTCTTTGCAAATATGTTTATGTTAATCTTTGGATATCTTGGTGAAACTGGAAAAATGAGTCTATTCTATGCCACCTTCTATGGTTTTATAAGTTTAGCAGTTTCTATGTATATTGTTTATATAGAATTTGGTCATTATGTAAAAGAAAACAAGTATTTGTTTTATCTATTTGTAGCGATTTGGACACTCTATGGAGTGGTATATTTATTACCTCCCATTCATAAAAATATTACTTATAACTTCTTAGATATTGTAGCAAAGAACTTCTTTGGAATCTTCCTTTATTACAAAATTAAAGATGTTCATTCTAAACTTCCAAAAACGGTTTAAAGAAACCTCAATATATATTGATACCTGACCATAGCTCAGATGGTTAGAGCGGCGGACTGTAAAGTATTAAAGTAATCCGTAGGTCCCTGGTTCGACTCCAGGTGGTCAGAAAAGGATATTAAAAGATATCTATTATTTTTGTTATATCATGGAGAAGGCACTTAAATCCACGATTACTGAAAATTATGAACATTGTGTAAATACTCCAAGTAGTACAAGCGAACTTCTTCCTTATTTACGAGAACTTAGTAAAGAATGTTCAACGATTGTAGAACTTGGAGTTGGTGACATTATTAGTACTTGGGCATTTCTTCAGGGATTGCTTGAAAATGGTAATTCTATAAAACGGTTTGTTTCAGTAGATATTGAAAAGCACGAGAACATGGAGCAAGCAGTCCTTATCGCAAACCAGGAAGGTGTACATATGGTATTTTTACAATCAGATAGTGTAAAGGTAGAAATTCCTGAGAGAGACTTATTATTTATTGATACCTGGCATATATATGGTCATCTAAAAAGAGAATTAGAAACACATCATATGTTGACTCGTAAATACATCATTATGCACGATACAGTAGTAGACGCACTATATGGTGAATCTATACGAGGCAATGCAGATATTGAAAAACAAGCTACTGAGAGCGGATATCCCATAGAAGAAATCAAGGAAGGTCTTTCAAAAGCAATTGCCGAATTTGTTTGTGATCATATTCACGAATGGAAAATTCATAAAGTATTTTATCAGAGTTTTGGTTTAACGGTATTACAACGAATCTAAAAAAAGAACTAAGTATATGAAGGTACTATGTTTTATGATGTAATTACGAATAGTTTTTTCTTTGTAGTCACAGGACTTACTTTATACAAATTAGAAGAGACGGTTCTCATCACATTTACCTATCTATTATTACTTGTCTATCTAATTAAGATAACTATTAAAAAACCTCGTCCGGATCATTCTGACCAGCTTAGTTTTCCAAGTGGACACTCTGCAACTGCTTGGTTCTTTGTAGTATTATATCATTGGAATCCAATAGTCGTTTTTTGGGCTATTTCTGTGACTGTTAGCAGAGTTGTCTTAAAAAAACACGATGAAGTAGATGTAGCTGCAGGAACATTATTAGGAATTCTTATATCTATGCTACGTCTAAACGGATAGCCCAAGAAGGATAAATTCTTATCTCTTCTGTGCTATTAATCCACCGATTTGGCATATATACTTTCTTTTCCCAATTGGTATTTAACCAACTTGCCCACCAACCAAACGTAGAATTAGAACAAATACCTCCTTTTTTACAACGAATCATAAGATAAAAGTTACGTACTTCATCCTGATCTGTCACAATTAAAAACTGTTTATTTTTAAGATATTCCATTACTTTGGCATATTTTTGAGAAATTTCTTCCGGAAAATTACAAAATACAATAATCCATGCATTCGGATTATTTGTATAAATTTGTGTTAAAGCAGTTAGATAATACTTTTCTAAATCAATCCAGTGTTTTTCTAAATATATATAGTCTCCGAGACGAATATGAAGAAAATAGGCTTCTTGAAAAACATGAATATATGAAGAAAGATTCTGTTGAATAAATTCACTTACATGTTCAGGTTCTCGTAAAAGATATTGAATATCTTCTTTATAATCTAAAAAATAGTTTTCATTTTGAAAAAAACCACTTGCAAGAATATTCTGTGACAAAACCATTGGAATGGATTGCATTACATCTAAACAATGTGTGAAACACATTGGAGGTTCCTTATACTCTGCATCGTAAGAAACGGCAAGTTTTTCATAGTTTGGAAGATCCATAAATCGTTGGACCAACCATTCATATATTTGGTTGGAATGATGATTTCTTATATTCCATGATTCAAAGCGAAAATTAATTCCATATCTTTTTGCAAAGCTATATGCAAATACCATTTGAAATATTCTGTTACATAAACCAGCACCTATATGCACACCTAGCATAATTCTTTTATTATTGTATGGACCAGAGTTTTAAATGTTTTTCCAATGAATAGGTAGAGGATATGTGTGATAACGCAAGGTGGTTACCAGAGGAAGAAGTATATCTCCGTGATGTTTCTAAACTATGTCAGGAACTGAGCTCTAAATATAAACGTTATTATGAACTTTACAAGACAAGACAAGCTAAATTTAAAATACCATCCATTATTATTTCATCGGTTACAGGTCTTACGTCATTTGGTACTTCCAATTTTCCTGAAAACTATCAAAAATGGGTATCTATTGCGGTTGGTGCATCCTCTCTCTTTATTGCATTATTAAATAGCATTGAATCCTATATGAAGATTGGTGAAACTATGTCAGGTTGTTTACAGTCTTCCGCTAGTTTACAGAAATTAAAAGAATTTATTGATATTGAATTGTCTCTTCCATTAGATGATCGCAGTACTCAAGGAATTTTATTCTTACGTGACTGTTATTCAAAATATGAAAAAATATTAGATCTTGCTCCTAGTATTCTTAAAAATATACGCTTTATTCGTCCTTCTTATGATGATCGGATACAAGCAACAATTACAGCCCGTCCGATGGATGAAAATAGTAGTGATATTGAAAAAGCAGATATGAATATTAGTGAAGTACTTTCAGAAGAAAAAATAGATGATACATATAGTCCTTCTACAGGAAAGGGAACTGGCAAAGCAAAAACGATTTTCTTTGCTTAGTGTAACAAATGCACATTACAACCCTCCTCCTCTTGATTGTTATTATCATTAGTTTTGCCCTTTCAATTACTTTGGATTCTCTTACAAAGAACTTTTCATTTACAAGTATCGTAACCTATCTATTCGGATTCCTGGTATATTATCTACTTATCCTTGATCAAAACTGTGTAACTGAAGGACCTTGTAATGTATGGGGTTGGGTAAAGGTTGCGTTCAGCATCTTTATCTTTATCATTTTAATCGTGACAAAGGTATACATGGTGATGGCTGCAACCAAAGAGAAAAAAAAAGGTGAAGAAACAAAATCTACATAATTTGTTTATATATTTGATAAGCTTCTAACATAGTGGGACGATTACGGAAATCAATGGTCGTTAAGATTTGTACAAACCTTCTATATTTTCCTTGAACTTCTTTTGATACGGTAGAGAAATCTAAAAACCTCTCTAAATCTATGCATGTAATCCCAAGTGAATATACGTCTATTTTTTCAGTTTGTTCACGAAGAATTTCAAACCACGAAGCTTCTTGTATAGTCCAATTCTCTAATTTTTGAACTTCATTCATCGTCTCTTCAATAGGATGATATTGTATAAAAGATTCGGCACTTTCTCTTCCAAAACTGTAAAGGGATTTCATATATTCATAGTATAAGCTTTTACAACCAAATATCTCTTCACACAAAGCATAACGCTTATAATTGGTAAGAATAATTTCAAAAGGATATGGGAAATAGTCTATAGATAAGTCTTGTAAATTATTACTATATACTTTTTGTCTACGTGTAGATAAACCAAAATCAGATAGGCGAGCTCTGGTACCATCATATATAATATTATCTGCTTTGATATCTAAATGTATATACCCTTGATGATGCATAATTTGTAATCCTATGAACACATTCTGCAGTAATTTAATCCAACTAGCCAATGAAAATTTTTTAGAGTTTGTGCGAAGATAATCTTCTAAATAATTTAACATATTATCACCTGCATATGGCATCACAATTTGTGAAACATACCGTGTTTGTACTTTTTGTAAAGATTCACATAAATCTGCCGCTGAATTTTTACGAATCTCTGGTAATGTAGTTTTACACAATTTGGTAGGAACCACAAAGAACTTACCATCCTTATCCCAAGTATAAAGCATTTTTGAAAAAGCATTTTCTGTTTGTACACTATCATTTACAGTAAATATTTTACTTACCTGGTGTATATGATGTTTCTTCTTAGATAGATGTACTATATCTTTTACACAAGGTATCTCTGGTTGAAAAACACAACCAAATCCACCCTCTCCTAATAGACGATCTTCCATTATCTAACATACTTAAAGTTTTTAATACAGATAATATATAAGTTAAAAATTAATATAGATAGTGATAGATGCCATTCTGGGGTTTAGTCATTACAAGTATTGGGTTTACAATCCCGTCTGTTTTAGCATTTTGTCGTCGCAAGAAGAAAATGGGGACCATCTGTGCTATTTTATCAGGAACAAGTGTTCTTTATCACGGAACCCATAAAATGTTATTTAAAATAATAGATCTTACATACGCTCACAGTGTAGGGTGTTTTTACGTATTTGATAGTATTAGGAGGTGTTTTATATACCATCGGATATATGATTTTGTTATATGTACTGGTACATTTTCATCTGTACTTGTTTTCTATAAAGGTACATGTAATAAAAAATTAGAAATAATGATGCAGAATAAATTTCATATGTTATTCCATATCATTACGCAAACAATGATGTCTCTTCACGCAATAGATAAAAAATAATATGTGTTCTAAATAGATACAATAATGATGACTCCAATCCAATACATACTTGCAGCCTTTTTCTTACTAAATGCTATCTTTTGGGGACTATTCCCACACGAATCCCATTGCAATGTTGCTGCAATGCTCGGAGTTACAGAATGCCCATCTCATTGGTTACATATATCCACAGGAGTTGTCTTTTTCTTAGTGACGATAGTGATATGCCAATGGCATATGTTTAAACAAAATAAATAATGTTTCTATAGATAAAGTGTTTTGGTATGAATATCTTTAAGAAAGTACAACAATACTATATACCTATTCATGATAGCATTCTTGTACAGAAACATACTATGACGAAAGAAACGGTATTTTTCATACATACAGAATTACAAGACAAATCATTTATTAAAGAAGAACTGCATCGTCTCCTTCAAAAACCAGAGTATATATCTATTTCATGTAAGAATATTACAATAAACTATATTCCTATTGCTCGGATTACTCAAGCCCGTATGAAAACCCTTATTACACGATTACTAACATTGACAAAAATGTTTCAAATAGAAAATGTTATTCAATACTGGATTCTTCCTTGCAATACCAAACGCTTCTTTCCACATACAGGAATTGTTGAAGCCAAAAATATTAACGGAGGTTATACATATACTCATAACCAAACTATCTTTATTTATCGCTATGAAGAGTTTCCAAAAGTAGCGATTCATGAACTTTTACATAACTCTATTTTACATGTAGATCAATGGAATAAAGAAGACCTTCTTTCACTCTATCAAGCATTCCATATTGATACAGATAGTTGTGATATATATTGTACTACACAATTAATGCCAAACGAAGCACTTATAGAAGCATGGAGTATTATGTTTCATTTATGTTTTGTAGCGATAGAAACTAAACAATCCTTTCAAGAATTATATGAACAGGAACTATCCTATAGTCTTTCTATTTCTCATAAACTATTAGAATATCAACAAAAAATGGTTCCATTATGGAAAGAAAATACTCATAGTTATAGCTATATCCGTTTAAAAACATGCATTTTATTCTATTGGAAATCCTTTGAAAAGATTCATTATCCTTATCGTTCACAGGTGTTAACTCGCTTCTTCTTAGAGCATAATGCAAAAAAAACCTTTCTGAAACAGATTCTAAATAGTCCCCTTCCAACCGATCCTGGATTCCGAATGACCCGCTCCGGTGATCTATAAATTTTTATCATTTTTGTATAAGAATGATGGATATCTGTAAATCATTTCAATGTATTACAGACGCAAATCTATCTCCTGTTACCAAAAGAACATACCTTGAGCGGCTGAGATATATGATACAAAACACAAAAACTGAATTATACGAAATTATAACACATTCCTCAAAATATATAGAATGGATTAAGAAACATTCCACTTCTCTACAAACTCAAAAGAGCTACATTTCTGCTATCCTTGCAGTGTTTAAACATACTCCCCTTCTTAAAGATGCAGAACGTAAACATTATTATGAATGGTACCAAGAATTTAAAAAAATACATGATCAGATTGATAACAAATATAAACAAAATGAACCTTCGCAAAAACAAAAAGATGCATACGTTCCTTATCATGAAATTGTAGCGAAAAGAAATTCATTACCAAGAGGTTCAAAAGAACGGTTGTTACTTGCACTATATACGTATCTCCCTCCTTTACGAAGTGACTTTAATAAAGTATATCTATATGATAAACCACAAAAGACGTATGAACATGACAACTATATGTTATTGTTTGACCCATATACATTGGTGTTAAATGAATTTAAAACCATCAAAAAGAAAGATAGCTACGAACGAGTTCTTCCTGAAGAATTATCAGAAGAAATCAAAGAAAGTCTGGAAAAACTTCCACGAGAATGGTTATTTATGGACCGTGATAAAAAACCATACAAAAGTGGTTCATTTACCAAATGGGCAAATCGGACATTAAAAATTCTCTTTGAAAAACCACTCACCATTTCTCTCATTCGTCATTCATTTATTAATCAATTAGACTTTAATCGTTTAACTGTTCAAGAAAAGGAAGATATTGCGAAAGATATGGCACATACAGTAACCACACAAGATCGCTATAGATTGATCTTTAATTAGTAGATTTTGTAATATAAATTCTTTGAAGATAATTTTTACAAGATTTCTTTTTATCACAAGTCACTCCAGTCATTGTGCTATTTAATGTGATCTCTAAAGGAGTTGTCGCTTTATTAGAATTTGTATAAGTATTTACAATATTGTCAGAGTTGTAAATCTTTACTATAATGCCCTTATTAATTGTTAGATAATATACTTTTTTATAGATTGGTTGTTGTGTAATAGTATCTATGATGTTATAAGAAGTATATGATTTTAATAGTTTTTTCTCTATATCATATAATTTTACAGTATATGGGTCTTCTACCTCAAAACGTTCCGTGACAATCGGATTGATTATATTTTGTGCTGCAGGCGCTGGAGGTAATGTAGGAGGAGTTATATCAAATACTTTTTCTGTTTCTGCTGCTATAATTCCAAGATTCTCAAATTCGCTTTCGTCAAAGGTAGTTGCTGCTTCATATGTTGTATTCGCATCAAAAACATCATTGAAGGTTATATTTGGTATTTGAGAAAGTTGTTTTGAAATAGCATCTGAATCTTTATCATGTAGAAATACAACAGGCTGGAGTCCTGAACTTAAAGCAGTAATCTTTAAATACATCGTTCGTTTATTTGAAAGATATGAGGGGTTATATCCTTTGACAAATTGAGTCACAGGTTTTCCGACATAAGATTGTAGAGCAGCCCCTGCACTAACACTATTGGTTCTTGCATTTACAATATTTATGAATGCTTGGATTCCATTTGAAATTCGTGTATTTCTATCTATTTCTTTTTGTAGACTATTTAGTTGACCTACATATATATTTGCAACATAGTTATACCAATTGCACCAGTTTGAAATAAACGGCTTATTGCAATAGCCTGCAGTTTGTAATCTTTGATAACCATCCCGATAAATTTTAATATTTGCCTCTATGCCCGGAATTCGTGTATTTAAATTTGGAATGATTGTATTTATTAAGTAATTACGACGATCTTGAAGAATAGCGATATAGTTTATGTTCGTAGATGTAATAAGAGAAACATTTCTTCTTCCACTATTGAATCCACCAACATAGGTAATAATATAATTGACTATTTCTGGATCTGTAATAGATGCATCTGGAAAGGAAATCTTAGACGGTAATGCTGCCGTTGTGAGTGAACTATTATATCCAATAAGATCTCCTACTTTTGAAACTCCACGATATTTTGGATGAATGATCCCATCTTTTGTAGTATTTCCATAGAAACGATCACCACACTTTTTATCAACATAGAGATAATATACATCATAACGTATGTTCTTGTTTGGCATTAGAAAGAACTGAATAGATGGAGTCCATCCAATAGGAGCATTGATTGGTTTTTGAAGTATAATATCAATTCCATCCATGTAAAAGATATCACGTAATAATTTATTGTCAACATCTCCTATATTTTTCGTCAGAACAGGGTCAATAAAACGTGTATCTTTATCCTTATACATAATCCGTCGCATACTTTGTATTATATCATTCTCATCAATCTTAATCTCTAAAAGACCATTTGGTATAACAGGATAATCTGGGATAGTAATAGCATCATCACATTCTGTCATATCTGAAGGACTTAGTTTATTAAAACTAATACGACCTGTAAACTGATTTGATCCAACTGCCGTTCCACTTCCAATAGGTATGGGGTTTGTTGCATAACTTACATCCGGGTAAATGCTCTTCTTTGATTCAAAATATGCTTGGTTTTTTGACCATTCGTCTATAGAATTATTTTGTTGATAGCAATGTGCCCAGGTATACGGATCTCCTCTTATCTTTGTATCATCAGATGTAGTATTTTTTATAGGATCATACAAGTCCATGTTTCCAATAGAAGAAGGTTCAACCCATCCATTATATGTGTTCTTACAACGTGTAACACCTGATTTTATCTCCTTAATAATTGCATCCTGGTCTTTATAATCTTGAGACGCTTTCAGTTGATTTACCTGTGTTTGTAAAATATTGATATCTCTTAGAATGAGTGCCCTCGCATCCTGAACCTTTTTGTCTCTTGCACTCACATCAATTTTCCATGTACGTTGATCTACGTATTTAATTGTAACGGTATGTGTCAAAGAAGCAATTCGGGAGACTCTTTTTGCTATATCTGTTTTTTGTGTTGTTAAACTTGTAATGAGAGCCATGTCTTGTTCACTTCCTTTTGATTGTTCCTGAAGAATAAGTGAATCTAATCTTTTACTTAGATATAACTGAATACTTCTATTTGGATCTCTCCAGATACGTAATTTTGGATCTGTAACATTTAAAATTGCAGCATTTGCAATATTCAACGAATCGTCTATTTCATTTAATTGATCCTTTTTCTGTTGTAAACTATTTTCTATGGAACGAAGCTTTGTATCTCTTTCTATTTCTAAGTACTTGGTATCCTTATAGAATGTACCTTCATCGCATGCTTTCTGGAACTTTGAAAAGTAAATATTGCACGGACGTGTAGTTACAGATTCAAAATGTTCTATTTGACTTGTTTTTACAAAACCATAATAATATGCATTCCATATAACTATCCATATAATTACAGCAGCTAGGAAGGTCCATGATTCATAACTATTCCATTGATCAATGATAAAGTGTAAAACAAGGATTCCCACCGAAGATATAATGAATGATAATTCTTTTGTATAAACACCGAGCAGTGCAAGAAATAGTATCACTGCCGGATATGTATCATATGGTATATGTTTTACCATCCGCACTCTATTATTAAAAATACATATTAAAAAAGCTATTATAATAACAAGTATCTATTATGCCAGTTGAAGATATTGATTTTCTCAAGAAAAACAGTGTAAAACAGAACTACCTCTTCTTAGTAGACAGTAAAGATAGAAATAAACTTGCATATCCAGAAGCATCTGAGTATGTAGTAGACTTTTCAGTACCTTTTAAAAATGTAATTGGTTTAAATTTAGTAGATGCATCTATACCACGTACTATGTACAATGTAGATGTTTATAATAATGAAATTAAATTCTTTATTCACTCTTCTAACTATGATTTGAATACTCTTAATTTAAATTCCTTTCAAACCACAATATTGGAGCCTGGTGATTATACAATTCAAACACTTACCGTTGAATTAAATAGCAAATTAAAGATGTATCTTAATAGCAACATTAATCTTCCATATACAGGAATCACCGCCGCCGCAATCACAAATCCACCAGATATTAAAAATCGTCTACAGTTTATATGTCCATACCCCTTTATTTTCAATATGAAAGACTCTACTATGTCAGAAACACTAGGATTTGACGGATATGTAAGAAAGAGTGAGAACTTGAAAGCTATTTTTGATCGGAATTATGAAGTATTTTTATTAGATAGCTACAATGGTATTACAGATACTACAATTATTAATACGTATAAAGAAGTACAGAAAAACCTTACTTTAGATACAATCATTGCATGGTTAGAAGCCCCTCCTTATAATTTAAACCATATTGCAGCAACACTTCTCGCAACTAGAGTATATCAATATGGTAACAACTATCAATTGTTTCATTCCGTAGATATTGATTTTCCAACTTTACAAACAAATCCAACAGAATTGGCAGCAAATACATATACTATTTTTGAAGGACCAAAAGGAGTCATACGTACAATCAGTTTAGGAGACTATAAAATTGCCCAACGATTTTATGTACCATATAAGACAAATCTTGTAAAGATTTATGCTGCTCTTCAAACTGCAGAAGTGTCTGTTGGAAGCATTGCTACATTTACAATTCAAAAAGACAATGAAGGAATTCCAGATGGGATTCCTGTTGAAACTGGTAGCATTGCAGTATCTTTTATTGATGGTTCATATTCGGATTCTACCGATTTATCCTATACATTTGAAACAAATGCTTATTATTGGGTTGTATTTGATACTGGAGTTAACATTAATATCTATTATAATGACGTGTTAATTTCTAATACTTCTTTACAAGTATATGATAATGATACCTGGGTGAAATTAGATGATTTAGAAAATGAAATTTATTATCAGCTTTCTTTGAGAATAGATGTATGTGATGATTATCACAAGATTAAAGGACCTGGTATTTATTCGCTTGTTGGAGAACGCTATATCATATTAAGGTGTAAAGAAATTGAAGAAAATAGTTACCGTTCTCTTGCTTATACGAGCCATACTCTTGGAGTTGCTAAGTTTCGCTTAGGTGTGGTTGGTTATCGGGAGGAACGATTGGATTATTCCAGTGTACCAAATCGTGAATTTCATCCAATTGGAAAACTATCACGATTGACCATGCGATTTGAAACTTCTTCAGGAAAGTTGTATGATTTTAAAGATGTGAACCACACATTGACATTCGGCATTCAATATTTAGAACCAGTTGGAAAGGTTGAATTTACAAAATCTATCATTAATAGTAATTATAATGGTGACTTTATGAAGTACCAATATAGTCAACAACAACAAGAAGAAGATAGTGATGATCAAGATATAGACTATAACCGAGATGAATTTGAAAAATACAAACAAAATGAAGCACGAAACTTACCATGGCAAGTCGCGCAAAGAAATGTTCAAATGTTCTACGATTTAAATTACCCAGAAGAGGAGGAAGACGTTGAACTATAAGTTTCCATAAACATTTTAAATTCTTTACGAGGAAGTGTAAGATATTTTTTATACATATCCTGAAGGGGTATTTTTTCACGAATTGCAATTTCTCGCAAGAGATTTCTATTTTGTTGTATCACAATCTGATAAATAATTTCAAAGAATTTTTCAGGCCACTCCATTCTTAGTAAATGAAATAGGGATATAAAAAGAAGGTCAATTTTTCTTGTTATTTTATTAAAATTTGGCATAGCAATCTCCAGAGCAGAAAGCTTCCACTGGTTTATCAGTAGACATTTCTTCCTCAGCAGTTGTATCCAATTGACTTAAGAACTTCTCAATCATTTGTTCTGTAACAACACCTGCCTTGATAAGTTTTTCAAGTTCTTCTCCAGATAGCTTGTTAGTAGTAATTTGATCAAATAGTTCTTTTTCCTTAGAATTGAGAATTTCCATAGAATTGCCATTTGTAGTTGTAGAAACAGGAGCAGGAGAGGGAGCAGGACCTACGTTTATAGTACTTTTAACAACATTTTGAACAATCTCAGAGCTTTTCTCCAATTGTGTTTCTTCTTCTTGTTTTTGTTGTGCTACAATCTTTTCACCCACCTTCTTCATCATTTGGTCACTGTTCTCCAATTCAGAAGTAGGAGCAGGGGAAGCACCCTCTTCTCCTTGGAATTTTTCATAGGTACATGAGCATCCGTATAATAGTGTAAATATAAATACAACCGATAGAAGAAAGATAACCATCATTAAAGTTTTGTTAGATACTTGAGCCATAAAGTATAATATTGTCTTAATGTTTATAAAGATAATTTATTTTGTATTTTCTAATAATCGTTGAAATCTATCTTTGCGAAGAGTTATTAGACCTTTTTGGTATCCATAACAATCTAATACAAATTGTTGAAAGATTTTTTTAGTAGAAAGTGAATTATTCATTTGTAAAAGAATCATCATTTGAATAATACAATAGATATCTCTATCTTGGGTCGCAAAGTATAACATATAGAGATATCGGATTACAGAATGAATAGAAAAGATCATTTTTGAACGGAAAACTTGGTATGAAGAACAACTTGTAGATTCAAATAGATATATCCATTTTTCTCCTTTATATGTCAAAATGACATGTTTTTCTAGGAAACTATTTTTAATATCACCTTCTATCATTTGTACATCTTTATTATTAAGGTATTTTACAAATGACATCCCCTGTTTTTTTACTGCATTAGATGTAACAATGTATTGAACAGGTGTCATTTGGTCTGAAGAAAGGAATAATTTCTTGATGTTTATAGGAACAGTCGTGTCTTCTTTTAGGTACATGGTAATTACATCCCATCCAAATCCGACAAATCCTTGTTCTTTCTGATATTCATAAGATTTCTTTACTAGTTCTGTAGGAATATTTTCTAAATAAAATTCATCCGAAGGAAATTGGCAACGTATATCCAAAGGATAGACTTCATATATACGAACTAAACGTTGGAAGACGTTTGGCCAGCGGTGCGCATCTAATGATTGAGAAAGCATTGTATGTAGAGTATATTTAAGATAGTCTACTGAGACAGTATAAATTTTGAAAGAAGTACGTATCTTATCTTTTTCAAGTATTCTGAACATATCTGCTGGAATAATAGTAATGTCAAGGAGTTGAAGACCTTCTACCATAAATTTATAGGTGTTTTCATGGAGGGCTTCTCTGATGGTAGTTAAGACATATCCCTTTTTTTGAAAGGTATTTAATAGATCTTTGGACAGTTTTTCATAAACTTCTTGGATGCAGAAGAAATCTATGTCAGGAAGTTCATTTGCTTTGTAAAATTTTAAATGTTCTGGTAATATTTCATTCAGAGCAGTTCCTCCGTAAAGTAATACATCGTATTTTTGAAGTACATATATAGAAATATCATAGAGATTACGATATTTGTAGAAGTTTTTTTCTTCAATTTCGTCTGCTTTTTTGTCAGCGAGTATTTCTATTTTTTTTAATTGAACGTCTAACTTTTCTTTGAGTTTATCATAGGAAGTGATTTTCATTACAGCCCTCTCTATATGTAAAAAATATATTCATTCTCTATAGATAGCTATGTTTGAAGGAAGTGATTTATCGGTCGCCTATGGATTTGACCAGAGCATGGATGGTTCGGGAAATATGATGGGTGGTGGTGGGATGTATGGTTCGCAAATGATGCAACAACAACCACAACAACAAGCCCCTTCTTATCCCCCTCCCCCTGTAGTTCAACAAGTGGGCACCAAACCCCAAATGAAACAGATGGTTTCAGTACAACAACCAGGAGATCTTCCTTATCAACCTCAGGAAGCAATGTATGCGCATACAAAGCCTGTTCCTCAAGGAGACTCATTCTTTGAACGAGTTGCGGCAAAGCGATATGAGGTATCTAAAGTGATTGCTTTTGCATTCATTATTCTTTTTGCCATTTCTATGGACCGCCTTCTAACTTTCTATCTTTCACAATACATTTCACAATCAATTCTCACGACTACACAGGAACTTCTTGTACGGGCAAGTTATCCTGTTGCAATCCTATTAGTTATTTGGTTCATTAAAGCAATGTAAAAAATTTTAGTTTGATAAAGTAAGGTTTATAATATAGAAAAATGAGTAGTAGAAAATCCCCCCGCTCTTCAGCAAAAGGTATTGTTTCACCTGATGATATTAACTTGATTAAAAGCATTCAATCAGAAATAAATGGACTTCCTGAAAAAGTAAAAACCAAACGGCAAGATGAGTTAAATAAAATTTTAACAAGTGAAACACCTACTAGGAAAAAGCTTGCTGAATTAAGTGCAAATATACCAGCTTCTCCAATTGGTTCTAGAGCAACAAGTCCAACACCTTCTAGAGCTGCAAGTCCAATACCTGCTAAACCAGAAACATTATTAAAAACTTCTTCTTTCCCTAAAAAATCTGCATCTAATGTAACTATGGACACAAGTAGTGGGTCCACCACTCCTAAAGGTTCTGAAGTAGTTAATCAGAGTCGCCTACAACGTTCACAAACGATGCCTAGTTTAGCATCATCAACTGTTCCTGTTGCTCCTAAAGATGCTACTGGTGCTGCAGCTGCTCCTAAAGCTGCTACTCCTGTAGTTACTCCTGCTGCTACTAAAGCTGCTACTGGTACTGTAGCTGCTCCTAAAGATGCTACTCCTGTAAAGCTGCTACTCCTGCTGTTACTCCTGCTGCTACTAAAGCTGTTACTGTTCCTTCTGTTGCTAATCCCAAAGGTTCTACAATTGCGATGGGTGTACCGGTAGCGGATGGTACTTCTTTGGCAATGCAACAACCATCTTTTATGGCGGGACAATATCCAGGTATTAATCCAATGGGGTTTAATCAAGCAAGTACATTAGATGCTCTTGGTAGACTTAAAGAAGGATTAGATACACGTAGTCTTCCGATTACTTTGCTTCTTCCATTGGTGCTTGCACTTGTTGCAGTTATTATAGGGTTCATTATATCTATTTATTACGTTATACTCCTTATTATTATGGTAATTCAACAATCTGCAATTACGTCTCCACTAAATATTGAGACAGTTGATTATGCATCCATCCAATCACTAACCTTCTTTACACCTGGTCAATTTAACTATATGTATTTCCTACTATTGCCAATTGTTGCCATATTAGGAATTGCAATATTCACAGCATTTGCTACATTATCACCTCCAAGTAAACCTTTACCACGTGAAATTAAAGGATTAGTGTTTGTGATTGGATTATCTGCAATCATTATATTCTTCGTACAAGGTCTTATTTACCAAAAGATTGGCAAAACGATTATGGCAGTAGAGAAACGTCTAAAATATTTTAATTCATATGTATGTAGTAAAATCTATAAGAAAATTCCATTCCTTGCTAAATTACAAAACCCACAGGCGAGTATCGTCGGTGTTCATAACACTATTCAAAATTCCTTACAACTCATAGAAGAAAAAACTCCCTATACCGAAATGGCTAAAGCGTTTTTTACCATTTCTATGTTTTACCATTATCAAAAAATATCCTTACGAAATCCTATTATCTTTGATGCCTTCAATCTCTTTAACCATAGTACTTTGTTGAGCAGAGGATGTCAACCTGGTGCTTACCTTGCTCGTTATGGTACCTACATAGAAGATATTAGTGAAACCTTACTCCGTCCACAATTATCAAAAACAATCCCAATTACAGAAGTAGACAAAGCATTTATTCTATGCAACGAATGGATTACCAATGCAAACGGATATGCAAATACCATTTATCCAGAGGATTCGTTTAGTTCCTTTGTAATTATGGCAATTATAACCGTGCTCATCCAATTCATTCCAATTTATTTGATAATTAAATTCTATATAGGAGGAGAAGATAACATATCTAAAGCTTTAAATGCACTTATGGCAGCTCTTGGAATTAGCACTTCACAACAGGAAGGAGTAGTAGTTAGGGGTTAAACACGTTTAAAATATATTCATTTTTCTTTTCATACGATAAGGTAGTGTATAGTATGAGCGATACTGGAAATCCGAATTCTGGAGACGCATCATTTTCAGATAATATCAAAATACTTACTACAAAGAATCTGTTACTAAAGAATGTAAATGATACTATTGCAGGTTTGATTTCTAAATTAGACTATGATAATCCCGCCGCTAAGGAAGTATATATCAAATTAAAAACTGATGATAAAAAGTATAATATTGAAAAAAAAATTACGGCGGCGCTAAATGAACTTAGAAAAGTTGGAACCACCAATCAAACAATGGGAGAAAAAGCATCCGCTATCGCAAGTAAAGTTAAAGAAACAAAAGAAGGCGCTGAATCCTTATCTGATCTTCTTCGGAAATACCAAAAGAAGTTATTTATTACAGAGGATGAATATAATAAATTGGTAGCTGCTTTATCTGTATTTAAGCAGCTTTTTAATGATAAACTTCAAGATATAAATAAAAACTTAACTAAAGAGTCTACACGTAACCTTACTAACTTATGGAATAGTACTTTCAAAACAGTAGTCGCAGAAAACTATATAGAAGAAAAGTTTGCAGAATATAATAAGGCTCGTAACAAAGAAATTAAAAATATAACAAGTGAATTTCCAAACGTGAAAGATGACGACGAGAAAGGAAAAATACTTGAAGAACGTATTCAGGACAAAGGTGGTCTTTTAAAAGGAAATCAAAAAACATCCGTGGGGGAAACACAAACAGGTGCGCAATCTTCCGAAGATTCAAATGCTAAAGGTGAGGGAGAACAACAAGAAGGTGCACAAGGTGAGAAGAGTCTCCCTTCTAATATTGGATCAGTGATTGGTCAAGGATTAATGGGTGGATTTAACATTCTTTATATGATCTATGGAGCTCTTGGGGCAGCACTTGTATTTGGAACATTTTTCCTTTCAAGTGTAGACATTCTAAAATTCTCAGTCCTGGAAGTATGGCAATATATTCTATTGTTTATTAATCCAAATGTATTCAACAAGGATACCCTTGATTTCTCCACGCTTCTTTATGCTAAAAATAGTGAACAGGACGAACCTTATACCATTTTCTTACAACAAGAATTTATTAAGTTTATGTTCCAATTGGTAACCTATTTTGCAAAAACTATTTTACTCCAAGTTGCATTATTCCTGATACTAAAAGTTCTAAAAGCACTTAATAAGGTAGATTTTGATGAATCACTCAGTTTTGAACCGGCAAAGAAAGCAATTATGGTAATGATCATTACAATTGCGACTGCATTTATCCAAAATACATATTACAATACAACATTTCTCAATAGTCTCCAACCTGAGATGAAGGCATCAACCGCTGATATACGCCAAATGGCGAATACGATGTATGATAACATGACCAATCATTCTGAATTCCTTGATAATGTCGTCAGTGAAAATCTAACAGAATGTATTCGTATTATCAATAGTCAAGGAGACCGACATCAGGCAATTGGAAGTATGATTTTTACTTTAAGTTTATATAACTTCTTTAAGATCAATGTTCCTTCTGATTCTCCAGCTTTCAATATTGTCCGAGATGTGTTTACTCTAAAAGAAAGACGAGTTCGCAGTATTAATCCAATAAGCTATATGTATTTTCAACAAAATGTCTTTATCCCTAATTTATATGCAATGATAGATCCTTATATTAGTGGGGCGACCAATGTACTTAATACAAAATTAAAAAGAGATAATGTCCGGAAGAATGTAGCGAATAGGATTTCTATTTTAAATAGATTGCTCATGGGACTATTCACAGTCCCTTCAAGACGTAGTAGCTTCCGTAACTATATTTATCTTGGATGGATTCTATCCTTTGCATTTGTAGTAGGAATCTATTCTATTTACAGGGAAGAGATGGATTGGGTTTATGATAATATGATAAAACCCTTTTTCTCAGGGATAAATGAGTTCATATGGAATATCGTGTTTCCATGGGATACACGTTCATCTAAAAAGGGAGATTAGATAGTTAAGAAAATGTTTTCCTTGATTAAGAGAGTGTCTGCACACTATGGAACTAGAAGATAAGAAAGCAGTCGTAAGTATATGTATCTCTATAACTGGAGTTATAATTGGCATACTGACTATCTATTGGTTGTACTGTGTATACAGTATTAGTTTTGAGATTCAACGAATCTATCTTGCACAAGAATATTGTGGAAGTGATGCTATGGAAAAAGAAACATTACGCTACAATTTAAAAGATACATCTTCTATAAATAGTATATTAAGTAATTTTCAAAAGACTGTTACTGCACTCAGTATTATTGGATTTGTAGTGATTTTTACTGGATTAGGATTTCAAGTTAGTCAAAATATACCTGAAACTAATTTTAATGTATATTTCCAAATATTAATGTTTATAATTATAATTAGCGTAATACTTACGGTGACATTCTCATACTCGTCTATAGTAAACAGTAGTTCAAAGTATACTGAGAAATGGAACAAAATAGAAAGTGATTTGGATAAAATCCTCAATCAGTATTATACAACAGGTAGTGATGGATCTATTAAACATTATTTTATGGAAAATGGTCTTTCTACATTCCCAAAAGAATTTGTTACCAGTTTGGTAGATCGTTGGAGAAGTGAAAAATATACATTAGCAGGACAACAACCAACGGATGAAATTATTTATACAAATACAGGTCTTATCAATGAACTAGAAACATACATTTTTACGAAAAAAGATGGTAAGGTTGTAGGTGTAAATACAGCTAAATTTTTAGAGCTTCTTCGTCCAGAAAATAATATTAATCCGCCTTCGTCTATTAGAAAAAGAGATCTAGAATATATCAATAGCACTTACCATGATTGGGCATGTATAAATATTGATGTAGGTTCTTCCTCGCTAGAATGCAAAGATACGTATATCACCTATCTCCCGGAGTTGTCTTTTCTAAACCAATATGATTCCATTATAAAAGATGTAGACATGCTAAAAACAATCGGATGGGTTTTACTTACAATTATGTTATATAGTTTCTATCATCAATACTATATACAGGAAACCTTTGTACGAAATGCAATCCTCATTACTGTAATAATATTATTTGTTATAATGATGTACTATATGATTGCCGTCCGAAACAATCTCTAAATTTTTTTTGAAAATTCTTGTCTTGATATAGAATAGAGTTTGATAATATGGAGATTCAAACAATTGTAAAACAACCTTTAAACCTATTGTTCATTTCCTATTTTTTAGTGCTTATCTCCTTTGTATATATGATTAAATCTTCATATGATATGAAAGGTAGCTACGAGTATGGTATTGGTTTACAAAATCAATGCACTCCCGTATTTATGGAACGAGAAAGAGCTGAATTCCAAGCATACAATGTCTACAATGAAAGTGTTCGTAAACAGTTTGAAACAGCCTATCTTAATTTACTATCTGTAAGTATTATCATTATCATATGTAGTTATATTCTTTGGTTGTTCTTTGTATTTATTTTAAACTTTACCGATAGAGACTCTAAAAGTTATTTATTTATGTATACTTTTGAGAAAACGGTACAGGGACCTGGTGGTAAATTACCCTTATTACATACTGTATTCATGAAGTACGGAATCCCAGCAGGTTTGTTAGGTACAATGATATATCTCTTAAGTGTATGGATTAATGGAAATTACATAGGTGCTGGTGATATTAAGCTATCTCCTTTTGGTGTAACTACATATAAGGTTAATGCTGGAAAGTTCGGAACCTATGATGAAGAAGAGAAGAAGAAAATCATCAAAAATCAATATCTTTATTTATCTCTTATCTTTGGAATCATTCTATTAGGAACTATGATATATAATCCAGTTATTCCTAATAGCAGTATGACGCCAATTCCCTCCAGTTTTATTGTACATATAATACTGTTGTATATTATTATGATGGTAATTATTCCAACGGTTGCAGATATAATTGTAGATTTTCAAAATAAAATTGGGGTGGCATATGAGAATAAATCAAGAGACCTAAATAATAGTATTGTAAGTGTATTAAATGGTTCTAATGAAGTAAACAAAATAAACTTAACGGTTGAATTAGAGAAGAATATAATTAGATCAGAAACCAATAGACTTGGGGCTACAGGAAGTGGAGCCCCTGATTTGTCAAATATAAATAATTCGGATTATAAAGAGTCAGTCTATGAATATGCGATGCATGTAATCAATGATTCAGATATTCAAGGTATTCCCATTCCTCAACAATTAAAACAACTCATAAAACCAATCTATCTTTCAGGAGAACAAATAATAGATCTAAAACGTACTCTTGTAAAAATATATAACCTTCACATAGATGGTTCAGAAATAAGTGCAAGTAACTTAAGATCAAATGGAAAAGACAAGGAACTATTGACCTATCTAATTCCAGATGTTGCTATAAAAATGGCAACAACTGCAGAAGCCGATAATGCTATTCGTACAAAATATTTAACATTGTTAAATACTTATATTGTGAACAACCCATCTTTTAAGAAGGGAAATCCTTTGCCTTCAACCATTGTAGATAACATGTCTATAATGCGTGGGGACTCTGCAATGAAGGAAGTTATTGATGGCTACTTTACAAAAGTTAATGGATTAGTAATGTTTATTATATTTGCATATGCTTATTATATTTACCATACGATGTATAAAAATTATCCTGAAGGAACGATACAAAAGGTATCGCTTGTAGCATTCATTTTATTGGTGATTCTTGGATTTACAGGCTGGTTTACCAAGGAATTATGGATATAAAAATCTATAGAACTAATTAAGGGACAATACATATGAGTCAACCAAATATGAAAGACAATATGGACAAATTTTTGTTTAAATGGTCAAATCTAACCTCGCTAGGTGTGCCAAGCTCCACGATTGGTGCGGTGCTTGATAATGAACAAGTATACAAGCATTCTCCAAGCCGTTTTAACTTTTACATGCAGGTAATGGAATCTATTGCAAATCCGAACCCACGAATCCTTGAAACGGTGATTAAAAAGGAAAATCAAACTCGGTTCCAAAGAGAGCAGATTGACGATAAGATTAAAAATATTGTACAATACTTCCAACGCCCAGAGGCGAAGATGGATTCGAACCTCTTACAAACAATCAAAGGAAAACTCTCTGGTAATATTCTCACACGAAACATCAAGGTTGAGGAAACTGCTCCTCGGATCATGATTTCTGAACAAAAGGTAACAGCAATACTAAATACTTTTATAACTAACTATAAGCTTGATACTACGCCGCACACATTTACTCCTCTAGCAGGAGATACTGTTGTTACGAGTGTTACAAAGTTAGAAGAATACTTATTGAAAAACTTTGGAAGTGGTACATATGAATTCAAGTATTGGGACCGTGTACTCAAAGCATTGGAATATCCGGTTAAGGAAACAATTAACGAGGTTCGTAAGATTTCTCAAGAGGCAATAAAATACTATAGCACTGACCCTGCCCCCACCCCTTTGGTGCCTACTACACCTGCCTCCGATGCCCGTAAGAAATGGTTTGAAGAACAAGCGGAATTTTGGAAGAAGTTCGGATCTGTTACTGGTGGAGCAATTCCAGAAATGTCGGGTAGAACTTTACTAAGTGACATGTCCAATCGTCTTTTTGATCAAAAGGATGGTAATGAGGGGATTACCGAAAAGTTTAAAAGTCTCTCGGAAGCCACGCCTCCCACTCCAGAACAGGTGATTAGTACTTATAAGAATGATCCTTATTACAGCCCTACTAATGAAAAAGTAGAATGGGCCGATCGTGCGATCTTTATAGGTATCACCTATATTGTACGTGCCTTGGCGCTTTTCTTAACAGAGTGGTCTATTTACAGTGGATATATCAAGAAGTTTACCGATGCTTTTGCGATGTATTTTGGAATGTATACTTGTATTTTCCTTCTGGTTGTATTCCTCACCAATGCTCGTAAAGAAGATATGATTTTCCGAATGATATTCTTCTATATGAATAGTCAGTCAGATGACGGTAAAGGTATCTGGAGAATTGTAGTGCATCTAATTTGTATTCTTATGTTATTACCCATTCCTTATGTGGTAAAGGAATATCGTGAATTTGATCAACCTCCAGTATTATCTTTTGCTGATAAAGCAACGATTCTTTCTGGTGTGGAGAAGTTTAGTATGTATACATGGCTGCTTACTTCCGTAGTTGCCCTAAATGTGTAAAAAATTTTATTTTTAAACAGTAAGTGAATTGACGTACAATGTCCACAACAATTTCAGAAGGTATTATCAAGACGATTAACGAGTATATACTTCCTGAGGACATTACCAGCGACACAGAGAAAAATAAGTTATTAGAAAATCTGCAAGCTTTTATTGGAGTGACTCCTACTTTTACGAATTATTACCGTTCAGAAGAAGCCATCAACAATCTTATCACTACAAACAAAAGGGCGTTTGAAGAACTAAAACCAATTCTCTATGATTCTGTGAACAAAGATATCTATGAACTCAAACGAATAGAAAAGAACTTTTATTTCTTCTTGGAGCTTACTCGGAAGGCACTCTTAGAAATCAAAGACAAACCACAGGGTAAGTATAAGATTGAAGAGGCTAATCTCAAAAATTTGCTTGAAAAGCCAGGAGTATTTACCGAGGCGCTTCAAAATGCAGAACAAATTGCAACTCCCACCAAGGCTGTATTAGGGGAACTTAAAAAGAGCTATACAGAATCCTTTGATAATATAGAAACAAGTATCAAGAATCTAATCAAAGCTTGGGTTCCTTACCGATATAAGTATTATGAACTCTATCAAGAGAACCCTTTAGAAATCTCCAACTTTAAGAAAGCGGTCACAGAATATGAAGAACGAATCAAGCGTGACAAAGATGCAATGGACCGTATGTTATTAAACCTAATACAGGTTCTAAGTGAAGCGAGTATAGATAAGAAGGTCCAATCATCCATCTTAAATCTATTAACTGAGGCTACTGGTCTCCAGTTCAAACTACAACAAACAGGAGGTGGTATCCAAGGTGAATCCCTGGTAGCATATTTTGATGATATAAAAGTTAAACCAAACGGCGGCGGCGAGATAAAGGTTAAGTTTAATACAGATGGAATTAATACAGATGGAATGATATATGATACAGACACTACATTTAAAAACTATTTTGAGAAAGTGAAGAAAGAATATAGTTCCTTCTCTGGAATACGAAACCCTTTTAGTAGCAAAAGTGCTGCAGCTGCAGCGATCGCAGCAGGGGTAGATCCGAGCTCCATTGCGTATTCCTATTTACAAGATGCTACGCAAAGAGTGATGGACCTTCTAAGCACATTTTCTAGTTCTGGAACCGGAAGCGCAGGACCCGCACGCCCACCGACTCCGACCGAAGCCGCTATTATGGCGAGTGTCTACGACGAAGTGCAGAAGCTCCAAGGACTCGTTGCGACCTTTATGTCAGGTCTCGCCCTCTCCCCTTCGGGATCTGGTACAGTGACACCAGGGCCTTCAATATACGCCGCAGCGATGGCGAAAGGGGCGGCGGCAGCCAGGTTCGCTGTAGGGGCAATACTTCCCAAGCGTGGCACAGTTACCACCGCCGCCACCCCGGATTTATCTATTATTATGGATGAATCCTTCCAACGAATTGTGAAGACCCATGAGACCATTGTAAGCTTTATTGAAGGATTAAAGAATCCGACTAGTCCGCCACCACCTGTAGTGACAGCCTTACTTGCCACCGCCGCCGTGACGACAACACCAAAAGCACTTTCCTTAGACGAGATTCATAAACAAGTGCTAGAATATTTGAAAGGTGTGTCTACAGGAGTGGATGCATTGTTGAATTCTACAGGGACTCCTGTTGCTACTGCTGTTACTGCTACTGGTGTTACTCCTGTAGCAGCAGGACCATTAGCGTCTACAGTTGCAAACATCTTAGCAGCACCAAATCCAAAAGAAGTTCTTGAAAAAGCATTAACAGAGAATCCGTTAAATGCAGATACAATAAAAACAACATGGAATGAATATCTTAAAGATTTATCTACAAAAACTGAAATAACCTATGACGATATTGTAGCGTTAGACTTACGAGATATAAATATAGAATTAGAATTAGATTCCCCTGATATTAAAACTAAACTAGAAGAACTACAGACAAAACTCAAGGATGATGATAAAGAAAAGAGTACAGTTCTAATTGATATATTGAAACTATCACCGAAGAGACCACATACACCTCAGACACCACTTACAGATGCATTTGTTACAGCGTATACAAGTGATACCTCTACATCAAAATCCTCCTTATTCGATATAATAAACCCTCTTTACTTAATAGACCAAATTACAAGAGAAACAAATGAGGAAAACAAGAAAAATCTCTATAACGTTTATTTAGATGCTTTATTAACTCACCCCTCCGTCAGAACTATAGTACCCTATATTACATTGTATATAGATGCACTCAAAGACATACAGTTGGTGTTTAAAGATGATGATACTCAAAAAAAAAATATAGTAGATAAACTAACCCAACTAAAAGAAATATTAAAGGATGGTGACAAGGGGAAGGGGAATCTAGATGCTTCCATTCAAGTAATTATTGAAAGTTTAAATCTCAGTCCTTCTTCCCCCGACCCCGAGGGCTTTTTACCATTACCTCCCCTCCCCTCCGCGTCGTCTAGAAAACTACCTTCTTTAATTTATAATAAGTTTACTGGAACTGTTAAAACTAGTGACATTAATGATTTACATGAAATTATCAACATATGTAAAGATAATATTACAAATAAGGTGTCCGCATCTCTGAAAGAGTTTTATATCAAAGTAGAGGAGCTAAAAAAAGATACACATCCATATATTGCTCATAATAAATACGTGATAGGAGCATTTTTATATACAAATCTACTCCAATATACAGAAACTGAAAACAAAACCTTTGGTAAACTAGTAGTAGATGATTATGTTAAGAAATTTGTTACACTTCTTACCGGTAGTGGTTTCCCAACATTTGACAAAGAAACAATTAACAAAGAATTCAAGAAGACCATATCCATATTTAACAAAAATATTAACGAAACGATAATCTCAAAAAACCGGGAGAAGATAGTAAATGTCATAAGACAAATATATCAGATTGACCCAAACACGACAACATGGTTGGATATAATAAAGGCTTCTCCAGATAAACGTCCAGATGTCGCGACCCCTCCTACAGGAGGTTCTTCTCTCACCCCTATGGTAGGAGGACAGCCACCCATGGCTTCGCAACAAGAAAAAGATGATGAACTGGTAACGCCGGTGTCTAAAGATGTTACACTTAATGCTATCAAGGTGGACGTGGAAAATGCCCGCAAGCTTGCAAACAAGGTGAATGAAGTAGAAGACTTGATCAAAGAACTACGCAATGACTGGAACACGTATACGAGCACCGTCCCAATAAAGGAGTTTAAGGACCCTCGCCCAGCGCCTCTCCTCAAAGAACTCCAAAACGAAATCAGCAAAGAAGAACAAAAGATAGACGCAATCACTATAGATACAATTAATAATACAGCAGCTAAAGGCGGGGTAATTGATGTATCCTATCTAAGCAAGAACATCTTTAGTGCCGGTCCCTTTCCAAAAAACGTTGCAAACGTTACCAGTGTTTTAAATGTAGAATCTATTCAAAATTATTCTACCCCTGACTCTACTAGGCCAGAAACAATAGGTTATTTCGTTTATAACTTTCCCTTAGTCACCAAGGACGCCTCCGCTGCCGAAAAACAGAAACTACTAGATATGCAACAAAAACGAGAGGGCTTTAGGAAGAGATTAGATAGCCTAATGACGATTCTTGGAGAATTAAAAGACTTTAAGGAAAATGGTCCTTATGAAACACTGAAAAAACGCTACATTGACTATCTACAACCTCTTCTCTCTAAGATAATTGAACAACCTTACGTAGATATGGATAAAGTTCCTGGAATTGCAAATACAGTAACAGAGTTCCTGGTCCCTACCCTTGAAACTATAGAAGTGGTTCAATTAATTAAGAAGTATTTTGTAGATACCCCCGGCAGCACTATTAGATTAGGAGGTACTGAGTATAAGACCCCGGAACCCCTTATGGAAAAAATAAAAAAAGGTCTTAATGATACGGAATTTACACAGCTTAGAGACAACTTATACGGTAGTAGAACGTTTACACGGGAGTTCATAAAAGATCTATCAAGCACTTTTACAAAAATACAAAAAGTGTTGTTGTATAAAGATAAAGACGACCCGAACACAAAAACAGTAGACGATATCTTAAATAATCCTATACAATATCTAACGAACGATATTCTACAACATCTCTTCTTAGACAAAAACTATCTCATTACAAGAGACGAGAAGTATCTATTTAAACTCAACATCAAGAGTGTACAAGAGTTCATCAATGACCTTAAGAAAGCCTATGATGGTGTAGAAGGATACACTCCAGAGGACATTAAGGGAATTAACGAATATTTCCAAGTTGCCGCGGGATCTAAGCTCAAGCAAACCATTACAGAGAAGGTGGATAAAATCACCAAAGATACCGAATCTGTCATTAAGAAACTCACCGACTATGGAAAGAAGTATGCCGACGTCAATCCCAGCATCAAAACCGACATCCTTTACAAACTAGAACCCCAGAATTTAGAGAAAGGTTCCGAAATAGACATTGTTCCCACGCTCAATGATGCCAAGCGCAAGATGTTCTTGGACATTGATGCCAACATCAACAACTTCCGTAAGCAAGCAAGTTCCATGCAATCTACGAGTGTATCTGGAGGATCACGCCGTCGGAAACTACAAAAAGGAGGAGATGGAGATCTAAAGGCGGACCGTGACAGTATCACCAGTACTCTGTCAGAGGATACCGATACTTCTCTCTTCGCCAAGACCAAGCAAGTCAAGGAACTGACCAATAAATTCTATCGTATCATGTCCAAGGCAACCGACCCGACGACTGCCCTCACCCTTCAAGGTCATGATTCCCTCTTTAATATGCTCTTTAACAAGTATCAAGATAGCAAACGAGACCCAGAAAAAGGAGAATATGTTGCCTCTATGGAGCTCTCGGAAGGACTTAAAAGTAATGCACTCCTTCCTCGGGAGGTCCTAAAGATTGACTTCCGAGATAAGACCATTTTCGTGTTTGCAACTCTATTTTTAAGACTGATATCGCTCTCTATTATTGAATATCTTGTTGACAAAAGCAAAATTACTCGTTTAAATACTGCAGTACTTGCCTTCCTTGGAATCTACACAGGTATGTTCTTACTACTACTTCTCATCGTTAACTTAGATTCTTACAAACTACGTATTGTGTTCAACTATGTGAACTTCCACGCCAATTCTAGTATAGGTATTATTTACCCCTCCCTTCTTTGGCTATTTGGAGGAATTGTTTATTACATTATGTACAACATTAACGGAGGAAATGGTAATGTTGCAACCAATGATGAAGATCGTCTTCGTCTAAAATACAAAATTCAAGTCCTTTCTATGATTACTTGGATTTTCCTTTCCCTAATGGTGTATATCTTATAAACGATTCCTGTTTATTTATAAAGTATTTTTGTATTGTGTTGAAATACCTCTTTGGGAGGGTCATCGTGAATGATTCCGTGTTTCCTTTTTTCTATATGCTGACAGCAAAATTCAGCCCCTTCCTTCCGAAAACGAGTACATTGTCCTCCTTTTCCCCGATTCCATATACGACTATTGCAACGATGTTCATCTCCTGGTAGTCTACGACCCTTTTGTTTTTTACAAATGATTACCTTTTCTGTCTTTTCAGGAACCAATGTAAGAGACTCCAAAAACTCCTTCTTTAAAAGCTCTACATCTAACTGATAGCGTGCTGCTACTTTGGTGAGCAATCCTTCCTGAATCGTCTGCAATTGCTGATTCAAGAGATCAAAAAGAAAGGTGGGAACATCCATATTTCCATGAATATTCTGCTATTTAGATAGATCAATTTTTATGTTCACTGCTTGTGGTCTCAAATACAATAGATATTTGGCGACTGTAGTTAAGTAACAAACCCCCTCCTCCTCCTGAAATTCTTCCTACAATCTCTAGCTCATTGTCTCGGACTGTTTTTACACGAGCAGCAATGATTTTCTTGGTAGCCTCTATGTAAATGCGTAAACTATCTCCTCCTTTGCAGAAATCAAATGCTTTAGATACCAAAAGCGTGCTTTCGTTTTGTAACATATATGGAACAGCGTCTTTACCCAAAAAGAGCTTTTCTCCATCTCCAGATTCTAAAGATACTTTCCATGGAAGAGCAAGCAAACGAAGGTAACTTAGACTTTCTAAAATTGGACGAAAAATAGTATAATCTCCCACTGCATGCGAGGGAATAAGAGTAACACTTACTTCATCCTCATTTGCACCTTCTATTAAAAGAGATACCATATTTGTTTCTTGTAATAAACTACTCGGACAAATCATACAGCCAACACGAGTACTGGTACGATCCATTTGTTTTGATAATGGACCTTTCCATGTAAAATAATTACGATCGGTTTCATAGATCCAGTCTCGTTGCCATGAAAATAGTTTTAGTTCTTTCCCAATTTTGATAGGAGAAGGCATAAATACGGTTGTAATCGCAGAAGGTACTTGTGAAGAGGCATGTTGTGAAGGAGTATTTTGTTCTGCAGGAATAAAGACAGACGTATTTGTAGCGGAAGAAAGAGGAACAAACGTCTTTCGTTGAAATTCTAATTTTTGTAAACGATTAAAGAATTCGGAATCCTCAGAAAATGCGGATCCTTCTTCTGCAATCGGCTCTAGAATGCCGCCGACAGAAGGAGAAACGATTGTTGGAAGAGGTGCTAGTGGAGAGGGAGCTGGTCCAGACGCTTTAGATAAATAATTTTCAAGAAAATACTTTTTCAACTCACTTACAGTAACCTTATTTAAATCACCTGGTTCATATTGATGACTATAATCTTTGTACACTCGTGTCATGGTATTTCCTAAAAGTTTTAAAAAGTCTTCTTCTTTTATTACTGTAGAATAGCGAAACTGGTATTTATCTTGCATAAACTTTTGAAACATCCCAGAGATATATTGGGCATTATCTTGAGACAAAAAGGTTGTCATTGTTTCCTACTTCTTTTGTACATCTGATTTCTTAAATTGGTACAATGGTCGGAATAGAATTTCACGAAGCTTGAAGACTTGACTATCTGTTATCTTTTTTCCAACAATATCCTCAAATTTTACCTTTCCTCCTTTATTCTTTATTTCACTGAGCCATTTTAATTGATAATAAATAGAAAAAACCCCACATTCACTATGACCATACTGATGTCGTACTTTATTGATTGCAATTTTAAAAGGTTTTTTAATTTTAAGTGAAGCCTTTAATTGATCGGCTTGTCGCTGAATTTCTTGCATAAACTCAAGCATGTCTTCAGGAGGATCTCCTGTGACACTGTCGTAATAGTAAGCACCAAAACATTGTTTTGTCGGGTCAATGCATGCAAACATAGAAGTCCAATGAGAGCCCGGTTCATCATGTTCATCTAAATTAATGACCATTCCAATACATGTAATTCCTTGTTTGTACAATTCTGCGACGTTTAATTTACATATTTCTTCATAATAACAATCGCCACTATAGGATTCCTTTCTAAGGAAATCAGAAGGATAGACGCCCATAAATTTATAAATAGGTGAATTCGCTTCTTCATATTGGATTAAAACGGCTTCAATATTAAAGTTATTTAACCATGTTTTAGGATCTCGTTTCCATTCTGCTGGGGTTTTTGGACGAATATAATCTTCTAATTTATCATCATAATCTAATCCAACTTTAGAAACCCAACAAACTTCATCTCTTCCACACGAAACTGATAGTTTCTTTTGTAATTCTTTCCAAAGTTGAGAGAATGTCTTCGTTTCTATCTGCTGAATAGATTTATCCGGAAAACTCCGGTTAAACGCGCGTGCGATTTTTTCTAATACTGTCTTATCATAACAGCTTCCTGTTTCGTTATATCTTTTTCCTTGTTGTGGTGAACAATAGTTCATATAAAATGCTACTTTTAGGGAAGATAAAAAAATGACATCACTTGTGTATTACTCTTTCAATTCAAGGCAATAGTCTCTGTAGTTTAAGTTCGGTGACTGGCTTAAAAATAATCCGTGTTTAAAGTTCAGGAGAATGCCCCCTTCGGGATTAGAAGACTATAAGCACTTTTTACAGAAGTATCACTGCAGAAAAGGTAATGAATATACACACACCTCTATTGCAAACCCCAAAACTAGTCTATATGTCTCCGAAGAGGACTATTCAGAATTTATGGAACAGTACAAATCGTACAAAGTACGAGGTGTTCCAATGCATCTTACAGAGAAGCCGAGAGATCCAAGTGCTATGAGGGTAGATCTTGATTTCCGGTTTGCTCTTCCTGAAGAAAAACAGGAATCACTTCCCCGACTTTATACAGAATGTCATATGCAAAATATTGTGAAATATTATTTTCAGATCATGACTCAGTATCTGGATATTTCCAATCCAGATAACTTGGTTGCATATGTTCAGGAGAAACCTGAAGCGGTGGAATATAAAGGAAGGATCAAAGATGGTATTCATATTATCTTTCCTTACCTAACTCTTCCCCATGCATTCCATCACTTTGTTCGTCGGAAAATCTTAGACGATGCAGTCAAGATATTTGAGGGAATTCCAAGCATCAATACCTTTGACAATATTGTAGATGAAGCGATTATTGATAAGAATAATTGGCAGATGTATGGTAGTTGTAAACCAGATTGTAGTACCTATGAAGTGACAAGAATCTATAAATATGAGGGAGAGGATAAGCCATTGAAAGTATTGCCCTTGCTTACTGCTCAAGAACAAATAGAAACTATTTCTATTCTTTCCATGCGAAAACTAGAGTCGCCCACTCCCTATTTTGCTGAAAAAGTGGACGAAATTGATGAATATGTTCGGGTGATTTTGCCGATGACCCTCAATCGCCGAAAGGACAAACTTCATCAACAGATCTTTGGAAATACAATTAACCTTACCAAAACTCAGGTTTCTGATGAAGAATTGGAAATGGTATATCAATTGGTTAAATGTCTTAGTAAACATCGGGCAGAAAATTACGAAGACTGGGTCAAAGTGGGGTGGACACTTCGTAACATTGATAACCGTCTTCTGTCAAGCTGGGTAGACTTCTCTCAAGTTTCCAGTAAATACATCACTGGGGAATGTGAAAAACTATGGGATAAAATGAAACTGGATACTTTGGGAATTGGATCACTTCATTATTGGGCAAAACATGATAATCCATCCGAATACAATAAGATATCTGATACCAATGTAGTAAGATTAATTGATCGTGCCCAAGGAAGTAAGGGTACTCATTTTGATGTAGCAAGCGTAGTTCATGCTATGTACAAACATCAGTATCGTTTTACAACCAAGGATATTTGGTATACTTTCCGAGAGGACAAACATCGCTGGATGCGTTCCAAAGAAGGACTTCAACTTCGTACTATTCTCTCCAAGGATGTATGTACAAAATTTCTAGAACGTGCAACCTATTGGAATCGTCAAGGAAGCAGCTCGGACGAAGATGAGATGAAGAATTGTCAAGATAAGGCGAAGGTGCTACAAGAGATTGCTCTAAAATTGAAAACATGTGGATACAAAGATAGTGTGATGAAGGAGTGTAAGGCACAATTCTGTGACGAGAGATTTGAGGAGTTACTAGACGCGCATCCTCATTTGATAGGATTTGAGAATGGTGTTTATGACCTACGTCTTCATGAGTTCCGAGAAGGAATTCCAGATGATTATATCTCCTTCTCTACCGGTCAAAACTATATTCCATATAACCCAAATGCTCCCGAGGTAAAAGAAATCAATGATTTCCTAAGTCAGATGTTTACAAATCCTGCGATTTGTAAATATGTGAAGGATATCTTCTCGTCCACGATTGATGGAGGTATTCGTCATGAGAAATTCTATATCTTTACAGGCTCAGGATCTAACGGTAAATCAAAAATCCTGGAGTTGATTCAGAGAATGATGGGAGAATATTACTGCATTCTGCCAATTGCTCTGCTTACTCAGAAACGAGCAGCATCTAACAGTGCTCAAGCAGAATTGGAACGAACACGTGGTCGGAGATTTGCGATTATGCAGGAACCTTCAGAGGGAGAGAAAATTAATATTGGTTTGATGAAGGAATTGTCTGGTGGAGATCGTATCCAATGTCGTGGATTGTATAAAGAACCTATTGAGTTTAAGCCTCAATTCAAAATGATTATGACATGTAATGAACTTCCAGAAGTTCCAAGTGATGATGGTGGTACATGGCGTCGTATTCGGGTGGTAGACTTTTCTTCTAAATTTAAGGAAGATCCAGATCCAAAAAATCCAAAGGAGTTCAAGATGGATACAGAATTGGCGGAGAAGTTTGAGCGGTGGGGTGGCACGTTTATCTCTATGATTATTGAAAACCACAAACATACTGATCTCCGAAACATTGCAGAGCCAATGGAGGTAAGAATTGCTACAGAAAGTTACAAAAAGAACAATGACGTCATTGGACAATATGCAGATGAGAAGATGGCAAAGGATGATACTGCCACAGAAAAGGTAATGCTTCAGTCTGCATTTACCAACTTCAAGGTATGGGCATTCCAAAATGTTCCCAAAGGAAAGAAAATCCCAGACAGAAATCAGTTCCGGGCTTACTTAGAACGTATCTTTGGAGCCTATCCGGTGGATGGAAAAGGGTGGAAAGGAATCCGATATATTCATGGAGAAACTGCAGAAGAAGATGTAGAATAGAAATCTTCATCTAAAAAAATGAAAAGATATCTAAGGATAGAACAGATAGTAATAATAAGATGGATATTCCTCGGATTCTAAAACATTCCATTGAACTTCTTTCCCTTCGGGGAGAGGATGTAGAAGCATATGAAACTCAATTGATGAACATGGACACCAATCGTTTTTATAACGAAGTAATTACCCAATCCACAAAGAACATTACAGTGTTCTATGCATTTTCTAAAGATAGTTTTAAAGATCTCTGGGCAAGCACTCGTGTAATGAGCTTGGAAGAGATGGAAAAGATGTATGGAACTAAGAAATTCCTAATGGTTCTTCAAGAGTATCCTCCATCCATTACACTTCAAGCAATTCATAATAAAGATCAACAAATGCTACCAAAAGGAGGATTTATTCATATTTTCCTGATGAAAGAATTGATGTATAATCCGATGAAGCATGAACTAGTGCCAAAGCATAAAAAAATTACAGAGGATGAGATTAAAACATTGATGGAGAGTTTGCAGCTAAAGTCTAAAACTCAACTTCCTCTGATTCAAAAACAAGATATTATTGCCCGATGGCTTGGACTACAACAAGGAGATGTTGTTCGCATTACTCGCTACACTGAAACTTCTGGAAAATATTACTTCTATCGTTGCTGTATATAAATATGTAATCCTCCCGATTCTTTTTCTTATTTTCTTTTTAAGGAACCATGTCAGATATTTCTAAACGCTTAGAGTTCATAAGTACAAATCTAATTGCAAAGACGAACCAATCATACTTTCTAGGAAAGGATGCTACACTAAAAACAAGTGACACCTCATCCTTTATCAATCATTTACTGACCTACTCTAACTTCTCTACAAAATGGTTACCAACCATTTCCAGTACAACTACAGTGCCTGATATTCTAAATCAAATATATCTTACCTCAAAAGCAGGAGATTCATGGATAAGTGCATCTGATCTAAGCGCTGCTAATAAAGATAATTACAATACAAATGGTGTTTCTTTTAACTTTACAAATGCACTAAAAGTTAGCACAGGAAAACTAACGGGTTCTCCTGTAGTTTTAAATGCTACGGATTCTTCCGTTAGTTTTGAAAATCTACTTGATTTACTTAACACGATGCGTATGACTTATAATTTATTAGAGGACACTAAGTTTAAAGCATTCAAGGCACAGGAGACAAATCTGGAAATCAATAAATATAGTTGCGTTATGACAAATAATATACCAGTATATGAAAAAGTGTCAGGAATAAATAATGTAGTTTCTACTGCAACAAGAATCATTCCAAATATTTTAAAATTAGATCACAATTCTAGTAATTTACTTGCAATTCGTCGTGTTTTACTTGGTTATGAATCCATGATACATTCTTATATTGCCCTTCATATATTGCAAACAACCGATGCATTAAGTAATACAAAGGTAACATTCCTAATAGATTCAACTATCAACAAATTAATTAAAATGAATGATACTACATATGATAAGAGTTCAGGAATCAATACTATTCAACAAAACCTCAACGGTCGTATTTCTGAATATAATAACAAGCGTCAACGCATAGACGAAGTAGACAAAGTAGTATCTGATACCAAACTAAACATTGTCGTGGAAAACAACAATGTAACCTCTAACATGGAACTTCTTAAGAAAAACTCATATGCTTACTATGCCTTTTTATCACTATTTATTGTCTTCCTGGTTGTTCTGCTAATTGCACAACAAGGTGTAGACCGTCCTTCTGGTCAAATGAAATTAATGGTAGGAGTTATATTCGCATTAAGTGTGGTAGGAATAGTTGTAATGTACTTTATTAACCGTACCTACTTACGTGAATCATTTGCTGGAAATGATGTATCCAATTTAATTTCATTCTACCAAACCTCTTCTCTCTTACCCGCATTTGATCAATACCTTGCAAACACAATTTACGTTGCCCTGCTCTTAGGAACATATCGCAGATACGGAGATATTTCACATGCAATGAACAAAGAATTCTATTACTACGATGATTTAACTACTCAGCTAAAGCAAAGCAAAGAAAAACTAAATAACATGCAAGTTCAAGACTATCGCATGTCAAAAATTCTACAATACCGTGTGTATCTATTCTTACAGATATTGATTGTTATCTCAATTGTAGTATTCATAAACCTATATGCAGGTACAAGCAATTACCTACTAGCATTTATGATATTTGCCATACTATTTATGGTATATATATATATGATCAATACAAACAATCTAGTACATACAGATGCAAGAAAATTATACTGGAACCAGCCTAGTTCAGAGATGTTAAATTAGATAAATAATTTTTTTTTATGTTTTCCACAATATCATTGGAAACAAATCCTTCACGCAACAACCATCTTTTAGAATAAACATTGAATGGATGAATTTCATTAAGAAGGATTTTTGTTACAACATAATATAACAATACAAGTGTTACGCTTAAGGTAATATTTCTGGTTGGAGCATAGAACATAGCTGTCATAAGAAAAAGTTGGGCGTATGGATGTTGCAATACTTTTTTCTGTGCATCAGTGAAATTAAACTGAACATTACGGGCTCCAAGTTGCATAAACAACATACTGAGTCCATTTGTTAGGGCGATGTCTAACATTCAGATTCTGTACTATAGGAAGATTTTTTTACCCAAAAATACCGATTTGGTTGGTATTAACAGGATACTCGTAGTGTGATTCTTCAAGCTTTTCTTTCTCTTCTTCTACGGTCTTTGGGTTTTTCTCTTTTCCTAAGAAATACATATCTATCAGGAATACCAATATAATGATTAGAAGTAACAGAGCGGCACGATCATCTATAAAGAAGAGGATTATTACAGCTACCAGTAGGATAAGTAGTACCCATGGGTAATACATGATATCTAGTAAAAAATCGGGATAAGGTCTTTGAACTTGCAAAGTATACATGATAAAAAATCCGCATAATATTCCTATAAAAACTCCTAATATGATTTCTCCAAGGTTCATCTTTCTTTCAAAAAAGAAAATGTTTTTGATAGTTAAGGTGTAATGGCACAATATTGTTCGTTACAAGAAGCATTTAATTTGCCGACTGTTCCAAGAAAAAAGAAACCTTATTCTGCCAAAAATTTAGAAGAACCTTACGATCCCTATACGGAACAAACAGGGAAAGAACAGGTATTATATGAAGCCTTCCAATCCGGTGAAGACACGTCTATAAAAGAAAGCCAAGAACGAAAACTTGGTAGTAAAGTTTCTGCAACAGGAAGAGGAATGGGTGGAGATTCTGGATATGAGGGAGCACGCAAAACATATGCTTCCCAATATAGTGATTATGACTATATTTGTAAAACAGCCGGTATATGTTTAGACGAGAAAAAACAAGAGAAATTTCAAAACTATGAAAAAGTTCCTTCTTCTCCGGCAACCAAACGACCAAATCCAGCCTCTTGTAGTCCTTTGTCGCCCCCGCCCTATGAATATCCTCTTACAGATGCAGATAAAGCTCGCTTCAGAAAGGCATTAACAGTTGCATTAGAAGAAATGGAGACTAGTTCTCCCGGTCCAGCTCCAAGACAAAACTTTGTTCCTAAAGCTTTTGAAACTCGTAAGGTAGATATGACAACTGTAGATGGATATATTGATGAAGAATTAGAATCCTATATGATGATAAATGATATGAAACCAGTAATTCCAGACAAGGAAGAACGTGTACCAAAACCTATACTACCTGAAGATTTACCCGGTCTTGAAAGTAAATCATCGGCGACAGCATCCCCGTTTGTTGAAGACGTTAAAACAAATACTTCATATAAGATTCCCGATAATTTTACTAGAAAAAATAAAATATGGTTTGATCTCTTACTCTTTGTTGGAAGTGGAATTTTGATAATCTTCCTCTTAGAACAATTATTTAAACTTGCTCTCATTACTGGTATGAAGAAAACAGTAGAAGCACTTGAAGTTCTAATTCAAGAAAGAATATCTGCTCAATAATAAACAGTATAGATTTTAAAATGTATGTTTCTTTTTCTTTGGTTGACCTATATCAGTTTTTGTAATAAATCGTGGTGGAACTTGAAATCCTGGAACAATCGGAGTAATATTTCCTTGTGGAGGCATAATTACCTTGGGTGCAAATTTAGGTTTTAGATCATTTGGATCCCATGAAATATAGACGACACAAATATGGGGTGGGGGTAAAATTTGTACTAAGAAGCCTGATTTGCGTAATGCTTCTACAACATATTGTAAACAGTCATAGATGTTATACAATGGGTATCCTACCAGCATTCCTGGTACTTCGTAAAAGGTATTTTGTCCTCCAAATTCTGCAATATTCCGAATCCGCCGATGACAAAGTTCAATCACACGATCATAGCAGAATAGTTTGGCTTGTTCTTTTTTCTTTTTCATTTGGTACAATTCATTTAGTTGAATCTGAGGAGGAGGCATTTAAAACGTTTCTTCTATAGGAAAACAGGATTATATTATGGAAAAATTAAACTCTTCTCTTCCTTACTATACACATCTTGTGTTAAGTGGAGGAGGCTTAAGTGGGATGATTTATATTGGTATATACCGTTTTTTACAACAACATAATCTTTTAAAGAACATTCGCTACTTTTCAGGAACTTCTATTGGTGCTATTTTTGCTTATTTATTTGGATTGGGAGTGGATTATGAATATATGGAAAGTTTCTTTTATGGAAATGAAGCAAGAGAAGGAATTTGTACTCGGAATCAGATGCTTGCATTTAATCCAAAGGCGATCTTACAGCTTCCAACAAAGTATGGAATCTATAGTACAGAACGGTTTCGTAGTTATTTAGCAGATTATCTTAAAACGGTTCATGGTATGGAAGATATTACTTTTGCCCAATATATTAAACTTACTGGAGTAGATCTTCACATTAATGTAACATGTCTTAACTCATACAAAGCGCTTGATTTATGTAATGATACCTATCCAGAAATGTCTGTAATTACTGCAATTCTTGGATCAATGAGTGTTCCGTTTCTCTTTGAACCTGTTTTGTATAAAGACATGCTTTTGATTGATGGAGGATGTTGTGTAAATTTACCGCTACAAATAATTACTAAAAATCCCTCCAATAAAGTTCTTGCCGTTAACTTAGGAATTGATATAGAATTTACAAAAGAAGAGTTAGAAAAGAGTTTTTTCCTTTATGGAGCAACAATTATGTTAAGCATGATTACTTCGCATACAAAAAGAATGATAGAAGAACATAAACACAGTGTAGATATTCTTGAAGTGAATCAAAATCCAATCCCTTTCTTACAAGCACATTTTAATAAAGACTCTTTTTATACGACATTAACAAAAGAACAATTGGAAGAAGGAATTATATTTGGTTACCAACAAATTCACGAATTCTTTCATTCTAAGGCTTACTTTGAACAAACTTCATGAGAGCATCTACGCTACGCTCATCTTCAAATACGGTAACTTTATCACCCTTCACCATTTGTATATGAGGGAATCCTTGAATGTCGTACTTTCCAACTTCTTCGGTTGCATCACTTCCATTTACTTTACGAGTAGTGACGTTTATTCCTTGTGCTTTTACTTTTTCCTCAAACTGCTCCCAGGTAGGAGTAAATTTCTTACACCATCCACAACTAGGAAGATAGTAGTAGGTAATGGTAGGTTGAGACTCAAACATCTCTAGCTTACGAAAGAAGAAGTAGAGAATTCCAACAAGAATAATAATTGTAAGTAAAACAACAATGGATTGTTCTAATTTCATAAGTGTTCTATTGGGATGATAGAAATTAATTTACCCAAATGTAATAAGGCATCGTCATAAACCCAGTTTTTGTTAAACCAATTAAGATATTCATTACCTCTTGGGTTTGAGTTCTATTTAAATTCTCAAGAATTAAAAAGTTATGTTCTCCCATCATTACTTTAATAAAATCTTCTGCATTTTGAAGTAAATCTTGGATTGTAAGTACCAGAATACGTTTACGTTTGCACAGAAAATATTCAAAACTTACACAGGTTTTACTAACAGAAAAATCTTCTTGTTTGAACGAATGATAGATTTCCTTTTGTGTATCTTTATTATTTGTTATAACAACGGTACGATAAATATTGTATTCTTCATTAAATTGATTGTATTGATGCATCCATGAAAGATCCTCATCACTTTTTGATAGGAAATGTACGTAATCCATATAAAAGTAATATACTTAATTAGGATAAGGGCAAGGTTCTTTATATGGAAATAGAGGCTCCGATTCAAATTGGGTTTCCCTTATGGCTAGATATCCATAAAAAACTAACGGATCCTCATGAAAAAGACGTCTTTTTTAAGGAAGTTATCGCATCCCATACATGTTTCCAAGAAAGGTCCGATTCTAAATTTGCGGGAAAATGGAATCATGGGAATCGTAAGCAATCCTATTCCCAGAACGTAGCTAATTCCTCTCTTCCAAGGAAAGAACGTACAAAAATTGGAAACCAAGATGTTTCCAAAGAAAATCTCTTTAAAAAAGAACTCATTTCTGTATTGAACAAACTTACCAATGCAAATTTAGATACAATCATTCGTAAAACACGTGTGTGTTTCCAAGTAGAATTAATGGAATTGTTTGTTCAAATATTATGGGAATATTTTAAACGTCAACCAGATTTCCAGCCGCTATATGTAAAACTATTAGAAAGTATATATCAATTGCTATCAGACGACGATATTATAGAAATGAATCTATTATGGTCAAATATATGGAATACATATACCCAACAGGAAGAATGGAAAATAGATTATAAGCTAATTGAACAATCTTATAATTACGATGATTTTTGTGAATATGTAAAAGAGAAGAAAAAACTAAATGCAGTAGCACAGGCATGGAGTAGATTACTAAGTTTAGGAATGATTCGTGCTGAACCTTATGAATGGTTAAATCAAATTGTGATGCATTGTTATGAATTAGATCTTACAAATGTTGTACATAAATCAATGATTGATAGTTATATTGAACAGATACGTGATTACTGTAAGGTATTGCCATCATCTCTGTATGAAAATTTACCAAGTCCTTTTATTGGTAAAATGGAAGGTCTTAAAGAATTAGAATTATTGAAATCATCACAGTTTAAGGTGATGGATTTTGTAGAAGCATTAGAAAAAATGAAAACTATAAGAAATTAGCTGGTATAATAATAGAATAACATGGAGGACTACCGCACAGTCATTGTTGATGAATTAGATGTAATGCGAAAGAAGGAGCAACAGGATGGTAATACGTTTAAAGCAATTGCATATAGTAAAGTAATTCGTCAAATAAAAGGCTTATCTAAGGTGGAAAGTCTTGAGGATTTGAAAGAAGTAAAGGGAATGGGAGAAAGTATTTTGACAAAGGTAAAGGAGATTATGGAAACAGGTGAACTTAAGGCGGCGCAAGATGTCAGGAAAGACCCTTCTTTACATGCAGTCAATGACTTTATGAATGTCTATGGAATTGGTCGTGTAAAGGCTCTTAAGCTGCTCCGAGAAAACAAAATACATTCTATGGAAGAATTGCGAAAGGCAGCAGAAGAACAGCCGGCGCTGCTCAATGAAAATCAGCGCGTAGGTCTTCGTTATTATGAAGATTTCTTAGAAAGAATTCCAAGAAAGGAAATGACCCAACACTCAAGAACCGTAAAGAAACTAATCAAAAAAGTCTCTGCTTCATTGGATGTAGAAGTGGTAGGTAGTTATCGTCGTGGAGAACCAACCAGTGGAGATATTGACGTATTGGTAAGGTGGCCAATGAATCAATCATTTGCAGAGGGTAAAAAAACGTTGCAAGACATTATTCAGAAGATGAAAGAAGAGGGATATGTTACAGAAGTACTTGCTCTTGGGGATAAGAAGTTTATGGGAGTATGTAAGATTGGAGAAAAAGGACGTCGTTTAGACTTAATGCTTACTCCAGAAATAGAGTATGCCTTTGCGGTGATGTATTTCACAGGTTCAGATAAGTTTAACGTGGGAGTTCGGAAATTGGCACTTGAAAAAGGATATAGTATGAATGAACATGGATTTACACCCAAAGAGGGAGTAATCGCTGCTCCTATTTTAGAAACAGAGGAAGATATCTTCAAATTCCTTGGATTATCTACGGTTCCTCCGAAGAAACGAAAAGACGAAGCAATTTTAGCAAAAATGAAAATCTAAAGACTCTTTTTTGAAAATAAAAATTCTTAAATAAGATATAGAACATACATACGAATGAAAATGGCTGATATTGGCTCCCTAGAATCTTTCTTTTGGACATTTCTAAGCATTGTCGGACTAGTCCTTATGGCTCTAACATACACATATATTGATAAGCTGGAGAAGATCAACTGTGAGTGTGCAGAGCACCCCTACAAGAAGTTCATCAAGAACTACATTGTGTTCGCAGTTATCTTCCTACTGGTCACAACCTTCCTACCTCCTTCCCGTGTCGTTGGGATGGTAGGTCCCCTATACGCTATGGTATACGTTGTTGTCAAATGGATTTACGTTATTTCCACTTTTGTCTTCTTCGTTTATGCCCTAATGTACGTTCGTTACCTGGCAAAAGAGAAATGCAAATGCTCCGAGGATATCCGCCGCGAGGTGTTATACTGGTGGTCAATCCTTGAGGTAATTATCTTTGCTGTCCTTGTAGTCTTACCTTTCCTGGTAATGTTTGTGAGTGGCGGTGTTGCCCTAGCAATTTCCAGCGGCAAGAGTGCCATGTCAAACTTAGAAAGCACCTCCATGGTTGCAAGCGTGAACCCTCTAAAGGCTGCTAAGACACTTCCTAGTTCTCTACGCAAGAGCATTAAGAAGAGCCTTGGAAAATAAATAACGATATAATTTTACTGATTTGTTTTTACTTTATATACATAAAGAATGGTGTGTAAATAAGCCAATCTTTTGAAAAATGATACATAGATTACAATGTTTTATATGGTTTGGGTAAAATATACTTTTTCTTTGTTTTTTGGGTATCCTTGTCTAGTACAAGAATATACATGCCTCCTTTTGAACCATATTGGAGCGGATAGGATTGATTCTTATACATTACTGTTTTTGGTGATTCTTTCTTTGATTTTTGTTGTTTTTTACTACCTCCTGCAGCAGGCGAGGCGGCAGTCATAGAAACTGCTATAGGATATTGTATCTTATCTAACATACGCACGTGTTGTTGCATCAATATTTTTGCGAGTTTTTCTCTAGAAGGAGGTTCTGTCATGTCTATAACTTCTTTAGAAGGAGATTCTACAATATCTATAACTTCTTTAGAAACATTCATATCTTGGTAACCTTCTGCATAGATATATTTTGGTGTATCATCCATACAAAAGACGACGGTAGCATAGGTAAATATATCTAAAAACTCCGGAAAGTAAAAGGAATATATATAAAATATGTACTTTATCATCTCAATTGGGTCTTGATTATTTATAATAATATCCTTTGTTATCTTTGCATCTTTATAAAGATTATTAAGAAGCTTATATTCTCTGATTATTTGGTTTACAAAAGCAGGTTGTTTTAACAAACTGCTTATTTTTGTAAATTGAGAATCAAAAAGAGCATCCGTTAATATTTTTCGTTCTGTATTATTTACTCCCTTAAGAATTTCTAGTTTCTTTTGATATGTTCCCTTTGTAAATACAGTAGTATCTGGTCGTCCTCCTGTAATACATTTACTTCTTTTCTTTATAGATTTAGTACGTTTGTTACCACCCTCAGCTATATCTTGCATTTCTTCTCCTTGTCCTTGAGGACTATTATCTAGTATAAGCTGGTTCATATAAGTTATATGACGTAGGATAAATCTATTTTTTATGAAATCATTATTTTGTTGTAGTAGCAAAGTAAAATAATACGTGATTCTAGTATCCTTTGTATTAAAACTAGATAAATAACTATATGGAGCAATATACTCCATAATGCTATCAATATCCATCAATATTTCTTGTAGTGGTAGTGGTTGTATAGTTAAGTTGTTAATGAGATTACTTAGCATAACTATAATATAATTTCCGACTTGTACAGAAATATACTGGTGAAATATATCATTCCCACCAACGTCCTCCTCGCTATGAGTTGCAGTATATTCTACTTTACTAGATAATATAACTATAATCGCTGTAAAATACATATTTAGTAAACCATCATTAACATTAGCTGCTAATTCTCGTAAGTTGTCTAATAATAAAGTGATAGACTTTAACATAACATTCTTTATATTCTCTATAGCTGCATCACTATAGATATCATAATCACCATAGTCATCACCATCTTCTTTTTTTATGTAGGTTATGTCCTCTTCCCCCTCTTTTTCTTGATTTATTACTATTTTTGTTGTTCCCCCAATTACTCTATTTAGTGGTCTATAAGAATAGGTTACTACTTTACTTGGAACAGAAACAACGGTAGATACACCTTTTAATACAGAAGCAGCTGCAGCACAAGGGTCTCCAGTAATATGACCATATACATTTTGTTGTAGGTGAATCAAGGGATTATCACGAGGCTGAATGGCAGCGACAGAAGCTATTATTTTTCTAACTTCTTCTGATTGTAAATGGTCACCAAGTCTTTTAACATCTAATAGTATTCCCGACTTATAATATTTTCCAATATTTGTATTTGCACCAAACAATCTATCAATTTCGTTAAAGAATACTTGATAACAATTTTGTATATCGTTAATATCTGCCCTTCTTCCCTCCACTTCAGCATCCGCATATTCAACTCCTGTTTGTATAAAATGCATTAACATACTAAAATTACGAACTTTTGGTCTGCATTTATTTGTATCTACTACTTCTTGTCCTAGAGTTACAGTAATTGGTCTCCCCCTCGGCAGCTCCATTCTAAGTATTATAGTTTTAGTTTGAGTGTTGGCAACAACCTTTGATAATACAAGCAATTCAGAATTTAATTTTGTTAAAGAATATTCAATACCTCTATTATCTCTACTTAACAATTCCCGCAACACTCCCTGTTTTCTCCCCTCTTCTAGATGAACCACTGTAGACTTATCAAACCAACTTGCAATACTTGTATAATCATTTGAATAATCATTCAGAAGTTTTGTACTACTATCACGGAGTAGTATGAGATTATCTCCAATTTGTGTATTAGTACCATCAAAATCTGTTACGATTTTTCTACGAACATTATAAGGGGAAAGGATACGAGGTCCTTTCCCTCTTGTATAGTTCCTTCGTTTAATATTTCTTATATATGCAGCTGGGTTATATATATCTGGTGCTTTTCGTAATCTAACTACTCTTTCCACTCCTTGAATTTTCTGTATACCACCAAGGGGCCCCTTAACATTTTTAGTTTTTTTATTCCCTTGAGACCTTGTCATAACAACTCCTCCTATTTGCACGCGGCCGCCAACAACATCATTCATCTCTAGTACCCCTGGAGGCGCAAGAGCGCGCTGAAGGCGGCGGACACCTACCGACTTGAGGACAGGTTTCATTGATAATGTAGACTGTCTAATGTTGTTGCCGTAATGCCCTTTTGAAAAATTATATACGTCAGATAGATATTTATATTCCATATTTGTAGCGTTAAGTCTAAATATATTCTGTCGTAGTAGATCGTTGGGATCTGAAGCACCAATACCTCGTAAAATTTCTACAATAACTGCTGAAGTCATTACAGAACGAAGATCTCCAAAGAAATCATGGGCTGCTTCTTTGATTAAACCATCCTGTTTTAATTGTATTTTTTCTACTTCCATAACTACAATTCTTATATATTCTTTATAAAATAGTTCTACTCATATCTCCTTTCAAATAAAATCATTTAATAGTATAGAAATGCCCCCAAAGTGTGAACCAGGAACGATTCGCCGTAAAGCATATGACGCTGTTCGTAGCTCTACCCACACTACTTACCATGTAAAAAGTGCTTGTATAGAAGATGTTGGAAAACCAGGGAAAACCCCGGCTTCAGAACGCATTACGGTATCTGAAGAAGGGGACCTTGGTAAGTACGGATACTCAAGTATCCTAACCATTGGTTTAGAAAAACGTCGTACTGCCCTTAAAAAAGCTATCGTAAGTATTTCTAAGGAAAAGAAAATGAGTGAACATGATTCTGCAGTAAAGGTGATGCGTCGTCTAAACCTTCTCTTTGTTCTCAACAAAAATACAAACAAGACCTTAAGTCAAACTTTGGAACGTGATCGTAACTGGGTTGGTCGTACATATCTTGGTGTTGATTATGCTCGCGAATAAAAGAGAGACTCTTCACCACAAGAAGAATCATCATCATAAATTAATACTGATTTTTGACTACCTTCTGACGATGCATCATCGTCATAAATCAATACAGTTTTTTGACTACCTTCTGAACTATAATCTGGAATACGTTCTATAAAGGGTGGTCGTTTACTCCAGATTTGAGAAAGATATTTCCAAAAAGACTGAATATAGTATAACATTGTTATAAGTTATAAATAAAAAGTATCATTTAAACATCATTTTTTTATTTTCATAAACATCACATCTGATTGTTTTCTATATTCTATTATGATTATATGCTTTATTAAATATTAAGTGTTTTGCGTCCAGCAGCCGGGCGACGACCACCACCACGGGCTGAACGTGTTCCTGAAAGAATTCCATTCATGTCTGCTGTATCTTCAATGATAGAGGTAATTTCATCATCACTGATAGATAGGGTTTCTACTCGGTTAGAAATAGAAGGTGGACTTGTTTTGATTTCTTGGTGAATGTCTTCAATGATGCTATCAATAGAAGGTCCATTCATTCTTTGTTGAGATCCATTCATTCTTTGTTGTTGTTGACCCATAGAAGGCATGGGTCCATTACCGAAGGAAGATCCACCAAGAGGTCCTGCTCCTCCTGTAAGTCCTCCAAAGAGATTTCCCATCATTCCAAAGAGACCTCCCCCCTGTGAGTTTTGTTGGGGAGGGGGAGGAGCAACACTTCGTTGAGCTTGTTGAGGAGGTCCTTGCATCCCAGTGTACTGTTGAGCAGCAGCCTGTTGGAACTGTTTCATTAGCTCTGGGTTAGAACGAAGCACATGCTCCACCCCTGGAAGAGGCTGTTGTTTGAACATACTCTTGGTTAAGTGGAACATGAATGCACTTCCTGTTAAACTCATCATCAAACGAAGTTCGGGTGCCATTTTCTTTCCACTTCCCTTATACTTGTCATGCAATTCCTCAAAGATATCATCATAATCATTTACATTTTCATGGATTTGTTCAGACCAACCATCTAATTTCACATCAAATGGATCAAAACGGCAATTTAAGAACTCAAGTCCTGTAACACAAGCCATTAGCATTTTACGTTGAAAACGAACAGAAGCATCCACTTCTTTTTCACGAAGAATACGATGGTACTCAGCACGCATTTCTTCAATTTCTGTTTGCATACTGAACTTACGAGGGAGACGGTGTCCCTTTGCCTCTAGGCGGTCCATTTGGTATAGAATTTCTTTCTTCTCATTAATCTCTGCTTCCAAACGACCTCGTTCAGCAGATACACGAGCTCCAAATACATCTTGGCGGCGGTCATCGTTGTAACCATTAGACATATTGATTCCTCCTTCACTACTTTCTGTTTCCTCGGAAGTAGAACTGGCATCTGAAGAAGAAGAATTGTTATTGCGGCGGTTTTTATATTCATCAGAATCGGCTTCTGATCCTTCGCGGCTATAGGAAGATCCTGAGCCGCGAGATAAAGCATCTGTACTAATTTTACTACGATTGACCAGAAGATCGGCTCCTAAAGAAGGTCCTGAAAGTCCAGTGGGGGGAGAATTGTACATTGGTCTTTTAATATCAAAATTGGGTTTATTGAAAGCACTATCATCAATCTCCAAAATATTATCGTCGTCATCTGAACGAATCATAATTGATGGGTTCTGCATCATGATTTCTAATATTTTCTTTGGATATCTTTTTAAATGATATCCAAACACATATATTAATTAGGTAATAAGGAAAGATCCTTCATACATGTCTCAAGACTAGGCCAAAACTTAAATACACATTTTTCAAGCTTTTTTGAAATTACAGGAAGGGCAGATCCTCCCTCCAGTGTTTTTTGTGTTGGATAGTTATGCAACAAATATTTGATATTTGATTTTGAATATTTTCCAAGAGCATCCTGACGAGCTGTTGGTTTTCGTGCTTGGACTTTTTTAACAACTGTAGAGGGATCTGCTACTGGATGTTGAAGATAGGAAAGGGTCATACATAATGTATCTGATAAATCATCTTTCTTTTTTGTTTTTGTCCATAATTCAGAAACCCACTTTTCCTGTGGATGTTCTTCTATCCATTGTTTACATACCTCTACTGCTGCTTGTTTCCGAGCATAATATTGTTTTTTACCAGCTCCTTTGTTTTCTTTCCCAGTTCCTGCCAATTTATGAGTAGGGCTATAGATTAATACTTTTTTATGACCTTTCATCCGAAAATACATTTCTAAATAACATTGAATGTTACACATTTTTTTTGTCATTTGGCGTTCAATAAGAATAATTCCATCCGTAATTGAATCTTTTATTTCATCAAATGCTTTAATAATTGACGTGCATAGATCTGTACCATAACTAATATTGATAACTTTCCATATAGAAATAGTATCATTCTCTAATACACAAATCGCTAAATTCTTGATTCCAACGTCAATGGAAACAATCATCTATAAAAAGAAAGGTTATTTTCTTTAATTCACTACTTTTTTTCACTCTTTTTCCATGTTGCCTCTTGTAATTGTCGGATCACATGAGGAGTAAATACTTTTACATTATTCTTTAAAAGAAGTTTCTTTAGATGTTTAAAGAAATGGTCTTTAATGTATATTCTATTTTCTTCAGAAATATTCTTACATTTCACAGCTAACCAGTCATATTTTTGATACATTGTATTATTTACATCGTCTTTACTTGGAAAGAATGGGCAGATGTAACCACTATTAATTAATGTTAGTACATATTGACGTACATGTGGGTGTTTTAGATATGATACAGGTATGTCTTCTAATAAATTCTCAAATACCATAAATCCATAGTCTGGGCAAAGTAATAGATTTTCTTGCATGTCTACATACACTGCATTGTTATCAATCATCATGAGGCGTTTTCTTAAAATAGTTTCCTTTTGTTCTTTGGAAAGAGTAGTGGCTCCAATGGATCGTAAAACTCTCTGAAATATATTTTTAATAGATTTTTTATAGGATCCTACGGCATCTGTGACACAATCATCTCTTGTAAAAATAGGTCTCTGAAATTTAATTCCATGCGCTTTTTCAACCCATTGAATTTCCTTATATGCCCATGTACGTTCACTTGCAGTATAGATAAAGAAATAGATATTACCATTATAATAGCTGGTTAATTCTTGAATAAAGTCAGCAAATCCTGGACGAATAAGATTGCTATTGGGCTGAAAGGCTTTTGGAACCCGATTATCTACCTTATTCTTTAATCCATACTTTTTATAATATTGTTGTAGCGAATATTTCTGTGACTGAAAGTCTACCTTTCCAGCAATGGTACCGTCCCAATCTAAAATAACAATATATGGGAGATCTGAAATAGATTCATTCATAATACCCAAATATAGGCTCTCTATCTTTTAAAGAGAAAGTTAACTATGATTTCATAGAAGTCAAAGTATAAAATAAACATTTCAAAGATTTTTAGGCGCTGCACATCATACATTCTTCTTGATTGTCGCGGCGGCATGCAATAACGGCTTCTTCTTTTGCTTTTTGTGCACTTTTGATCGTTTCTTGATCAATTGTAAAGGACATATTACGGGCTTTCGGGCGAGTACGTAGATAATATAGACCTGTCTTTAGACCTTTAGACCAGCTATAGAAATGCATATTGGTAAGTTTATTAAAATCTGGAGCTTCAATATAAAGATTGAGAGATTGTGTATGGCAAATATACGGAGTACGGTCTGATGATTGATCAATAATAGATTTTTGTTTAATTTCCCAAACTGTTTTATAAAGGGCGCGAGTCTCTTCTGGAATTTCTCCAATATGTTGAATACTTCCTTCTCCAGCAATGATTCGTTCTTTCATCTGTTGATTCCATAGTCCTGACTTAATTAGATCCCAGATCAGGTATTTGTTAATTACTGTAAACTCTCCTGCAAGAGTACGACGTTGATAAATATTGGAAGTAAGTGCTTCAAATGATTCAGTGTATCCCATAATTTGACTAGTGCTGGCAGTTGGCATCAATGCAATCAATAGCGAATGACGGATACCATATTTATGAATTTCTTCTTTTAGCTTATCAAAGTCATATAGGGTAGGAGTGACTCCATGCATATCAAATTGTAGAACACCTTTTGCTGCAGGACTGGTTGCAAAACTACTATATGCTCCGAAATGACTTGTCATTGCTTTCTCCTCTGGAGTACGTGTAACGGAAGCGGGGTCTTGTAGGATTTTTTCGGCACGCTCCTTGGCAAGTTCCATAGAGGCTTCCAATGTTGCATGATACATTGTCTCTGCAATGTCACGGTTTAGAATAACTGCCTCTGAAGATTCATAAGGGATCCGAAGCATCATATAGACGTCTGCAAGTCCTTGAATTCCAACACCAATCGGGCGGTGGCGCATGTTAGAATTGCGAGTCTCTACTGTGGGATAGAAATTACGATCAATGACCATATCCATGTTACGAGTTACCTTCTTTACAACTGTATGGAATCGCTTCAGATCAAAGAACTTTGTTCCATCTTCTTTCTCTTTTACATATGTTGGAAGAACCATAGAAGCAAGGTTACATACACCATATTCCTCTGGAGAGCTATAAATTAGAATCTCACTACATAGATTTGAACATTTAATTACTCCAAGATTACTTTGGTTTGAAAGTTGACATTTATCTTTATAGAGCATATAAGGACCTCCTGTTTCAATTTGACTACGTAGAATTTCTAGCCAAAGATCTTGCGCTTTGATTGTTTTCTTTGCTTTACCTTCTTCTTCATATTTTTTATAGAGGGCTTCATATTCCTCACCATAGACGTCTTCAAGTCCAGGAGCTTCAAATGGACAGAAGAGAGACCATGTTCCATTTTCTTTTACGCGTTTCATAAAGATATCAGGGATCCAGAGAGCAAGGAAGAGGTCACGACAACGTTCTTCCTCTGAACCTGTGTTACGGCGGAGGCACACAAACTCAAACACATCCGGATGAGAAGGGTCAAGATAAATTGCAGCACTTCCGTTACGTTTACCTGCCTGGTTAATATGTAGAAGTGTTTGATTCATCACACGCAGGAAGGGAATCAGTCCTGTTGACTTTCCATTTGTTCCCCGAATGATAGAACCACGAGAACGAATCTTGTGAACGTTCATTCCAATTCCACCTGCATATTTAGAAATCATTGCACAGTCTTTGGCACTGTCATACATACCTTCCACACTGTCTCCCTTTATCTCCAATAGGAAACAAGAACTCATTTGTGAATGACGAGTTCCTGCATTAAAAAGGGTTGGAGTCGCATGAGTGTACTCTCGGGTACTCATAGAATCATACATATCAAAGACTTTCTCAAGATCAGCACCGTGAATACCAAGAGCAACACGCATCCACATATATTGAGGACGCTCTACAATGGTACCATGTACTTTTAGAAGATAGGAACGTTCCAGTGTTTTGAAACCAAAGTAGTCAAAGAGATAGTCTCGGGTAGGCTGAATTTTTGAATCAATGAGTTCTTTATTATTTTTTACAATTTGGTATAGTTCATCTGAAAGAAGAGGCATCATATTGCCATGAATATCTTTCACATTATATAGAATCTCTACAGCCTCTGTAAAGGTATCTGGTGTAGTTTTATGTAGGTTACTGATAATAACCCGAGAAGCAAGGATTCCATAGTTTGGATGAACGGTACTTAGAGTACTGCATGTAGTCGCAGTAAGTTCATCCAACTCGGTAGTTTTAACACCATCATAGATGCGAGCACAGATTTTTTGGGCAACTTCATCCGCTTCTACACCTTCCAGACCTTCGGAGAGAACGGAAATACGGCGAAGAACTTTATCAAAGGAAACAAGTTCGTAGGTACCGTCACGTTTTAGAACACGCATCTTTGTTCTATTATAGGAGACAAAGTTTTAAATCAACAGGGTTATTTAAAGTTTAAAAACAAAATTCAAATTTTATCTCTTTTTAGAGAAATTATATATTTAATACAGCGCCTTGGTATAACGATCTAAGTTAAGAAGGAGAGGATGCGGGGGCTGAAACAACTGTCGCTTGGGGGATAACTGGACAGACACTTGTCCATGAAATGATATTATTGCTATTACTATTAGATTTGCATTGTTTAAGATATTCGCAACGAATGGTAGTTGGGTTATCTTTAAAATTAGTCTTATCCATGTATGTCATATAGTCGGGATATAAGCGGTTGCATTGCATGTGATATTGTTGAGATAGTTTATTAGCATCAGGAGTCGTATAATTATATTTCTGAGAAATATCACGTAGTTTGGTAAGACGTGTTTCTTCCCCACTAGCGACAGGTGCAAGAGTAATATCACTGGTCAACGTAGTGCTATTAGCGGGATTTTCACAATAGTATTTAGAAAGTTGTTTTACTTGTGGATCAATTATTTTACTTAACTGGTCTTTCGGGGTTTCCTTTAAGACCCAATAGTCAGGGCAGGAAAGCTGTTCACCAGCAAATTTAGCAGGAGGAGGAGTATTATCATAAGTAAATATTTGAATGAGTAATAGAACGATAATAAGGATAGTTCCTGAAATAAAGGTAACTGTAAATGGAAATCCATTTACGAACAATAGTTCCCTTCCTCCTTCTGAAAACATTCCTATCAAGGATATACCAAGAATGAATACACCATATATTACAATAATTGCAATGGTTCCTTTGAAGAAATCTCTACGTTGTAAATCAATTTGACGTTTTTCTTCCTCAGTCATTTTCTTTGTAGAATCTGAACTTGACATAATATATCTCTACTGATATGTAAGATATTTGTAAAAAAGAGTTTGTAAGTTTATATAAATGTTTTTCTTTCTAGAGTTTTAGAACCTTTGCTTGTCATTAACGGAGACCGCGCCATAGGAGTGGGTAGAGTACTTACATCTATGACATATTTATCATATTGTTTCACATTGCTAAAAACTTCCTTGACCGCCCAATCAAGTACCAATCCATTGAGTTCACGTACTTGTCCAACAACATCATTGGAAAGATTTTTACTATATTGTAAATAAATAGATCGCATAATAATTTTTAAATCTTGATCACTCTGTCTTCCAATTACGTGTTTACCATTGGATAACTGATAAATCTTGTATCGTAAACCATCTTGAAGAACATCAATGTTATTACACGAAAAGAATAGGTTACTTACTTCATTTGGTGTAAAATGTCCTTGTACGGCTTCCGCATAAAAGGTATCATTGTTTACCTTCTGTTGTTTGTAAAAGGTAGGGATTTCTAAAGCGCTTGGCTTCGAAATATTCACTCTTCCATTGAACTGTTGTGTCTTTTCTAAAGGAGTATAATCAGAATAGTAGCTCATCTCTGTAAAAAATGTATATTTTAATTTTTAATTATATTCCTATAGAATAATGGAAGCCTTAATTCAAGCAAACGTACATTCAATCATTAAGAAATATAAACTAAATCTACCAGAGGATGAAGCTGAAAAAGTAGCGATAACTGAAAAGCTTTCCTTCTACATATATAATGAAGTGTTTAATCTATGTGCATTAATCGCTACCGTTACATCCATCCATGATCCAGAAAATAAAAAAGTTAAACCCAGACATATACAGTCATCACTAACTTATGTTCAAAATCAATGTTATCCTCAACTTAAAAGTATGAAAGGGGGTTCATATCATGTAGATAGTGAATACTTTGGCAAAGATACAAGTGTCTATCAAGAGAATGTAAGTCATCATGTGACAGATACAGTAGATTTCTCTACTTATACTGCCCGAGATGCTCTCCCTTCTAGTTTTTCTGGAGGAGGGACTGAAACTATCTTTAGCGAGTTTTCTATTATCCTATCTACCGAGCCTTCCAAGAAACAATTATTTCCTTCTAAATATCTACGTGATATATTCTTTGGCTTTAACGTAACTATCAAAGAGAACTCGTTGGATATTGTAAAACAAATCTTAAAAATGCATCTAAATTGTTTGATGTATGACATACATCAACGTGGTAAGTTAACTCTAAAAAAATTAGAAGATGTTGTACATTTATCTCGTCATGCCGTCTTCCTGTAAATTAATAAAAAATTGAGAACTCTCTTTTTGACTATTATATCAATATACTCTCAAAATGACCGTCATTAGTATTGATGGAAACATTGGCGCAGGAAAGAGCACTGTTCTGAATTATCTCAAAAAAACGTATAAATATAACATTGATGTAGAACCAGTAGACGATTGGATTCCTTTTCTTCAAGACATGTATAAAAATAACAAAGATGCCTTTGAATTTCAAATCAAAGTGTGGATGGATCGTGTATTTAATACCAATTATACGGTAAAGGATATTACCATAACAGAGCGATCTGCATTCTTTCAATGGCACGTTTTCTCCAAGGCAAACTTTGAAAATGGAAAACTAAAGGAACGTCAATATACAATTCTTAAAAATCTATATGAGAAGTGTCATGTGATTCCGGATATGCAGTTCTATATTCGTACCGAACCACAGAAATCATATGATAGGATTCATAAGAGAAGCCGAAACTGTGAATCGGAGATTCCCTTGGACTATATTGAAACACTTCATCATCTTCATGAAAATGCATATGAAATGTTGCTTGAAAATAATACACCCAATGTCTACCTCATTGAAATGGAGGGGAAGACGGTCCAACAAATTGGAGATGAAATTCACCAAACAATTGCTTCCCTAATTGATGTTTAACGCTTACCTTTGTTCGTACTTCTTTTTCTTCCTCCCTCCCACATCTTTATCTCGTTTTTATCAAACAAAGGTGTTAAATCAATAAGAGTCTGGTTTATTTTGTCTATTTTTGCTTGTTTTTTTACAAGTTGTGCTTCCCAAGTCTTCATCATGGTCATGTAAGGTTCTTTCTTATGTATTAGGTCTCTTTCTAATTGTTGTAGTTTAGAAATTTCATCATTCATGGCATCTATTGTTCGTTGATATTTATCCATTTCTTCTATTATCTTTTGTTTATTCCCTGAAATCTCCTCTGCACTCATGTGTAACGAGGTGCGAACATTAAATTTCTTAGATTTTCCTTTATACCCTACTTTCATATCTAATCTACCATGCTCTACAAGCCATTCTATCTTGTCCCTAGGAAAATGTTGGAAAATCCAAACATTATCAATACATATATTATCTTCTTCATTGGTGTAAAATATAAAACCATATGGTTCTCCAGAACACTCCAGTTTAGAAGAATGAACATAGAAATCACCCAAATGTTTTTTCTTTAATATTTTTTTGACAACTTCCCAAAAGAAGTTACGTATTGTTATGCTATTCGTTTCCGTTGAATTAAACAACGCAAATGAGAAGGGATTACATGTAATCTTAGATATATTTTGATTATTTTTTCCATACGACATGCTACGGATCGTTTTTAGGTCTAAATCATCTTGTTCTAATAAGTAATCAATAAACTTTAATTGTTCCTCATAATTGTTAGAATTTCTAATCATAATTGTTTTAAAGAATACGGACCATCCGTTATTTGTATGTGTATTGATATTAAACTTTATCTTTTTGTTGTCTATGGTGTATGCCTCTAGAGAAATAAGTTCTTTTACAACTTTGTAGTATCCATTTCCGATGCTCTCTAATAACTCTGTAAACATTTTTGAAGTTGGGTTGTTTAACGATGCCAACAAATCTACTTTTTCTTCATTGGTAAGCTCAGAGATGCTAGATTTATTTACTGCAGTTAAAAATTCTTGATATGTAAAGTTTTTGTATATATTATGTCGGACATCTGGTGGAAGGGGAAGGGTGTTTACCAAATTATAGTTTTTATCAATTGTTTCATGTATGCTTTCTAGTACAGTATCAAAATAGTTAAACAGTGGCGTCTTACTTGGGAGACCTCTCCGAAGTAATTTTAAACAAATTTTTATCCATTCCTCGTCTGCTACGAATTTTTCTCCTGCGTTAACTCGCTCTTCATATCCCAACTGAAGAAATACTTCCTTTTTAATAGCATCTTCTTCTGTCAATGGTTCGTTTCTTTGTAAGTTATATGCTGCACGGGTCGCTCCATATATTTTGTCTAACTCTCCTCGCATCGCTTTCTCTTCCTGAGACTCGTTCATATTCTTAATTGTATTCTTATATCGGTCGGTATTTCTATAATAGTGTCTATATGCTTTAAAAAACTTTGCTAGCTCTTTCTCTTCATCTTCCGTGAATGACCACTTCTCAGTTTTTACAGAAGGGACGCGTGGTTTTGGTACTATTTCTACTTCCAATGGAGGAGCTCCTGTTAATCTTCTACTCTGACGAGGGGCGTCTGTACTCATATATAACCTTAATGATTATCTACAAAAAAATAATGGACAGACTATTCTCGTTTATTTCTGGATATACGTTTTTTTCCTCCAAAGTAAAAGTTTACATTATGTTTTTCAAAGAAGGGCTCCAAACTAGTATACTTTTGCTCAACTTTTTCTAATTCGTTACCTGCATTTATTTCATCTTGTTGAGTTGCATTACGTACTTTTATAAGATCTTTGTAATCTTCATTTAGTTTGATAATAGTAGCATATAATTTCTGTACAGATTCTTGTGTTTCTGTAAACATGTCATGTGCCTTCTTTTTAGAATCTTTTAAGTCTTCTATTTCTATACGTAAAGATCTACGAACATTTGCAGTTCCATATCCTACTGTCATATCTAGTTTTCCATTTTCTACAAGTACATTTATCATGTCTTGACGAAGATGACGGAAAATCCATACATTTCCAATACATATTTTCTTTCCATCTTTTGTAATAACACTTCCATAAACTTTTCCGAAACAATCCTCTTCTAAATCAGATCTATAGAATGCTGTCATTGGCATCTTTTTTAGTATTTCTTCAAGTGCATCAGAGTAGAAATCCGTGCATCAGAGTAGAAATCCTTATAATTTGTGGCTTCTAGTACTGCAAGATAATAAGAATATAGTAAAGTAGATATTACATTAATTTGTTTATCTTTAATATTTACTGGAATTGTTAAATCTATATCATCATGGTTTATTAGGAATACTACTAAAGACCAGAGATCACGATATTTTGGAGAACCTGTAGTTTCTTTTGAGAAAAGACATTGCATTAAAACGGTAACACCATCTCCTTTGTGTGTATTTACATAAAACTTTATCTCATCTACACTAAGCATAATTAATTCTTTTGCAGTAGCATAAGATCTTGATGCAATCTCACGTAATAAACTTTCAAATGTTTTAGAAGTAGAATCGTTTAATAACATTATAAGATCTATCTTTTGTGCATCATTTAGTTCAACTATTTTTGTCTTACCAAGTTGCTGTAAATATTCTTTATATGTAAGGTTTTTAAAAACATTCAGACGAATATTTCCTTCAGGTAAGATTTGTTCAATATTAAAATTTTTAGTAAAGCGTTCTTCTAATTGCTTACGAACAGACGTAATATATTTTACTATAGGATCAATATATTCAAATCCGTTTTTTATTAAATCTAAACAGATCTTTCTCCATCTTTTTGCGAGTGGATCATCCATCATATCACCATAAACAATATTCATTATTTCTCCAACTGCTTGTTCTGAAGGAATATTTCCATTCACACGTGTTTGATATTCTTTAAGCGTTCGCTTATGAATCTTTTTAAAGTATGAAATTATATCTTTCCACTCTTTGGAAGGTGTGGTACTTTCATTCTTTTTTATAAATGCAAATGTAAAAATCTGAAGTGTCTTTTTCTGATCATCGCTAAGAACTGTAGTTTTTGTCTGTGTGGAGTCTCTTGATGTGGTTGCTTCTTGAGTGGGTGTTCTTCGGGGGACTCTACTGCGTGTAACTATACCGCTCATCGTAATACCTATTGAAAAGAAACAAAATAAAAAATTGATTCTTTAACTGTCAAAAAATATATAAACATATTTTCTCTTTCTGTATAGCAGGAAAACAAGATGGCAACGCTTGATAAGTACAAAAAGCACGAGCTACGTGATCACATCTATGAGATTCCTGATACCTACATCGGTTCTGTCAATCTTACGCAACTAAAAACTTACGTTTACGATGATGAAACGAAAGGTATGGTAGAGAAGGATATTGAATATGTACCAGGACTATACAAACTCTATGATGAAATTCTTGTAAATGCTTTGGATCAAAGTGAACGTCTAAAGGCAGAGATTGCAAAAGGGCTCAAAGATATTAAACACCTAAAAACAATTCGGATCAATGTGGATAAAGAATCGGGACGAATTGAAGTCACAAATGATGGAGACGGAATTGATATTGAAAAGCACTCCAGCTATGATAATATATGGATTCCTGAACTGATCTTTGGAGAACTGCTTACATCTACCAATTATAATCAAAATGAAGAGCGTCTATGGGGTGGAAAGAATGGGTATGGTGCAAAGCTTGCAAATATCTTTTCCAAGGAGTTTATCATTGAAACCGTTGACCATCGTCGTAGTTTGTCCTACGAACAACGTTTCTTTGATAACATGAAACAACGTGAAAAAGCCAAAGTGAAAACCAGTAAAAAGACTCCCTATACCAAAATCTCTTTTGTTCCTGACTATCAGCGGTTTGGACTCAAGGGATTAACAGATGATATGTACAATCTCTTCCGTAAGCGTGCTTATGATGCTTGTGCGACCACAGACCCAGGTGTTTCTGTTTACTTTAATGATCAAAAGATTGATGTTAAAGATTTTGAAAAATATGCTGATCTTTATCTTGGGTCTAAAGATCAACGTCCCCGTGTATATGAGAAGTGTGGGGATGGTCGCTGGGAAGTGATTGCCAGTTATTCTGAATCTAACCAATTTGAACAAGTTTCCTTTGTTAACGGAATTAATACTCTACGCGGTGGCAAACATGTAGAGTTCCTCAGTAATCTAATTACTAAAAAACTTTCAGAAATGGTTCTCAGCAAAAAGAAGAAAGATGTAAAACTACAACATATTCGTGAGAATCTCTTCTTGATTGTAAAAACTCAAATTGTCAACCCAGCGTTTGACAGTCAAACCAAAGAAACATTGACAACCCAAGCATCTAAGTTTGGTTCCAAGTGTGAACTCAGTGACAAATTTATTACCAATCTATACAAAACGGGAATTATGGAAAAAGCCGTCAGTTTGACCGATTTCCATGACCAGAAAAAAGTGGCGAAGACAGATGGAAAGAAGACTGCTCGGGTACTGATTCCCAAGCTGGATGATGCCAACCGAGCGGGTACCAAAGATAGTGCAGAATGTACACTGATTCTTACAGAGGGAGATTCAGCAAAGTCTATGGCAATTGCTGGTTTGAGTGTAATTGGTCGTGATAAATATGGTGTCTTCCCTCTTCGTGGAAAGATTATGAATGTAAAAGATGCCAACCAAACTAAAATTTCAGAAAATGAAGAAATTACTAGTATCAAGAAGATTCTCGGTTTGGAACAAGGAAGAGAATACAAAGATGTTTCAAGTCTTCGTTATGGAAAGATTATGATTATGACTGACCAGGATCATGATGGAAGTCACATCAAAGGGTTGATGTTCAACGTCTTTCAATCTATCTGGCCATCTCTCTACAGACAAACAGGTTTCATTACCTCTATGTTGACACCTATCATTAAAGTAAAACATCAAAATACAAATGAGGTTATTGAATTCTATAGCATGACCGACTTTGATGCTTGGAAAAAGAAAGTAGAGGCGACTCCTGTAGGAATTAAACCTTGGAAAGTTAAGTATTATAAGGGTCTTGGTACTTCTACTCCAGAAGAAGCAAAAGACTATTTCCGTAACATGAAAAAGACAGTATATGTTTACAATGGTAAGGTATCTGATGATAGTATTGATCTCGCATTTAACAAAAAGCGTGCGGATGATCGGAAGGCATGGTTGATGAAATATAACCGAGACAGTGTGTTGGATTATACAGACATGAATGTTCCTTATGAAGAGTTTGTTCATAAAGATCTGATTCATTTCAGTAACCGAGATTTGGAACGCTCTATCCCAAGTATGGTAGATGGATTCAAAGAATCTACCCGAAAGATTTATTATGGTTGCCAAAAACGTAAATTGTATTCCAAGGAAATCAAAGTTGCTCAACTGTCTGGTTACATTTCAGAGGTAAGTGCTTATCATCACGGTGAAACATCGCTTCAACAAGCAATTATCGGAATGGCTCAAAACTATGTGGGTGCTAATAATATTAATCTTCTAGAACCTATTGGACAGTTTGGTACACGCATTAAGGGTGGAAATGATGCAGCTTCTGCTCGTTACATTCATACCAAACTAAATGAGTTGGCAAAATGTATATTTAATCCTGATGATTCTCACGTACTCAACAGACTGGATGATGATGGAATGCTAATTGAACATGAATACTATATTCCAATCATTCCGATGATTCTGGTTAATGGAGGTCTTGGAATTGGGACTGGATTCTCTACAAATATTCCAAACCATAATCCAAGTGATATTATTGAAGAATGTCGTAAGATCATTGCTGCATTGGACAAGGAAGCTCCAATTAATAATAAGGAAGATCTTGCTTCCATGTATAAGGTATTAGAGAAAGTACGACTTTCCAAGTTGACACCATGGTACCTTGGCTTTAATGGAAACATTGTTCCTGATAAAGAGGGCACATTCCAAAGCCGAAGTATCTACAAATGGTTGGATGACCAGACCCTTGAAATTACAGAATTGCCTGTTGGTATTTGGACAGATGATTACAAGGAATTTCTTGTAAGTCTTCTACAGAACAATAGTCCTGTTCTGAAGGACTTTGAAAGTCATTACACTGATAAAAATGTTCACTTTATTCTCAAGTTTTACCCAGGTGTTCGGGCGGGAGTAGAAATGACATTGGAATCAGAATTCAAACTTGTTTCCAACAAAAATCTCAATCTAAACAACATTCATCTATACAATGAGGCAGGAGCTATTCAGAAATACAAAGACACTACAGAAATTGTTCGTGAATGGAGTAAGGTACGTCTCTTGAAATATTATGAACGTAAGAAGTTCCTCCTAAAGCAGATGGAAGCAAAATATACGATGGTATCTGCAAAGGTTCGGTTTATTCAAGAAATTGTTGCAAATACACTCAATGTAATGAACCGAAAGCAAAAAGAACTGGAGGAAGATCTAAAGGCAAAGGGTTTCCCAATGCTTTCAGATAAAGTAGAAAAGGAAGAGGAAGATCGTGAAGAAATGAAGGAAGATGAAGAAAAGAAGGATATTGTAGACTACAATTATCTGATCAAGATGCCTATTCACCAACTCACATATGAGAAGAAAGTTGCCCTTGAAAAAGAAGCCCAAAAGTTAGAAATGGAGATTAAGGAACTGAAAGAGAAAACCATTCATGCTATTTGGAAGGCAGAGTTGGATGCATTGGAAGTTGCTTGGAAGGAACACAAGAAAGCGATTGAAGATATTCTTCAAGAGAATGCTCCTCCTTCTGGAAGTGCTGCTAAGAAAGTAGTAAAGAAAAAGAAATAAACTAACTTGCTATAAAATCAAAAATGTCTTCTTGGTGTTGTAATATCCAGTTACAACCTAAGGGAGAAGATAGCGCAGGATATACACAAATATCTGGATCTATTTCTTCCAAATGAATCCATAATTCTAAAGAAGGGGTGTAAATATGAAATACATCATAATAAATAGATAACTCTAAAATCCATTCTTTTATATTTATTGTACATTCAATTGATTTCTCTATGAATAGAATATATGGCTGTGCTATGCAGTTCTTTTGCTCTTTAATATAAGAGCAACACATATCATTTATTTTTCGTTTGATTCTAAATCGTGCATCATTTTCTTTCATGATGGTCTTGTATGAAACATCTTTATCACGAGTTTCTTCTACTAAAAACCATATTTTTGTATTTACTTTTTGTAATAAACGATATAAATAAGGACATGTTGTTAAAAAGGAAGAAATGATTGGATAAATCGCTACTTTTTCTTGAAGAATATGTTCTAATTTTATAGAATTTTGAATATATCTTTCTTTAATTTCCAAAATACTATATTTATCCAATGCTTCTCCAATAGATACTTCTAATTGAATAGACATTAAATATTATATTAGTGATAATCTACGATATACCTTCTCGTTTAAGTAACAGTATACTTCTCCATTTGACATCGTTGTATTCATGTAGGCAACAATGTCTCCAGGTTCTTCTTGATGAATTTCAACAATAGATTTCTTTCCAAGGCTCAATGATAATGCCATGGGTGCAGATTGATTTCCAACCATGATATCTGCATAATAAATCCATTTTGCCATTTCTGTAATATCGCTACATAATTGTAACTCTACTTGACCTTTTAGAGGAAAATACAAATATTCTTCTATCTCACAAGTAATAAAAAACAGTTTTACACCAATGGAAGCTAATTGTTGTGAAATGGTTATCCAAGGAAAAGATGGATTATGTCTTCTCATACTACGATGGAATACTGCATATAATGTATGACATGGTCTGGACCAAGTAGATAATGGAAAACACCATGGATTTCCATGAATAGGAACTTTGTATATATCATGAAACATGATTAACCATTCACAGTTTCCTGAAATAGTTCTCCAATCATTTAAATTAACAGTAGATTTGTAGCGTTCTTTATTTATAGGAACCTCTTCTAATAAATATACGTTACGAATATACGGAACACATGTTTTTATAAAAGTTTGTATTTCTGAGAAAGTTCTTTCTAATGAAAAATGAAAAGGAACAGATCCATAGATATCTTTATCTGTAAGGTAGATATCTCCTTCTATTTGTTGGGTAGTAAAGAGAGTATATGGAACGTATAGAGTATGAATAAAATCTCCCAATCTCCCTCCTACAATATAAGCGTTCATTACTTCATGAATCGTAAAATATACTTAAATAGAGAAATACATGTTACTATCAATATGTATAGTACTATTGAATGTTGCAGATTATGTAAAAATACTAACCTTGTAACAATGATAGATCTTGGAGAACAAGTTATTGCCAGTCAATTTCCTATAATAGGAGAGGCAGATCCCCCTAAAATACCATTGGTTCTTGTAAAATGTACAGGAGAAGACGTATGTGGATTAATACAGTTACAACATACAACCGATCCAAATGAATTATATGGGAACACATATGGTTATCGTTCTGGAGTAAATGAAACAATGAAAAATCATCTTAAAACTATTATTGAAGAAGCATTGCAATATATTTCTTTAGAAGAAAATGACACTATCCTTGATATTGGATCAAATGACGGAACGTTACTAATATCCTTAGATGAGTTCACTACAAAAAAGATACATCGGTTTGGGATGGACCCTACGGGACCTCAATTTAAAGAGTTTTATCCAGAAAATATTCAATTGGTTCCAACTTATTTTACAGAAGCATCTTGGAAACAAACAAATGCATGCCCTGCAAAGCTAGTAACAACGATTGCCATGTTCTATGATTTACCAGATCCGCTACAGTTTACTCAAGATGTAAAGAAAGCATTACATCCGAATGGTATTTGGATTATGGAACAAAGTTATTTACCTACAATGCTTCAATTAAATTCATTTGATACAATATGTCATGAACATTTAGAATATTATTGTCTTCGTCAGATAGAATGGCTCTGTGATAAATGTGATCTTCAGATATTGAATGTAACGTTTAATCAAAGCAATGGAGGAAGTTTTAGAGTAGTTATTTGTCATAAAGGTGCATCATATAGTGTAAAAAATATTCATACCATTATGCAAAAAGAAAATGATCTCATCTATAATACAGAAAATGCTTTTAAAATCTTTATAAATACTTGTCTTTTACAGAAAACTCGTTTGCAAATCTTTTTACGAGACATGGTTTCACAAGGTAAAAAGGTTTGTTTGTATGGTGCATCTACAAAAGGAAATACATTATTACAATATTATGAAATAAACAATACAATTGTTTCGTGTGCTGCAGAAAGGAATCCAATTAAATATGGAAGACATACCCCATATACACATATACCAATTGTAAGTGAAGCAGAGGTTCGTATACTTCAACCAGAGTTTATGTTCGTTCTTCCTTGGCATTTTAAGTCAGAATTCTTAGAACGAGAGAAGGTTTATCTGCAAGGAAAAGGACAATTTATCTTTCCACTGCCTCAAATAGATGTGATTAGTCATTATAAAAAAGCATTAGTTACTGGCATTACAGGACAAATTGGAACCTATATGAAGAATATTCTTTTAGAGAAAGGATATATTGTATATGGTACAGTAAGGGAAATTCCAAAAACATCTGAGAAGAATGTGTTTTATCTTTCTGCAAATCTATTGGATAAAACCTCTTTAGAGAATATTATATATACCATTCATCCAGACGAGATCTATCATTTCGCTGCGATTACAGATAGTTTTGTATCAAACCATTCCCATATTGATAAAACATTGGAAATCAATAGTCTTCCAGTAAAGTATTTCTTACAGATTCTAAAAGACTATTATGATATGTATTGCAGAAAGATTCCTTTCTTCCAGAGTTCCAGTGTAGAGATATGGAAAGGAAGTAAAGAAACATATTATACAGATACATCCACACATCTTTTTCCAACAACCCCTTATGGTATTAGTAAAGCATCTGCTTATTGGTTATGTAAATACTATAAAGACAAATATAAATTACCAATTTATCAAGGGATTCTAAGTAGTATAGAATCCCCCTTGCGAAAGGATCACTTTATCCTGAAAAAAGTAGTGAATTATATACATTCTTATCTTGAAGAACCAACACTTCCACCACTGCTTCTTGGAGATGTAGATATCTATAGAGATTGGGTACATGCAAAAGATGCAGTAGAAGCAATTTATACTCTTGTACACTCTGGAATTCCAAGCGAATATCTTATTTCTACAGGAGAACAGGTGTCTTTAAAATATGCGATTCAACAAGCCTTCTTTTACGTAGGAATCGTGGGTGAATGGATTGATGATATTTTTATACAAAACAATACAGAAAATGGTTTTAAAAAGGTATTTATTATTAGTTCTTCCAATGATCATATAGAAGAAGTAAAAACAAAAAAGATATATAATCCTATAAAGATTCGTGAACTTGGTTGGAAACCATCCTATAATATTGATACCATTTTAAAAGAATTATTACATTTGTAGTCCAAGAAGGACATTAGATATTCCTCCAATGATAATAATCATAGAGAATATCATATGAATTGTATACCATGTATTCCATTCTACTATTTTTCTTCCATAAAAAGCCCATAAGATTTGTATAAACACGATACTGATAACAATAGGTCCTAGAATTTTATGAATTTTACGAAGCATATTTTCTTCTTTTTCTTTCTTTTTTATTGATTGTGATTTTGCATATACAATACTTATAATCGCTAAGATAACTGTGACTGTTCCGGTAAGTTGAAAGAATACATGGTATTTTTTCCATGAAGGACCTATGGAGTTTCTTAGAAGGGCAATGATTGCACCAATCGGAAATAGAATGATAAACGCTACAAATTGTAAGAGACCATGTATTAGAAAATAGTTCATGTAATAGATAGATGTATTATTAATTATAAAATATAAAATATAAAATTAGAAACTTTTGAAAATATATTAGAATCCAAAGAACCCTAGAACTTTATAAACGTCCGAAAAAAATCCCCCCCCCCAACTTTTCGGTTGCTCTCGTGGTAAGGAGCGAGAGCAACAAAGTAAAATAAAACAGCACTAATCCTATAAGACCGAGAGCAAGCTACTTTTCGGTACTTTCCCCCTTGCTCGCAAAACGTTACAGTGTTAAAAATTACCCTACTCACATATATATCATTCTAATATCATACATTTGTTAGCTTTGAAAATCAAAAATGGACAAAATAATAGCCTTGTGTGGACAAAATAATAGCCTTGGGACAAAATAATAGCCCAAAATGGACAAAATAATAGCCTTGTCATTTTATACCATTCTGATGTCATACCCTCTTCATAAGTTGTCAAGTCTCGTAAGCAGTAAGGAGGTCCAAAAAGGGGTTTGTAGAAAAATCGGTCTATAATTTTAAGGTATATATATTTTTTTGCATTTCAATGCTTACATATAATGATAACATGTGAGCATACGAGCAGCAAAAGAGCAACTTTGTTACGTAAACAATTAATCTATGCTCTCGGTCAGACCATATTACTCATTGCTCACAAGGACAAAATAATAGCCAAAATGGACAAAATAATAGCCAAAATGGACAAAATAATAGCCAAAATGGCAAAAATGTTTTCTGATATAAAAAAAAGTAGCAATATCCCTTTAAGGTTAATATATACGATGTTATATAAATGTTGTGAATGTTCTTACTATAGTGTTCGTAAATCTAATATATCAAGGCATTTAGAATTAATTCATAAGTATGATACTATCCAACAAAGCTACTTTTTTGAGGGTGAAAAGATTCCACAAGATCCATTGACACTGGGACCACCCTACAAATGTACAGAGTGTTATAAACTATATCTTTGTAAGAAACGTTTTTTAAAACATACCTGCAAACAACTTACAAGTTCATTAGAGTGCCAATATTGTCATCATGAATTTAAACATCAATCTAGCAAGTGTAAACATGAGAAAAAATGTAGTGAAAAAGAAGCTTTGGTTTCTGATGAAAAGCCTGCAACCATTATTCATAATTATGGAGATGTTCATAACACTTATAACATTGATAATACTACTATCAACAATAATGTAACCATTTTGTTATTTAATAGTCCAAATAATGAACCAATTGAATATAAAAACGACCATTTAGATAATCATGATATGTTACGAAGAATCTTTAATAATAATAATATTATTGAAGGCATTACAGAATTTGCAGCGAAGTTGTTAGAAGTCCCCGAAAACCAATGTGTAAAGAAAACGAATCCTCGTTTAAAGTATTCTCTGATCCATTATGAAAATGATAAATGGAAACGACAACATGACGACGATGTATATCCACGTGTTGCAAGAAGTGTAACTAGTAATGCGTTGGGATTGATTACCAAACACAAACCAGTCTCGGCTCCGTTAATGCAAAATTATACAGATACTATGCAAACAACAATGATTGATTGTGAATATAATAAATTTGATTCAAAGATACATGAAGAACCTTATGATAAAAGAACAGAAGAACTCTTAGATCGTATAAAAATTGTAGTGGTAAATATATCTGATGAAAAACAAAAAGATCTAAAAGAAAAATAATTTAAGAAAATTAGTATATACACCTGTAAGATGTTAAGTGTGCAACGTGTTACTGCTCGTTCCAAAGTGTTTATGTTAGATATGGATGGTGTTGTCCTTCGTCACCCAACCGTGTTTAAAGTACTCAGTAACCGTATTAATAGTTTTGTTCGTCAGAAAATCAATCCCTATATGGAAGAACACCAAGCCATTAAAATCAACGATGTACTTTATAAAGAATTTGGACACAGTGTAATTGGTCTTCAAAAAGTATATGATTCAAACATTACAGTGAAGGATTTCTGTGATTATGTATACGATAAGAATTTTCTAAGTTATATTGAAATCTTAAACAAAGAAAAAGTATTTAATGAAAATGCCCATGAAGTAAAGAGACTATTGGAATCTTGTAAAGACAAAGGTGTCCCTGTATTTATCTTTAGCAATGCAAACGAAAGATGGTGTCGTACAGTATTGGATTCTATGAATGTAGAAGGCATCTCAAAAAAGAATATTATTGGGTGTGATAGTGACGCTTATCTATCTGCAAAAGAACTTGGACTCAAACCTCACAAAGTTGCTTATTCAAAAGCAGTTCAGTATATTTATAAACAGATTAACGATAAAGATGAAAAAGAGTTTGTTTATGTGGATGATCAAATCAAGAATCTAATTCCTGTTCTACATAACAATTATTGGAAACCTGTGTGGTTTAATACAGATCTTGAAAAACCAATGATGCGTACTGCTTCTATGTATACAGTCCGAGACATTTCAGACCTACATAGTTTTATCTAAACTTCTTACTTTCCAATACGTAAATCACTCAAAGTAGTGGCTGCTTTCATTGGAAGTTTATCATGAATACCTAAATAAATATTAATTTTTCCATCTGTAGCTTTTTCAATTCCGCTAACATATTCAATACCCCAGTTTGCAATCCAAAAAGAGGTAGATATAAAGGTAATCAAACCTGTTTCAATATCAAATTCCATCCAATGATGTAAATAACTAAGTCTGGTAACCAAACGTTTGTTGTCATTAAAGATAATATCATGAACTACACAACCATAAATAGATCCGTGAAGATGAATCGGTGCTGAAGAACCACGGTATTTTTCAGTGCAGACTCCTCCAGCTGGTGCGAGTTCTTTTACAGTTTCTACATACCATTCGTTAGTATCTTTGTTAGTTTTTAATTCATAAATTTTACGCAGATATACATCTAATAAATGTAGCTTTTCTTTGTAAACAAATGGAATTACATTTTTAACAGGACGAGATCCAATATCTACCATTTGTAACTTTTCTACAGCAGTCATATCTTTAGTAAAATAACCAACAACAAGTTCATTGTCCATGTTTTCTGAAATATGAGTGCTTGTTCCACCAAACCATACACGTCCTTCAAATTCACATAACCGAAGGTCTTCTATTCCACGGAAAAGATTTACTGTTTTTGGCATCATATTATAAGGACTATCTACAGATATTACCTTACTAGTGTTTTCATTATGAATTAACATACTGTTAACTTCTCCAGAAGGATTAGATTCCGTTTGGCGAATATAAGTCCATTGTCCTGCCTTGCTTGGATTATATAAAGATATATTCTTAGGGATTTGTTTTTCATCAATGAGTAGTCCAGCTGCACAGGGTAGCTTCCGAACATAAAAAGGCATTTGTTCTCAAGTAATCATATGTATTTGATATTGTTTAAATTGTTTGATATTATACAAACTTATATTCGTCTACCTTATTATAATCGTTATACTTAACTCGTAATGTACCTTTTTCTTGAAGTAAATGTTGACATAGAAGTTTTTCTAATGTAGAAATATCATCTATTTTTTCCATAAATGCACTATTTTTAGTAGTAATATAGATATACATCTTTTGTTTAAGAAACCTCCATATAATCGTCTTCTCTTGAGTATGGTTTATAAATGTAATTTTTATAATTCGTGGAACTATAAATAAAATATCTTGAATCATATTTATATCCATTGTATAGGTAGATTGGTATATTACGATATTATGACTCAATTTTTCTTTTTTGGATGTTGGAATCGTGATAACTGTGGAGGAAAAGATTATCGGAAAGGACTATTTGATACACTAATGCCCATTGCATCTAGTTTTGATTTTGGTGTTATTGCAGGAGATAATGTATATCCTCACGAGCGCAAGTATTATATGAATACATTGGAATATGGTTTTCAATTATTAGAAGATTTAAAGCAGCGTACTGCTCTAAAAACAATGTATGCAACGATTGGAAATCATGATGTAAATAGGGTAAGTGTTTTAGAATATCAAATGAAATCACAGTCAATTACTATGCCTAGAAACATGTATATGGTACAGGTATCTGCTTTCTTGCGTATAATATTTTTAGATACAAATCTTTTTACTCACAAGCATCCAATCCTTTACAAAGATATGAAAAATCTTCCAGAAAATGTAAAATCTTTCTTTGATGTCCACAATGAAAATGAAGTTCTTGAAGAATTAGATGCAATTTTACAGCAATCTCCAACATACAAAGGATGGACTATTGTTGTTGGTCATGAACCTATTGTTTCAATTAAACCGAAACAAAACAATAATATTGCAGGAATTAAAATGAATTCGTGGATTCCTTATGAACGCATCCTAAATAAATTAGCATCCATTCCAAAAACAGTGTATATGTGTGCAGATGTTCACACCTTTCAGGGATGGAATATTTATACAGACACTGGAATTCTTCCAATGGTTGTTGCTGGAACGGGAGGAGGAGATCCAGATGATAATTTGTCTATTGGAGGAACCTATTCTAAAGATTCTAAGAAACTAGAGCTGATTGCTTCTGAATACCCCTATGGTTACTGTAAAGTAAATTGTACATCTGAAAAATTAGAAATTACATATGTTCCTTTAAAAAACTGTACCATCTCCAATACCAATGTAAAACTTCAATACAAGAATAAAAAATTATACCGTTCTTTAACTTCAAAGTCTAACAAAAATATAACAGTAAATATGCATAAATGTATCGCACCACCTACAGAAGCTTTTCAGTGTGTATTTGATCCACTCAATGAGATGAAAGGAGGAAAAAGATAAAATTTGATTTAAAATATTTGGAAAATTATATTTATAATGGAACCTGAATCTTCTATAAGTAATATTTATACTTATTTAAATATTCCAAATCATAATAAGAAGCTTTCAGAAGAAGCATTCCAGGGGATTGTAGATAATATTTCAATATGTATGTATGAATATGGATTTGATCGTCTTTTACAAGACTATTTGAGTACATATATGTCAAAAGCTTCTAAAGATTGGGCTCTTTTAAAAAAGAAAACAATAGGTCAGAATTATTTGAGTTCTACATCTACGACTGGTATGGCAATCATTAAGAAATATATGACACATATCTATGATGTGAAAAACTACAAAGGAGTGTGTATCCGAGATTTATGGACAGTAGAAAATATTAAGAAGGTACTTTTTATAAATCGGAAGACTCATTCCACGCCCTATGTAAGCGAAATCATTCGGCAATTAGGATTTATGTCAGGAACTTCTAAAGTAACGATTTATCGTCCTCTCTTGACAAAACGAATTGTTCAGTATTATCAAGCAAAGAATGTATTGGATGTTTGTGTGGGATGGGGTGGAAGAATGGTTGGAACTGCATCTCTTCCAAATGTACATTATACAGGAATTGAACCATCTACTAAGACATTTCAAGGATTAATGAATATAAAAAAAGACCTTTCGTTGGAGAAGGTAGTTCTACACCATGACACTGCAGAGAACATTCTTCCAACTCTTGAAAAAGGATTCTATGATTTAGCAATTACTTCTCCTCCTTATTACAATTTAGAGATTTACAGTGATGAGGAAAATCAGTCGCACCATTACGGTAGTTATGAAGAATGGTATAAGCGGTTTCTACGACCAGTTGTCTATGGAGTTTTAGAGACACTTACAGAAAAAGGATATAGTTGTTGGTCTGTAAAGAATTTTAAAACAGATAAAAACTATTCACTGTATGATGATATTGTAGCGTTACACAAAGAGAAAGGATGGATAAAACAAGAGACAGAATTTTATATTGGAAATAGTGTAAGACCAGGATTAAAAGATGCATTCGGAAATGCTAAAAAGAGTCAAGAGGTTACGTATATTTTCTGTAAGATATGATTTCCTTACTTAGGGAGTCTCTTCCAGAGATAAAATGCCTTGTTTTTTTCAATGCACAATTGAATAGATTTTGAAACAGTGATGCTAAATGTAGAACGTGTTTGTTTTTCTTGGTTTTTGTTTTTTTCCATTAGATTTCCTAGATAATTTCTACGTGCTTCGTCATAAATATCCAGTGGAAACTTGTAGATCGTATCAAATGCATATTTCTTTGAATCAATCCCTGCAAGAATCAACCATCCTTTTTTGTTATCTTTTTGTAGCTGTTCACATTTTTCAATTTTCTTATAACTATCATCATTAATCGTTCCTGAAGGTTTTTGAGGATTAGAAGAACAGGGTTTATATTCATAAACCTCTGTAGGATTCTCCAAACAATCCACAGCATCCCATCCATGTTTTTGGGGAACGTTTTTTACACCAAGCACTTCTGACAAAAGAAGTTCATAAGGCTCTTTGCACTCTTTAGACTCTAGAGTAAGCTTTGCCAATGTATAAGCAAGCTTATGTTCTTCAGGAACTGTAGCCAAATCTATACTTGAAATACTCGTATATTGGTCAAGCTTCGTAATATCAATCTCCAGATTTTGCATAAGGTTCTCCATGGTTGCTGTTTATGTTATCTAAAACAATAACAATTCAAATTTTATAAATTAGTCAATACTTCTCATGTACATTATGTAACGAATACTATTTTTACTTAGAAAGAGACTTTTATAATTATAGAATTATAAAGATATATGAAGTTCCATAAGGAATTTATATCTTTAACACAAATGTTACAAAATGATATTTTAATAGAAAATACAATACCTTATAAGTTTTGGAAAAAGTATATCAAACAAAATAAAAATCAATTAAATACAAAGGAAATAATACCCATTCTTGAACACCAATGCAGTACAGTAAATAATACTTTTAAAAAAGAATTGGAATACATCATTCGTCCTAAGAAACAATGTATCCTTCCTTGGTGTAATCAGACGACAGATTGTAGGATACCTTTAGAATATAGAAAGAAGGACTTGATGCTTTATACTAAAATAAACAATATAGCTTTTTTTAAGGTTTGTAAGAAATTACAAAAGAATGGGGCATCTGATTTGATGAAATATTTTGTAGAACAGAAGTCTTCACATACCTATGAATTCTTAAGTGGATCTCAGAAGGTTTTTCTCTCGTTATTAGAAAACCCAGAATATGAGTGTCCAATTTGTTTAGAAACAGAGATAAATTCCAAAGTACCTATCGTAATTTTAAACTGTGGACATACAGTTTGTTTTAGTTGTTTTCAGACGATTTCAGGTGTTTATAGAGTCAAAGGGACCCTATATAATCGTATATGTGCTGTAAATAGTCGTTTCTTATGTCCAATTTGCCGAAAGAAAGGTCCTTTAGAAACAGTAAATGAATGGAACTTTTATCCATCCATTTCTCTTACAAAAATGAATTAAGCACAATTTTTTTAGTATATTAATATACTTGACAAACTGGATCTACTTTGGGAAAATCGTTCTTTTATACCAAAGCAATCCTTAGTTACATGCAGTTATATTACATATAATAAACAGGAATCTGTAAGAAATGTAATCAATAAGTGTTTAGAAGATTTCCCTTGTGTAGAAGAGAGTGTATATTTTATAGATTTGGGAGAAGTAGAAAGACTGTATCATCTTTGGACTCAACGATTTGGGAACATTCACCCGTACTATGCAATCAAATGTAATCCAGACCATGGACTGGTTCAGAAGCTTGCAGAACTGGGAGCAAACTTTGATTGTGCTTCTATTGTAGAAATAGAAACCGTTTTACAATTAGGTATTTCTCCTTCACGAATCTTGTTTGCAAATCCTTGCAAACGTAAACAAGATATTGTTGCCGCTTATAAGAAAGGTATTACCATGGTAACATTTGATACCGAAACAGAATTAGAAAAAATAGGAGAGGTTTGTCCAGAAATGAAATGTATTCTTCGCATTTATGCAAAAGATCCTGATGCTCGTTGTCAGTTTGCTCATAAATTCGGATGTCCGCGAGAAAAATGGGAACAAATGCTTCTCATTGCAAAAGAAAAACAATTAGAAATCATTGGTGTTAGTTTCCATGTAGGTTCTGGTGCTAAATCATCCAAGCCCTATACAGTTGCAATTCAACAAGCAAGAGATTTTGTAGATCTTGCAAAGACATATGGTCAAATCGTTACTATAGTAGATGTCGGTGGAGGTTTTACATCTCATACATTGGAAGATATTCCTGAGACGATCCTTGGTGCGATTCAAACCTATTTTCCTCCAGAACTTGGTTGTACATGTATTGCTGAACCAGGAAGATATTTTGCGGAGACCTGTGGATATCTCGCAACAAACATTATTGGTATACGTCATACAGAGACTACAAGAGACTATTGGATTACGGATAGTTTGTATGGATCTTTCAATTGTATCTTTTATGATCACTACATTCCTACGGCAGAACCATTATGTAAGGAGGGGAAAAAATATAAAACAACCTTATATGGACCCACTTGCGATGGATTGGATAAAATTCTAACAATTCCAGAGTTTCCAGAACAGAAACTAAACAATTGGATTTTATTCGCAAGAATGGGAGCATATACCCTTGCAGGAGCATGTAATTTTAATGGAATTCCGTTCTTAGATGCACGTGTGGTATATCTTTTGGAAAATAAATAACTTTATTTTTGGTAGAGTAATGAACCCCTATGTTACAAATCCTCATCCATCTCAATTTGAGATGCCACAACAATATATTGCCGCACCACCTCAGAGTGTATATTCTTCAAAGCAAATAAAAGAATTATCTGTTGGAGAAAAAATAAATAAAGCTTTTTATATTACACTTCTTTATCTACTCTTTTTCAGAAGTTTTGGTGTTTTAGACAATATTCACTTTATGTTTACTCAAAAGAGTTACGAATATCTTTCTGAAGAAACAGGAAAACCAACAACAAAAGGTTATATTGTCACATCTGTATTGTTTTTTGGATTGGTGTTATGGTTACTATACAGATAAGTAACCTAAATTAGAAAAGAAACCATATTTTTAATTTTTATAACTTCCATTTACTTCTTTGCAGCAACCTTCTTTACAGTCTTCTTGGGAGGGGGAGGAGGAGGAGTAGGCTCTTCCTCTTCCTCTTCCTCTTCCTCCTCCTCTTCAACTGCCTCTTCCTCCTCCTCATCATCAGAAGGAGCTACATAAGTTACTGGTGGAGGAGCTGGAGCAGATGGTTTAGTTCCCTTTTTAGGAGCAGGTGGGGGACTTGGAATATCCTCATCTACAATATCTACAACCACATCATCATCTTCTTCCTCCTCCTCCTCCTCCTTGGAAGGAACATCATCATCGCTGTCATTCACATAGTTGTACTTGACACCACGAGCAGCTTGGAAACGACCACTCATTACCTTCCAACTACAACCATATTTACCTCCTGCAAACCATAGTCCCATTAGTTGAACAATGATTTGACACTTTGCTCCCTTGAGTTTAGAGATGATCTCCGCAAAGTTTAGTTCATTGTTCTCCATGTCACTTGAATCAAACTTGAAGATAGTGTTTACAATACCGTCGTCATCTACTGTGGATACAGAAGGTACCTTTACACGGAAGGTAGGAGGATAACGGTTTAGAACCTTCTTGGTCTCCTTATCCTTGTCAAACTGCATGTTGCTTGAGAATAGACGAGACACAACTGCTTCCATGTCATCGTAACGATCATTTAGCCAGGTCACACGGTTTGCGAACACATCCTTTTTAATCTTTTCTTCAATTTCTTGAATCTTCTCAAATAGATTCTTAATTGCTTTGTTGTCATCCATTCCCTTGAATGATACATTCATAGTATAGTTAGGAATCTTTGCACCATCTTTTTTATCTTTGTTTAGATCTGAACTATCACTCATTCCATAAGGAATGTGCATTAGAGGAAACTGGATAACCAGCTTTTCACCACCATAGTTTACATAAACACTCTTGGCGAGTGAAGTCTTCTTGAGAGGTCCGTAGCGAATCTTGGACACATCAAGGTTTTTAGAGAGAATCGGGGTATAATCCATTGTAGAGAATAGGTTATAGATAGATAGCTTGTAGTTTTTAAATAAGTTGCTTTGGTTAAAGGCTTATGATAACTGTAAGAAGAACGAGGATAATTGTTACCTATACCGTATTTCAATTTTTATTTTGACCCCTAAAATTTATTGAAACATGGATGGTAAGCTAATTCCATAGGAGGGTATCTTTGTTTTTGTGGAGTATTTACGATACCTATGGTAGTTGCTGTATATGGAATACATACTACGCTTCCATTGGGTGTAAGGATTCCCCCTTGATAACCTGCAGCGGCTGGATAAGTATTAAAACTATTATCTGAAGGAGCGAAAACTCCAAAGGTAGTCGCTGTAACTGGTACAAAGAGTACTCGTCCATCTGCCATCAATACACCTCCCGTATAACCGGCGGCGGTAGCAGATATATACACGGTTGTATAACTACTGGTAGAAGGATTAAATACACCAATATAGGTTGCCTGATTTGGAACAAATACAATGCGGCTATCTGGTAATAATACTCCACCACAGAATGCATTGGATGGAGGTGGGGGAGTAATATGAACAGTTGAGAAGGCATTTGTAACAGAGTTAAATACTCCAATAAATTTTGATGTATCTGGAACAAAGAATATTCTTCCATCTGGATTGAGAACACCTCCACAAAAAGCAGGTGAAGTTGGAATTGGTCTCATCAGAGGACTTGTAGAATATGTATTGGTCGTGACATTGTAAATTCCTAGATTTCCTACATTTGCAGAAGGAACAAACACCACTCTGTTATCAGGTGTTAAGATCCCTCCTTTAAAGGCATTTGCTGG